>Ga0105044_10000141_pt1 | contig 77013 bp, 67 predicted proteins | sample MAT01_FD_78092 | JGI IMG/M metagenome (GOLD analysis project Ga0105044, IMG submission 78092) | Freshwater microbial communities from Lake Fryxell liftoff mats and glacier meltwater in Antarctica - MAT-01 | ecosystem: Environmental > Aquatic > Freshwater > Ice > Liftoff microbial mat | place...
ATGGCGGCTCGCGTCGACAAGGTGGGGCTCCCGTCTTCGTCCCGTCTATCGCGCTCGCTCCCGTCTCCATCGCCCATGCACTCGCGGAGGACATGGAAACTCCCGCCGGGAGAGGGTCAGGGTGAGGGGATCCTCATATCGCGCGCATCGCGCTGCCCGGTCATCACCTATGGCGCTCGGCGCCGTGGTGTGGTTTCTCCGCTCGATGGCCAAGCAGGGACTCGCAGAAGCGCTCAAGGCGGTGCGCTACGCTGGCGGCGTCGCCAACTGGCTGGCGGTGAGCCGGGCGGCGCTGCGCGGCGACGAGGTGACGCACCTGACGCTGCGCAACGGCCTCGAGATCGAGAGCGCGCCCGGCGCGCTGCTGGTGCCCTTGTACAAGGAGATCTTCTACAAGGACGACTACCGCCTGCGCGCCGATCCGCTGCCGCGCGGCGCCGTGGTGATCGACATCGGTGCCAACCTCGGCATGTTCTCGCTGCACGTCGCCGCCGACCACGGCGCGGCGAAGGTCTACGCCTTCGAACCGTTCGCCGAGAGCTTTGACCTGCTCAAGCGCAATGCCGAGCGCAACCAGCTGACGGCCATCGTGCCGGTGCCGCTGGCCATCGCCGGCCAGGCCGGCACGCGCGAACTGCACCTGCAGGGTCGCCACGGCGTCCACTCCCTGTTCGGCAGCGCCGGCGAGGCCGTGCGCATCGAGTGCATCACGCTCGCCGACGCGTTCGCCCGCTTCGACATCCAGCGCTGCGATTTCCTCAAACTCGACTGCGAGGGGGCCGAGTACGAGATCCTGCTCGCCGCTCCGTCCGACGTGTACGCCCGCGTCCAGCGCATCGCGCTCGAGTACCACGACTGGATCACCGACCATCACCATGACGAGTTGGTGCGCCGCCTCGCGGCTGAGGGCTTTACGGTGACGACGCGCGACCATGCGCCGTCGCGGACCGGCTACGTGTTTGCGAAGCGAGCCGCGTGAGGATGCCCGCCGGCGGTTAGGGTGGCAGCAGCCGATAGTTGCGATGCTCGGCCAGCCGGAAACCCAACAGGTGGTTCTCGACGAAGGAGAGCGCGCGCTGCCAGGGCTGATCGTGGCGACGCCGCGTCTCGGTCGGCAGCACCTGCCAGTCGCAGGCGGCGATGCGCGCATGCATCACGGCCGGGTGGGTGCCAGTGAAGCGCTCGCGGCAGTGCAGGCGGCCGAAGTCGTAGCCCCGGTCGATGTCGGGGACGTAGCCCTTGGCTCCCTCGGCGCCGAGATGCACCTCGGCCAGGGCGCGCGCCTTGCGGGTCATGTGGCGCGGCGGGCGCACCCAGCCGTAGTGGAAGATGCGCGCCGCGGCCGGGACGACGCGCAGCTTCGAGCCATCGGCGTGGCGGAAGCCCTGGGCGCTCTTCCAGGACCGGATGCCGCGGCCACCGCGCACCAGGCGCACCTCACGGCGATACCACGAGTGACCGACGGCGACGTGATCGTAGTCGGCGTACACGTGCAGGTACTCGAAGACTAGCCCGTCGACGCGCGGGTCGTCGCGGTAGGCGCGCAGGCGCGCGGCGAGCGGCGCCAGGTCGTCCTCGTGCAGGACCTCGTCGGCCTGCAGGTACAGGCACCAGTTGCCGTCGCAGGCGTCGAGGGCGATGTTGGTCTGCACGGCGTTGCTGGCGCCGCGGACGAACTGGCGCTGGTCCCAGACCGTCTCGATCAGGCGCAGCTTGGGGTCGCCGACCGCGCGCAGCACGTCGGTCGTGCCATCGCTCGAATCGCCGGCGGCGACGATGAACTCGTCGCAGAGCGGCAGCGCCGAGCGGATCGACTCGACCACCGGATAGTACAGGTCGACGGCGTTGCGAACGAAACTGAACCCACTGACCCGCACCCGCGCCGCATAGCAGGCTGGTGGCGGGTGCGGCTATGGCCGGCGGCGTCGCCGGGGCGCGGCGGCCCCAGCCCTTGACCCATACCGGTGCCGCCGTAAAGTGCGCTGCCCGCCATGCCCAGCACCCGCCTCGCACTGCCTGTCGTCGTCGCCGCCAGCCTCGCCCTCGCCGCTTCGGCCGGCGGTGCCGTGGCGGCACCGGATGTCGTGCTCGTCGACGGCCTGCTGCTGGCGCTGCTGTCGGCCATCGTCCACGGCGCGGCGCGGGCGATCTACGGTGGCCCGGCCGCGCTTGCCGCGCCGGCCGGCCTGCTGGCGGCGCTGCCGGTGCTCGGCGCCGTCGGCGGCGGCGGCCTCGCCGCGGCGGCGTTGGCGACCGCCGCTCTGCTCGTGCTCGGCCGCTGCCTGCTCGATCCGACGGCGCAGCGCGTCGTGCTCGCCGGCGTGCTGCTCGCCGCGGCCGCGCTGGCGCTCGCCACCGACGGGGTGTCGCGTGAAGCGGCCCTGGCGGCGCTGGGCGGTGCCTCGCTGGCCCTCGCCGCGTGGCGGGCGCTGACGGCGGAGCGCTGCGAACCGCGTTGGCGGGTCACGCAGGGGGCGGCGACGGCGACCGGGCTGGCCTGGCTGATCGGCGGCGCCCTGCTGGCGGCGGTGTCGCTGCTGCCGGCGCTGCCGAGCGCCGGCGATCTCGCCGCAGGCGTTGCCGCCGTCGTGCCGGTAGCGGTGCCGGACGAGGCGGTGACGGCGCGCGCGCCCCTGCTGGGGCTCAATGCCCTGCCGCTATTAGTGTTGGCGGCCCTGCGCCCCTGGCGGCGCGAGCGGCGCTTCGTCGACGGCGTGTTGGTGGCTGGGCTGCTCGCCGCCGTGCTCGCCGGCGCGGCGGCGCGCGGGATCAATGTCGCACCCAGCGGCGTGGCGTCGGTGCTGGCGGCGCCGTGGTTGGCGCTGCTGGCGGGCGGCGCCTGGGACCACGGCCGCGCCCCCGGGGCGCGCCGCCTCGCCACCCTGGCGCTGGCGGTGCAGGCGGCGACGGCGGTGTTCGCCTGGCCGGACTACCCGCGCGCCCATGCGCCGCTGCCGCCGCCGCCGCTGCTCGCCGCCGTGCCCGGCGCCGTCGAGGCGGCGCGGTGATGCCCGAGCGGCTGCTCATCGTCCTGCTCGGCGCCATCGGCGACGTCGTCTGCGGCATGCCGCTGGCGCAGCGCCTGCGCGCCGGCTGGCCGCGCACGCGCATCGCCTGGGCGGTCGAGGCAGCGGCGGCGCCGCTGCTGCAGACCCATCCGGCGGTCGACGAGGTCATCGTCTTCCGCCGCGGCGAGGGTGCGGCCGCGCTGGTGGAGATGCTGCGCGCCTTGCGCGACAGCCACCCGAACGTCGCCCTCGATCTGCAGCGGCACGCCAAGAGCGGTGCCTTCAGCCGCGCCTCGCGGGCGCCGCGCCGCATCGGCTTCCACTGGTGCAACTCGCGCGAGGGCAATCGGCTGTTCAATACCGAGAGCATCGCCCCGGTGCAGGACCTGACGCCGAAGCTGCGGCACTTCCTCGCCTTCGCCGACCATCTCGGCGTCGCGCCGGCGCCGATCAGCTTCGGGCTGGCGGCGAGTGCGGCGGAGCGGGCGCGCGCGGCGGAACTGACGGCACCGGCCGGGGCGCGGCCGGCGGTGCTCTTCGTCGGCACGACCTGGCCGAGCAAGCATTGGTTCGCACGCAGCACCGCGGCGCTGTGCCAGCGCCTGCGCGACCGCGGTCTCGGGGTGGTGCTGGTGGGCGGCGCGGCGGACGCGCCGTTCGCCGCCGCCGTGCGCGCCGCCGGTGCCGCGGAGGCGGTCGATCTCGTCGGGCGCACGACGCTGCGCGAGGTGACGGCGATGCTGGCCGGCGCGGCGGTGGCAATCGGGCCCGACTCCGGCCCCATGCACATCGCCGCGGCGGTCGGTACGCCGGTGGTGGCGCTCTTCGGCGCCACCAGCCCGCGCCGCACCGCGCCGTACGGCAGCGAGGATCTGGTGGTGCGTGGCGACGCGCCCTGCGCGCCGTGCTATGAGCGCCGCTGCCCGATCGGGCAACTGTGTATGGAGACGATCACGCCGACGAAGGTCATGGAGCGCGTCGAACGCGCCCTGGCGCGGAGGGCACGCGATGACGCCTAGCGGGAGCCATCCGACGGCCGTGATCGGGCGCTTTCCGCGCGTGCGGGTGTTGGTCGCCGGCGACCTGATGCTGGACCATTTCGTCTGGGGCACCGTCGACCGCATCTCGCCCGAGGCGCCGGTGCCGGTGGTGCAGGTGCGCGAGGAGAGCCGCCGCCTCGGTGGCGCCGCCAACGTCGTGCACAACCTGCGCGCCCTCGGCGGCCAGGTGCTCACCTGCGGGGTGGTCGGCGCCGACGCGGCCGGGCGCCAGCTGCGCGCCGAGCTGACGCGCATCGGCGCCGACACCGCCGGCGTCGTGCAGAGCCGCGGCGCCGCGACGACGTGCAAGACGCGCATCATCGCCCACCAGCAGCAGGTGGTGCGCCTCGATCGGGAGGACGAGGGCCGGCGCGACAGCGCGGCGGCGGCGCGGGCGCGCGGCTTCCTGCTCGCGCACCTCGACCAGGCGGATGTGGTGGTGATCTCGGACTACGGCAAGGGCCTGGTGACGCCGGCGCTGCTGGCGGCGCTGGCGGCGATGCGACGGCGGCGGCCGTTCCCGCTGCTGATCGACCCAAAGAAGGCCAACTACCCGTCCTACGCGGGCGCCAGCCTGCTGACGCCGAATCGCGACGAGGCGAGCCAGGCGTCGGGCATCGAGATCCGCGACACCGCCAGCCTGGCGCGCGCCGGGGCCGAGCTGTTGACGCGCTGGCAGGCCGAGGCGGTGCTGATCACGCGCGGCGAGCACGGCATGTCGCTGTTCGCCCGCGGCGCCGCGCCGCGCCACTTTCCCACCGTGGCGCGGCGCGTCTTCGATGTCACCGGCGCCGGCGACACGGTCGTCGCCGCCTGCGCCCTGGCGCTCGGCGCCGGCGCCAGCCTGGAGGCCGCGGCGGTGCTGGCCAACCATGCCGCCGGGCTGGTGGTCGGTGAGGTCGGCACGGCGACGGTGACCGCGGCGCAGCTGCGGACGGATCTGCAGGGATCGGCGCGGGCGATGCGAAAGGGGACGTGATGAGAAGCATGACTGGGTTCGGTCAGGCGAGCTGGCAGGGGGACGGCCGCCGGCTCGGCGTCGAGGTGCGCAGCGTCAACCAGCGCTTCCTCGACGTGAAGGTGTCCCTGCCGCGCGAATGCGCGGCCTGGGAGGCCGATCTGCGGGCGCTGGTCGGCGGCGTCGCCGAGCGCGGCAAGGTCGACGTCACCGTGTATCGCTCCGGCGGCGGCGGCGACGACTTCACCGTCGAGGCCAACGAGCCGCTGGCGCGCGCCATCCTGACCAGTTGGCAGGGCCTGCAGAAGCGTCTCAAGCTGGCCGGGCAGATCGACGTCGGCCTGCTCATGGGGCGCGGCGGCGATCTGGTGCGGGTCGTCGAGCGCAAGGCCGAGGCCGGCGACGACCTGCCGCAGGTGAAGAAGCTGCTGGCCGTGGCGCTGAAGGATTTCACCCGCGCCCGCGATCGCGAGGGCAAGAGTCTGCAGGCGGACATGGTGGGGCGCCTGAAGCATATGCGCGCCCTGCACGCGGCCCTGCACACGCGCACCGACGCCCTGGTGCCGGAGCTGGCGCGGCGTCTGGCCGAGCGGGTCGGAGCCCTGCTCGGCAAGAGCGCGGTCAGCGAGGAACGGCTGGTGCAGGAAGCGGCGCTGTTGGCCGAGCGCTGCGACGTCACCGAGGAGTTGGTGCGCCTGACCAGCCACCTCGACCGCCTCGGCGCGCTGCTGCGCCAGGCCGGCTCGGTGGGCAAGGCGATCGACTTTTTGATCCAGGAGATCCACCGCGAGATCAACACCATCGCCTCGAAGAGCGCCGACCTGGAGGTCACCAATCTGACCCTCGAGGCCAAGGGCGAGATCGAGAAACTGCGCGAGCAGGTGCAAAACGTCGAGTGAGGAAGGGCAGAGACGACGAATTCGACACGGAGGCACGGCGGAGACGGAGGCGCGCAGCCGCATCTCCCCACGGTGAGCCTCTGCGATCTCTGCGCCACTGCGTTGAGGCTTCGGTCAGATCAAGGCTAAGGTGACGGCATGTTGATCACCATCTCCGGCGTGCCGGGCAGCGGCAAGACGACGGTGGCGCGGCAGTTGGCGGCGCGCCTCGGGGTGCCGCACGTGTACGCCGGGGACCTGTATCGGCAGGAGGCGAAGGGGCGCGGCCTGACGCTGGAGCAGTTCAACAACGAGTGCGAGCGGGATCATTCGATCGACCGGGCGCTCGACGCGGCGATGGCGGCGCGGGCGCGGCAGGGCCACGTGGTCCTCGAGGGGCGCCTGGCCGGATTCCTGGCGGCGGAGAACGGGCTCCACGCCCTGAAGGTGTGGCTCGACGCCAGCGACGAGACGCGCGCCCGCCGCGTCGCACAGCGCGAGGGCAGCGATTGGCGGGCGGTGCTGGAGGAGAACCGCGTCCGCCATCAGTCCGATGCGAGCCGCTACCAGGCCATCTACGGGTACGACCTCGCCGACCACGGCGTCTACGACGTCGTCCTGGCGACCGACGAGCGCACCCCCGAGCAACTCGTCGAGACGCTGGACGCCGCGGCGCGGGCGCGCTTCGGGAGCCGACCATGACCTCGGCCGACGACCTCGTCGCCAAGGTGCGCGCCTACCACAGCGGCGCCGACACCGGTCTCATTCGCCGCGCCTACGATTTCTCGCGCGACGTGCACCGCGGCCAGAAGCGGCAGTCGGGCGACCCCTACTTCATCCATCCGGTCGGCGTGGCGAGCGTCATCGCCGAGCTCCGACTCGACGTCGCCAGCGTCGTCACCGGCCTGCTGCATGACACCGTCGAGGACACGCTGACGACGCTCGAGGAGATCCAGAGCACCTTCGGCGAGGAGGTCGCCGGGCTGGTCGACGGCGTCACCAAGCTCTCGCAGGTCAACTTCACCAGCCGCGAGGAGAAGCAGGCGGAGAACTTCCGCAAGATGATCCTCGCCATGGCGCGCGACATCCGCGTCATCTTGGTCAAGCTCGCCGACCGCACCGACAACATGCGCACGCTGCAGCACCTGTCGCCCGAGCGGCAGCGCGACATCTCGCAGGAGACGCTCGACATCTACGCGCCGATCGCCCACCGCCTCGGCGTCTCCTGGGTCAAGAACGAGCTCGAGGACAACGCCCTGCGCTACCTGCGGCCGGAAGTGTACTACCAGCTCAAGCGCAACGTCGCGAAGAAGAAAGTCGAGCGCACCACCTACATCAATGAGTTCAGCGCCGTGCTGGCGAAAAAGCTCGCCGAGGCCGACCTCGACGCCGAGGTGTCCGGCCGGCCGAAGCACTTCTACTCGATCTACGGCAAGATGCAGCGGGAGAACCTGCTCTACGACCAGATCTTTGACCTCGTCGGCTTCCGCGTCATGGTCGATTCGCTGACCGACTGCTACGCCGCGCTCGGCGTCGTGCACGCCAACTGGAAGCCGGTGCCGGGGCGCTTCAAGGACTACATCGCGCTGCCCAAGAACAACATGTACCAGTCGCTGCACACGACCGTGATCGGCCCGACCGGCGATCGCATCGAGGTGCAGATCCGCACCCACGAGATGCACCGCGTCGCCGAATTCGGCATCGCCGCGCACTGGAAGTACAAGGGCGGCGAGACCGTCGGCGCGGCCGACGCGCAGCGCTTCTCGTGGTTGCGCCAGCTCCTCGAGTGGCAGCAGAACGTCTCTGACCCGCAGGAGTTTCTCGGCTCGGTGAAGGAGGACCTGTTCAGCGACGAGGTGTTCGTCTTCACGCCGAAGGGCGACGTGCTCAACTTTCCCGAGGGCTCCTCGGTGATCGACTTCGCCTACCGGATCCATTCCGAGGTCGGCCATCACTGCGCCGGGGCGCGCGTCAACGGCCGCCTGGTGCCGCTGCGCTACCGCCTGCGCAACGGCGACACGATCGAGATCGTCAGCACGGCCAACCAGGCGCCCAGCAAGGATTGGCTCGGTACGGTCAAGACCAGCCGTGCCAAGGCGCGCATCCGCGCCTGGCTGCGCCATCAGCAACGGACGCGCAGTCTGGCGATAGGGCGCGAAATCCTCGAGCGCGATCTCAGCCGCCACCAGTTGGATCTCAAGAAGATGCAGCGCGAGGGGCGCCTCGGCGAGGCGGCGCACGCGCTCGGCTTGAAGGATGAGGAAGGGCTCATCGCCTCCGTCGGCTACGGCAAGATCACCACCGCGCAGGTGCTCGGCAAGTTGCTGCCGGAAGAGGAGGTGGCGCGCCGCGCCGACCGCGAGGAAGGCACCCTGCGCAAGTTCCTGCGCCGCGTCGCCGGGCAGGGGCAGGGCACCGGCGTCCAGGTGAGTGGCGTCGAGGATGTTCTGGTCCGCTTCGGCAAGTGCTGCGACCCGCTCCCCGGCGAGCGCATCCTCGGCTTCATCACGCACGGACGCGGCGTCACCATTCACGGTATCGACTGTCTGCGCGTGTTGGAGAGCGACCCGCAGCGGCGCGTCGACGTGGTGTGGGAGAGCGGCGCCAACGGCCTGCGGCCGGTCAACCTCGAGGTCGTCTGCATCGATCGGCCGGGCATGCTGGCGGCCATCACCAAGTCGATCTCCGGCGTCGGCGTCAACATCAGCCGCGCCCAGGTGCAGAGCACGCCGGATCAGCAGGCGCTGAACAGCTTCGAGGTCGTGGTCGGCACCGCGGACCAGTTGAACAAGGTCATTCGCGCCATCGGCAAACTGCGCGGCGTCATCCGCGTCAGCCGCCCGCGCGTCTGAGCTCGTTGGCGCGCTTCACCGCGGCGACGCGGTGAACTGCCGTCGGGGTCAGCGCTGTGCGATGGCGTCGATCTCGACCAGGGCGCCACGCGGCAGGGCGGCGACGCCGAGCGTGGCACGAGCCGGGAAGGGGGCGCGCACGAAGCGCGCGTAGACGTCGTTGACCGCCGCGAAGTCGGCCAGGTCGACCAGGTAGACGGTGGTCCGCACGACGTGTTCGAAGCCGAGCCCGGCCGCCGCCAGGACCGCGGCGAGGTTCTGCAGGACGCGCTCCGCCTCGGCGACCGTGCCGCCGCCGACGAGCTGTCCGCTGGCCGGATCGAGGCCGATCTGCCCGGAGCAGAATACCAGCCCGCCGGCCTCGACCGCCTGGCTGTAAGGGCCGATGGCGGCGGGCGCGTCCGGGGTGGCGACGGCGGCCGTCAAGCCGCCTTCTTGACCTTCCCCGAGCGCAGGCAACGGGTGCAGACCTTGATGTACTTTACCGTCCCCTCGAGGTTGGCACGGACGCGCTGCAGGTTCGGGCTCCAACGCCGCTTGGTCTTGTTGTTGGCGTGGCTGACGTTGTTGCCGACCGACGGCCCCTTGGCGCAAATGTGGCACTGACGCATAACACCGGCTCCTTCTTCACCCGCCGACGCGGGCCGAATCCCGGGTTGCTAGCACGGGGGGTGGTCAGGGGCAACGCGGTGCGTCCGGGCCGGATTCATGGGCTACGGCGGATCCGTTGCAGTAGCGCCGTCGTTGAGTAGCCCGGGGCGTAGCGCAGGGACTTCACGACGCCACCGCGGGCGAGGACGAGGTCGGCGCCGACGATCTGCTCGACGCTCCAGTCGCCGCCCTTCACCAGCACGTCGGGGGCGATCGCCGCGATCAGGGCGTAGGGCGTATCCTGGCTGAAGACCGAGACGTAATCCACCATCTCCAGCCCGGCCAGCATCTCGGCGCGGTCGCGCTCGCGCACCAAGGGCCGGTCAGGGCCTTTCGCCAGGCGCCGCGCCGAGCGGTCGCTGTTCAGGCCGACCACCAGCACATCGCCCAGTCGCCGCGCCGCGCGCAGATAGCGCAGGTGCCCCGGATGCAGCAGGTCGAAGACGCCGTTGGTGAAGACGATGCGCTTGCCGGCACGCCGCAGCGTGGCGAGCCGGCGCCGCAAGGCGGGGAGGGCGAGCACCGTGGTGGGCACGCCCGGGTCGCTATGTCGCGCCGGGGCGGCGGTCAACCGCAGGCAAAGACCAGGCAGGGTCCTCACCATTGCCGCGCGAGGGAACGGCGACTCACGGATGGGCATTCGCGCCAGGACCGTGCGGGCCAGGCAGTCTGGTCGGAAAGGCGAATCTCGCTTTTCGCCGTGTCTCCGGGCCTCCGTATGAAAGATCTTCGGCGAAGTGGTAGGACCCCGTCATGGCGGATTTTCGCCGTCGGGCGGTGCGCGAGCGGATGACCGTGCGTCTCGACCCGAGCGGCATGCTGAGCGAGGCGGTGGGCACGACGGGCTTGGCGCGCGCCGATGTCGACGCGCTGGCGGCGCGCGCGGCCGAGGCGGTGCGGGCGCTGGCGGAGCGGCGCGCGGCGGGGGCGTTGCCGGCCTTCGACCTCGCGCAGCAGCCGGGCGCCCTCGGTCGCATCTGCGCTTTGGCGCGCGAGGTGCGCGACGAGGTCGATACGCTGGTGGTGCTCGGCATCGGCGGCTCGGCGTTGGGCAGTCGCGCCATTCTCGAGGCGCTCGCCGAGGGGCCGGTGCGGGTCGTCGTCGCCGACAACATCGACCCGTGGAGCTTCGGCGCGCTGCTCGACGGCCTCGACCTGACGCGCACGGCGTTCAACGTCGTCAGTGCATCCGGCGAGACCGCGGCGACTATGGCGCAGTTTCTGATCGTGCGCGATCGCCTGCTGCGCGTCCTCGGGGCGGTCGACTACAAGGCCCGCGTCCTCGTCACCACCGATGCGAGTGGCGGCAGCCTGCGCCAGATCGTCAACGACGAGGGGTTCCGCGACCTGGCGCTGCCGCCCGGCGTCGGCGGTCGCTTCTCCGTGCTGACCGCCGCCGGCCTCTTCCCCGCCGCCGTCGGCGGCGTGCGCGTCGAGGACCTGCTTGCCGGCGCCGCCTGGATGGATGCGCGCACGCGCACCGCGGCGGTGTGGGAGAACCCGGCGCTGCTGCTCGGCGCCCTCCTCTACCTGGCCGAGACGCAACGGCAGACGCACGTCGCCGTGCTGATGCCCTACAGCGACCGCCTGCGCGCCGTGGCGCGGTGGTTCGCGCAGCTCTGGGCCGAGAGCCTCGGCAAGGCGGCGGACCTCGACGGCCGTCCGGTGCGCGTCGGCTCGACGCCGCAGCCCGCCGTCGGCGCCACCGATCAGCACTCGCAGCTGCAGTTGTGGCTCGACGGGCCGGCGGACAAGGTGGTCTGTTTCGTCCGAGTCGAGGACCACGGGCGCGAGATCGAGATCCCGACGGCCTATGCCGATCTCGAGGGGGTCGGCTACCTGCGTGGCACGGGCTTGGGGGCGCTGCTCAATCTGGAGCAACGCGCGGCCGAGTTGGCGCTGCGCCAGCGCGGCCGGCTGTCGCTGACCCTGTCGGTGCCGGCCCTGAACGCCTTCACGCTCGGGCAGCTGTTCTTTCTCTTCGAAGCGGCGACGGTGTTCGCGGCGGCGTTGCACCGCGTCAATAGTTGGGATCAACCGGCGGCGGACGAGGGGCGGCGGCTGACGTTCGGGCTCGCCGGCCGCACGGCGTTGGCGGAGCGGGCGGCGGAGGTCGAGGCATGGCTGGCTGGGAAGTCGACGGACCTGGTCTAGAGGTGGCCGAGGCGGCGGCGGCAAGCGGCGGGCGGCGCGTGCACGTGCTGGCGCCGGAGATCGCCGACCAGATCGCCGCCGGCGAGGTCGTCGAGCGGCCGGCTTCGGTGGTCAAGGAGTTGGTCGAGAACGCCCTCGACGCCGGGGCGCGGCGCATCGAGGTCGAACTCGAGCAGGCCGGTACCGGGCTCATCGCCGTGCGCGACGACGGCGACGGCATGGCGGCCGAGGACGCGGTTACCGCCTTCGCCCGGCACGCGACGAGCAAGCTGACCTGCGTCGACGACCTCGCCGCCATCGCCACGCTCGGCTTCCGCGGCGAAGCGCTGGCGAGCATCGCCGCCGTCTCGCGCACGCTACTGGTCACCCGCCAGCGCGGCGCCCTCGGCGGTACGCAGGTGCTGATGGAGCACGGCCACCTGCGCGAGGCGCGCGCTATCGGCGCCCCGCTCGGGACGCGGGTCGAGGTGCACGACCTCTTCGGCAACGTGCCGGCGCGGCGCAAGTTCCTCAAATCGCCGACCACCGAAGTGGGGCACGTGAGCGAGTTGGTGACGCGCACGGCGCTGGCCTGGCCGAGCGTGGCCTTCACGCTGCGCCACACCGGGCGCGTGCTGGTCGAGCTGGCGGCCGTCGAGGATCCCGGCGAACGCATCCGTCAGGTCTTCGGTCACGCGCGCGCCGCGGCGCTGCTGCCCTTCGCGCACCGGGACGGCGGCGGGCTGGTGCACGGCTGGCTGACCGATTCGCACGTCAGCGTGCCGAGCCCGCGGCAGGTGTACACCTACGTGAACCGTCGCTACGTGCGCGACAAGCTGGTGACGCACGCGCTCCTGGCCGGCTACAGCACGTTGCTCATGCACGGCCGCTACCCGGCGGCGGCGGTATTCCTCGAGGTGGCGCCGGACGACGTCGACGTCAACGTCCACCCGGCCAAGTCCGAGGTGCGCTTCCGCCGCGGCGGCGCGGTGCACGAGCTGCTCGCCCATGCCGTGCAGGCGCGCCTGCGCGACCAGCGCCGCGATGCGCCGCGCTCGACCGTGCCGCTCGCCGGCGCGACGCCGCAACTCGGGCTGCGCCTGCCGCCCGGCGCGGCGCCGCCATGGGCGGCTCCGCCGCTGCGTCTGGTCGACACGCCGACCGGCGCCGCCGCCGCGGCGCCGCTGCCCGCGGCGGACGCCGCTGCCGCGGGCGGGTTCTTCGGCGCCCTGCGACCTCTCGGCCAGGTCTTCGAGGGGTACCTGATCTGCGAGGGGCGCGACCAGCTGGTGCTGATCGACCAGCACGCGGCGCACGAGCGCGTCACCTTCGAGCGCCTGCGCGCCGCCCATGCCAGCGGTCTGGTGCCGCGCCAGCAGGTCCTCGTGCCGACCGTCGTCGAGCTCGGTCCGCGCGAAGCGGCCCTGCTCGGCGAGCAGGTCCAGACCCTCGACGCCGTCGGCATCGAGATCGAACCCTATGGTCGCGGCGCCTTCGCCGTGCGCGCCGTGCCGGCGCTGCTCGCCGATGCCGACGCGGCGGCGCTGCTGCGCGATCTGGCGACCGATCTCGTCGATGTCGGCCGCTCGCGCCGGCTCGACGACGCCGTCGACGCGGTGCTCGCGCGCCTGGCCTGTCACAGCGCCGTGCGCGTCGGGCAGTCCATGGGCCCGGCGCAGATGCGGGCGCTGCTCTGCGCCATGGACGCGGTGGACTTCTCCGGCAACTGCCCGCACGGCCGGCCGGCCTTCCTGGTGCTGTCGCGCGGCGACCTCGAGCGCTGGTTCAAGCGCACGTGAGGCGGGCTTCAACGCAGAGGCATCGCGAGATGGCAGCGGGCGAGGTGGTTGCGCTGGTCGGGCCGACGGGGACGGGCAAGACCGGCGTCGCGCTGGCGTTGGCGGCGCGCTGGGGGGCGGAGATCGTCAACTGCGACTCGCGCCAGGTCTACCGCGGCCTCGACATTGGTAGCGCCAAGCCGAGCGCGGCCGAGCAGGCGGCGACGCCGCATCATCTGTTCGACGTGGTCGACCCGGACGTGGTGTTCGACGCGGCGCGCTACGCGGCGCTGGCGCGCGCCGCCATCGCCGACATCCAGGCGCGCGGCCGCCGCGTCCTCGTCGTCGGCGGCTCAGGGCTCTATCTGCGGGCGCTGCGGCGCGGCCTGTTTCCGGGCCCGCCGCGCGACGCGGCGCTGCGCGCCGAGTTGGAGGCGACCGAGGCCGCCGCGCCGGGCGCGCTGCACGCGCGCCTGGCGGCGGTCGATCCGCCGGCCGCGGCGCGCCTGCCGGCCGGCGATCGGGTCCGTCTGGTGCGGGCGCTGGAGGTCCTGGCGTTGACCGGGCGGCCGCTGAGTGTCTGGCAAGCCGAGCACCGTGCCGCGGCCGATCTGCTGCCGATGCGCGTCGTCGCGCTCCGACTCGAACGCGGCGCCCTGCAGGCGCGGCTCGACGCGCGCTGCGCCCGCATGCTGGACGACGGCCTGCTCGACGAGATCCGCGGCCTGTGGGGGCGCGGCTTCGGGCCGGCGCTGCCGGCGCTGCGGAGCATCGGGTATCGGGAGATGGGTGCGTATCGGCGGGGCACCGTGACACCGGAGGCGGCGCTGGCGGCGATGCGGCTGGCGACGCGTCAGTTCGCCAAGCGGCAGGGCACCTGGTTCCGGGGCGAACCGGGCGTCGAGTGGCTGGCAGCCGACGCGGCGCTGACGACGCTGAGCTGATGACCGGGCCGGCGTCCGCCAGGATCGCGGTGTCGCCAGGATCGCGGTGTCGGCAGGATCGGGGTTGTCGCCAGGCGCGGGGTGGAGATGGTCCGCGCCCCCTGCTAGACCCCGGAGGTCGTGGCCCGCACGCCGTCCCTCGAAACTCTGCGCGCCCAGATCGATCGTGTCGACGACGAGCTGGTCCGCCTGCTGAACAAGCGCGCCGCGCTCTGTGTCCAGGTCGGTCACGTCAAGGCGCGCCGCGGGCAGACGAGCAAGTACGTGCCGGAGCGCGAGAAGCGTATCTTTCAGCGCCTGGCGCAGCAGAACGACGGGCCGCTGCGCCCGCTACACGTGCGCACCATCTTCCGCGAGGTCATCTCGAGCTGCCGCGCCCTCGAGCAGCCGCTGCGCGTCGCTTACCTCGGTCCGGCCGGCACCTACTGTCAGCAGGCCGCCGCCGAGCAGTTCGGCTCGGGGCCGAACCTGCTGCCGTTCGGCGCCGTCGATGCGGTGTTCGACGAGGTCGAGCGCGGCCGCGCCGAGTACGGCGTCGTGCCGGTGGAGAACTCGACCGAGGGCGTGGTCGCGCAGACGCTCGACCGTTTCATCGCCTCGCCGCTGTCGATCAAGTCCGAGGTGTTGCTGCGCATCGACCACTGCCTGCTCGCGGCGCGGCCTGAGCCGCGCCGCATCCGCCGCATCGTCTCGCACCCGCAGTCGCTGGCGCAGTGCCGCGGTTGGTTGGCGGCGCACCTGCCGGGCGTCCCGGTCGCCGAGGTGGCGAGCAACGCCGTCGCCGCCGCGCAGGCGGCGGCGCATTCCGGCACGGCGGCGATCGCCGGCCGCCGCGCCGCCGAGCGCTACAAGCTCGCCGTCGTCGCCGCCAGCATCCAGGATCTGCCAAACAACGTGACGCGCTTCCTGGTCGTCAGCAACGACCTCGGCGCCAAGCCGACCGGCGACGACAAGACGTCGATCCTCTTCGCCGTGCCGCACGAGGCCGGCGCCCTGTTCAAAGTGCTCGAGGCCTTCGCGCAGGCGCGCATCAATCTGAGCACCATCGAATCGCGGCCGCTCAAAGGGCGCGCCTGGGAGTATGTCTTCTTCATCGACCTGGTCGGCCACGTCGCCGAGCCGCGCATGCGCCCGGCGCTGGCGGCGCTGCAGCGACGGGCGCAGTTCGTCAAGGTGCTCGGCTCGTACCCCGCTTGGCGCTGGCCGGAGGGAGAGGCGAAGCCATGAACGTGAAGAACCTGGTGCGACCCTGGCTGCGCACCCTCGAGGCCTACCCGCCCGGTAAGCCGATCGATGAGCTCGAGCGCGAGTACGGGATCACGGACTCGATCAAGCTGGCCTCGAACGAGAATCCACTCGGCCCCTCGCCGAAGGCGCTGGCGGCGCTGCAGGGCGCCCTGGCCGACGTGCACCGCTACCCGGACGGCAGCTGCTACCACCTCAAGCGCGCCCTGGCGCGCACGCTGCGCGTCTCGCCCGAGTCGCTGCTGTTCGGCAACGGCTCGAACGAGATCATCGAACTCGTCGTGCGCACGTTTCTGCACGCCGGCGAAGAGGCGGTCATGGCCGACCAGGCCTTCGTCATCTACCGCATGCTGGTGCAGGCGCAGGGCGGCAAGAGCCTGATCGTCCCGCTGCGCAACTTCACGCACGACCTCGAGGCGATGGCCGAGGCGATCACGCCGGCGACGCGGCTGGTCTTCATCGCCAACCCGAACAACCCGACCGGCACGATCGTCTTCAACGACCAGTGGCGGGACTTCCTCGCCGCCGTGCCGCGCGACGTGGTGATCGTCATGGACGAGGCGTACGCGGAGTACGTCGAGGACCCGCGCTACCCGGACGCGCTGGCCGACGTGGGCGGCGACCACCTGGTGATCGTGCTGCGCACCTTCTCCAAGATCTACGGCCTCGCCGGCCTGCGCATCGGCTACGGCGTCGCCTACCCGCCGGTGATCGAACTGCTCAATCGGCTGCGCGCGCCGTTCAATGTGAACACGCTGGCGCAGGTGGCGGCACTGGCGGCGCTCGGCGACGACGCGCACGTCGAGCGCACCCGCCAGGTGAACCGCGAGGGCATGGCGACCCTGCGCGCCGCCCTGGTCGGGCTCGGGTACGAGTGCGTGCCGAGCTGGGCCAACTTCCTTCTCGTCCGCGTCGGCGATGCGGCGGCGCTGTATGACGCGCTGCTGCGGCAGGGCGTCATCGTGCGGCCGGTGCCGGTGTACGGCTTTCCGGAACATCTGCGCGTCACCATCGGCACGGCGCCGGAGAACGCGCGCCTGATCGAGGCGTTGACCCGCCTGCGCGGAGCGGAGGCGCGCGGTGGCGCGGGTTGAGCGCGTCGCGATCGTCGGCGTCGGACTGATCGGCGGCTCGCTGGCCCTGGCGGCGCGCGCCGCCGGGCTGGTCGGCGAAGTCGTCGGTATCGGCCGCAGCGAGGCCAACCTCGCCGTCGCGCGCCAGCGCGGCATCATCGATCGCAGCGTGCGCGACCCGGCCGATCTGGGACCGGTCGATCTCGTCGTCCTGGCCGTGCCGGTGCGCAGCACCGCGGCCGCGGCGCGCGCCCTGCTGCCGCACCTGCGACCGGGGACGCTGTTGACCGACGCCGGCAGCGTCAAGGCGACGGTCGTCGCCGAGATGGAGGCGCTGCTGTCGCCGGGGCTCCCGTTCGTCGGCGCCCACCCAATCGCCGGCAGCGAGCAGGCCGGTGCGGCGGCGGCGCGGGCGGATCTGTTCCAGGGGGCGCGCTGCATCCTGACGCCGACGCCGCGGACGGACGCGGCGGCGCTGCGCACCGTACGCGAGCTGTGGGAAGGGGTCGGCGCGCGGGTCGACGACATGGACGCCGTCGCGCATGACGCGGCGCTGGCCTGGGTCAGCCACCTGCCGCACGCCATCGCCTACGCCCTGGTCGGCGCGTTGGCGCGTAGCGGGGCCGAGGCCGTGGCACTGGGCGGCGCCAGCTGGCGCGACGCGACGCGCGTCGCCGCGAGTCCGCCCGAGCTGTGGCGCGACATCTTCCTCGCCAATCGCGACGCCGTGTTGGCGGCCACCGACGCCTTTGCCGCTGAACTGGCGCGCCTGCGCGCGGCGGTCGCCGGCGGCGATGGAGCGGCGCTCGAGGCGCTGCTGACGCACGCGACAGCGGCGCGGCGGCGTGGCGGAGATGACAGGCCGTGACCGACGACGCCCGCGCCATTGCGCCGCTGACCGCCCCGCCGGACGCCGTGGTGCGCGTGCCCGGCTCGAAGTCGATCAGCAACCGCGTCGCGCTGCTGGCGGCGCTGGCCGACGGCCCGTCTGAGCTCGACGGGATCTTGTTCAGCGACGACACGCGCCACATGGCGACGGCGCTGCGCGCCCTCGGCGTCGCCGTCGCCGCCGACGAGGCGGCCGCGCGCCTGACCATCGAGGGCTGTGGCGGGCGCTGGCCGAGCGCCGCCGCCGCCCTCGATGTCGGCAACGCCGGCACCGCGATGCGCTTTCTCGTGGCGGCGTTGTGCCTTGGCCATGGGCGCTTCCGCATCGATGGCACCGCACGCATGCGCGAGCGGCCGATCCAGGAGCTCGTCGACGCCCTGCGGCCGCTCGGCGGCAACGCCATCTGCGAACTTCGCAGCGGCGCGCCGCCGGTGCTGATCGAGGCGCACGGCCTCGTCGGCGGCGCCACCACGCTCAGCGCGGCGCGGTCGAGCCAGTTCGTCTCGGCGCTGTTGCAGGCGGCGCCCTATGCCGCCCACGATGTCGCCATCACGCTGATCGGACCGGTGATCGCCGAACCGTATATCGACATGACCATCGCGATCATGGCGCAGTGGGGGGTGACGGTGGAGCGCGACGGCCGGCGGGTCTTTCGCGTCCGCGCCGGGCAGCGCTACCGCGCGCGCCGCTACGCGGTCGAGCCCGACGCCTCGAGTGCGCACTACTTCTGGGCCGCCGCCGCGCTGACCGGCGGGCGGGTCCGCGTCGAGGGGCTCTCGCGCACCTCGCTGCAGGGCGACGTCGCCTTCGCGGCCCTGCTCGAGCGCATGGGCGCCGAGGTGCGGTGGGAGGCCGAGGCGATCGAGGTGCGCGGGCGCGATCGACTCGACGGCGTGACGGTCGACATGAACGCCTACTCGGATACCGCCCCGACACTTGCCGCGTTGGCGCCGTTCGCGAGCGGACCGGTGCGCATCGACAACGTCGCCCATCTGCGCCTGCAGGAGAGCGACCGCCTGCACGCCGTCGCCAGCGAGCTCGGCCGCCTCGGCGCGCGCGTCGAAGAACGCCCGGATGGCCTCACCATCTGGCCGTCGGTGCTGCGCGGCACCGCCCTCGACACCTATGACGACCACCGCCTGGCGATGGCCCTGGCGCTGATCGGCCTGCGCGTGCCCGGCGTCGTCATTCGCGATCCGGGCTGCGTCGCCAAGACCTTTCCCGACTACTTCACGCGCCTCGATGAGCTGCGGCGGTGAAACCGACGATCGCCATCGATGGACCGGCGGGCGCGGGGAAGTCGACCGTCAGTCGCGGCGTGGCGCGCCGCCTCGGGCTGCGTCATGTCGACACCGGCGCCATGTACCGCGTCGTCGGCGTGCTCGCCGACGAGGCCGGGCTGGCGCCCGCTGACGGCGCGGCGCTGGCGGCGTTGTGCGACGGACTGGCGCTGCGCTTCGAGGACGCGCCCGACGGCGTGCGCGTGCACGTCGACGGGCGCGACCTGACCGACGCCATCCGCAGCGTCGCCGCCGGCCAGCTCGCCTCGCGCGTCGCGGCGCTTCCCGCCGTGCGCGAGCGCCTGGTGGCGCTGCAGCGTCGGCTCGCCGTCGGCGGCGGCGTGGTGATGGAAGGGCGGGACATCGGCACGGTGGTGCTGCCCGACGCGACGCTGAAGATCTATCTCAGCGCCAGCGTCGCCGAGCGGGCGCGGCGGCGGCATGCGGAGCTGCGGGCGCGCGGAGAGCCCGCCGACCTCGCGGAGATCGCGCTTGCCATCGCCGATCGCGATCGCCGCGACGCCGAACGCCCCCACTCGCCGCTCCGTCCAGCGGACGATGCTTTGCGGGTTGACACCACGGGCGAGCGGCTCGCGGCGGTGATCGCGCGCGTCTGCGCGCTCGTCGCGGCGCGGGGGAACCCTTGAAAGTGGCACCGACTGGCGGTATGCAAACCGAATCTCGTTCTTCAGGGGGTACTTCCCACATGAGTCAGCAACCCAGAGTGGCCGCGCCCGACGGCGATGGCGACGAGTTCAGCAAGCTCTTCGAGGAGAGCATGCGCTCCGTCAAGCCGGGCGAAGTGGTCCGAGGCCGGGTGGTCGGCGTCGGCCGCGACATGGTCACCGTGGACATCGGCTACAAGTCCGAGGGGCAGATCCCCATCTGGGAGTTCACCACCCGTGACGGCGAGGTCACCGTCCAGGACGGCGACGAGATTGATGTCTTTTTCGATGCCGATGAAGGCGAACACGGCGGCATCGTCCTGTCGCGCAGCAAGGCCGAGCAGGCCATCGTCTGGCGCGATCTCGAGGAGGCATTCGAGAGCAATGGCGTGGTCGAGGGCGTCATCGTCGGCAAGGTGAAGGGTGGACTCAAGGTCGACGTCGGCGTGCCGGCATTTCTGCCCGGTTCGCATGCCGACCTGCGCCCGGCCCGCAACCTCGATCGCTACATCGGTCAGCGCGGCCAGTTCGCGGTGCTCAAGTTCAATCGAGCGCGCGGCAACGTCGTGGTGTCCCGCCGGGCGGTGATGGAGAAAGAGCGCGCCGAGCTCAAGGAAGAGACGCTGAAGGTGCTCGAAGAGGGCGTCATCCTCGAGGGCATCGTCAAGAACATCACCGATTACGGCGCCTTCGTCGATCTCGGCGGCATCGACGGATTGCTGCATGTCACCGACATGTCGTGGGGCCGCGTCAACAAGCCGGCCGACGTCGTCAACGTCGGCGACCGCGCCCGCGTCGTCGTGTTGAAATACGATCCCGAGCGCGGTCGCGTCTCGCTCGGCATGAAGCAGATCATGCCCGACCCCTGGGCGAGCGTCGCCGACCGCTACCCGATCGGGGCCCGCGTGCATGGCAAGACGGTCAGCCTCGCCGACTACGGCGCCTTCGTCGAGGTCGAGCCCGGCATCGAGGGACTGGTGCACGTCTCCGAGATGTCGTGGACCAAGCGCGTGACGCATCCGTCGAAGGTGCTGGAAGTCGGCCAGGAGGTCGACGTCCTGGTGCTCGACGTCGACATCGCCAACCGGCGGATCTCGCTGGGTCTGAAGCAGGCCGAGCCGAACCCCTGGGAGATGGTGCGCGTCAACCACCCGATCGGCAGCCGCATCACCGGGGCGGTCAAGAACATCACCGACTTCGGCGTCTTCATCGGCGTCGAGGAGGGCATCGACGGCCTGGTGCATATCTCCGACCTGCACTGGACTAAGAAGGTCCGCCATCCGTCGGATCTGTTCCAGAAGGGCGACGAGGTCGAGGCGATCGTGCTCGGCATCGACGTCGACAACGAGCGCATCTCGCTCGGCGTCAAGCAGTTGAGCGAGGATCCGTGGTCGACCATGCACCAGCGCTACCCGGTGGGCACGCGGGTGCACGGCAAGGTGACCAGCGTCACCGACTTCGGCGTGTTCATGGAGGTGGAGGAGGGCATCGAGGGCCTCATCCACGTGTCGCAGCTGAGCATGGACCGCGTCGACAAGCCGCAGGGCCTCTTCCAGCCCGGCCAGGAACTCGAGGCCGAGGTGACGGCCGTCGAGACGCGCGACCGCAAGATCGGCCTCAGCATCAAGGCGCTGCGCAAGTCCGAGGAGCGCGACGAGATCGAGACCTACCTGCAGAAGGAGCGCGACGGCGGCCGCTTCTCGTTCGAGGACCTCATCGGCTCCGACCTCCGCCTCGACCGCGAGGAGCAGGGTGGGGTGAAGCCGAGCGGAGAGAACGGCGACCCGAAGTGAGGCGCTGAGTCGTGACCAAGCGCGGGCTGATCGACCAACTCGTGGGGCTCTACCCGCGCTTTTCGCGGCGCGATGCCGAGGTGATGGTCAACACCGTCTTCGAAAGCCTCGCCGAAGCGCTGCGTCGCGGGGATCGCATCGAGATCCGCGGCTTCGGGAGTTTCGTCGTCAAGCATCGCGAGGCCCGCGACGGCCGTAACCCGCGCACCGGCAAGCGGGTGGCCGTCGCCGCCAAGCGGGTGCCGTTCTTCAAGGTCGGCAAGGAGCTCCGCCTACGCGTCGACGGCGACGAGGAGGCCGCGGCATCCGCCGCGGCGCAGATCTAGCCGGGTGAGTTCCTCCCCCCTCTGGGCCCCATGGCGCATGGCGTACATCGGGGCGCCGAAGGATCCCGGGTGCATCTTCTGCACGCACCCGGGCGCCGTCGACCGGAAGGCGGCGTTGGTGCTGGCGGCGACGCCGCACGCGGTGGCGATGCTGAATCGCTACCCGTACGGCAACGGCCACGTATTGGTGGCGCCGCGCGCGCACACCGCCGACTTGTCGGCGCTGCCGGCCGACGCGCACGCGGCGCTGAGCGAGACGCTGCGCGGCGCGGTCGCGATCCTGCAGGGCGTTTTCCGCTGCGACGGGATGAACCTCGGCATGAACCTCGGCGCCGCCGCCGGCGCCGGCGTCGCCGATCACCTGCACTGGCACCTGGTGCCGCGCTGGGTCGGCGACACCAACTTCATGCCGGTGATCGGCGAGGTGTCGTGCATTCCCGAGCACCTCGAGGCGCTGTGGGAGCGCCTGGCGACCCCGTTCGCGGCGCTCGAGGCGGGCTGACGCCGACGCGGCGCGCGGCGCGTTCTGGCGCCGGCCGCGGTCCCCTGAGCCGTGCCGCGGCTACAGCCAGCCGGCGCGCTTGAAGCGCCAGTAGAGCAGGCCGCAGGCGCCGGCCATGACGGCGACGGCGGCGAAGTAGCCGTACTGCCATTCCAACTCGGGCATGAACTTGAAGTTCATGCCGTAAATGCCGGCGATCATGGTCGGCACGGCGATGATCGCCGCCCACGAGGCGAGCTGCTTGGTAACCTCGCTCTGCGCCACGGCGTTGAGCGAGAGCTTGGCCTCGAAGGCGCCGCTGACCAGCTCGCGCAGGGTATCGATGGTCTCGTTGATACGGATGGCGTGGTCGTACACGTCCCGAAAGTACGGCCGGGTGTCATCGGGGATGGTCGGCAGATCGAGGCGGGTGAGGCGGTTGCAGATGTCGACCAGCGGCGAGACGGCGCGCTTGAGCATCAACAGGTCGCGCTTCAGCCCGTAGATGGCCTCGATGACGTCGCTGTCGGCTTCGCCGCTGAAGATCTGTTCCTCCAGCCCGGTAAGGCGCTCCTCGAGTTCGGAGATCAACGGGAAGTACTGATCGACGACGAAGTCCATGATGGCATAGAGGACGTACCCCGGCCCCTTGCGCAGCAGCCGCGGCGTCGACTCGCAGTGGCCGCGCACCTCCGCGTACGACTGTGTTTCGCCGTGCCGGATCGTCAGCACGTAGCGCGGGCCGACGAACAGGTGTGTTTCGCCGAGCTCGACGTGGTCGGCTTCCCAGCGCGCCGGGCGCAGCACGACGAACAGGCTGTCGCCGTACTCTTCGAGCTTGGGGCGCTGATGGGCGCGCAAGGCGTCCTCCACCGCCAGGTCGTGCAGGCCAAACTCCTGCTGCATGGTGCGCAGCAACGCCTCGTCGGGTTCGTGCACGCCGACCCAGACGAACTGTCCGTCGCCCTGCAGCGCGTCGCTGATCGCTTCGACGGGCATCGTGGCGACGCGCACGCCGTCGGCGTACGCGGCGCAGTTGACGACCTCGGACATGGCGAGCCGTTTACGGCAGTCCCGGCGGGCTCGCAACCGCGCGCGGACGAGGTTGCCCACCTGCCGGCCCCAGCCTATAGTCCGCCGCCATGGCGGATGAGGCGAGCAGCCTGGCGGCGGCGCGGCCGCGCACCCTCGGCGCGCTGCGCGCCGCCGGGCTCGCGACTCGCCCGGTGCGCGAGGAGATGCGCCAGAACCTATTGGCGCGCCTGGAACAGCGCGCGCCACTGTTGCCGGGGATCATCGGTTTCGACGAGACGGTGGTGCCGGAGATCGAGAATGCGCTGCTCGCCGGCCACCATATGGTCTTCCTCGGCGAGCGCGGGCAGGCGAAATCGCGCATCATCCGCGCCCTGGTCGGCCTGCTCGACGAGGCCATCCCGGCGGTCGAGGGCTGCCCGTTGCACGACGACCCGTTCCACCCGGTCTGCAAGAGCTGTCGGATGCGCCTGGCCGCCGAGGGCGACGCGACGCCGATCGCCTGGATCGAGCGCGTGGCGCGCTACGGCGAGAAGCTCGCCACGCCGGACACCTCGATCGCCGACCTGATCGGCGAGGTCGACCCGATCAAGGTCGCCGAGGGGCGCTACCTCGCCGACGAGGACACCATCCACTACGGGTTGGTGCCGCGTTCGCATCGCGGCCTGTTCGCCATCAACGAGCTGCCCGATCTGACCGAGAAGGTCCAGGTCGGTCTGTTCAACCTGATGGAGGAGAAGGACGTCCAGATCAAAGGGTATCGCATCCGCCTGCCGCTCGACGTGGTCATCGTCGCCAGCGCCAATCCGGAGGACTACACCTCACGCGGGCGCATCATCACCCCGCTCAAGGACCGCTTCGACGTCCAGATCCGCACCCACTACCCGCGCCTGCGGGCCGACGAGATCGCGATCATGGAGCAGGAGTTGCCGGTGCTCGACCGCGGCGGACGCGCCGTGCACGTGCCGGACTTCATCAAGGAGATCATCGCGCAGGTCACCTTCGAGGCGCGCGCCTGCGCGGAGATCAACCAGGCCTCCGGCGTCAGCGTGCGCGTATCGATCAACAACTACGAGAGCGTGCTGAGCAACGCCGAGAAGCGCGCCGTGCGCGCCGGCGAGGCGGAGGTCGTGCCGCGCCTGAGCGATCTGCACGCGCTCTACGCGTCGACCGCCGGCAAGATCGAGATCGAGTACGCGGCCGAGGAGCGGCGCGAATCGGACATCATCGAGCGCCTCGTCAACCGCGCCGTCCTGGCGGTGTTCGACGAACGCCTCGGGCTCGCGGCGCTGGCACCCATCGTCGCCCACTTCGAGGCCGGCTGGGGCGTCGCGGTCAGCGACGTCATGCCGGCCCAGGACTATCTCGAGGGCGTCGAGAAGATCCCCGGGCTGCGCGAGGCGGTGCGCCAGCTCGGTCCCTTCGAGAGCCCGGGGTTCATCGCCGCCGCCAGCGAGCTGGTGCTCGAGGGGCTGCACCTGCACCAGAAGCTCAATCGCGACAGCGAGGGAGCCCGCTGGAGCTATCGCGCCTAGAATGCACCGCCTGCGCTTCACGGAGTGGGACGGAAGCCAGCGCGTCCGACTGACCCCGGAGCGGGTGTTCGAAAAGCTGGCGGAGTACCTGTCGTACACGGACGACGTGCAGCAGGCCTGGGAGTGGCTCCTGCGCCATGGCCTCGACCTCGAGGGCCTGCGCGTCATGGGCCTCGATGACTTCCTGGAACAGCTGCGCGAGTCGACGCGCGCGCGCCAGCGGCAGGTGAACGTCGACCACGCCCTCGACCCGCTGGTCGAGCGGCTCGAAGAGTTGCTCGATCTCGAGCGCGCCGCGCTGGCGTCGCGCGACGACGCCGCGGCGCAGACCAAGCGCGAACAGCTCGAGCGCCTGCCGCGCCGCCTCTCGGACGCGCTCGACGCGCTGCGCGACTATGCGTTCGAGGACGCCGACGCACGCGACGCGTACGCCGATCTGCTCGAGGAACTCGACAACCTGCGCGCCCTGGAGGACTTTCAGCGCCGCTTCAGCGAGCACTTCCAGGGGCCGACGGCGCTCGACTACGAGCAGGCGCTGGACCTCATGCGGGAGATGGCGAGCCTCAAGCAGCTCGAGGAGGACCTGCTCGCCGGTCGATTCGAGACGCTCAGTCTCGACGACCTGCGCGCCGCCCTCGGCGAGCGAGCGGCGCAGGACTTCCAACAGTTGCGCCAGTTCCTCGTCCTCCTCTCCGACGCCGGCTACGTCGGCACGCGCGGCGGCCGCGTCACCTTGTCGCCCAAAGGCATGCGCAAGATCGGCCAGCTGGCCCTGCGCGACATCTACCAGGGCCTCCTGCGCGACCGCGCCGGCGGCCACCATGCCGAGCACCGCGGCCCCGCCGAGGTGCGGCCGGAAGAGACCCGGCCGTACCAGTTCGGCGATCCGCTCAACGTCGACGTCGTCCGCACCCTGCGCCACGCCCTGGCGCGCGCGCCACGCCCGCCGCTGCGCCTGGCGCCGGGCGACTTCGAAGTCTACGAGACCACCCACAGCACCACCGCGTCGACCGTCCTGCTGCTCGACATGAGTTGGTCGATGAGCTGGGAGGGGCGCTTCGCGGCTGCCAAGAAGGTCGCCCTGGCGATGGAGAGCCTGATCCGCTCCCGCTATCCGCGCGACTACTTCGCCGTCGTCGGCTTCTACACCCGCGCCACCGAGCTGAAGCTGCGCGACCTGCCGGAGGCCAGCTGGAACATGGGCGATCCGTTCACCAACCTGCAGGACGGCCTGCGCCTGGCGAGTGATCTGCTGGCGCGCCATCCGAGCCCCAATCAGCAGGTCATCGTCATCACCGACGGCCAGCCGACGGCCTATTTCTCGCGCGGTCGCCTGTACTGCGAATGGCCGCTCTCCTTCGGCGGCATCAGCCTGCGCGCCGCCCAGGAGACGCTGAAGGAGGTCGAGCGCGTCACCCGCCGCGGCATCGTCATCAACACTTTCATGCTCGATGACAGCCCCAGCTTGCGCGCCTTTGTCGAGCGCATGACGCGCATCAACCGCGGCCGCGCGCTCTTCTCGCGCCCGGATCGTCTCGGTGAGTACCTGCTGGTGGACTACATCGCGCGCAAGCGGAAGCGGGTGTAGACGGGAGGTTGCGGCGCGCGACGGCCGCCGGTCGCCGCGCCGCCGCGCGCCCATCCCTCGACACCCTCCGACGGTCCCGTATGAAACTCACCCCAATGCTCGAGCAGTACCTGCGCGCCAAACAGGAGGTCGGCGACGCGCTGCTGTTGTTCCGCCTGGGGGACTTCTACGAGCTGTTCTTCGAGGACGCGACGACGGCGGCGCGGGTGCTCGAGATCACCCTGACGACGCGCTCGAAGAAGGACGAGACGCCGATTCCGATGTGCGGCGTACCGCACCATGCGGCGCAAGGGTACGTGGCGCGCCTGCTGGCGGCCGGGTTTCGCGTCGCGCTGTGCGATCAGACCGAATCCGCCAGCCTGGCCAAGGGGTTGGTGGCGCGCGCCGTGGTGCGCATCGTCACGCCTGGTACGGTGACCGAGGAGGAGTATCTCGATCCGAAGCAGCCGAACTTTCTCGCCGCGGTGGCTGCCGACGCAGACGGTTTGGCCGTGGTGGCGGCGGATGTCTCCACCGGAGAAATGCGCCAGGCGCGGCTCGCCGACCCGACGGCGCTCGCCGACCTGCTCGGACGCCTGGCGCCGCGCGAGGTCTTGGTCGAGGCTGGCGCGTCGGCGCTGGTGGGCGTCGTGACGGCGGCGCTGCCGGCGGCGATGGTGACGCCGCGGCCCAGTGAGAGCTTCGACGCGGCGGCCGGTGCGACCTGGCTGGCGGCGCGCGCCGCGACGGCGCCGCCGCGGGTTGCCGCCGCGCTCGGGGCACTGCTCGGCTACCTCGGCGAGACCCACCGCGCCAGTCTGGCGCACCTGCGGGCGCCGGCGGCGGACGCGGCGGGGCAGGCGATGGTCATTGACGAGGCCAGCCGCCGCAACCTCGAGCTGCTGGCGACGACCCGCGGCGAGCGGCGCGGCTCCCTGCTGGCGGTGCTCGACGAGACGCGGACGCCGATGGGCGGGCGGCTGCTGCGGCAATGGTTGCTGGCGCCGTTGACCGACGTTGCCGCCATCGGCGCCCGCCTCGACGCCGTCGAGCTGCTAGTCCGGCAGCCGTCGCGGCGCGCGCACCTGCAGGCGCTGCTCGGCGGCGTCGGCGACCTCGAGCGCCTAAGCGCGCGCCTGACGGCGGGGCGGGCGACGCCGCGCGACCTGCTCGGCCTGGGAGCGGCGCTCGACGCGGTCGGGGCCCTGCGCGAGGCGCTCGCCGACGCCGACGCGGCGGCGCTCGGCGAGGCCGCTGCCGCCTGCGATCCGCTGCCGGCGCTGCGCGCCCGGATCGCCGCCACCGTCGCCGACGACGCGCCGCTGAAACCCCGCCCCGGCCAGCTGGTGCGTCCGGGCTGCCACGCCGAAATCGACGCCCTGCGCGAGATGGCCCTGCACGGCAAGCGCTTTTTCACCGACTACGAGGCGCGCGAGCGGCAGCGCACCGGCATCGCGTCGCTGAAGGTGCGCTACAATCACGTCTTCGGGTACTACCTCGAGGTGACGACGCCGAACCTGCACCTGGTGCCGGCGGAGTATCGGCGCAAGCAGACCGTCGCCACCGGCGAGCGCTTCGTCACCCCCGAGTTGGCCGAGACCGAGGCACGGGTGCTCGGCGCCGAAGCGCGCCTCGGCGCGCTCGAGGAGCAGGTCTTCGCCGAACTGGTCGCCGCCGCGGCGGCCGAGCACGGCGGCCTGGCGCGCAGCGCCGCCGCGTTGGCTCGCCTCGACGTCTTCGCCGCCCTGGCGCTGGTCGCCGAGCGGCATGGCTACACCCGCCCCAGTCTCGCCGCGCACCGTCGCCTGGAGATCGTCGACGGCCGTCATCCGGTGGTCGAGGTGATGGCCGGGCGCGCCGGCTTCGTCGCCAACGACTGCCAGCTCGACCCCGACGGCGAGCAGATCCTCATCATCACCGGGCCGAACATGGCCGGCAAGTCGACCTACCTGCGGCAGGTGGCGCTGATCGCGCTGCTCGCCCAGATGGGCAGTTTCGTGCCCGCCGCGCGGGCAGAGATCGGCATCATCGATCGGCTGTTCACCCGCGTCGGCGCCTCGGACAACCTCGCCGGCGGCGAGTCGACCTTCATGGTCGAGATGAAGGAGACCGCTGCCATCCTCACGCAGCTGACGCCGCGCAGCCTGGCGGTGCTCGACGAGATCGGCCGCGGCACCAGCACCTTCGACGGCATCTCCATTGCCTGGGCGGTGGCCGAGCACCTGCACGACGCCGTCGAGCGGCCGTTGGTGCTCTTCGCCACGCATTACCACGAGCTCACCGATCTGGCGCGCAGCAAGCCGCGCGTGCGCAACTGGTCGGTGGCGGTACGCGAATGGCGCGGGGAGGTGGTCTTCCTGCGCCGCATCGTCGCCGGCCCGGCCAGCCAGAGCTACGGCATCCAGGTGGCGCGCCTGGCCGGCGTCCCCGACCCGATCATCGCCCGCGCCCGCGCCATCCTCGCCAACCTCGAACGCGACGAGCTCACCGCCGCCGGCGAGGCGCGGCTGGCCGCCGGCGCCACGCCGGCGGCTCAGCTGGGCCTGTTCACCGGGCGCCCGGACCCGCTGCGCGCCGAGCTCGCCGCACTCGACATCGATCGCCTTACGCCGCTCGAGGCCCTCACCGCGCTGCACGGTCTGGCGCAGCGGGCACGAAAAGGGGACAAGGAACCGGGATGAACGCGACGCCGCAGATCGACTCCCTGGGCCCGCTGCAGCTCGACCAGGCCTGGGGCGCGCGCGGCAAGGAGTACCTGGCGCGGGCCCGCGAGCTGCTGCAAGCGCAGCACCTCGCCGGCGCCTCTGGCGAGGCAATCGTGCATGCCTGGACCGGTGTCGTCGACCATCTCGTGCGCGCGCTCTTTGACGCCGCACGGGCCAGCTACGCCGAGCGCTTCACCGTCCTCGACCAACGCGTCGCGGTGATCGCCCAGGGGGGGTACGGGCGTGGCGAACTCAACCCGAACTCCGACATCGACCTCTTGTTCGTCTATCCGCAGCGCTCCGACGCGTATGTCGAGACGGTCAACGAGAAGGTGCTCTATGCGCTGTGGGACACCGGCCTGACGGTCGGCCATGCGCTGCGCAGCGTGCGCGACTGCGTCAAGCTCGGCGGCAAGGACCTGAAGGTGAAGACGGCGCTGCTCGATACCCGTTTCCTCGCCGGCGACCAGACGCTGTACGACGAGTTCGCGCGCACCATCGAGCGGGAGCTGCTGAAGCGCAACGCCAGTCGCTTCTTTCGCGACAAGCTCGCCGAGAGCGAGGAACGCCACCGCCGGTATGGCGATTCGGTGTACCTGGTCGAGCCGCAGGTCAAGGAGGGCGAGGGCGGCCTGCGCGACCTGCACACGGCCATGTGGCTCGCCAAGGTCAAGTTCGTCATCCACGATCTGCCCGATCTGGTCGCCAAGGGCGTCCTCACCGAGCGCGAGCACGCGGAGATCCACGCGGCGCGTGACACCCTGTGGCGCGTGCGCAACGCGCTGCACTTCCAGGCCGGTCAGCACCAGGACCAACTCACCTTCGAGTACCAGGAGCGCATCGCCGCCGACCTCGGCTACCGCGACGACGGGACGACGCGCGGCGTCGAGCAGTTCATGCGCCACTACTACCTCCAGGCGCGCGCCGTACTGCGCTTCCTCGATAACATCGTCGCGCTCTGCACCGAGCGCTCGGCGCCGTACAAACTGCTCGGCATCCTGGGGGGCCGACAGATCCGCCCGGGCGTGCGCATCGCCGGCAGCGAGTTGGTGGTCGGCGACCCGGCGCCCCTGCGCGCCCAGCCGGCGCTGCTGCTGCGCGTCTTCGCCGACGCCCAGCGGCACGGCGTCCACCTCAGCGGCGCCTCCCGCCGCCTGTTGCGCGCCGAGGCGCCCGTGATCGACGACGAGGTGCGGCGCGACCCGGCGGCGGCGAGTGCGTTTCGCGACGTGCTCGGCTGGAGTCACGGCGTCGCCGACACCCTGCGCACCATGCACGACCTCGACGTCCTCGATGCCTATCTCCCCGAGTTCGCCCACCTGCGCTGCCTGGCGCAGTACGATCGCTACCACATCTACACCGCCGACGAGCATACGCTGCGCGCGGTCGCGCGCTTGGAGCAGCTGCGCCACGGCGAGTTCAAGGCGCTGGCGCCGCTGCTGACGCAGGTGATGCGCGAGATCGACGGGATCGAGGTGCTGTACCTGGCGATGCTCTACCACGACATCGGCAAGGGGCTCGGCGGCGACCATTCCAACAAAGGCGCGGCGCTGGCGAGCGCGGTGGCGACGCGGCTCGGGCTCAACCGCGACGACTCCGGCGAGTTCGAGCTGCTGGTGCGCCATCACCTGCTGATGCACCGCCTGGCGACCCGCCGCGATATCCACGACCCACGCCTAGTCGCCGAGTTCGCGCGCACGGTGGGGGCACCGGCAACGCTGCAGAAGCTCTATGTGCTCACCTTCGCCGACCTCGGGGCCACCAACCCGACGCTGTGGAACTCGTGGCAGGACATGCTGCTGCGCGAACTCTACGAGTTGACCATGGAGCATTTCGAGCGCGGCGGCGTCGAGCAGGCGCAGGTCGAGCGGGCCCGGCGCGTGCGTGAACGCGTCGCCGCGGCCGCCGGCGCGGGACACGCCGCGGCGACGGCGCGCTTTCTCGCCGATCTGCCCGACCGCTATTTCCTCACCACCCCCGAGGAGGATGTGCTCGAGCACGTCGGACTGGCGCGCCGCTTCGCCGACGAGGGGTTGGTGACCACCGTCACGCACTTTCCCGAGCGCGAGTTCAGCGAGTTCACGGTGGTCACGCGCGATCACCCCGGCCTGTTTGCCAAGCTCACCGGCGTGCTGCGCGCGCACGGCATGAACATCGCCGCGGCGCGCATCGCCACCGGCGGCAGCGGCATGGTGGTGGACGTCTTCCGCATCACCCATCTCGAGGGCGCGCCGATCGCCCGTGACGTCGAGCGCTGGGAGCGCGTGCAGGCGGCGGTCGGCAAGGTGTTGGCCGGGGAACTCGACGTCGAGGAACTGGTCAGGCGCGCGGACCGCCCGTCGTCGCTCGGCGAGAAGATCGTGCCGCGTCTGCCGGCCACGGTCGAGATCGATAACCACGTGTCGGACGAATACACCGTTCTCGACGTCTTCACCTGCGATCGCGTCGGCGTCCTCTTCGCCATCACCAACGCGCTCTATCATCTCGATCTGTCGATCCACCTGGCCAAGATCACGACCACCGTCGATCGCGTATTCGACGTGTTCTACATCACGGATTCCGAGGGCCGGAAGGTCGAGACGCCGTCGACCCTGGCGCTCATTCGGGGCACGATCCTCGAGGAACTCAAGCCGCTGGTGGAGGCGCCGGCGGCATGAAGGACCGATGGACGCGGCGGTCGATCGCTTCCTGACCTGGCTGGCGGCCGAACGGCGCGTCTCGCCGCATACCCTGGCGGCGTATGGCGCCGACTGCGCGGCGCTGGTGCGCTCACTCGAGGCGCAGGGGGTGCGCACGCCGGAGGCGGTGCTGGCCGGACACCTGGTGACGTTCCTCGCGGCGGAGCAGCAGCGCGGGTTGTCGGCACGCAGCCGGGCCCGGCTGCTGGCGGCACTGCGCGGCCTGTTCGCATTCCTGGTTCGCGAGGGACGGCTGGCTGTCGATCCGGCGCGCGACCTGCGCCGGCCGCGACTCGGGCGGCCGCTGCCGAAGAGTCTCTCGCCGATGGCCGTGGCGCAGTTGCTCGGTGTCGGCGACCCGGACCCGCTCGTGCAGCGCGACCTCGCCATGATCGAGCTCGTCTACGCCGCGGGCCTGCGCGTGTCCGAGGCGGTGGGCATCAGCATGGTCCAGGTGCGGCTCGAGGCGGGCTACCTGACGGTGATGGGCAAGGGCCGCAAGGAGCGCGCCGTGCCGATCGGCCGTGTCGCGCGCGAACGCCTGGAGGTCTATCTGCGCGACGTGCGGCCACAGATCCTCGCCAACCACCTGAGTCCGTATCTCTTCGTCACCGCTGCCGGGCAGCCGATGACCCGCCAGGGATTCTGGCAGCGGTTGAACAAGCGCGCCCTGATTGCGGGGCTCCCCGGGCACATCAGCCCGCACACATTGCGGCACGCGTTCGCGACCCACCTGGTCGAGGGCGGCGCCGATCTGCGCTCCGTGCAGTTGATGCTCGGCCATGCCGACATCGCCACCACCGAGATCTACACCCACGTGGCGCGCGAGCGCCTGCGCGACGTGCACCGCAAGTTCCACCCGCGCGGCTGACGCCGTGTGAAGTCCGTCCTGTTTCTGATACCGGATGCGCCGTGTCTGACGTCGCTGGATTTCTCCTCCGCCTCGCCCTGATCGGCCCGCCGGTCCTCATCGCCATCATCGTGCACGAGATCGCGCATGGCTGGGTGGCGAACCGGCTCGGCGACGACACGGCCGCCCGCGCCGGGCGGCTGACGCTCAACCCGCTGCCGCACATCGATCCCATCGGCAGCGTCGTCCTGCCGCTGCTTCTCACCTGGAGCGGCTCGCCATACATCTTCGGCTGGGCCAAGCCGGTGCCGGTAAATTTCTCGCGCCTGCGCCATCCGCAGCGCGACATGGCCATCGTCGCCCTGGCCGGTCCAGGCAGCAACCTCGTGCAGGCACTCGCGTGGGCGGCCCTGCACGCGCTCGGCGCTGCCGCCGGCTGGGAGATCGTCGGCCTGGTGGCGGCGGTCGGCGTGACGGTCAACATCGTGCTGGCGGTGTTCAACCTGCTGCCCATCCTGCCGCTCGATGGCGGCCGCGTCCTGGTCGGGCTGCTGCCGCGCGAGCCGGCGCTGGCCTTGGCTCGCCTCGAACCCTATGGAATGCTGATCGTCATGGCGCTGCTGTTCACCGGCGTGCTGAGCCAGGTGGTCGGGCCGCTGACCCGCTCGCTCCTGCGAGTGCTGCTGTGAGGCGGCGCGGAGCGGGGCGGCGATGAGTGGGGTTGCGCAGCGGATCGTCAGCGGCTGCCGGCCGACCGGGCGCCTGCATCTCGGGCACTTACGCGGTGCGCTGCGCAACTGGATCCGCCTGCAGGACGAGGCGCAGTGCTTCTACTTCGTCGCCGACTGGCACGCCCTGACGACCGGTTGGCAGGACACGGCGGGCATCCGCGCCAGTACCCACGACATGGTGCTCGACTGGCTGGCCGCCGGGCTCGACCCGGCCCGGGTGGTGCTCTTCCTGCAGTCGGCCGTGAAGGAGCACGCGGAGCTGCACCTCCTGCTGTCGATGATCGTCCCAACGCCGTGGCTGCTGCGCAACCCGACGATCAAGGAACAGGCGCGCGAGCTCGGTCTGCTCGGCGGCGGCGACGACGACAGCGCCATGAGCCAGCTCAACTACGGCATGCTCGGCTACCCGGTGTTGCAGGCGGCCGACATCCTCCTCTACGACGCGCGCGGTGTGCCGGTCGGCATCGATCAGGTTCCGCACCTGGAGATGACGCGCGAGGTCGCGCGCCGCTTCAATCACCTGTATGGCGCGACGCTGATTGAACCCGCGGCGCTGCTCACCGACTCCCCGAAGATTCCCGGCACCGATGGGCGCAAGATGAGCAAGAGCTACAACAATGCCGTCTTCCTCTCCGAATCCGATCAGGAGATCGAGACCAAGTTGTGGCGCATGGCGACGGATCCGCGGCGCGTCCGCCGCGCCGATCCCGGCGATCCGGCGGACTGCCCGGCCTTCAATCTGCATCGCGTCTACTGTACGCCGGCGGAGCTGGCGACGGTCACCGAGGGCTGCCGCACGGCGGGCATCGGCTGCCTCGACTGCAAGAAGATCATGAGCAAGCACGTCGTCGCCGAGATCGCGCCGCTGCGGGCGCGGCGGGCGGCGCTGGCGCAGACGCCGGGCGTCGTCGACGACGTGCTCGCCGATGGCAACCAGCGCGCCCGCGCCGCCGCCGCCGAGACGATGGGACGGGTGCGCGAGGCGATGCATCTCTGAAACGTCGCGCCGCGTTGAAAGCGGGCGGCCGAGCGGGGTAGAGAAAGCGGCAATCGGTGCTCGGCATGAATGACGAACGGGATCTGGCCGCCGACGGCGCGCGTGGGATCGGGTCGTATCGCGTCCACCTCGACCTGTTCGAGGGGCCGCTCGACCTGCTCCTCCACCTCATCAAGAAGAACGAGGTCGACGTGCGTGAACTGCCGGTGGCGCAGATCACCGAGCAGTACCTCGGCTACCTCGACGTCATGCGCAATCTAAACCTCGACATCGCCGGCGAGTACCTGGTCATGGCCGCGACTCTGACCCTGGTGAAGTCGCGCCTTTTGCTGCCGACCGCCGAGCCGGAGGAGGGCGAGGAGGTCGACCCGCGCGAGGATCTCGTCCGCCAATTGCTCGAGTACCAGCGCTTTCGCGAGGCCGCCGAGGGGCTCGCCGAGCGGCCCTGGTTGCGCCGCGACACCTTCGCGCGCGAGCCCAACGCGGACGGCGTGCCGGCCGATCCGGATCTGGTCCCGCGCGTCAAGGTCACGCTGTGGGAACTGCTCGAGGCGTTCCGCGCCGTGCTGGTGCGCGCCGAGCCCGACCCGGTGCATCAGGTGCAGAGCGAGACCATGTCGCTGCGTGCGCGCATCGAGGGCCTGTTGAAGACCCTGGCCGTGACGCGGCGCCTCACCTTCGACAGCCTCTTTGGCGATGCGCCGACGCGCGGCTACGTCATCGTGACCTTCCTGGCGGTGCTGGAGCTGGTCAAGCAGCACGTCGTCGAGGCGGTGCAGGAGGAGATCCTGGCGCCGATCCTGATCGTGCTGACCGTCGATGACCCGGCCGGCGTTCACCTGGATCTGCTCGAGGATTACGGAGAACACCTGCCGCCGGCGGATGCGGTGGCCGATGAGTGACCCGGGCGACGGCGTTGCCGGAGAGGAGGATGGGGTGGAGGCAGTAACGGACGAGGCGAGCGCGGCCGCCGGGGGTGACGAGGCGGTTGGAGACGAGTCGGTGCTGGTCGAGAGCGTCGCCCCGCTGGGCGAGCGCCTCGACGGCATCGTCGAGAGCCTGCTCTTCGCGTCGGGCACGCCGCTGGCGCTGAAGCGGATGGTGGACGTCCTCGATGGGCCGACGGCGAAGGAGATCAAAGCGGCGCTCGAGCGCCTGACGGCCGAGTACGCGCGGCCGGGGCGCGGCATCGAGTTGCTGGCGGTGGCCGGTGGCTTCCAGTTCCGTAGCGCCCCGGCGCATGCCGTCTGGGTGCGGGCGCTGTTGCGCGAGCGTCCGGCCCGCCTCGGGCGCGCCGCGCTCGAGACCCTGGCGGTGATCGCCTACAAGCAGCCGGCGACACGGGCCGAGGTCGAGGCGGTGCGCGGCGTCGACGCCGACAGTGCCATCGCCACGCTGCTGGCGCGCAAACTGATCAAGATCGCCGGTCGCAAGGAGGCGGTGGGCCGGCCGCTGATGTACGCGACAACGCCCGAATTCCTCGAAGTGTTCGGGCTCAACGACCTGACCCAGTTGCCGGCGCTGAAGGAAATTGGTCCGGTCCAGGAGCCGGAGGATGAAACCACCATCGACGACGCCGACGAGTGGCGAGCGGTTGCAGAAGATTCTCAGCCAGGCGGGGGTAAGCTCGCGGCGGACGGCGGAGCTGATGATCCGCGCCGGCCGGGTGACCCTGAACGGGAAGAAGGTCACGGAGCTGGGGACGAAGGCGAATCCGCAGACGGATCGCATCGCGATTGACGGCAAGGGGTTGCGTCTGGCGGCGCCGCCCGTCTACATCCTGCTCAACAAGCCGGTCGGCGTCGTCACGACGCTGCTCGACCCCGAGGGCCGCCCGACGGTGCGCGACCTGTTGATCGGCATGCGCCAGCGCGTCTTTCCCGTCGGCCGCCTCGACTACCACTCCGCCGGCCTGCTGCTGCTGACCAACGACGGCGCCCTAGCGTTGCGACTGACCCACCCGCGCTACGGCATTCGCAAGACCTACCACGTCAAGGTGCGCGGCGTGCCGCAGGCGGGGCAACTCGCGGCGCTGGTGCGCGGCGTGCCTCTGCCGGACGGCACCACGGCCCCGGCCGAGGTGCGGCTGGTCGAGTCGAGTCCGAAGAAGGCCTGGATCAGCGTCACCGTCGCCGAGGGCAAGAATCGCCAGGTGCGGCGCATGTGCGACGCCGTCGGCCTGCCGGTCGAGAAACTCGAACGCGTCGCCTACGGCCCGTTGCGCCTCGGCAAGTTGCCGCCGGGCGCCTGGCGTTACCTCGAACCCGAGGAGGTCGATCGCCTGCACCGCCATTCCGGTCCCGAGGTCGCCAGCGGCGGCTTGCCGCGGCGCAACCGCGGTCGACGGCGACTCGAGGATCCGGAACGCGACCGGCTGCGAGAGCGGGCGCGCGAGCGCCGCGGCGGACCGCTCGTTCGCGAGCGCGTCTCCGCCGGCCGCGACCCCGCCGCCGCCGCCGCACCGCGCCCGCTGCGCGGCCGTTCTGCCGAGCCGCGCGGCGACCGGCCGAAGAGCCGGGCGTCGGCGGTGCCGCGCGGTGGCGGGCAGGCCGCCCCGGCCGCCGTGCCGCGGCCGCCGCGCGGCCGCCCTGGTGCGCCGCGCGGCGGCCGTCCAAAGAGCGCCCCAGCGGCCGCACCGCGCGGTGCCGGGCGTGCGCCGCATGGCGCGGCGCCGCCGCGCCGCCCCCGCCCCCGTTGACTTCGCCAGCCCCGGCCGATAACGCTGCCGCTCCTGACGCGGGGTGGAGCAGTCCGGTAGCTCGTCGGGCTCATAACCCGAAGGTCGCAGGTTCAAATCCTGCCCCCGCAACCATTGGCAAGGCCCGGTGGCGCGATCGCGCCCCGGGCCTTCGTCATTGTGGCGACGCTTGCATGCGGCGGCGCGCTGCTGGACGCTGGTCCAGCACTCAAGGAGGCGTTCGTATGCGGATTCTCATCCTCGCCCTGGCCCTGCTGATGCTGGCGATGCGTCCGGCCGCCGCCCAGTGCTGCGGCGATTGCGGCGGCGACGGGCAGGTGTCGATCAGCGACCTGGTGACGGCGGTCAACAACGCCCTCGGCGGCTGCGGCGGTCCGACGCCGACGCCGACGGTCGCGCTGGACGCCTGCCCGATCGATTTCAACGACGACAATACGCAGCCGGGGACACCCGACTGCTACTACCGCGGCCGCTGGAATCAGAGTTGCGGCGCCGCCGATCTGGAGACGCTGTGGCGCAGCGACGGCGCGTTCGTCGTCGTCGACCTGCTCGGCTTCGCGCCGGGGCTCTTCTTCGGGGCTGAGGTGACGGAGCCCGGCCGGGCCGAGCTGATCTGCTGGTACACCAATCCCGACGCCGCCGACTGCGAGGGCGACCAGCTGCTCACCGGCACGGTGACGCTCGGCGCGGCTGGGGGTACGCTCGAGGTGCGACCCACCGAGTCGCCCTTCATGCTCGAGCAGTGCGATTTCGCCCGCTACCAGGGCGCGCTGTTCGAGGTCGACACGCCCGCCGCTAGCACGGCGGCGCGGCGCGGTAGGGGTCCGGCCGCCGCCCTGACGCGACTGCGCGCGGTGGCCGCGGCGCGGTCGCCGCGTCGCGGTTTCATACGCGGGCCCGGCGCGGCGCTGGGCGGCGAGAAAAATGTTGACTAAGGATGTCGGTCTCCGTACCGCTGATGGTGATTCTTCCTTCTTTGTTTGGTCCCCTGGATGCCCAGTCCAGGGGGAGTTGCCGCCGCGAAGGTCCCGGCGCCCACCGGGGCTTTCGCACATTCTGAGCCCGAGTTTGCCGTGCCGCACAGGGGCGTCGGCGCGGCAGGCTGGATCAAACGCCGGCCTCTACGCTTGAACTTTTCTGGTGCGTCTGCGACTAGCCGGCGCGGGAGGGATTTCGAATGAAGCGAGCGGCAACTCTGTGGGCAGCGGCGGTCATAGCAGGCGCGATCGCCAATCCCGTCTGGGCGGGCGAGACGGTCTGTGTCGGCGACTGCAACAGCGACGGCAGCGTCGCCATCAATGAGCTGATCACCGGCGTCAATATCGCGCTCGGGTCGAGCCCGTTGAGTGCCTGTCCGTCGATCGACGCGGACGACGATGGCGAGGTCGGCATCAACGAACTGATCACCGCGGTCAACAATGCCCTCAATGGATGCGTACCGACGCCGCCAGTGGGCACGCCACGCAGCTTCGCGGTCGATCCAGGCACGTTGCTTGCCGATCCCACGGACACGGGAACCGGCTTGTTCACCACCGGCCTCAGCGGTGCGAATGCCGCCAACTCCTTCAGTTCTGGCCCGCTCAAGCTGCTGCTTGGTACCCCTGACGCGAGCGGCATCGCTCCGCTGACCCTCTCCGAGGACGTCTACATCGACATCAGCGTCGTCGACGGCAGCCGCCTCTGCTTCGCCATGAAGGCCGACCTGAGCGAGGGCAGCGTCGACTGCAACGGCGGAACTGCGTACGACACGCTCAGCTTCCAGCCTGCCGGCGACGTCGGGTTCCCCTTCACGGTCACCACCGGCCTCGGCGATCCGGCCGGACCGGGGAACGGCAACCTGCTGGTCCAAGTCGACTACGTGATCCTCGCCACCGGCATCACGACGCCGTGCCAGGACATCGTCTACCCCAATCCGCGCCAGCTCTTCCCGTTCACGACCACCCTCGCGACCTCGCAGAAGGGCGACGGCGCTTCGCCGCTGACCATCACCATTCCTGGCGAGCCGTTCGACTGCGCGAACTTCGGCACGCCGGGGTCGGGCGGTCGCCTGGCGGCCGGCTCGCCGGCGACGCAGGCACCGGTGGGTGACGTCTCGAACGTCTTCCGCCTCGCCGAGGCGCCGCCGCCGTAAGGGAACGCCCCCGCGATCCGGGCGGCGGCGCCCCGCGCGCCGCCGCCCGCGATCACGCGGCGGCGATCTCGAGCGTGACGCGGGTCACGGCGACGGCGCCGCCCATGCACACGTCGACGTCGCGGCCCGCCTGACGCGGGCGGGCGTGGTAATCGCCGGTGTACACGTAGTCGTCGCCGTCGCGGCGGTAGCGGATGCCGTGCGGCCGTGTGTCGAGGCCGCAGAACACCACCGGCGGGTCGTCGCCGTCGTCGACCGGGTGCGGCAGGTTGACGTTCCAGAAGTGTCCCGGCGCCAGCGGCTGCGCCAGGAGTTCGCGCAGCAGCGGCGCCAGCCGGCGGGCGGTGACCGACCAGTCGATCGGCCGCCCCGGGGCGATGTACTGCGACACCGCCAAGCTGGCCAGCCCGAGCAGCGCCGCCTCGCGCGCCGCCGCGACGGTGCCGGAGGTGTAGACGTCGGCGCCGAGGTTGGCGCCGTGGTTGATCCCCGACAGCAACCAGACGGCATCGGTCGCCAGCGCCGTGTGTGCCAGGCGGGCGCAGTCGGCGGGCGTGCCGTCGATGCGATAGCGTTGCGGCCCGACGCATTCGACGCGGATCGGGGCCCTGGTCGTGAGCTGATGGCCGACGCCGGACTGGGCGCCCGCCGGCGCCGCGACGATGACCTCGCCGAGAGCGGACGCGACCGCGGCCAACGACGCCAGGCCGGGGGCGTCGATGCCGTCGTCATTGGTGACGACCAGGCGCGGTCGGTCGCTCATGGCAGAGAATCCTGGACCCTTTGCGCGGGGGAGGCTAGATGTCTCACAGGAGGAACCACCCACGATGCGACGACTGATGGTAGCTGCGACGCTTCTGATCGGCAGCCTGGCGGCGGCGACGGGAGCGCGTGGTGAGTCCTGTAACCCGGCGATGTGCGCTGGCATGAGTCCGGCCTGCTGGCAGGCGTACGAGAAAATTGTCGTCGCTCGCGACGACAAGGTCCGCGACGTCGATCGTTGCCGCAAGCTGGCTGGCGATCTGGACGGCGAGGGTAGCTTCATGAAGGTGCCGGACCTGTCGCCCAAGGCGGCGCTGTGCGCCTGCGAGGCGGCGTTCTGGAGCCAGGAGGGGGGCGCTCAGGGCCTACCCGACATCGACGATACGACCCAGGGCGACGACAACGCGGCGGACGACGACGAGTAACCCCGCCGGCACGAGAAGTTCCTTGAATTAGTTCGAACGGCTGTGCGAGTCTCCGGGCAGTCTTGAAAAACTTAAGGACCCGGGGGGGTCCAGGGGGAACGGACATGATCAAGCTCCTGGGGGCCGTGACAGCCCTCGTCGTGCTGACCGGCGTCGCCGCCGTCGACGCGCAGACGCGCAACACTTCCACCAGCCGCCTGCGCATGGTGCGGGCGCACTGCACCACCGGGCCGTGCAACCCGTTCTTCACCTTCCAGGGCGGGGCGACGCTCATCAAGCGCGCCAAGCAGCCGAAGTTGGTGTCCAACCGCAAGCTCGGCAACGTCCGCATCAATGCCTTGCAGCGGCTCGGCGGCCCGGCGATTCCGGCCTTTCTCGACGCGCGCCTGAGCGGCACGATCTTCTACGGGCAGGATGCCAACGCCGCCTGCGGGCTCGCCAACACCGTCGTCAGCGGACCCTTCGCCACCTCGACGATGACCTGTACGATTGGCGCCGCCGGCGACGCCAACTGCAAGGGAAACCTGTTCTTCACCGATTTCACCGCTCCTGAGTGCTCGGACGTTGCGCAGACCATCCAAGACCTCACGATCGAGCTGTTTGAAGGTGGTTTCGTCGGCGTGCCGGAGCGGCGTATCGCGCAATCGGGCATGAACATTCTCGGCAAGTCTCCAGACTGCGCGTCCGGGGGGGCCGGCTGCCCCTGAGGGGGGGCCGGGATCGCGGCGCGCACGGCGTCGTGACGTGGGGCGCGCCGCCGCGGCGTGTCCTGCGTCCGACGTCCCCGTCGCGCCGCGGCGCCGTCAGCTGGCGCCGTCGAGTTGGGCGATCAGGTGCGCGCGGAGGGTTTCGGCGCTGACGATGGCGTCGAGCGAGCCGACCGCAAGCGCGCGCTCGACGGTGTGCACGGCGTCGAACTCGTGTGCCACGGCGGCATGCTGTTCGCGTCCGACGGTCTCCCGCAGGCGCTCGAGCGCTGCCGCCAACGCCACGCCGCGCGGCCGCTTGCGCACCCGCGCCAGCGCCGCACGCGCCGCCTGGACGCGCGGATCGGCCTCGGTGCGCGCCCGCACCTCGCGCGCGAAGACGGCGGTCGCGGCGGCGCTGCCGCCGATCACCGAGGCGTAGGACCCCTGCAGCGCGACGGCGTGCACGCCGTCGTTGAGGGCGCGCGAGAAGACGACATAGGCGCCGCCATGGTAGCGGGAGACGACGGCGAACAGCAGCGGCCCCGCGAAGCGCACGACGGCGCGGGCAATCTCCGCGCCGTACTCGAGCTGGAGGCCGCGCATCGATTCGGGCGAGCCGTCGAAGCCCGACAGCGTCGCCAGCACGACAGCCGGTCGTACGCCGCTCGCCGCGGCGAGGGCGCGCGCGATCTTCTTCGACGACTGCGGGAAGAGGGTGCCGGCGGTCCACTCCACCGGGCCGTCGTGGGCGCGCCGCCCGAGTCGGGGCACGTTGCGGCTCTCGATGCCGAGCAGACAGACGGCGTGGCCACCGAGGTGCGCGTCCCAGACGATCGCCGTCTCCGCACCGGCCATCGCCGCCCAGCGCTCGAGCCAGCCGCCATCGGCGTCGATCAGCGCCTGCATCACCGGCCGCATGGCGAAGGGCCGCTTGCGACCCGGGTTGCTGGCGGCGCCAAAGATCTCGCCGACGGTGTTGAAGCCGCTGCCGTCGGCGGGATACGGCGCGGCGGCGATCGAGCGCGCCGCCGGGTCGGCGGTGCCATGGCGTCGCGGGCGCGCCTCGCCCGGGGCCCGGTAGGCGAAGCGATAGTGGGCGAGCAACAGCGCGTGCGCCGCGGCGAGGTCGCCGGCGTAGTATTGTGCCTGACCGGTCGGGCCCATGATGCGATCGAAGCCGCCGATGCCGGTTTCGTCGTCGGCGGCGACACTGCCGGACGCTTCGAGGGCGAGGCGGCCGGTGAGCACCATGGAGGCGCCGGGCAGCATGATGAGGATGCCGCGCGTGCCCTGGCACATCGTCGCGAGGGCGTCGAAATAGCTCTGCGCGCCGACGTTGACGCCGGCGACCACGATGTTGATCTCGCCGCCGGTGTCGGTGAAGGTGACGATGCGCCGTACGACGCGCGCCGTCGCATCGAGATTCTCGGTGCCGCTGTCCATGGCGATGCGGGCGCCGGCCGAGGTGGCGATCCATTCCAGCGGCAGGCCGCGCGCCGCGGCCAGATCGAGGGCGGCGACAAGGCGCGTGCATTCCGGACCCGCCAGGGCGCCGAGATCGTGGGTCGGGTCGCTCAGCACCAGGACCCGCGTCAGGCCCTCCGGGTGCTTGTCGGTCGGGGTGCGAACGAGGCCGTAGACGATGCCGCAGCGCTGGCCCTCGGGCAATGGCGCCTGTTCCTCCCAGGCCGCCCCGGGCGCGGCGGTGAACAGTCGTAGCGCGTCGGCGGGAAAGATCAGGCCGCGCCGCCGCGCCTCGGCGAGGCGGCGTTCGTCCGCGCTGGCCGGCCGCAGCGGCGCGTCGTGCGGCGCGCGCCAGGTCACCTGCGGGCGACCGGGCCCCGGCTCGATGACCAACTCCTGCACCCGTTCAGCGCCGCCGTCCGGGCGGGCGCGCAGGGTCAGGCGGACGACCAGCTTCTCGAGGCCGAGGTGGCGCAGCGCCGGGGTCAACTCCTGCACGAGCCGGTCGCGCGTTTCCGGCAGCAGGTGCAGGGCCGGGCGCACCAGCAGCGTGATGCGGTTCCAGTGCAGGCGCCGCCACTGATCGCGTTCGCCGCGGATGGCGCGCAGCGTCTGCACCGCGTCGGCGAAGGCTTGCACGAAGGCGGCTTCGTGCAGCGTCCCGGCAACGCCGGGCAGGGCGGCGCGCACCTCGGCAAAGACGAAAACGCGCTCGTCGCCGGGTACGGCGCGGCTGCGGCCGAAGAACGCGTACAGGCCCTCGCCGGCGTCGAGTCGCTCGATCGCGAAGTCGCGCAGCCGCGCCAGGCCGAGACGACGCACGGTCTCCGGGTGCAGGCCGTGCGCCGCCGCGGCGTCGTCGTCACGCCCGTCCGCGGCGGTCGACGCCGCTCCATCCGCTGCCGGCCGTTGCAGCGGAGCGGCGACGCGGTGCTGGCGGCTGCCGTCGGCGGCGAGGACGGTCAGGCAGGCGCGCCGGCCGGCGATGGCGGCGAGCGGCGCGGCGAGCGCCGCCAGGGTGTCGGGCGCCAGGGGCGCCTCCACCGGCACCAACAGCTCGACAAAGCGGGCGTCCGCCGCGGTTGCCGCGGCGACCAGAGCGGCGACGGCGGCTGGCACCGCCGCGGCGTCGGCCAGGGCCGCGACGATCGTGCCGGTGTCGGCATCGAGACACACCTGCGACCACGCGAAGTCACGTCGCAGGGTCCGACCGCGCGGCGTCAGCGGCGCATACTGGCGCAGCACCAGCGCCTGCAGCGCCAGCTCGCGGCGCGCCGGGTCGGCGGCGCGGGCCCAGTCGGCGACGCGGTCGAAGACGTCGGGCGGGCTGTCGGCGAAGCGGGCCACCGTGGCCAGATCGATGGCCGCCGCGCCCTCGTGTTCGAGGGGCGCCAGGGCGCTGGCGAGGGCGGCGGCGGCGCGACGGCGCACCGCCGGGCGTTCGACGATGACGTAGCGCGCGTCGAGGGCGGCGTCGGCGACGCTGTCCGGTATCAGGTCGCGCAGCGCCACGCAGATGCCAAGGGCGCGCACCAGGGCGCCGTCATCACCGAGCGCGACCCCGTCGGCGGCCAGACCGGTGAGCAGGCGCAGCAGCGCCGCGGCAACGCGGTAGCGGGCGGCGGGCTCGGCTTGCGCCGCATGCAGCCGCAGCAGCGCCCGCTCCAGCGCATCGTCGGGCGTCAGGTCAGTGATGCCGAAATGGGCCAGCGCGCTGCGCAGGTCGGCGACGAAGGCGTCGGGCAGGCCGGCCCCGCGCTCGCCGCGACGGCGCAGGTAGATGCGCAGCCAGGTTTCATTCGACAAGCCGACGGCGCCGTCGGGGGCCGCCGGCGGCCGGCGCGAGAACACGACCTCGGTATCGGCGAACAGCGGCACCAGCGCCGCCAAGCCGGCGAGCTCGGCGAGCACGTCGGCCGGGAGGTCCTCGGGGCGCGGCGCTGACAGCAGGGCGTCGAGCTGGGCATCGATATCGGCGCGCCGGTCGTAGCCGAGCAAGAGGCGGCGCACCGCGGCCGCCAGGGCATCGAAGCCGCGCGCCCGCTCCGCCCGTGGGCGCAGGGCGGCGGCGACGAGATCGGGCTGACCGGCGGCGTCGCACAGCGCCGCCAGCGGATCGCTCCATGTCGGCAGCAGCAGGCGGGTGCCAGTGGCCTCCGCCGCCGGCGCGGTGTCGCGCTGCAGCGTCAGCAACAGCGCGCCGGCGGCGACGCGGTCGTGCGGGCGGACGGCGACGGCGCTGACGATGCCGGCCTGCTGGGCATGCACGGGGACCTCGACCTTCATCGTCTCCAGCAGGGCCAGGCGCTGGCCGAGGCTGACGTGCGCCCCGACCGCCACCTCGAGCGCGATCACCACCGCCGGCGCCTCGGCGCGCACGGCGCCGCCGGCGTCGCGGCTGAGGCGGTGCGGCTGCCCGTCGACCTCGATGCGCCACCCGCCGCCGACGCGCGCGTAGGTCAGCGCGGCGCGGCCGTCGCCGACCTCCATCGCGCACGCATGCGGCTGCTCCTCGCGCAGTCGGGCGACGCACTCGCGCCCGTCGCAGGCGAGGCGGTAGTGCCAGTCGCCGAGGGCCAGCACCTCGATCCGGTAGCGCTGGCCGGCGTGCCCCAGCTCCACCACCTGTGCACCCGAGGGCGGCCCGGCGCGCGGGTGGCCGAGTGCCGCGTCCTCGAAGAACGCCCGCAGCAGCGCCGCACGCTCCGCCTGGTAGACCAGGATGGCGGCGGCGATCAGCGCCGCGACAGCGCCGGTCGGTGGGGGCAGGGCGGGCAGAACGCGGTCGAGCCAGTCGATGTCGACGCCGCCCCGCCGCAGCGCCTCGCTCGCCAGTAGATCGAGCAACAGGCCCTTGTTCGTGGCGCCGCCGTCGAGGACGAGGCGGAACTCGCTCAACGCCGCCGAGAGGCGGGCGACGGCGGCCCGGCGGGTGGGCGCGTGGACCATGACTTTGGCGACCAACTGATCAAAGACCTCCGGCATGGCGCTGCCCGGGCCGACCCCGGCGTCGACGCGCACGCCGGGGCCGCCGGGTGGTTCGAACAGCACCACCGGGCCGGGCGCCGGCGCGAAGTCGGCAGCCGGATCCTCGGCGCAGACGCGCGCCTCGATGGCATGGCCGCGCTGCGCCGGGGCGCGCGCCGGCACTCGCTCGCCACGCGCCAGGCGCAACTGCAGCTCGACCAGGTCGAGTCCGGTGAGCAACTCGGTGAGGCCGTGTTCGACCTGCAGGCGCGGGTTGAGCTCGAGAAAGACGAAGCCGCCGTCGACGAGGAGAAACTCGGCCGTGCCGACGCCGCGATAGCCGGCGGCACGCGCCAGGCGCACGCCGGCCTCGCGCAGCGCCGCGGCCAGGCGCGGCGCCAGGTGCGGTGGCGGCGCCTCCTCGATGACCTTCTGGTGGCGGCGTTGCACGCTGCAGTCGCGCAGGCCCAGCGCCAGGCAGCCGCCGTGCGCGTCGGCGGCCAGCTGGACCTCGATGTGACGCGCCCGCCGCACGACCACCTCGAGGAACAGGGTCGCGTCGCCGAAGGCAGTCGCGGCTTCAGCCGCGGCGCGCGCGAAGGCCGGCGCCAGGTCGGCGGGCGATTCGACCAACCGGATGCCGCGGCCGCCGCCACCCGCCGCGGCCTTCACCATCAGCGGAAACCCGACGGCGGCGGCGGCGGCGGACAGTCCGGCGGCGTCCACCGCCCCGTTGCTCCAGCGCGCCACTGGCACGCCGTGCGTCTCGGCCAGCCGCTTGGCGGCAATCTTGTCACCGAGCTGGCGCATGGCGGCGCTCGACGGGCCGACGAAGCACAGGCCCCGCTCCTCGCAGGCGGCGGCGAACGTGGGGTCCTCGGCGAGAAAGCCCCAGCCCGGCCAGACGGTGTCGGCGCGCGTCGCGCGTAGGGCCGCCAGCACCCGGCCATGGTCGAGGTAGGCAAGACGCGGCGGCGCGCCGCGCGCCGGACGCAGGGCCGGCCCGAGTGACAGCGCCTCGTCGGCCTGGCGGACGAACGGCGCGCCGCGGTCGGGCTCCGTGTACAGCGCGATCGCGGTCAGGCGCGAGCCCTCGGCGGCGCGCAGGGCGCGCACCGAGCGGGCGCAGCGGCTGGCGGCGTCGCCGCGATTGACGATCGCGATGCGCTCCATGCCGGCTGTCAGCTAGCAGCTTTGCCGCGCCGACGGCGAACCGGGCGGCGGGCGCGCCGCCCGGTTCGCCGTCGCTTGACCAATGTCGCCCGGTACGCCAAGCGAAGGCGATACCGCGAGACCGGCAGGAGATCTGATGGCCGAGCACAGCGCGGGCGGCGTGCTGCCCGAGACGATTCCCATCCGCGACGACGAGAACTTCGACCAGGTCCGCCTGGCCTCGCACCTGAAGGGCATCCTCCCCGGCAGCGACCATCCGCTGACGATCACCCAGTTCGGCGGCGGCCACGCCAACCTCACCTATCTGCTGCGCTACGGCGACCAGGAGTACGTCCTGCGCCGCCCGCCGCTCGGGCCGGTGGCGGCCGGCGCGCACGACATGGGGCGCGAGTATCGCGTCCTGGCGGTGCTCTACCGCGCCTACCCGCCGGCGCCGCGCGCCTACCACTTCTGCGAGGACCAGGGCGTCATCGGCTCGCCGTTCTTCGTCATGGAGCGCCGCCGCGGCACGGTGGTGCGTTTCGCCATTCCGCCCGAGTTCGGCGGCGGCAGCGACGCCGACGCCAACCGGCGCATGAGCGAGGTGTTGATCGACGCGCTGGCCGATCTGCACCAGGCCGACTACCGCGCCGTCGGTCTCGACACGCTCGGCAAGCCGGAGGGCTTCCTGCGTCGCCAGATCGACGGCTGGGCGCAACGCTACGAGCGCGCCAAGACGCGCGAGATCGCGCTGGTGGATGAACTGGTCGCGTGGCTGCGCGCGGAACTGCCGCCGTCGCCGGCGCCGGCGCTGCTGCACAACGACTGGCGGCTGGACAACCTGATGCTCGACACGGACGACCCGGGCCGCGTCATCGCCGTGTTCGACTGGGACATGTGCACGCTCGGCGATCCGTTCGCCGACCTCGGCACGCTGCTGGCGAGCTGGAAGGAGGTCGGCGAGGACGGCGGCGGCATGACCGCCGGGTCGATGCCGTCCAACAGCCCCGGTTTCCTCACCCGCGCCGAGGCGGTGGCGCGCTACGGGCGGCGGCGCGGCGTCGACGTCGGCACGGTGCCGTACTACTACGTCTTCGGCCTGTTCAAGATCGGCGTCGTGTTGCAGCAGATCTTTCACCGCTACCATCTCGGCCAGACCAAGGACGCCCGTTTCGCGATCTTCGATCAGGTGGCGGAGATGCTGTTCGCCGCCGCGCGCGACCGTAGCCGCTCCCTCAGCCTGTGATCCGCCGTCTCCTGTCACTGCCGCTGCGCGCCCCGCGCGCGACGCTGGCGATCCTGGGACTGATCACGCTGCTGCTGGGAGTCTTCGCCGCCCGCATCCGCGTCGATCCGGCGATCGAGAACCTGCTGCCCGAGGACAGCCCGGACCGCCGCTACTACGAGACCGTCAAGGCGGTGTTCGGTAGCGAGGAGGCGACCGTCATCGGCATCTTCGGCGACCCGTTCACGCCGGAGACGCTGGCCATGATCGACCGGCTGTCGCGCGCCGTCGGGCTGATCGCCGGGGTGCGCGAGGTCATCAGCCTGACCACCGTCAAGGGGGTCGAGAGCGATGAGGACGGTCTGCGCGTCGGTCCGTTGCTGCGCGAGTTGCCGCAGACGCCGGCGGCGGCAGCCGCGCTCAAGGCGAAGGTGATGGCCGACCCGCTGTACGTCGGCAATCTGATCAACCCCGACGCCAGCGCCACCAGCATCCTCATTCTGTTCGAACCGCTGCACGACAGCGAGTTCATTGAGCGCGACATCGAGGGGCAGGTGCGCCGCCTGGTCGATGCCGAGGGCGGCGGCGAGCGTTTCGCCATTACCGGCGTGCAGAGCCTCAAGGTCAACGGCGCGCGGCTCATGCAGGAGGATCTCGAGCGTTTCGTGCCGTTGTCGCTGGCACTGGTGCTGTTGATCCTGGTGCTCGAGTTCAAGACGGTGCGCGGCGTGCTGCTGCCGCTGACCTGCGTCGTCGTCGGTACGGTGTGGACGACCGGGGTGATGGTGCTGTCGGGCAGCGACATCAACATGGGGACGCTGGTTCTGCCGCCGCTGCTGATGGCGATCGGGATCGCCTACTCGATCCACGTGCTCAGCCGCTACTACGCCGAGCTGCAGCCGGGCCGGCACCGCGCCGCGACGGTGGCCGCCATGTTGGCGCACGTGCGCCTGCCGGTGTCCGTGGCATGGCTGACCACCGTGGTCAGTTGCGCCACGTTGATGCTCAATCCGATTCACGCCATCCGCGACTTCGGTGTCTACTCCGTCGTCGGCATCACCGCGATCTTCGCCGTCTCGCTGTTCCTCATCCCGGCGGCGCTGATGCTGCTACCGCACCCGACGCGCGCGCCGCGCACCGAGGAGGCCGGCGGCCGGATCGCCACCGCGGTCGGCGCCATCGGCCGCTGGGCGGTGACCCACCGCGCCCTGGTGCTGGTCGGCGGGGTGTTGCTCTGTGCGTTCAGCCTGTGGGGCGCCTCGCGCATCAAGGTCGAGACGGACTACCTCGCCTTTTTCAGCGAGGACAGCGTCTTCCGGCGCGACAACGCGCGCATCGGCGCCGCGCTGGGCGGCACGCAGCCGATCTACGTCACCATCGAGGGCGACGGGCCGGGCGCGCTCGGCAAGCTCGAGGCGCTGACGGCGATGCGCGATCTGCAGCAGTTCGTCGCCGAGCAGCCCGGCGTCGACGGCAGCCTGTCGCTCGCCGACTACGTCGCGCTGATGCAGGGCGCGTTGAGCCCGGAGCGCGGCCGCACCTTGCCCGACAACCAGGCCGACGTCGACCAACTGCTGCTCTTCGTCAATCCGACCGACGTCGCGCCGGTGGTGGCGCGCGACTACGGCCGCGCCAACATCATCGTGCGCACGCGCTTGTCCGGATCGCAGGAGGTCGGCGCGCTGGTGACGCGGATCGAGGAGTACGCCAAGACGCGCTTTCGCCGCGGCCTCGAACCGCACGTGACGGGGAGCCTGGTGCTGCTGAACCGCTCGGCCGATGACCTGGCGCGTGGTCAGGTGTCGAGCTTGTGGCAGGTCCTGGTGATCCTCTTCGTCCTCATGTCGGGCATCTTCCTCTCGCTACGCGCCGGGCTGCTGTCGCTGGTGCCCAACGTCGTGCCGGTGGTGGTGTTGTTCGGCATCATGGGGTGGTGCGGCATCACGCTGAACATCTCCACCAGTATGATCGCCGTCATCGCCATCGGCATCGCGGTCGACGACACCATCCACTACTTCAGCGAGTTCAACGTGCAGCTGCGCGCCACCGGCGACCAGGAGCAGGCGATCCTCAACGTCGTGCGCATCATCGGGCGTCCGATCGTCTACTCCGCCCTGGCGCTGACCGCCGGCTTCGCCATCGTCAGCCTGTCGAACTTCCAGCCGATCCGCCACTTCGGCCTCCTCGCCAGCGCCACCATGGCCGTCGGGCTGGTCGCCGAACTGCTGATCACGCCGGCGTTGGTGATGACGACGACGATCATTACCATCTGGGATCTGCTGTTCCTCAAACTCGGCCCCGAGCCGGAGAAGGAGATTCCACTGTTCGCCGGTCTGCGGCCGTTCCAGGCCAAGATCGTCGTCCTGATGGGCCGGTTGGCGGCCGCGGCGCCGGGAACCTACATCACCCGCCGCGGCGAGCTGAAGTCGGAGCTCTACGTGCTGCTGAGCGGGCGTGCCGACGTGCGCCTCGGCCCGCAGGAGCCGGTCATCCGCACCATGGGGCGCGGCGACGTCATTGGCGAGATGGCGCTGGTGCGTGCCCGGCCCCGTTCGGCCGATGTGATCGTCGACCAGTCGGTCGAGTATCTGGTCCTCGACCGCGGCTTCCTCGACCGCCTGCAACGGCGCCATCCACGCATCGCCGCCAAGGTCTTCCTCAACCTGACGCGCATCCTCAGCGATCGCCTCGAGAGCACCACCGACCAACTCGCCCGCGCGGCGCACTGACGCGCCGGCTGGCTGGTCGTCGGTTACAGCGCGGCGCCGAGCGCCGGCCCCTCTGGCCGCGTCTCGTCGTAGAGTCGGCGCAGGAGCGCCGGGCTGGGCCGCAGTTCGCGGCGCCAGATGGCGTGGACGAGTTGCTGGACGCGGAGGTTGACCGGCGTGGCGACGCCGAGCGCCGCGCCGCGCCGGACGACCTCGCCGTTGAGAAACTCCACCGCCGGCTCGCGGCCGCGTTCGATGGCCAGGAGCATCGAGGAGCGCAGGCGGCGGTAGCGGGCGCCGACCGCCAACAGCACGGCGTGCTTGGCGAGCAGCGACGGCGAGCCGGGCCCGCTGGCGTCGGCGGCGGTCAGGGCGATCCAGCCGAGGTCGAGCGTCCCCGAGACCTTCTCGAGGCGGATGCCGGCGCGCTGCGCGACCTGGACGACCTCCGTCATCACCTCGAGCCCGAGGCGGCGCACGAAGCGCGATCGCAGCAGGTCGCCCAGGCGTTCGCCGCCGACCGTGCCGAGGGAGCTGATGGCGCAGTTGATCGCCAGCTTGCTCCAGCGCGCGCCGGCCAGGTTGTGGGTCAACGCGACCGGTCCGACCGGTTCGAGCAGCGTGCGCAAGAGCGGAAAGCGCGCATCGTCGGCCCCGTCGAGGCGTCCGAGCACGAAGCCGCCGTCGGAGGTGCGATCGTAGACGCCGGGCTCAGGCATCGAGGCGCCCCAGACGACGATCGCGCCGATGACGCGCTCGCCGCCGACGACCTCGGCGACGTGCGGCTCGCAGAGGCCATTCTGGAAGCACAGCACGACGCCGTCGGGGTGCAGGTGCGGCAGGGCGGCGCGCGCCGCGGCCGCCACCTGCGTCGGTTGGGTGGCGAGCAGGACGACGTCGAAGACGCCGGCGTCGTTGGGTAGCGCCGCGGTGGCACGACCCGGCACGCGCCGCTCGCCGGCGCTGTCGCGGATGGTGTAGCCGTGCGCGTTGATCGCCGCCGCGATCGCGGCGTTGTGGGTCACCACGGTCAGATCCGCGGCAGCCTCGGCCAGCGCTGCCGCGAGCACGCCGCCGATGCCGCCGCACCCCATCATCAACACCCGAGGCGTCGTCGTCCCGTGCATGGACGGCGAATGATGCCGGCTCGCGCCGCGCCGTGCAACCGCCCCCTCCTTGACAGTGTCGCCTGGCGTCCCGATGCTCGGGGCATGACTCGAATCGTCGGCACGGCGGCGCGCGGCGCCGCCATTTCGGCTCACGTGGCGACCCATCTGCGGAGCGTCAGTCCGCGCCGCCTGCGTCAGTTCGTCGGCCGTATCGGCCTGGCGACGCGCTGCGTGCGCGACGTTGCGGCGGGGCAGTATCCGCACATCCCGTGGAAGACCGTCGGCGCGCTGACGGCGGCCCTGGCCTACTTCCTCGTGCCGGTCGATGCGCTGCCCGACATCATTCCCCTGACGGGATTCCTCGACGATGCGGCCGTGCTCGGCTTGGTGTTCGGCACCGCCGAACGCGACCTGCGCCGCTACTGCGCCTGGCGCGGCGTCGACCCGCACCCGTATTTCGATTGATCGGTGCAGGCGGCCGCCCGCCCGGGATCGCTCACGGCCGGGAAGGCTGGCGCAGCGCGGCGAGCAGGGTGCCGCGCGAGCGGGCGCCGCCGGCGATGGCCTGGCGGACGCGCATGCCGGCCGCGTAGGCTTCGGCTTCCGGGCCGCTGCCGGCGCCATTGGCAGGTGCGGCGTCGAGCACATAGGCGCCGTTCAACCCGGCGGTGCCAGCGAGCAGCAGGGTCGGCATCTGCAGGCGCTCGGCAAGGGGAGCGACGGCGGCGGCGCTCTCGCCGCGCAGTGCGCCGATCAGCCCGATGACGGTCGGTTCGTCGAAGATCGCCGTCGCCAGGCGCGCCGCAAGATCGGCCTGGCCGCCAGTGTCGCGTACCAATAGGGCGCGGTCGTCGCCGGCGAAGGCGCGGCGCAGGCCCGTCAGCGCCTGTTGCCCCGCCGCGCGGTCGGGCCCGGTGAGCGGCAGCAGGCAGGCGACGCGGACGCCGGCCGCCAGGGCGTCACCGGCGGCGAGATCGGCGGGCGGCAGGTCGGTGTTCTCCATCGCCGCATAGCCTGCCGCGGCGTCGGCTTCTGACTCCGCCGCGGCCGCGGCACCGATCACCGCTGGCGCTGCCAGCGGCGCCGCGCCGAGCTCGTTGGCCGGGCCGAGTCCGAGCGTGGCGCGCACGGCCGGGTCGCTGACATCGCCGGCGAGCGTATCGCGCTCGGCCGGCGTCAACTCGGCGCTGGCCTCGTCGATGCGCTGCCGGATGTACACGCGGTCGCTGTCGCTCCCGACCTGCCAGGCGCGGTCCCAGTCGACGATGGCGTCGACGCGACGGCCCATCGCGTAGTGAATGTCGCCGCGCAGGGTCGGCACCTGGGCGCCGCGGTCGGGGAACTCGGCATCGAACTCGGCGAGCGTGGCGAGGGCGCCCTCGTAGTTTTCCATGCCCGATTGCGCTTGCGCGAGTTGGAACAGGGCGCGGGCGCGGAAGGTCTCCTGACCGCTGGCCAGGTAGTCGGTGAATCCGCTGACGGCGGTCGCCCATTCGCCGCGCCGCAGGGCGTCTTCGGCGTTCGCGATGGCCCGGCTCGGCGTCAGCGGCAGGTCGCTGTAGTAGGGGAGCTGGGCACAGGACGCCAGCAACAGGCTGAGCACGACCAGGCGGAGAAGGACCGGGAGACTACGTAGGCGCATCGTCAGCGCTTATCGAGGCTGCGCATTTGGTTTGTCAAGGTGCGTCCGGCCGCGGCGGTGCCGACACAGGGCCGCCACGGGGTGAACGGCGCGACACCGTGTCGACGGCGTGTTCGCGGCGCGACGGCGCCGGTGGCCACCCGGTGGTCCGTGCCGCATGGCATGCATTCTGCTGCCTGACATGCGGGTCGGCGAATCGAGGGCATGAATACGCAGGGGTCGGATGAGCGGCGCGGTGCAGCGCATCGGGTCAGGGCTCGTCAGGTCAGGGCGCGCCATTTGGCCCTGCACTGGCAGCTGCTGGCCACTGCGGCGCCGCTGGCGGCGGCGGCCTTGTTCACCCTCGCGAGCCTTGCCGACCAGTGGGTGACGGCGGACCTCGACCAGGCCGCCGCCGTACACCTCGATGCGGTCCGCGTCGCCGCTGAGGCCAGCGTCGCAGGGGAGCTGCGGCGGATTGAGGATCTGGCGCGCCGTGTCGCGACGGATGCGCGCACCGTCGAGGCCCTGCGGGCGCTGTCCGAGGCGACGCGCGCCAGCGAGGACGATCCGCATGCCAGTGCCGAGGCGCTGGCGTCGGCCCAGGTCGCCTACGCCGCGCATCTGCAGCGGTGGATGGCGCCGCGCGGAGCCGGCGCCGCGCCGCTACCGTCCCCCGCCACATCGGCGCCGGCACGGCGTGCGCTGTGGCTGCAGGCGCAGTACGTCGCCGGCAGCACTGTCCCGAGCGACGGCGCCTACGGGCGCGCGCACGCCGCGTGGCATTCTCATTTCGCCGACGTGACGGCGCGGGAAGGGCTCGTCGATCTGATGCTGGTGCGCGGCGGCGATGGCCTGGTGCTCTACGATGTCGCGAAGTGGCCGGTGTTCCAGACCAGCCTGGTCGATGGCCCGTACGCCGCGTCGCCCCTCGGTGCGCTGGTGCGTCGCGTGCGGGACGCGCCGTCGCCTGATGCGGTGCGGCTGGCCGACGTCGCCCCGTTTGCGGCTGCCCGCGGCGCCGCGCTTGGCTTCGCGGCCGCGCCGGTGGTCGCCGACGGCGTCGTCCTCGGCGCCGTCGTCGCCGCCTTCGACAACCTCTCGCTCGGGCGTGCGCTGTCCGGCGGCGGACGCTGGCAGGGGCTGGGCCTCGGTGTCGGCGGCGACCTGTTCGTGGTCGGCGGCGACGGACGCCTGCGCAGCGCGCCGCGCCAACCAAACGCTAGCGCGGACGGCAGCGGCGTGACGAGCGATGCCGCGCCGATCGCCGGACTGGCGAACGCCGCCGTCGGCGTGGCTCGCTACGGGATGGTTGATGGTCGCGCGCGACTGGCCTCGATCGGGCCGGCCGCTATCGGTGAGCTCGGTTGGCGCGTCGTCGCGGTCCGCGACGAGGCGCCGGCGACGCCGGCCATCGGTCGGCGCCTCTACGGCGCCGCCGTGCTCTGCGCCCTCGTCTTCGCCATGGCGCTCGCCGGCCTCTCCTGGTGGTTGACGGTGCCGCTGCGCCATCTCGCCGATGCGTTGTCCCGGCTGCGGGCCACCGATCCCCGCGCGCACGCGCCGGTGCTCGGCCGCGGGGACGCGGCGGCGCTCGGCTTGGCGGTCAACCGTCTCCTCGCGCAGAGTCGCGACGAGGCGGCGGCGGGCCGGCGTGGGCGGGAAAGCGCGGCGCGCGCGTTGGCGACTGCGGTCGATGGGTGGCCGCGCGAGCACGGCGGCGTCCCGCCGCAGGCCAGTGGCGAGCTGGCGCCGGTGGCGGCCGCGCTGGCGCGCCTCGATATGCGCCTGGGGCAAGCCACCCCGCCGCCGCCGGCGCTGGCCGAGGTGGCGGCGCTGCAGGCCGCTGCCGAGCACCTGCGCGGCGAGACGGCACGTCAGCTCGAGCGCCTGAACGACACCGACGTCCTCGCCGCCGCGCAGATGGGCGCGGCCGCCGAGGCGCGGGCTGCATTAGTTGATGAGCTCGGCGTCCTCGCCGTCAATGCCGCACTGGCGGGGGGCGCGTCCGGCAGCGGCCATGTCGCACTCGCCGCCGCCGCACGTGCGGCGGTGGCCCGCGCCAGCGGGCTCAGCGGCGACTTCGAGCCGGCCAGGTCGCCGTTGCAGGCCGCCCGCGATGCCGCGCGCCGTCTCTGCCATGCCGCCGACATCGTCGCGCGCGAGGCGGAGGCCGTGGCCGCGGCTGCGCACGGACGACCATGAGCAGCCCTGATGGCAGTGGGCTGGGCGCGGCGACCCTGGCCGCGGGCCTGGCGGGATTCTTCGCCGCGGAGCTCGAGCAGCAGGCGGCGGCCGCCGCGGCGGTCTGGCCGGCGGCGGCGGCACCGGCTTCGCGCGCCGACGCGTGCCGCGAGCTGACGCGCATCTTCCACACCATCAAGGGCGGTGCGGGACTGGCCGGGCGGACGGCGCTGGCCGAGTTGGCGGCGCGGCTGGAGCACTTCTTCGCCGATCCGAGCCCAGGCGCCGCGCCGCTGCAGGCCGATGTCGACGCGCTCTTTGGCGCCGCGGGAGTTTCGCCGCCGCCGCTGGCAGCCTTCCTGGCCGGGCTCGAGAGCGGCGCAGCCGTCCCGGCGGCGGCGGAGATGCAACTGGTGCCGTGCCCGATAGGGCCGAACTGGCTGGCCGTACCGTTGGCGGCGCTGGCGCGGGCCGTGTTCATCGAGACAGCGTGCGACGGCGTCGACGCCTCGTTCGACGGCCTGGCGCGCGAGACGATCTGGTTGCAGGATCTGTTGGCCCTGCCGCGCCCGAGCGGTCGCGCCGCCGCCCTGCTGCTGCGCGACGGCGTCGTGGTGGTCGTTGACCGCGTCCAAGCGCCGCAGACCTGCGCGGTCGAGTCGCTGGCGCCGGTCAGCGGACGACCGCCATGGGTGGTCGGCATTGCGGTCGATACCAGCGGCCGGGCCTGGCACGTGGTCGACCCGCAGCAGCTGCCGTCTGCCCGCGCGCTGGCGGCGCCACCCCCCGCGGCCAGCGTTCTCGTCGTGGACGACTCCCTGGTCGCTCGGGAGGCGGCGGCCGCCGCCCTCCGCGGTGCTCGTGTCTCGTTCGACGTGGCCACAGACGGCCGCGATGCCCTCGCAAAGCTGCGCCTGGGCGCCTATGCGGTGGTGCTGAGCGACCTCGAGATGCCGCACCTCGACGGATTCGGCCTGATCGAGCAGATGCGCGCCAGCCGCCACCTGGTGGATCAGCCAGTGGTGGTGTGCAGCTCGCGCCTCGATGCCGCGACGCGCGACCGCCTGCAACCGCTGCGCGTCGCCGGCTTCCTCGCCAAGCCGTTCGCCGCCCGGGAGCTGCTCGATACCCTGCGGCCATGGCTCGCCAGCCTCAACGGGCTGGCCCGTTGACTCCCCTGTCGGTCCTCGATGTCGGTTTGGCTCTTATCGCTGAACCTATTGATTCAGTTGTGGGTTTTGATGCTTGGCAAGCTCGGGATGATGGCCGGGGTGGTGGTCGGCGCGGTGGCCCTGACGACCGCCGTGGCGGGCTGTGGGACCGACTCCGAGGCGGGTGCGTTCTTGCCCGGATTCACGCCGACGCCGGCGCCACAGTCGCGCCTCGAACCCTTGCCGACGGCGACGGTGGTACCCGGCGTCTGAGCGGCCACACGGCCTTTGCCAATGCCAAAATCCGTGATAAGCGGTGGCGCGCAATAAAGTTCAGTCGGCAGTCGCCAGCGGAGAGAGGCGTGACGCAACCGGTCGATAGCAGCATCCTGCACGAAATCGCGCGCATCATCGACAGCCGGCGCAAAGTGCCGGACCGGGTGATCGTGAAGTCGCGAGAGTACCTCCTCACGTACCTCGAGGACCACCAGCGTCGCCTGGAAGAGGCGCTGATGCGCTTCGACAAGGACCGCTTGAACATGCTGTACGGGCAGCTGGCGAGCAAGATCAAGTACCAGATCCTGCGCCGCGTCCCTGCCCGAGCCGCCGCGGCAGTCGGCCTCTCCGTGCCGAAAGCACCGGTCAAGGCGCCGGAGAAGATCGTCGCCAAGCCGGCTGCCAAGAAGACGACCGGAAAAGTGCCGCCAGCCAAGAAGGTCGCGCCCGCCAAGCAGGCTCCAGTGGCCAGGAAGGCCGCGCCCGCGAAAAAGCCGGCGGCCCCGGCGAGGGCAGTCAAGAAGGCGGCGCCCAGCCGCGCCGCGCAGCCCAAAGTGAAGGCCAAAGCCAAGGCGCCGACGCGTCGCAGCGCGCCGCCGGTAAAGAAGGCGGCGCGTCGCTGAGCGCGGCGCCGCGCGACGTCATGCGTCGCGAGCGCGGCGCCCGCGCGGCTTTTCGGCGCCGACCCGACGCTCGACCTCGAGCTTGAACTCGCTGACCGATTGCTGCAGCGCCGTCCGTGCCGCCAACGTGCGTAGCGGACCGGGAAGCCAGAAACCGAGGCGGATCTCCTGTCGGCAGGTGGCTTCGGTGCGGGTCGGGGCGAGCTTGCGGAAACGGTAGGTGCCTTCGATGAGTTCGACGTCACCGTCGATCGAGCGCCAGCTGAGCCGCGAGGGCTTCTTCCCGGTGTACTCCAAGACGTAGCGTATCGTCTTCAGCTTGGCGTCGACGTGGAACTCGACCGTGCGCGCGACATCGCTCGGGCCGCGCGTCAGCACGCGCGTTTGCACGACTGCCGACGCCCAGGTCGGGTAGCGCTCGAAATCGACCACGGCGGCGAAGCAGTCGGCCTGCGAGGCGGCAATCTCGACCGTGTACTCTTGGGCGGCGTCCAGGGTCATGGATGGCGCGGATCCCCGGGCGCCGAATCAGATCTGACGCCTCGGGGAGGAACCGCGCCCTTCCTTGCCGTGCCCGGACGGTGGAGTCAACGGCGCGCCTGGCGCGGCTGAGTCGCGGCGCCGGTCATGTCGCGCGCGCCTCGGCGCGGCGTTTCGGCGTTGGCCGCGGGCTCTGGTTGAGCAGGATGACGATGGTCTGGGAGGTGCGGTGGGCCACGGCGATGTCCGCGCGACCGTCGTGGTCGAAGTCGCCGGTCGCGACCGCCTGCGGATCGCGGCCGAGGATGAGGCGCTGCGGCGTGCCGAAGGCGCCGTTGTCCGCGCCTGGGAGCACCTCGATCGCGCCGCCGGCGCCGTCGCGGTTGATCAGGTCCATGTTCCCATCGCGGTCGAAGTCCTCCGCCAGCGATGGTCGCGCCGCGCCATCGAGTTGGTTGGTGGTGGGGGCGGCGAGATCGTGTCCGGTCCCCAGTAGGATCGCGACCGCTTGGGTGAGCGCGCCGCCGACGACCAGGTCCTGGTTGCCGTCCGCGTTGGTGTCTCCGACGATCAGAAAGCTCGGTCGCGCCGCGACGGGAAAGGACGTGACGGTGGGGAAGCGGCCCTGACCATCGCCGTACAGGATGGAGACGCTGCCGGACAGCGAATTGACAACGGCCAGATCGGTGCTGGTGGGACTGGCAAAGCTGCCGACGCCGATCGCCGTCGGACCGCCGCCGACGCCGACGGCGCGCGGCGCAGTGAAGCCGCCACGACCGTCGCCAAGCAGGATCGCGACCGCGTCGCCGGCGAAATCCACTACCGCCAGGTCCGGGTGCTCGTTCTGGTCGAAGTCGCCGACGGTCAACGCGCGCGGCTGACGTCCAATCGCGATCGGCGGCTGGGCCGTGAAACGGCCGTCGCCGTTGCCGAGGAAGATGCCGATGCTGCCGCCGTCCTCGCTCGCCGCCGCGAGGTCGAGGTGGTCGTCGCCGTTGAAGTCGTCGGCCACCAGGGCCGTCAGGGCCCCGAACTGGCCGACGGCGCAGAGGATGCCATCGAGCCGCCCGTCGCCGCCGCCGCGCAGCAGCGTCGCGCCGCCGCCGAGTTGACCCAGCACCAGGGTGTCGAGCCGGCCGTCGGCATCGACGTCGCCGGTGAGCAGAGCGCTCGGCGCCGCGCCGGCGAGGTAGGAATCCCCGCTGGCGAACTGTTCACCGCCGCGCGCGTGCAGGACGGTGGCCGTGCCGCGGGCGCGGTCGGCGATGAGAATCTCCGGCAGGGCGTCGCCGCCAAGGTTGGCAACCGTCGCATCGGCGAGATGCGGGGAGGCCCACAGCAGCCGTGCCGGCGCGTAGCGGCCGTCCGGCGTGCCAAGGTGCAAGGCGAGGCCCTCGGCGCCGATGACCAGCAGGTCGCTGCGCCCGTCGCCGCTGGCGTCGGCGATCAGCACGCGCCGCGGCGCCCGGATCGTCGCGACCGTGCCGGCGTCGGCGAAAGCGCCATCGCCAGCCCCACGCAGCAGGCGCAACGCGTTGCCGCCCTCGTCGGCGATCGCCACATCGTTGCGACCGTCGCCGTCGAGATCGCCGATGGCGAAGTCCGCCGCGAAGCGCAGGGCTGCACCCTCCCGCATCTGCCAGGCGTCGCCGTCGGGCGTCAGCACGGCGAGACCGGCGTCGTGCAGCGCCAGGACCGCTTCCGGACCGCCCGCCCGGAGCGGCGCCACGCGCAGCGCCCGCGTCGCAGCGGGTAGCGTTACGGTGGCGGCCGCGCCCAGTCCGCCGCGCGCGTCGAGCCGCGCCACCAGGACGTCTGCCGCCGCCCGGCCGCGATAGGCCGCCAGCGCACGCCCGGCCGCCACTTGCCGGGCCGCCTCGCCGCTGCGGCGCTCGCCGTCGCGCGTCAGGCCGCCGCTGCCGCGGCGGAAGACGCTGATACCGTCCGAGCCGCTGACCAGCAGCACGCTCGCGTCCGGACCGGCGAACGCCGCCGCGTTCGGAAGCGCACCGAGATCAATCTCGCTGCGCGTCTGGAAGACGATGCGCGCACTGACTGGTGCCGCGGCGGCCCAGAGGCCCCCACTGCAGAGACAGGCGAGGGCGAGGATCAACGTTGAACGGGTCACGCGGCAGGTAATCCGATCGCGGGGATGCGGCGGCACCCCGCAAATGCTGCCGCGCCGGCGCGGCCAGCGCCAGCCGGCGCGCGGGGTGGTCGTCCCATCCACCCCGCGCGCCGCTGGTCCGAGAACGTCACCCGGCAGTGCGCCGGGTGATCAGGCGGCCGGTACGCCGCACGTTGGGGCGGTTGCGCCCGATGGCGCGCCGCGGCGAGACATTGCGAGCTCGCAGGCGCTCGAGCGCGACGCGTACCGCGTCGGGCTCGAGGCCGAGGATCTCGCAGACGACGTGGAAGCTGAACGGCGACCGGTTGCGCGCGCTGCGCACCCAGTACTCGGCTTCGCTGCGCACCCGACCGACCGGACTCAGATAGCTGCGGATGCCGTCCTCGAGGATGGCCAGCATCAGTGCCTTGGTACCGGTGTATTGGGCCGAGCGCGATTCGCCGCCGCCGAGGGAGGTGAGTTGGAGTATGTCCGGGTCCACTTCGCCTACCTCGCGACCGTACGACTCTTCACCTGAGAATCTGTTGCCGCTGTTCGACATGGTCATGCCCACCAGGGGTCTCCTCTTGTCTGCTGCCCAGATCTGTTTGGTGTCCAAGTCAGGGAGCAAGCCGTGTGCCCAGCGTCATCCATGCGCCTTTCATGCTTCCCATGCAGTCGGCTAATCATGCGTGGCTGCCATGATGTCTGGCAACATCGCCACGGACAGGCAGACCTGCGAGAGCCGCAATGAGAGCATCCAAACGTTTGATTTCCCAAAGGCTTTCGCAACGCTGCTCCGCGACGAAAGGGTGCCGCTTGGCGTGCGTCAGTTTCTGCGAACCGACCGGTCAGGTGCCTGGTCGGGTGCGTGCCGTCAGTCGCCAGCTAGGGGTACTGGAGGAAGGGGTACGGGGGCGGTCGCGAGGTCGGTGAAACCCAGTTCGCGGCAGAATGACGAGAAGGCCGGTTGCGGGGCGCCGCGCCAGCGCAGCTCCTCGAAGCCGGCCGGCGGTAGCGCATCGAGGCGCAGCGTGGCGAGGGTCTTGAACAATTGAGCCTCAGCGCGCCGAGCGGCGAGGGCGGCGGCGAGGCGGTCGCGGCCGCGCAGCGTAACGCGCCAGGCGGCAGGGTCGTCGGGGATGTCCTCGAGGCGACCGTGCGCCGCGAGGGCGACGGCGGCCGACTTGCGGCCCCAGCCGGGAATGCCGGGGATGCCGTCGGCACTATCGCCGACCAGGGCCAGCAGGTCTGGAATCGCCTCGGGGGGAACGCCGAACTTGGCCTGCACCGCCGTCGCGTCGTAGCGTGTGCGGCGGATCCGGTCATAGGTGACAATCCGTTCACCGCGTACGCACTGCGCCAGATCCTTGTCAGGTGACATGATAACGACACAGTCGGTTGCCTGGGCGTGGCGGGCGGCGGCGCTGGCCAGCGCGTCGTCGGCCTCGAACTCGACCATCGGCCAGACGACCAGGCCGAGGGCGCGCAGCGCATCCTCGGCGAGCGGGAACTGCGCCCACAGGTCCGCTGGCATGCCCTCGCCGGTCTTGTAGCCGGCAAAGAGGCGGTTGCGGAACGATTCGATGACGTGGTCGGTGGCGGCGGCGATGTGCGTAAAGGCCGGATCGCGCAGCAACCCGAGGGTCGAGCGGATGAGGCCGCGCACGGCGCCGACCTCGCGGCCGTCCGGGGCGCGGGCGCTGGGCTGCCCGTAATAGGCGCGAAAGAGTTCGAAGGTCGCGTCGACCAGGGCCAGCACGCGCTGAACCCAGCACAGCCGGGGGGCGTGCGGCAACCCGCGCCGGCGCCTGCGCGAGTTTTGACTTTCCGCTTTCGCTCGTGTCATTTCCCCGGCGCAATGAGCGAACGCGGGCGGGCGAGTGGATCGTTTCTATTGGCGATCGGCGCCGTGGTGCTGGCCGTCGGCGGCTATCTGGCCTGGGGCTTTCTGCGCCCGGATCCCTACGCGCTGTCCGAGCGCGCGGTACGCGACGCGCGCCGCGCCCTGGCCTCCGAGGTGCGCGAGTTCCAGCGTGGTCTCGAGGACGTAACGCGCGAGGCCAAGCGGTCAGGCAAGGACGTCGCCGCGGCGGTCGACGAGTCGGCGGCGACGGCCCGCAAGGGCGTCGACCAGGTCATCGAGGACGCGCGCACGCAACTCGCCGACCTCGACGTCGAGTTGCGCACGCAGCGCAATCGCATGGACCGCATCGAGACGCGGGCTCAGGAGGCGCGCGACCTCATCGCCGAGTACGCCGACGAGGCGAAGGCCAAGGCCCAGGCGCGCGGCACCTGACGGCGCGCCGCGCCGCGACCCAGGCGCGCCGCCTCCAGCGCGCCGCCCCGAGGAGCAGTCCATGTCAGAGCAGATCGAATCCGTCCTCAAGGAGTTACGGGTGTTCTCTCCGCCGGCCGAGTTCAGCGCCGCCGCGCACGTGGCCGGGGACGCGGCGCTCGACGCCATCCGGCGCGAGGCGGCGCGCGATCCCGAAGCCTTCTGGGCTGGCATCGCGCGCGAGCTGCACTGGTTCACGCCCTGGCAGACGGTGCTCGAGTGGACGCCGCCGTTCGCCAAGTGGTTCGTCGGCGGCACCACCAACCTCTGTTACAACTGCGTCGACCGCCACGTCGCCACCTGGCGGCGCAACAAGGCGGCGATCATCTGGGAGGGGGAACCGGGCGACAGCCGCACGCTCACCTTCGCCGATCTGCAGCGCGAGGTGGCGACCTTCGCCAACGTCCTGCGCGGCCTCGGCGTCGAGGCCGGCGATCGCGTCTGCCTCTATCTGCCGATGATCCCCGAACTGGCCATCGCCATGCTGGCGTGTGCGCGCATCGGCGCGACGCACAGCGTCGTCTTCGGCGGCTTCAGCGCCGAGGCCCTGCGCGATCGTCTCAACGACGCACAGGCCAAGGTCGTGGTGACGGCCGATGGCGGCTATCGGCGCGGCGCCATCGTGCCGCTGAAGGTGAACGTCGATGAAGCCCTGGCGCAGGCGCCCTCGGTCGAACGCGTCGTCGTCGTCAGCCGCACCGGCCAGACGGTGTCGATGCGCGAGGGGCGGGACCTCTGGTGGAACGAGTTGATGGAGCAGGCGAGCGACCAGAGCGACTGCGTTCCGCTCGACGCCGAGCACCCGCTCTTCATCCTCTACACCAGCGGCACGACCGGCAAGCCGAAGGGCGTCGTGCACACCACCGGCGGCTACATGGTGCATACCTACATCACCAGCAAGTGGGTGTTCGATCTGAAGGACGAGGACACCTACTTCTGCACCGCCGACATCGGCTGGGTGACCGGCCACAGCTACGTCGTCTACGGCCCCCTCGCCAACGGGGCGACGACGGTGATGTACGAAGGGGCGCCGAACTGGCCCGAGCCCGATCGCCTGTGGCGCACCATCGACAAGTACGGCGTCTCGATCTTCTACACCGCGCCGACGGCCATCCGCTCGTTCATGAAGTGGGGCAGCGACTGGCCGCGCAAGCACCGCATGGATCGCCTGCGCCTGCTCGGCAGCGTCGGCGAGCCGATCAACCCCGAGGCCTGGATGTGGTACCGGCGCGAGATCGGCCATGACCGCTGCCCGATCGTCGACACTTGGTGGCAGACCGAGACCGGCGGCATCATGATCACGCCGGTGCCCGGCGCGACGCCGACCAAGCCGGGCTCGGCGACCCGTCCCTTCCCCGGCATCGAGGTCGATATCCTGACCCGCGAAGGGCAGCCGGTCGGCGTGAATCAGGGTGGCTTCCTGGTGATCCGCAAGCCCTGGCCTGGCATGCTGCGCACCATCTACGGCGACGCCGGGCGCTACGTGCAACAGTACTGGAGCCAGATCGAGGGCATGTACTTCACCGGCGATGGCGCCCGCCGCGACGAGGACGGCTACTTCTGGATCATGGGCCGTATCGACGACGTGGTGAACGTCTCCGGCCACCGCCTCGGCACCATGGAGGTCGAGAGCGCGCTGGTCAGCCACCGCGCCGTCGCCGAGGCCGCCGTGGTTGGCCGGCCGGACGAGATCAAGGGCCAGGCGATCGCTGCGTTCATCACCCTGGAAGCCGGCTTCACCTGGAGCAAGGAGCTCGAGAAAGAACTGCGCGAGCACGTCGCCAAGGAGATCGGCGCGTTCGCGCGCCCCGACGACCTGCGCCACGCGGACATGCTGCCGAAGACGCGCAGCGGCAAGATCATGCGCCGCCTGCTGCGCGACATCGCCGCCGGCAAGGAGACCCTGGGCGACACGTCGACGCTCGAGGATCTCTCCGTGCTCGCCAAGCTGCGCGAAGAGGACGAGTAGTGGCCCTGCGCGTCCACAACACCCGCACCGGCCGCGTCGAGGTGTTCACGCCGCTGCATCCGCCGCGGGTCGGCATGTACGTCTGCGGGGTCACCGTCTACGATCGCTCGCACATCGGCCATGCGCGCGCGCTGGTGTGCTTCGACGTGATGTACCGCTACCTGCGGTTCCTCGGCTACGAGGTGCTGTTCGTGCGCAACTTCACCGACGTCGACGACAAGATCATCCAGCGCGGCCGCGAGCGCGGCCTGACGGCGAAGGAGGTCTCGGAGGCGAACATCACCAGCTTCCGCGAGGACATGCAGCTGCTCGGCTGCGCCGCGCCGCAGGTCGAGCCGAAGGCGACCGAGCACATCGACGAGATGATCGCGCTGATCGGCGAGCTCGAGGCGAAGGGTCTGGCCTATGCGGCGCGCGGCGACGTGTACTTCGCGGTCGACAAGCTGCCCTCGTACGGGCAACTGTCGGGTCGCCGTCTGGAGGACATGCAGGCCGGCGCGCGCGTCGAGGTCGACGACATCAAGCGCCATCCGATGGACTTCGCCCTCTGGAAGGCGAGCAAGCCGGGTGAGCCCTCCTGGAACAGTCCCTGGGGGGCCGGTCGGCCGGGCTGGCACATCGAGTGTTCGGCGATGGCGACCAAGTACCTCGGCCAGCCGTTCGACATCCACGGCGGCGGCAACGATCTGATCTTCCCGCATCACGAGAACGAGATCGCGCAGAGCGAGGGCGCCAAGGGCTGTCAGCTGGCGCGCTACTGGCTCCACAACGGCATGGTCAATCTCGGCACGGAGAAGATGTCGAAGTCGCTCGGCAACGTCTGGACCGTCGCCGACGCGGCGCGCGAGGTCGGCGGCGAGGCGCTGCGCCTGCTCGTCCTCGGCACGCATTACCGTGGCCCCCTCGACTTTCAGCCTGCCCGTCTGCTCGAGACGCGACGCACGCTCGACCGTGTCTACGAGTCGTTGGCGCGCGCCGACGCGGCGCTGGCCGCGACCCCGGCGGCGGCCGATGCGGCGGTACGCGACGCCATCCTGGCCGACTTCCGCGACGGTATGGACGACGACTTCAACACCGCGCGCGGCCTGGCGACCCTGTTCGATGCCATGCGGGCGCTGAATCGGCACGCCGACGCCGGCGAGTGGGCGCAGGCCGCCGGTGTCCGCGCCGCGATGGCGACGATGACCGGCGTGCTCGGCGTCGGCGGCCAGGACGCGCGTGCCTTCCTGGCGCGCGACAAGGTGCGCGGTCTCGAGGGCGGCGCGCTGTCGCCGGCCGACATCGAGCGCCTGATCGGCGAGCGCAACGCGGCCCGCAAGGGCCGCGACTTCACGCGCGCCGACGCCATTCGCGACGAGCTCAAGGCGCAGGGCGTGGTGCTCGAGGACGGCGCCGCCGGCACCACCTGGAAGCTCGATCGCTAGCAGCCGCGGATTCCCCGCGCGTCCCGCGCCTCGCCGGTTGCGCCGCCGCGCGGGTCTGTCAGCGCGGCGGCGAGCCGGTCCGAGGCGAGCCGGCGCCATATGTTGGGAAGCCCCAATCAATATGGTACGGGCCAATGATCGCCGCCTGCCAGACGCTGGGCATTCGGCAAAATCCACACCCGCGCAAGGGTTTACGACCGAAGGCGACGCCGACTGATGACGACACCTGCCGCCAAGCCGACCCTCGACAATCCGTTCGCCGCGCCGCCGGCGGCGGCGCCCGACGCCCTGCCGCCGTACGACCAGGCGCTGCACGACGGCGCCGAGCTGCGCCGCCGCCCGTACGCCGCCGCCGGGTCCGTGCAGATCATGCGTCAGCACGCGCGCGATCGCATGACGGTGTGGGAACGGATCGCGGCGCTGCAGGACCGCAACGCGCAACCGACGGTCCTCTGGCAGAACTGGGGCAAGAACCTCGACGGCGCCTCGATCGCCACCCTGGTCACCAGCATCGGCGGTCGCGACGTGGCCGTCTACGGTCACGACTTCACCGTGCGCGCCGGCTCGATGGACGCCACCAACGGTCGTAAACTCGCCAATCTCATCTACCTGGCGGCGCAGCGCGGCATCCCGCTCGTCGGCATGAACGACAGCGCCGGTGCCTACGTCCCGGCCGGCATCGGCGGCCTCGACGGGTACGCCGAAGCCTTCACGGCGCTGCGTCGCGTCAGCGGGGTGGTGCCGAGCATCATGTGCATGTTCGGCTTCAACGCCGGCGGCGGCGCCTATCTGCCGCGCCAGGGCAGCTTCATGATTCAGCCCGACGACACGTTCTTCGGCCTCACCGGGCCGGGCGTGGTGAAGAGCGTCCTCGGCGAGGATGTGACGCCCGATGAGCTCGGCGGCCCGGGCGTTCACGGCACCAGCGGCGTCACCGACGTCTGCGTACCGGACGAGCTCGCCGCGCTGCGCACCGCCCGCCGCCTGCTCTCCTATCTGCCGAGTTCGAACAAGGTCACGGCGCCGTTCCTGCCCACCGGCGACCCGATCGAGCGCCGCACCACCGAGATCGACGTCCTGCTGCGCAAGGCGTTCAACTCGCCGACCGCGTTCAATACGCCGATCGATGTCTCGATCATCATCGAGCGCATCTGCGACCGCGGCGACTACTTCGAGCTGCAGCCCGACCGCGCCCGCAATGCCGTCACCGCCTTCGGCCGTCTCGGCGGCCACGTCGCCGGCTTCGTCGCCAACAACAGCAGCGTCGCCAGCGGCCAGATCGACGTCGACGCCGCCTACAAGATCGCCCGCTTCGTGCGCTTCTGCTCGATCTACAACATTCCGGTCATCTTCATGGAGGACACCACCGGCTTCCTGCCCGGCCGCGAGCAGGAGAGTCGCGGCATCGTCCAGGCCGGCCGCGCCATGCTCGACTCGATCATCGATCTGCGCACGCCGCGCATGCTGCTCATCCTGCGCAACGCCTTCGGCGGCGCCTATGCGGCCTTCAACTGTTACGCCACCGGCGCCGACCTGGTGCTGGCGCTGCCGACGACGCGCGTCGCGGTCATGGGCCCGGCCGGCAAGGAGTACGTCTACAAGGACGAGCTGCGCGCCTTGCGCGCCAAGGCCGTGGCCCAGGCGCGCGAGCAGGGCCAGGCGGCCGCCGACGAGTGGTTGAAGGCGCAGGAGACCGAGGTCAACCAGCGCTACGAGCGCGAGCTGATGAACCCGCGCGAGGCGCTGTCGCTCGGGTCGATCTCCGAGATTGTCATGCCCGACGACCTGCGCGCGACGCTGGCGCGCAACCTCGACGCCCTGCTGCGCGCCTACGTGCCGGGGCCGATGACCGCCCCGCAGCGGGAGTTCCACTGATGCCGTCGCCGCACCACCACCCCTATACCAACAACCCCCTCATTCACCGCGACCGCCGCCTCGGCCAGGCGGAGTCGGCACAGTCTGGGTCGGCGTGGACGCGCGGCTTCGCCTGTGACGACATGCGCGTGCTCATCGTCTGCCGCGGTCCGGTACGCAAGGAGGCGATCGAGGTCTTCCGCGAGATGGGCATCAGCGCCATCGGCATGCTGCTGTCCGAGCGCGACAGCATCGTCTTCTCGCGCGCCCTGTCGCCCGAAGTGCGGATCATGGATCCGCGCCATGTCCACCCGGTGCCCGACTACAGCGGGGCGACCAAGGAAGAGCGCGAGGAGCGCATCCGGCAGATCATCGCCCTGTGCCGCGAGCAGGGCTACGAGTACATCTTCGCCGGCTACGGCTTCATGGCCGAGGACGCGCACTTCGTCCGTTCGATCGAGGACGCCGGCCTGCGCTTCATCGGCCCGTGCTCGTATACGCAGGGGGCTGCCGGCGCCAAGGACGAGGCCAAGCGCACGGCGATCGAGAACCACGTGTCCGTGACGCCGGGCATCAACGACGCCACCGTGCGCACGCTGCTGCGCCAGCATCCCGATCGCCAGGCGCTGACGAAGTGCGCGAAACAACACCAGCTGGCGATCACCGGCCTCGCCGACGAGGCGCTGCCGCTGCCGGCGCTGGCCGAACAGATCCTCGAGGCGTCCTATCGCGCCAGCATCGATCTCTTCTCGATCGAAGAGCTGGCCGCGTCGATTCAGGAGGAGGCGGCGAGGCTGCTGCGGGAGAACCCCGGCCGTCGCTTTCGGCTCAAGGCCATCGGCGGCGGCGGCGGCAAGGGCCAGCGCATCTTCTCGGAGGCCGCCGGCATCCCGGGGCTGGTGCGCGAGATCCTCGCCGAGGTGAAGGCGACCGGCGTCGGCGACAACAAGAACATGCTCATCGAGCTCAACGTCGAGTCGACGCGCCACAACGAGATCCAGATGCTCGGCAACGGCGACTGGTGCGTGACGCTGGGCGGCCGCGACTGCTCGCTGCAGATGCACGAGCAGAAGCTGATCGAGGTATCGGTGACGGTCGAGGGCCTGGGCGCCGCCGTCGCCGCGGCGCGCGCCGCCGGCAACGCCGCCAGGGCCGACGGCCTCGCCGCAGACCTCGGCACGCTGGAGCGCATGGAAGCGGAGGCCGAGCGGTTCGGGCGCGCGGTGAAGCTCGACAGCGCGTCCACGTTCGAGTGCATCGTCGAGGGGGCGCGGCACTTCTTCATGGAAGTGAACACGCGCATCCAGGTCGAGCACCGCGTCTCCGAACTGTGCTACGCGCTGCGCTTCGCCAACCCCGACGATCCCGACGAAGTCTTCGAGGTCCACTCGCTCATCGAAGCCATGGCGCTGATCGCCCGGCACACGTCGCGCCTGCCGCGGCCGACGCGCGTGCCGCGCGACGGCGCGGCGCTGGAGGTGCGCCTCAACGCCACCGATGGCGCCCTGCAGCCGGCGGCGGGCGGCGTCATGGTGTCGTGGTCGGACCCGATCGACGGCGAGATCCGCGACGATCAGGGCATCAGCATCAAGAACCCCGACACCGGGCTCTTCATGCGCTATCGCCTGGCGGGCGCGTATGACTCCAATGTCGCCCTGCTGCTCGCCACCGGCGCGACGCGCGAGGAGAGCTGGGCGCGCCTGACCGAGGTGCTGCGCTGTACGCGCCTGCGCGGCATCGACCTGGCGACCAACCGTGAGTTCCACCTCGGGCTCATGAACTGGTTCCTGCATCGCGACGTCTGGGCCAAGCCGACGACGGCGTTCGTCGTGCCCTACCTCACGCAGGTCGGACTGCTGGCGCAGGAGGCACAGGCGATCGACCTCGAGTATGCCTTCCACGAGATCGAGCGCCGCCGTATCCGCGAGTTCGGACCCGACGTGGGCCGTTGCTTCGACCTCAAGGAGACGCTCGTCGAGCGGCCCCTGCGCAGGCTGTTCAAGGAGCCGCACTTCCTCTCGGCGTGGTTGTCGCAGCACCAGGGTGACTTCACGGTCGTGCAGGGCAGGGTGGCGTGGCAGCGCAACCCCGTCGAGGTACTGGGCGACACCTACCGCCTGCTCGATCTGGTCGACGACGAGGGCGCCGCCGCCGAGTGCATCTGGAGCCACGACCGCGAGCTGCTCGACACGGCACTGGCGTTTTACGGCGAGCTCGCCGGCCGCGTGCCGGCGGGCACCGGCTGGGCGGAGCTCGACGCGCGTCTGCGCGGCGCCCAGCCCGCCTTCGGCCTCGAGGCGGCGCTGTGGAGCAAGGTCCAGGGCGCGCACGTCGGCCACCAACTCGGCCTCGAGATCCTCGGCCTGCTGCCGCTCATCGGCACGACGGTCGGTTTCTACGACCTGCGGCTTGGCGGCGACCTGACGCCGATCATTCCCGAGCGCCTGCTCGACAAGACCCTGCAGGAGGCGATGCGCAAGGCACTGGCACCGCCGCCGGCGGCGCGCTCGGACGAGATCGTCGCCGCCATGGGCGGCGTCTACTGGAACCGTGAGGCGCCGACGTTGCCGCTGTTCGCCGAGGCGGGCGCGCACTTCGCCAAGGGCGATGCGTTGTACATCATCGAAGTGATGAAGATGTTCAACAAGGTGTACGCGCCGTTCGCCGGCCGTATCGTCGAGATCTTCATGCCCGAGAACGGCGTCGTCGTGCGCAAGGGTCAGCCGCTCTTCCGGGTCGAGCCCGACGAGCGTCCAGAGATCGAGGACCCCGCCGCGCGCGCCGCCCGCATCCGTGGCACCACCGACGCGTACCTCGGTTCGCTGCTCTGAACCGCACCCACCGCTGCTTGACGCCGCCGACGCGGCTGGTCGAAGACTTCGCCCATGGCCAGCGCTCTCTTCGACCGACACCGGGTGCCGCCCCGTCGGCGCCTGTTGCATGGACGGATAGCGCCCCATCCCTCTGCACGTATTGCAGTCCTGCCGTCACCGTATTGCGCGTTGCATCATGAAGACCATGACGGTCCGGCTGCCCGAGCCGCTGGTGCGCGAGATCGAGGCCGAGTCCTACTCGCGCGGCATCTCGAGATCAGACGTCATCCGCGAGCGCCTCGCCCGCCCCGCGCCCGATCGCCGCGGTAGCGATCCGACGACCGTGCTCGCCGATCTGATTGGCAGCGTCGGCGGCCTGCCCGACGACCTCAGCGGCCGGCCCAAGGCCTACCTGCGCTCCACGGGGTATGGCCACATGCGTCCTCGTTGACGCCGGCTTTCTCGTCGCGCTGCTGAGCCGTCGCGATCAGCACCACGCCTGGGCCGCCGTGTGCGCGCCCGAGTATCCGCCGCCGTGGCGCACCTGCGACGCCGTCCTGTCCGAGGCCGTCCATCTGCTCGGCAGCGCCGGCACCCCCGCGCTTGCCGAGTTGCTGCGGCGCCGCGCCGTCGTGCCCGCCTTCGACCTCGCCGACGAACTCGACACCGTGCTCGCGCTGCTGCGCAAGTACGCCAACGTCCCCATCAGCCTCGCCGACGCCTGCCTGGTGCGCATGACCGAGACCACCGCCGACCCGCTGCTGCTGACCACCAACAGCGACTTCCGCATCTATCGCCGGCACAGCCGTAAGCGGATCCCCTGCGCATTGCCGCGCTGATGTCTCGCATGGACACCGACCGACGCGGCTTGTACGAGCCGCTGCATGGAACTGACTGATCGCTTCTCGCAGGCCCTCGGCTTTGCCGATTGCCGCCACCGCGGCCACGTGCGCAAGGGAACGGAGATCCCCTACATCTCGCATCTGCTCGCCGTCGCGGGCCTGGTACTTGAGTACGGCGGCAGCGAGGATGCCGCCGTCGCAGCGCTCCTCCACGATGCCGTCGAGGACGGCAAGGCGAGCGGGGACGAGATCCGGGCCGAGTTCGGCGACGCCGTCGCCGCCATCGTCACGGAGTGTTCCGACACCGACCAGATCCCCAAGCCACCGTGGCGCGCGCGGAAGGAGCTGTACATCGCACACCTGCCGCAGGCGTCTGCATCCGCGTTGCTGGTCTCGGCCGCCGACAAGCTGCACAACGCCCGCGCCATCGTCGCCGACTACCGCCAGATCGGCGATCGCCTGTGGGAGCGGTTCAACAAGGACGCCGACTCCCTCTGGTACTACCGGGAGCTGGTCCTCGCCTTCAGGGTGACGAAAGCCCCGGCGGCGCTGATCGACGAGCTGGACCGTGTTGTCTCGGAGCTGGAACGCTTGGCCGGGAAGTCGCGCTGATGGCGGCGTGAGGGCGGTGACTCCGGCATGCACCTCACCAAGTCGAAGTACATCGCCGGCCGACAGTGCGAGCGGCGACTGTGGCTGACCTGTCACGCGCCGGACCTCCCGACTCCGGCGCCTCAGACCGCGCAGGCCTGGTTCGACCTCGGAGCAGTAGTCGGCAGCCGGGCGCGCGACCTCTTTGCCGGCGGCGTCCTGGTGTCCGAAGCGCCATGGGAGCACTCGCAGGCCGTGGAGCGGACGCGTCGGCTGATGCAGGACGCGACGGTCGGTGCCGTCTTCGAGGCAGCCTTCGAGCACGAGGGCGTCCGCGTCCGGGTGGACGTGCTCGAGCGGCAGGCGGAGGGGCGTTGGGGTATGTGCGAGGTGAAGTCGAGCACTCGCGTGAAGGACGTGCACCTGGAGGACGTCGCCGTGCAACGGTTCGTCGTCTCCGGGGCCGGGGTTCAGCTCGGCTCGGTCGAGGTGATGGTCATCAACAATCAGTATGTCCGGGGGGATGATGGCATCGAGTCGGCGCGACTCTTCGTGCGAACGGACGTGACGGCGGAGACGAGCGCGCGTCAACCGGAGATCCCTGGCCACTTACAGCGCTTCGCAGAAGTTCTCTCGCAACGCGCAGCGCCGCTGGTGGAGCCGTCCGAGCATTGCTCCTCCCCGTATGGCTGTGAATTCTGGGCACACTGCACGGCCGCGAAGCCGGCGGACTGGATCTTCAATATGCCGCGGTTGGGCGGAAGGCAGCGCGACACACTGCGCCGCGGCGGCATCGAGCGGATCAGAGACATCCCCGACAGCTTCCCGCTCCATTCGGTCCAGCAGCGAGTCCGCGCCGCGTGGCGGGCGGGAGCGTTACAGATCGACGCGGGTCTCGCGACGGCGCTTGCCACCCTCGGGCCCCCGGCAGACTACCTCGACTTCGAGACGGCCGCTCCGGCGATCCCGCTCTATCCCGGCACTCGACCGTATCAACAGGTGCCATTTCAGTGGTCGCTTCACCGTCTGCGGGGGGACGGCGCGATCGAGCACCTGGAGTTCCTCGCGCAGGGAGCGGCCGATCCTCGCGCCGCCTTCGCCGAGTCGCTCATCCTGGCGCTGCGGGAGCCGAACGGCCCGGTCCTCGTGTGGTCGGGGTTCGAGAAACGAATCTTGCGAGAGCTGGCCCACCTTCTACCGCAGCACGCCAGTGCCCTCCGTGCGCTCCAGGCGCGGATCGTTGATCTGCTACCGGTAACGCGGAACCACGTGTATCACCCAGACTTTGGCGGCGGCTTCTCGATCAAGGGGGTAGCTCCCGCGCTGGTACCGGGGCTCAGCTACGACGATCTCGATCGCGTAGCGGACGGCGGAGCCGCCGCGGACGCCCTGGGTCAATTGGCGTCAGGTGCGATCAGCTCTGCGGAAGAAGTGGAGCGACTTCGGCGAGCGCTGCTCGCGTACTGTGAACGAGACACGTTGGCGATGCTGGAAGTGCACCGAGCGCTACGAGAACTCGCCTGACGTGTGCGAATTACTTTGCCGCACTGGTCCACGACAGGGGCGCAGTCAGTCGAAGTAGCTTCCTTGACAGCGCGCCCGGGGTGATTCGAACACCCGACCTACTGGTTCGAAGTTCGAAGTGGCCGGTTTCCGCTGAGTTGTGGCGAGTTGTGCGGAGGGGCGCTAGGCCTTGTGCTGCAGGGGCTAGCGCGATAGTGCCTCGTTCGGTGAGTTTGGCGGACTTCGGCCAGTTTGGCGGAGTTGGCACACAGTCGGCACACAAACCGAGGCTTTCATGGTGACCAGAAGTATGATCATACTTCAGACCAGATTATGGGACGTGCGAATTACGACATCCTGCTGACGGAGAACGCCATGGCCCACATTCGCGCCCTGGACCGAAAGCTCCATGCCCTGGTGTTCAGGGTCCTGCGCCAACAACTGTCGGCCGAGCCGTTCAGCGAAGCCCGCAATCGGAAACCATTGAGCATCCCGGCTCCCTTTGGCGCTCATTGGGAACTTCGCTTCGGGCCCCAGAACCGCTTCCGGGCATTCTACGCGCTCGATGACGAGCGCGGCGCCGTTGTCGTCCTCGCGATCGGCGAGAAGATTCGCGATCGCCTCCGCATCGCTGGTAAGGAGATCTGAAGATGAAGCTTGTTTCGATTGCAGAGGGAAAAGCCAAGCTGAGCGAGTATGTCGACGAATGTCGACATCAGGCGGTTGTCCTGACCAAACACGGTCGTCCACTCGCCGCGCTGGTGCCACTGGACGACGAGGACGACCTTGAGCGCTTTCTCTTGTCACGCAATCCACAGTTCCAGGGTTTGCTCGCGCGCTCTGCGAAAAGTGGCAGGATCTCGCTGGCCGATGCCGAAGCCCGGCTGCTGACCCCGCCGCGCGAGGCCGGCGCGAAGCAGGCCAAGCGATCCACCGCACTGAAGCCAGGCAAGAAACGCCGCTCTGCCTAACGTGGGTTCGCATTTCGCGGCGCGGCGTGCGGTATTGCGGGCGGGAAGTCTGAGTTGGCCGGTTGTCGCTGAGTTGTGGCGAGTTGCGCGGAGTGGCGCCAGGCAATGTGCCACATGGGATAGCGCGATGTTGGCTCGTTCGGTGAGTTTGGCCGACTTCGGCCAGTGTGGCGGAGTTGGCACACAGGTGGCACACAGATTCGGTGGCGCTGGCCTTACTATATGTTTGACCAGTAAGGCGGCGCACGGCTAGGCTCACGGCATGGCGAAGGTAGCGATCACATCCAAGCGACAGGCGACTCTGCCCGCGGCGCTCTGCGAGGAACTCGGCGTGGGCCCGGGCGACGCGCTCGACGTCGAACGGCGGGTGGTCGACGGGGAAACCGTCTGGGTGCTGCGCGGCAAGAACCTCGACTGGTCGTGGATCGGGGTGGCGCGGCAGTATGCGAAGGGACGGTCCCACAAGCTCAGCGATGTGAAGCGGAGCATTGAGCGGGGCTGGTCGCGTGGCGATCGGACTTGATACGTCCGTCGTGCTTCGCCTGCTCGTTGGAGTCCCAGAGGCGCAAGCTCGTCTTGCGCAGCGCCGGCTGGAGCACGCGATCGAGCAAGGCGAGCCCGTGATCGTGTGCGACCTGGTCATCGCGGAGGCCTACTACGCCCTGCAGTTCCACTACGAGGTACCGAAGGCCGAGGCGCGCAACATGTTGATGCGGTTCGTGCGCTCGGGAGTCGTCGCGGTGGAGCCTCGCAATGCAGCCGAGGTCCTCGTGCCAACGTCCGGCGCCGGACTCGTGGACCGCCTCATCCACGCCCGCCATCGGGCGCTCGGTGCAGTCACGCTGACGTTCGAGCGCAAGCTGGGATCCCTCGAAGGGGCCATCCGGTTGCGTTCGAGTTGACCACCGGGATCTGCTTCCAGTGTGAGTGTGGATTGGCGTCAAAGGTTGGCCGGCGTCCAATGGTGACCCCGGCGGTGTTCCTGGCGGCGAACGACGGGTCCGCGGCGGGACGAGGTGAGGCACGCGGGTGCACGTGGGCGGCCACACGGCGTCGGGGCCGTGCGCCGGCCTCGGTTTTCACGGCGAGAGCGACAAGAGAGGGGGGACTGCGGGAGCTGCCCGCACCCGCTTCGGGAGCAAGTTCGTCTCGTAGCGTTGCTATGTGGATGCCAGAGCCCTCCAGCGGTCTCCAGGCTCCCAGAGTGGCATGCTGCACGCGCATCCGCGTTGAGCCTGGCGATCGGCATGCGGTTCGGGCCGCTCTCTGGTAGGATCCAACCAGGCCGCGGGGCGGTGAAAACAAGCGGACGGCGTTCTTCCAGGAGGACGTCGCTATCGACCCGATCTACGACGCGATCCGCGTCGGCGAGAACGAGTACGCGCGAGAGGCGCGCGCTCTCGTTGAGTCGCTCTGGCGCGTTGCAGCGCCTTACGTCGACGACGACATCAAGCAGAGGGCCAGCGTGAGCTTTCATCCGCACTTCTGGGAGATGTACCTCGCGGCCGCCCTCATGCGAGCGGCGCGGCTCGTGCCTCGTTGCGAATGGACTATCCGTGGGCGCGGGCCAGACCTCCAGATGGCGCAGCCGAAGACATGGATCGAGGCCGTCGCGCCTGGGCCGGGCACCGGACCTGATGCCGTAACCGATGGTCCGCCGGGTGTTGCTCGGGACGTACCCGATGACGCGATCAAGCTGCGCCTCCTGACAGCGATCAGCGAGAAGGTGGAGAAGGTGGAGAAGTACGTGCGGGACGGCACGATCAACGCCTTCGAACCCTGCGTGATCGCCGTCAACACCGGCTTGGCTGAGCGCACGCGCGGCGACTTGGACGTGCCGCGCATCGTGCGCTGCCTCCTCCCCTTCGGTCACGAGGTCATCGAAATCGACCGGAACGACGGCCGGGTAGTCGGTCGGTGGCACGACTACCGGCCGGCGGTCGCGAAGCTGAGCGGCGCGACCGTGGCCACGACTGGCTTCGAGACGCCGGCCTGGCCCCGGATTGGTGCGGTAGTCCACTCGTCGGTTGACGCATTCAACGGGCCGCAAGTGATCGGTAGCGACTTCGTGATCGTTCACAACCCGCGTGCGGAGAATCCATTGCCGCACGGAGTGCTCCGGCTCGGGACGGAATACTGGGTAGAGAAGCAGTCGATTCGAGGTCACCGCTGGTGGATGTCCGAATCGATGTGAGGGACGAAGACCGATCAGAACCACCGCTTGAAGGTCAATGTCGCTGGCGGAACCGTGTCGCCTGCGACGCCGATGGAGATCGTGCCGACCGGCGTCGCTCACCCGGGTACCGTGGGTCTCACGACACGGGTGAGCGGCAGCACCGTCATACTTTCGGTTAGTTAGGCACTCTGACAGTCGCCGCGCACACATCGCAGCAATGAACTGGGGTGACTGAGATGGTAGGTGCGGGCACTTTGTTGCGGCTTCTTCGGGCTACACGGAGGGAGTGAACGCACACTTAGAAGCACCGGAACTGTCGAGATGGATGACGAACTGGTGTGGGACGAGTCCCTCCGGGGACTATAATGATTGTAGCCAAAAACGACACGCTTCACTTGTATAGCTAACTTATGGGTTCCTGATGCTCCATGCTCTCCTGCACGGCAAGTTAGACGAGGCGGAACCAATGCCGCAGCGGTTCGAGGACGTGCTCACCTCGACGGTGTTCGGCACACTTGTGTTCGCCGAGGCATGGTAGTGTCGTGAACTTGGTGGAAAAGTGAAGGAGGCGTCATCATCCGGCGCAGTTGATCCAATTCAGCTGCGCGCCCGCTTGACGGCGGGTGCCGGAGGATGACGCCATGACGAGGGATAGCAGGAAGCAGGAAACG
>Ga0105044_10000142_pt1 | contig 77007 bp, 57 predicted proteins | sample MAT01_FD_78092 | JGI IMG/M metagenome (GOLD analysis project Ga0105044, IMG submission 78092) | Freshwater microbial communities from Lake Fryxell liftoff mats and glacier meltwater in Antarctica - MAT-01 | ecosystem: Environmental > Aquatic > Freshwater > Ice > Liftoff microbial mat | place...
CCGCCAGTTGTTGCTTCAGGACCCCCAGGTCCGTCGAGGAGAACTTCGTGCGCGCTGTCATCGCCCCTCAGCCTGCACGACCCCGGAGGACCCCGTCCCGCACGCTTGCCGAAGGGACACTTTACAAGTAAGAGCCGGAGTAAGAAAACCTGTCGCCCGCCACACTTCTCGGGAAAACGGGGATAGGTACTCCGCGGGGTACGAGCTTTAACCCCGAAAGGGCTTCAGCCGCCTATTTGAGCGGCTCACGCCCGGCGGCCCAATTGGCCGCCTGTTTCAGGAGTTGTTGGTAGGCCGGATGACTGTGAGACTGTCCGTCATGACCCAAGGTCACGCAGGCAACGCGTCCTTCGCGCGTTTGGCTCAGCCATACCACCGGGAAAACCCGACCATCGACCGGTGATTTTCCAGTCGCCAGGACCAAGGGTGAAACTCCCTGGGCGTCGCGCACGTGATGATACAACTCGTCGGTGATTTTGAAGGTGGCCGGAAGGCCAGCCGTTAGCGGAGCCTTCACATCTCCCAGGACGGTCACCTCAAACTCGCCATACTTGTCATGGCTCTTCGACCCGCCTCCCACGAGCTGGCGGTTGTACTCCGGCCAATCCGACCAGTTGTACCAAAGTGCCGGATGGATGAGGAGCAGGCCTTTGCCAGCCTGCGCATGATCGAAGATGGCTTTGCGGGAAGCAGCACTTCCGATGGGCTTGTTATTGCTGAGGTAAAGGACATCGGCATAAGGCGCGGCCGCCGCGATATCATCGGTGTTCTCCGAGTAAGCCACCACGGCACCCGGCAATTCCCGGAGTGTCTCGGCATCCTTCAGATTGAACCAGCGTTGGAAGTCATGACTGCTTCCACCACCCACGATGAGAATTCGCAGGGCGCCTTGGGGGGCGGCAGTCAGAGTGGCCGCTGCGGGTGCGGGACCTGACGCCACGGGTGTCGCTTTGGCCTGCGTTGAATTCCGCGGACCATTTTCGGCGGTCAACGCGAAGAGCGTCGGCGCTACGTGATTGTTGTAACTCTCCAGTGTGAGCGTCTCGATGACGTTGGTTCCTTGAATCACCTTGCTGTGCCAGCGGATTTGCCCGCGCCGAGTCAATTGCGGGAGACCTTTGGATTTCGGGACGTCGATCTGACCGATGTAATCGGCAATCTCCTGGCCGTTGCGAATAATCATCTCCTCGGTACCACCGCCCGTGAAGTGGGCGGTCACCTTCAAAACCGGCAAGTTATCATCACTCACTGCGGGATACCCCCAACCCGCCACGCCCCCAAGGAAGTGTAGCTTGCTGGCCGGAACACCCACTTTCACTTCAACCTTTAGCGGGAGATTTTTGCGCGACCAGGACTCCGGTGCGCCGCCTTTGAGGACCACGACATTCGCGACCGCTTTTTGTGGACTCACCACATCGAACGGAATGTCATCCACACGCTTCAGTCCATAACTACGAAACAGCACGGTCTCATCTACATTGTCCGGACTGTTATAAAGGCCGCGGCTGTTGTTGGCCGTAAACGCACTGGTGAGGTCCAACATGCGGAACCGGTTTTCATCAGCACAAAGGTACGCCAGCAAATCCCGCAGACCGTCGCCACCGAGTTGGTCGAACCCTTCCGGCATCAAGGAACGACCGGAACTCGACCGCGACTTGATGTCCGCCGTGCGTAGCGTGTAGTCGCCAGTCGCATTGCGCAGGACAACTTCCTGAGCGTTCTCGCGCTCAATAACGCCGTCATAGGACTGGTCGTCCTTGGTTTCAATCAGGGTGGAAACAAAGTTCGGCTCCACCAAGCGGTTCGGATCCACGATATGAACCAACAAGTCCACCGGGCCGTGTGCGCCCATGCCGGTCAAGTTGGGGGCGAGATTACGTCCTTCGGTCTTGAACACATGACACCCCGCACAGTTCGCGGTGTAGAGTTGCTTACCGTTCTCGATATTTCCCGGTTTCACCACTTCGGGACTCAACTGGGCAACCATGGAGTCCTTCTGCTTCGCCTCGGGACCCTTCAGATCATCAATGACGGTGTTGGCGCGTTTCGCCACGGCAACATCGGGATGGGTACGGAGGCGGTGTTGCCGAGCGGGCCCTAGTTTTAGAAGGTCCACTTGCTTGGCTTCCAGCAGACTAACAAACGCTGCGGTCGTCTCGGCTCGCTTCACGATTTGCCCAAACGCCGATTCAACCACCTCCGGCGGCAATTTCGGAAACGCCGCCACCAAGGCTATCGCGGAATCGGACTGGGAACCCAAAGCGTCGACCACCCGCTTCTGCAACGCCGGGCTAGCGTCACTGCCGAGCAAGGCGGCCACGGCGGGAATAATACTCGCATCCAGATTGCGAACGCCCACCAGGTTGGCCGCTACCTGACCACGAACCTCATCGCTCAGGGATGAATTGGCTAGCTGGGTTTCCGCCCGAGCCACGGCCGGTTTAACCGCCAACGTAAGTTTGCCTTCGGTATCCCAACGAGCGACCAGCGGGAGCACCGATCCGGCAGTCCGTTCGGAAGCCAGCAGATACCTCAGGGACGTCGTGACCGAGGAACTCGCGGTTGGTTTAATTCCCGCTTTCAAGTTGGCCGAAAAGCTATCCAACGCCACTTGCTTCAATCCGTCCGTCCGAGCCGGGGACGATCCGAGTAACGCCACGAACTTAGCCGCCTTATCGCCGTCCGCCTGGAGCGCGACGAGTCGGGCCAGATGCGGGACGTAGCCCGCCACCAACGCCGGGTCTTTCGACGCCATCGCCGCTTGGAGAAACAATAACGGATCGCGCGCCGCCGCACCCACCGCGGCGGACTCCAGCCAGGGATCCTTTAAGCTCGGCCAGATCGCGACAATGGCGTCCGCCGTCTCGCGGGTCGGCAGCAGGCTTCCCAGAGCCATCAGCGCATTGATCTTGGCGCGTCCATCCGGATCGGTGAGCAACGCCTGAATCGCTTGGACCGCTTCGCCGCCCACTTCCGAACGTTCCATGGCTGCCCGGGCGGCATTCTTGCGAACCGCTCCATCGGAATCTTTTAAGGCAACCAACAGCAGGGGGTCATCCAGTCGGCCCAAATTGTTGAGCGTGTAAAGCGCCTGAATTCGCCCGTAGCGACTCGGACTGGTCTTCAGTAATTCCGTCAACGCCGGCGTCACTGTGGTGGGCTGAGTTTCATAGAGCAGTCGATTCGCGGTGGAACGAACCCAACCATTCGGATGCGCCAACATCGTGACGAGCGTACCCGGATCCTGGGCCTTGAGCGTGTAGGGCGGCAGCGCTTTCGCCTCTTTGTGCTGCACGCGCCAAAGGCGGGTGAAGTGGTGGTCCCGGTCAGGTCGAGTGGCGGCGTTGCGCGCTCCGTGCGCCGGTCCCCGCGTGTCGTTATGCACGGCGATCTGATTATAGAAATCGACGACATACAGAGCGCCATCCGGACCAACGCGGCTATGGATTGGTCGGAACCAGTAATCCGTGCTGGCGAAAAATTCGGTCTGCTTGCGGCCCTCTTCCTTGCGGCCCTGGTAGGTCGCGCCTTGGGGATCGAGAAACTCGTGATGGAAAAGCTGCCGGGTCGCTTCACCCATGAAGAACGAATAGCGATCTTCTGGAGCCCATTTGGACGGCCAGGCGCCGCCGTCATAAATCGTCGCCCCCGCCGCCGCCGTCCACGCGCCGACCCAGTCGATCTGCACGTAGGGCTGACGTTTCTCATCGAAAGCCGGATAAATCTTATTCTCCTCAATGATGTTAAGGAATGACTTCAATCCGCCGACTTGACCGCGAGCCAAGATTTTCTCGGGGATAACCACGTGACAGATCGGCTCGCCGCAGGTCGCCGTGGTGAAGACGATTTCGCCATCGGGAGCGACTTCGCAGCCCCAGGTGTTACAACCGCCCGCGGCCACCTGCTCTAGCATGGAACCATCGGGTCGGAACCGATAAACACCCGCCGCGATGTCCCCGAAATTCTTGGTTCCGTCACCCGACTTCACCTTGCCTCGAGTATACCCAACGGTGCCGTAGACCCAACCGTCCGGTCCCCAACGGAGATTGTTAATCACGGCATGGGTGTCGAAGGTTCCCCACCCCGTGTAGAGCGTTTTCACCTTGTCCGCCGAGCCGTCGCCATTGGTGTCCCGAATCCACAGAATATCCGGAGCTTGGGAGACAATCACCCCGTCCTTGTAGAAGACGAGCGACGTGGGCAGCTCTAATCCATCGGCAAACAGCGCCCGCTTATCCATTACGCCATCGCCGTTGGTATCGGTGAGAATGGAAATCCGATCCTTCGGCTTGCGGGGCTGTTTTCCGCCCACGGGGAAATTCAACGGGTCATTCACCCGGTTCCAATAGGCCTTGAAGTCGTTTTTGTTGACGTCCAGTCCACCCGGGTACTCGGGGGTTTCCACTACCCACAAGCGGCCCTGCGGATCCCAGTCCAACGACATAATCTTCTCCGCCACATTCTCATCAGCCGCCAGCGAGATTGTGAACTCGGGATGGACCTGGAACGTTTTCAATGCTTCCGCGGCCGGCTTCGGTCCACCCGCTGGATACCGTAGGGAGGCCAGTTCACCCTGGGTGCAAAACTCATCCACGTTGACGCGTTTGCCCGCCCAGGCGAGACCCCGCAGGAGCAACGCCCGATAATGAGGCGCGTTAAATACGTCGTACTCGTGCCCGGGAATGCTCACGAACGCCCGGTACGGGGCGGATCCACCGTCCCAAGTCTTCTGATAGGTCCAGATCTGCGGCCAGATATTGAAAACATCCACGAAGCTGACGGCCAGCACATGGACGTCGGGAGCCATGTCGAGTTGGTTGTAGACTTCGTCGTTCCAGTCGAAATTGGAGATTCCTTGGGTAATTGGGTCTTCTTGATCCACGAAATACAAGCCGACCTCACCCTCGTGCCATTTGGTTTTCTTCTCACCGTCCCAGCGCCATGAACCCCCCTGGACCTTCTTGGCCCATTCATGCTGGTCGCCGCTCACCACGCCGTCGTGAAGCACGACTAACCCGCCACCCCGCTGCAGGAATTTCTCAAAACGAGTCCGTTCATCTCCCGTGATTTTCATGCCGTCGGCGGCGTAAATGATCACGACGTCCGTCGCCTCCAACTGGGCGGCCGTAGGGAATTGCATCGAACCATCCACCTTCAGCCCGCGTTCCCCGAGCAACTTAGTCCAATCACCCAGGAAACGCGGGTGATCATGTTGGTTGGGACCGTGCGTTTTGACGCCGCCGCGGATGAAGACCCGCAAGGGATCAGCGGCCTGGAGAACCGCGGCGGCCAGCAGGGGGATGCACCCAGCCAGGAAGTAACGAAGGAATCGACTCATACCCGTGGAATGATTCAGCAGTCTAGGCAGCCGAACGGGCGAGTCCATGAGTTTGCACGTCAGATACCGGAGAAAATTATCCCTCCGTATTGCCAAGCTCACACGCGAACCCACTTCGACGACGGCCAGGATTGGCGCCCTAATCCTGCCTCACCTTCAGCCAACGACCATGCCCCTGAGGCACGGTAGGATGTCAGCAATACAACGGGTTTCCGCCGCGCCCAGTGCGCCCGAGACCATTCGGGGTCGGAGCGCACGACGGCGGCCGACTCGATCCGGGCCTCGAATTAACGGTGCAAGCTCACGACACCTTTCGGCAACGCATGCAATTGGCCGACTTCTTCGGCCGTCAACGCCCGCTTGAACAGGGACAGCTCATCCCACAGCCCGTGATATCCGACACCCAGCATGACCAGCGCCTGGCTCTCGTCCCAGGTAAAGGTCTGTTCCCGCGGAGCGATCGTCGCCACGGGTTTACCGTCCAGATACAGCTTCACAACTCCATCAGGTCGACCCGTATTGAAATTCTCGAAGGTGAAAACGATGTGCGTCCATTTACCGCGACCAAACGGCGTGGGCGGCGGAACCGTCACCAGCGGCTTCTCGGCGGCCGACATTTCTTCCCATTTCCGGTTTTGAGGATTCCAAACCTTTAAATCGGAATACGCGCCCAGGCGAAACGGAACCTCGTTGGTGCGCTTCTCGAACTCGATGAAGAAGGCGGCATCATTCCAAGCCCGCGGGGTGATCTGGATCGGATCGCAATAGCTCATCGCCAAGTCGACCTGAGGATCCACACTCAGCCAGAAAGAGACAGTGCCGCTCCAGTTCTTGGCCCGGTAGTCCACATTGCGGGCGGCCGGAAAGTAAACGAGGGGGTGCTTCGGATTGAACCGCAGCGCACTGCCAAATCGGCCGGCTCCTGGGACAATTTGAATTTCTCCACTGGTGGGCAGCCCGACCTTGGCTTCCGTTCGTTTCTCCATCGAGGGAGCATGTCGCAACACGCGGTCACCCATCGCAAAGTCCGCATCGATCCCCTGGTCAAAGGAGGCGTGAAACGTCAGAGCCTGCGCCAGGTCAGCCGTCCCGGTCGCGCCCTGGGCGCTTCCTCCCACCCCGGGAAACAGCCCCCAGGCCAGCGCCGAAAACAGAATGGGTGATCCGAGCCAACGTCGGACCTGTCGGGAAAAGGAAGCGTGTGGAGTCATGACGGAGGGAAACTCTACCCGCAACCTAGAAAACCTCCAAGAACCAGACTCCCTCCGGGAACGATTTTCAAACGTTCACCCAACCGCGACTCCGACTGCTCTTCAATACGGCTTCACAGAGTTTTACCTCGTGATGCCCCTCCTCCGCGGTCGCGAACAACAAAGGCGTGGTCCGACCGCTCGCGATGTGTTCGTACACGGCTCGATACTGCATCTTGTGGCTATCCGAAAACCCTTCGGGATGTCCTCCCGGATAATCGGTAAATCCCGCCACATCTTCGCTAAACCCCGCCGTGCCGCGCTGGAGGATTTGATTCGGTTCGTCGCGTCGTCCGAGAATTAGGTGGTTCGGGTTCTGGAACTCCCACTGCACACTGCCCTTGGTCCCGTAGATTCCAAGGTAAAGACTGCACTTCCAACCCGCGGCAACTTGCGAAATGGACGCGTTCGCGTGCACCCCGTCCGCAAATCTATGGGAGGACCGCCCAAACTTCAGCAGGACGCTCCCGAAATCCTCGGTATCCACTTTGTAGGGAACCATCGTCGCGGGGTCGGCCTGGGCGAAGGTCTGGACTTCTCCGGTCGGGCGATACCGGGTTTTGTGAAAGGTTTCCAAATGGGCGAAGACCCGTTCCGCGCGCGCACCCAGGATGAACGAAACGGTATCCATCCAATGGGTTCCGATGTCGCCCACGGCCCGGAGTTTTCCGCCTTCGCTCGCCAAGAGTCGCCAGTTGTAGTCGGTGTTATGGAGCAGCCAATCCTGAAAAAAGTGGCCCTGCACATGCATGATTTGCCCCAAGTCGCCCTGCTGCACCAACGCACGCATCTGCAGCACGGCTGGGAAGAAACGGCACATGTAATTGACGGCAAACACCGGCGCGTCTTTTCGCTTCACCGCTCTCACCACTCGGGCCGTTTCCTGCGCGGTCATGCCCAGCGGTTTCTCACAAACGACATGTTTACCAGCCTGCAAAGCCGCCAGCGACTGAACCACATGGACCTTGTTGGGCGAGGTGATGTGGACCACGTCTACGTGGGGGGATCGGTACATCGCCTCGTAGTCATAGTCGCCATAGACCTCAGGGATGCCCCATTTCTCGGCAGTCGCCTGCGCTGACCGAGTCGAACCGCAAATCGCGGTTACCTGAACCCCGAGACGCTTGAGCGCTTCAATGTGAACCGGGCCGATAAAACCGGTTCCGATAACGCCAGCGCGCAATTTGTGGAGAGGGAGGGACATGAGATTTTGGGGTGGGTTAGGGAACAAACGAACTCGTTATGTATCCGCCCTTCGCGCGTCGCCTTGGGCTCATTCCCCGAAGAGGTTCTTGAGGGCGGCGCGGGCGGCTTCGGCACGGGAATCTTCGCTAACGCTCGACCAAACCCGCGGCTTGAAGTCGAAGAACTCGCAGAAATTGGCCAAATCCTTGTGCTCGACCGGCTCGGCCCGCCCATCGCGGCATTGATGCGCTGCGCGCGAATCGAAAAACGCACAGTTCACACACACCCGCAGATCCGCCCGGCATTGGGGACAGGTCTCGCTGCGACCCGGCAGCTCCCGAAAGGACCAGACCCATCCACAGCGATGACAATGGCGCGTCATGCGTGACAAATTACCAAACTCCCATAATTAAAGTCCAGATGATGGCGTCCCCTACCACTGATGCGAGGAGGTCGCCGCCCGGTCGAGGTGGGTGTACCCGCCGTCCACAAACAAGAACTGTCCAGTGACATGACTTGCCCGGGCAGAGGCGAGCCACACGATTGCGTCAGCAATTTCCTCGGGCTGGGTCAACCGCCGCTCGAACGGCACCAACGCGGCGACTTTGGTGCGGGCCGCGGCGGGATCGGGCTGAGAGGCAAACCAGCGTTGATACTGATCGGAATCACATTCCGCGGGCACCACGCAATTGACCCGAACCCCGTGGGGACCCAGGGCCAGAGCCCATTCCCGGGTCAAGGCGTTAAGCGCACCCTTGGCCGCCGCATAGCCCGAGGTATGCCCCTGTCCCGTTGACGCGACCTTGGAACTGACATTGATCACGCATCCGCGGCTTGAAATCAGATGTGGCCGGGCCAGATGCGTGAGTGTGAAGGCGGGAACCAGATTTCGGTGCAGGGAGGCGATAAAATCGGCCGGGGGTGCTTCGAGCCCCACGCTATCGTTGACGCCGGCATTGTTGACCAGTACGTCCAAACGCCCGAACTGAGCGATTCCTTTCGCGATGGCTTGGGCGCAAACCGCTTCATCCATGAGATCGCCGGCCACGATCAAGACTCCGGGTTTACCCTGCGCCAGTTGGGCCGCGGCGGCGGCATCCCGATCGACGAGAACCACCTGGGCGCCTTCCGCAACGAAGCTGGAAACAGTGGCGGCACCGATTCCGCGCGCTCCGCCGGACACGAGCACGACGCGGTCCTTCAAGACGAGGTCCATGAAGCGCGAGGATTCCGCGGATTGAATCCCGAGTCCAGCCGTAGCCGACGACGTCAGGAGTCTCCCTTCCATCCCCGCACGCCGGGTCCGCTTGCACGTCCCGGGGATCGAGTTAGAGCCTTGTTACCTCGGCTGCTACGGGGCGGGACGAGGGAGCAGGCGGACGGCGTTCGTAGGCGCGGGACAGACTTGCTGGCAAATCCGACAGCCGTTGCAGAGATCGGGATTGACCATCGGCAAACCAGCATCCCACTGCATGGCACCCGGAATGGGACATTGATCAATGCACACCGAACACTGGGTCGTTAGTGCCAGACAATGCCTCCCCGACACTAGGGCGACGCGGGTGGGATCAGGCTCGGGCACGGGCTTGGGGGCCAGGCGCAACCGTCGGCCGAACAGGCGAAAGAGTTCCCGCCGAGAAACACCACTCATAGCTCTGAACCCTAGGGCTTCTTCGTCGACTGAGCCAGACTGACCTGCGCGGCCGACCAGGAATCCTCGCCGGCGGCGCGTCCGGTGGTTTGACAAGACCGCATCCGCAGTGGAGTTGAGACCTTAACATCGTGAATCGAGCCATCCCTACTTCCCCGGCAGCGCTCCTGCTGCGAGCCCGCCAGGTGGGCCGGACCTACGCCGGTCGCGCTGTGTTGCGTGGAGTTTCCTTCGAGCTAAAAGCCGGGGAGCGGCTCGCCTTGATTGGCCCTTCGGGCAGTGGAAAGACTACCTTATTGAACTGCTTGGGAGGAGTCGATCGACCCGACGAAGGCAGCATCGAACTGGGAGGCATCGCCCTCGAGACACTCACGGGCGATCAGTTGGCGGAGGTTCGTCGACACCGTTTGGGCACCATCTTCCAATTCTTCCATCTACTGCCGACCCTGACGGCGGCGGAAAACGTGGAACTTCCCTTGCAACTAATCGGGGTGGCCGCGTCCGAGCGGGCGGCCCGCGTGGCGCGACTGCTTGAACGCGTCCAGGTGAACCACCGCGCCGACGCCCTGCCGGCGCAACTCTCCGGCGGAGAGATGCAACGGGTGGCCATCGCCCGGGCGCTGGCCCATCAGCCGGAACTCCTGCTCGCGGACGAACCGACTGGCAACCTCGATTCGAAGAACGGCGCTAACATTCTAAAATTGCTGCGGGAACTTTCGGACGAAACCGGCACAGCCCTTGTTCTGGTCACCCATAGCCCCGCCGCGGCGGCCATCTGTCATCGCGAGATTGAGCTACGCGACGGGGAAATCGTGGCTCAGCGAACCCTCTCCCCCGCATGAGGTCCACCGCCAGTCGCTCGAACCCACCCGGACTCGTGGGCCTTCTGTGGAGACGGTTCACCTGGCGGCACTGGCGCCTAGCGCCGGTGCAATCAGCTGTGTTGGTTGGCATTCTATCGCTGGGCGTGGGCGTGTTCTTCGCTATCCGCCTCGCCAATCGGGCCGCCGTCGCCAGCTTCCAAAACTTCACCGATTTGCTGACCGCGGAGAGCGACGGACTCATCAGCGCTCCCGCGGGAACCCTGCCGGAAAGCATCCTCGCTGAACTTCGCAGCGCGCTCGGGAGCACCCCGGTTCAACTCATTCCGGTCCTCGAAACCACGGCCGCCCGCCCACGTACCGACGAGGGCGAGGCGATTGGAACGCGCGGAACCTTTCAACTGCTCGGCCTCGACCTCATCGCGGTGCAAAATCTCGCCCAGGAGCGACCGGCCGACCGGGGTTGGTTCAATCAAGGTCCAACCACAAATGGGGAGTCGACCCAGACCTCGGCGCTTCCCACCGAAAGCCTCCGTTCCGATCTTCCAACCCATGCCGCCCACCGTTTTTGGGAACTCTTTCGGGATCCGCGGTCGGCCTTCATCAGTGAGGTCCTCGCCCGACGCGAGGCGCGACTGCCCGGCGATGAGTTCCCACTGATCATCAATGACCAGATCGTACCGCTAAAAGTGGCGGGCGTGATTCCCACCGATCCCTCCCAACCGCAAGCGCCCGCAGAGTTGGTGGTGATGGATTTGCCCGCCCTGCAACGGCACACCGGACTCACGGGCCAGCTAAGCCGGATCGAATTCATGCTCGAGGACGGACCTCGTCGATCGGAACGTTGGCAGGAACTGCGAGCGCAACTCGAAGCGCTGGCCGTCCCGGCGACTCCACGCTCAGGACTCAACGCTCAACCCGTCTCCGCCACACCTCGGTGGCTCGTTTCCTCACCGGCCGATCGCCGAGAAAGCGGCGAAGTGATGACGCGCGCCTTCCGCCTCAACCTGACCATCCTCTCCCTCCTGGCGCTGGTCGTGGGCCTATATCTGATTTTCCAGGCGCTCGATGGTGCGGTCGTTCGCCGGCGCGAGGAAATTGCGATTTTACGGTCCCTCGGTGTCCCGTCCCGGATCATTCAGCGGGCCTGGCTGTGGGAAGCCGCCGTGCTCGGTTTGGCGGGAGGAGGCGTCGGTTTGTTGCTCGGTTGGGCTGGAGCCCAGGGAGCCGTTCGTCTCGTGGGTCGGACGGTGAACGCTCTGTACTACGCGACCTCGGCCGACCGGGCGGAATTGAACCTGACCGAAGTCGTCCTCGCCCTGGTAATCGCCGTGCTCACCAGCATTCTGGCCGGCTGGTTGCCCGCCAAAGCCGCCGCGGAAACGCCTCCCGCTCAGTCGCTCGGTCGCGGTCACTCGACCACCTTTGCCGGCCCACGACTCTTGCGTCGGACCGGGTTGGCGCTCGTGCTTCTCGGGATCGGCTTTGGGTTGATCTGGCTGCCTCCGTGGCGGCTGGCGGGGGGATTGCGCATCCCGGTCGCCGCGTATGCCGCGGCCCTTTGCTGGACCTTTGCCGCGGGAATCCTCGGCGGCGCGTTCCTGAAACGTTTCGCCCAGTTCGCCGGCCGGTCCGGAAGAAAATTATCCGTGTCGACGTCGTTGCCCTTCGCCCGGCCCAATTCCCCAGGCAACCCCGCGCGGGGCCGGGCCTTCTCATACAGTGCTGTGGTGCGTTTGGCCCTCAGCCATGTTCGGGAACCGTCAGGACGCCACCGGTTAGCCGTGGCCGGACTGGTCTGCGCGGTCGCCATGACGGCGGGGATGGGCATCCTGGTGGGCAGTTTTGATACGACCATGAGAGGATGGATCCAGCGGACCTTTCAGGCCGACCTCTATCTGTCCAGCGATGGGGCTCAGAGTGCGTCGACCGAGAATCGAATCTCGCCAGCAACCTGGCGCGCTGTCGCGGCGCATCCGGACGTCGCCCGCGCCCAGGTGGTACAGGCCGCGCGGCTTCATCTCCCCGGCGGAGAAACCCTGTTGGTGGGTGCTGATCTCGATTTCTTCCGGGAATTTGCCCGACCGGCGTGGCGCCAGGAACCGCGGGACAACGGGGTATTTGAACCGGCCAATAACGCCGGACTCGCGCTGGTCAGCGAAGCCTTCAGTGAGCGTTTCCTTTTGAAACGAGGCGACCCTGTCACCGTGCCGACGCCCTCGGGCGATCACGTCCTCAGTGTGGCCGGCGTCTTTTCCGACTACGGCAACGAACGCGGCTCCCTGATCGTGGACCGGCAGCATTTTGTCCGCTGGTTCGGCAACGAACTCGCTTCCAGTGTGATTCTGGTGCTGCGGCCAGGCGCTAAAGTCGAATCCGTGCGGGCCCAACTGCGCGCCGCTCATCCGGGGTTGGCGGTATTCACCCAATCTTATTTGCGGGGGGAGGCGTTGCGGATCTTTCGGCAAACGTTCGCCATCACCTACGCGCTGGAATTGATCGGCGTGGCCGTCGCCGTGGCGGGACTGGGGTTCACTATGGTCAGCCTGTTGTGGGAACGCCGCGGGGAATTGACCACGTTACGGGCGCTTGGCCTGAGCCGGAGCGAATTAGCCGCCGCGGCCGCCCTCGAAGGCGTGGTAACCGCGGTCAGCGGTGTGGGCGTCGGCCTTTTGACCAGCCTAGCGTTGGGCTGGCTCCTAATTCATCGAGTCAACCAACAGACCTTTGGTTGGACCCTAGAAACCGACTGGCCATGGCGGCAATTGGCCGGTCTCGCCATTTTGGTGATCAGTGCCGCGGCCGCGACCGCCTGGTGGGCAGGACGCTGGGGCGCTCACTTACCGGCGGAACAGGAGGAATAATGCGAACCCTCGACCGACTCCGACGAATCCCCGCGATCTGGGCTCTATTCCTGGTCCTGTCGGGACTGCTAGGCCACTCCCACGCCGCACCGCCCAGCCATACCGCCGAGGGCTTCGCCGTGCCCCAACCTGGCACGCGCTTCCATTTCCCGCGGGATCATGGCAGCCATCCTGAGTTCAGCCTCGAATGGTGGTATCTGACCGGACATTTGTTTGAGACCAACGGAACGCGGTATGGCTTTCAGGCGACTTTTTTCCGACGCGCCAGTCCGCGATTGACCACTCCCTCCGCGGCGACGGCGGCCTTTGGGGACGAGCAGGTGTTTCTCGCCCACATGGCGGTGCTTGACGTGAAGTCAGGACGGTTCCTCCATCAAGAGCGCTTCAATCGCGAGGGCTGGGATGCCCGGGCGGCCACGAATACCCTGGCCGTCCACAACGGGAATTGGTCACTGCGGTTGGTTGAGACGCCGGCGGGCAAATCCGGTCTCCGCTTCCGTCTACTCGGGGGCATTCGGGCGGACGCAACCTTCGATCTGACCCTGGATCCGCAAAAACCCTTGGTCGTGTTCGGCACCAATGGGGTTTCGCGCAAGGCGGCAGAACTCACCGCGGCCAGCCATTATTTGACCTTCACCCGGTTAAGCGCCCGGGGAGAAATTAGCTTCGAAGGACAAACCCGAGCGGTCACCGGCGAGGCCTGGATGGACCACGAATACAGTTCCAGCCAATTGGGTGCGGGTCAGGTCGGTTGGGACTGGGCCTGTCTGCAACTGCGCGACGGCCGCGAACTGATGGCCTACCGGATGCGCCGCGAGGATGGGTCCACTGATCCTTTCTCCACCTTGGCGTGGGTTGAGCGGAATGGAACCGTGCACCACGTGGGTCCGACTGACTTTGCCTGGGAACCCCTGGGAGAGTGGAAAAGTCCGAAATCGGGGGCCACGTATCCGGCCAAGATTCGGCTCACCACCCGTGATCCGGAGACGGGACGCGACTTCACTGTGGTGGTGGAACCGTTAGTCCAGGCGCAAGAACTTACCGGGGCGATTGGTGGAATTCCCTATTGGGAAGGAGCCTGCCGAGTGATGGATCTGGAGGGTCGGGAATTGGGGCAGGCCTTTCTCGAGATGACCGGGTATGCGGCTTCCATGCAGGGTCGGCTGTAATTCGACATGGTCGCTGAGATCCTCGACATGGGGCTTGTCCCGTTTGCCGGCAATTCCCTAGGCTGCGCGAACGGTCCAATTCCCCCCGCTCATGAATTCCTCTCCGCGTTTCAAGTTGTTCCTGATGATGGTGCTCGAGTTCTTCATTTGGGGAGCTTGGCTTCCGCTGATCTTTAGTTACCTGCCGAGCCTCGGGTTCACTCCCGGTCAGCAATCCCTGATTCTGAATGCGTTTCCGGTGGCTTCGATCATCGGGATGTTCTTCAGCAATCAGTTTGCCGACCGCAAATTTGCGGCGGAAAAGTTCCTCGCATTCTCGCATTTGGTGGGTGGGCTAGCGCTCCTGGGACTGGGCTTCGTGCGCGATTTCACGCCGTTCTTCCTCTTGATGCTGATTCACTGCCTCCTCTATGTGCCGACAATCTCGATCACCAACTCGATCGCGTTCGCCAACATGAAGGATCCGCAGAAGGAATTTGGAATTGTCCGTATGGGTGGAACGATCGGATGGATCCTAGCGGCCTGGCCCTTCACCTTCATTCTGGTCGACTGGGCCAAAGTCGAGCAGGCGAACCCGCAGGGAATCGTGGCCTGGATTGGAGCGACCCTGGCCAACGGCCTCACCGGTCCAGCCCTGCAAAGCGCCACCCGGTGGACGTTCATCGTGGCCGGCCTGGCCTCGCTGCTGCTCGCGGCCTTCAGTCTCATCCTGCCGCATACCCCTCCAAAAAAGGGCGGTGCTTCCGACAGCCTCGCTTGGCTGGAAGCGGCCAAACTGCTGAAGCATCCCTTCGTGATGGTTTTGTGGCTGGTGACCTTCCTCGATTCCTTCGTCCACAATTGTTATTTCAACTGGACCGGCACCTTTCTGGCCAGTCCGGCTGTCGGCATCCCGGGTAACTGGATCATGCCGGTCATGAGTATCGGTCAAGTGGCGGAGATCCTGACCATGTTCGTTCTCGGGGCTACCCTGAAGATGCTCGGATGGCGCACGACCATGATCGTCGGAATTTTGGGGCATACGGCCCGCTTCGCGGTCTACGCGCTGTTCCCGGAACACAAGGAACTCATCATCTTGGTCCAGATTCTCCACGGCATCTGTTACGCCTTCTTCTTCGCCACCGTGTACATCTTCGTGGACGCCTACTTCCCGAAGGATGCTCGCTCCAGTGCCCAAGGTCTCTTCAACGTGATGATCCTGGGTATGGGTGCGTTAGTGGCGAACACGATTTGCCCGTGGTTGATCCAGTCGGTGTACACCCAAAACGGCGTCACCGACTTCAAGGGACTCTTCCTCGTGCCGACCTTCATCTCCATTGTTGGGGTCCTGGCCTTGGCCCTGTTCTTCCACCCGCCCAAGACGCCCCAACCCGAGGTGGGTGGGTCGGCCGCTCCAGCGCACTGAAACCAACCCAAGAATCACTGCCATGAATCGTCGTCAATTCCTGCAGGGGACAGCGGCAGCGGCTACCCTTGCGGCCGCCGGATGCGCCAGTCCGAAAGTCCCTAAGGCGCCTTTCGAGATCAGCTTGGCGGAGTGGTCCTTGCACAAGGAACTGTTCGCCAAAACGATCACCAACCTCGACTTCGCGCGGGTGGCGCACCAGGACTACGGCATCAGCGCCATTGAACTGGTGAATCAGTTCATGATGAAGCAGGCCAATGACCAGGCCTATTTGGGCGATCTGAAGAAACGGGCCGACGATGAAGGAGTGCGAATTCTCCTGATCATGTGCGACGGCGAAGGCGAAATCGGGGATATCGACTCAGCCAAACGGCGCCAGGCCGTAAACAACCATCACAAGTGGGCGGATGCGGCCAAATTCCTGGGCTGTCATAGCATTCGGGTCAACGCCGCTACCGGAAATGTCGGATCGTTCGAGGAACAGCAACGGCGCGCCGCGGACGGACTGGCGGAGTTGTCCGCCTACTGCGCCCCGCTGGGACTCAATTGCATTGTCGAAAATCACGGTGGCCTAAGTTCCAATGGACAGTGGCTAGCCGGTGTGATGCGCCTCGTCAATCGACCGAACTGCGGCACGTTGCCTGACTTCGGAAACTTCCAGATCAAACCGGGCGACTGGTACGACCGTTATGTCGGAGTGGCGGAAATGATGCCCTTTGCCAAGGCGGTCAGCGCCAAGAGTTATGATTTTGATGCCCAGGGTAATTGTATCGAAACTGACTATTCCCGAATCCTCAAAATCGTCCTCGATGCGGGCTATCATGGATATGTTGGAATCGAGTACGAAGGCAGCACGCTCAGCGAATCCAATGGCATTCGGGCAACCAAACTCTTGTTGGAACGAATTCGGTCTGGTGTGGCCTAAACCACTGTGCAGAAACGCCTTATTATTATTTATAGAAACATCCGGTCCGCTAAGGAAAGACTCGTGACCTCCCGAGCGATGCGGGGAATGGAAACATGAAGCTCACCGGAAAATGGGTTCTGATCACTGGCGCTTCCAGCGGATTTGGGGCGGCCGCCGCACGCTCCTTTGGCGCTGAGGGCTGTCACGTGCTTCTGGGAGCCCGCCGACTGGAACGTCTGGAGGAAACCGCCGCCGGCACCCGTTCCGCGGGAGCCGCTTCAGCACACGCTCATTGCCTCGATGTCGCCAGTACCGCCAGCGTCGAAGCCTTTGTGACCTGGCTGAAGACCCTGACCGGCAGCGTCGACATCTTGGTCAACAACGCCGGGGGCGCCCACGGATTGGATTCCGTCGCCACCGGACGCGACGAAGACTGGGAAGCAATGGTCCAATCGAACTTCCTGGGCTTGTTGCGCATGACCCGGGCCGTCTTACCACTGCTTCCCCACGAGGCCGGAGCCTGGATTCTGAATATTGGATCCATCGCCGGACATCGCGCTTATGAAGGCGGTGCCGCCTATTGCGGAGTCAAGGCGGCCGAACGTATGGTGACAGAATCGCTGCGCCTCGAGCTCAACGGCACCGGTATCCGGGTCGGCTCGCTCGACCCGGGATTGGCGGAGACGGAATTCTCCGACGTGCGGTTCAAAGGGGATGCGGAACGCGCGGCCAAGGTGTACGCAGGGGTTAATCCGTTGACCGCCGAGGACGTCGCGGAAGCGATGGTCTGGATGGCGTCACGGCCGCCTCATGTCTGCGTAGACGAAGTAATCCTCAAGCCGACAGATCAGGCTGCGGTCCACAAGGTGCATCGGCGGAGCTGACCGTGCCGAGATCATGAGTGTCTCGAAAATTAGGGAATACTTGGAGGCAACGCCGACTCAGGGAGCGCGTTTAGTTGGTCAGGAGAAGGATCAATGCGCCGACGATTACCCGATACCAGCCAAACGACGTAAACGTGTGGTGACGGATGTATCCCAGCAGCCATTTCACTGCGAAGAAGGCAGTTATGGCGGAAATTACCGTCCCCAGAATCACCAAACTCCAAGGCTCATGAGGAGTTCCCTCTTTAACCACGTCCCAGGTTTCCTTCGCCCCGGCCGCCAGCAACGTCGGGATGCCCAATAGAAAGGAGAATTCGGTCGCGGCGGGCCGGCTGAGTCCCACCGCCAGGGCCAGCAAGATCGTGGTCCCCGATCGGGAAGCTCCGGGAAAGGCCGCGGCGATCAACTGACCACCGCCAATTACCAGGGCCACCTTCCAAGTGAGGGTGTCCGAAGTCGGTCGATTTTTTAGCCAGCGCTCTAGGACAATGAAGGCCACGCCACCCACCAATGTCGCCAGCGCCACCGGCCGGGGGTCCGACGGCAATCGAAGGTGAAATTTCTTCAACAGCAATCCCCCAATAGCTGTCAGCAGGAAGGCCCCTCCCAATTTGAAGAGATAGTCTCGAACCTCGGGCCGGGACCAGCCGGTCAACAATTCCCGAACGCGTTGTGCGAAGACGAGCAGCACGGCGAGCACGGCACCGGTCTGGATCACCACGTTGAACAAATCGCTGCGATGTCCGATCCAGTGCTCGGCCAACAGCAAGTGGCCGGTGGACGAAATTGGCAGGAATTCAGTGATTCCCTCGATGCATCCCAAAATCACGACTGCAAGCCATTCGGGCATGACGCCGGATAAGCCGGAAATCACCATGACTGCGCAAGGCGAAACCCCCAATTTTCGGTGGGAAACCTCGGTGTCCCTTATTTCAACGGTCGCCACCGAAAGGTCACTGGCCGGGTATAGATTCCCGCAAATCACTCTTTCTCAGTTGTTTGCGATCCAGGCTTGTCCTGGTCTTACCTTCCAAAATACAAACAGACTAGAATAATTCCAGTTGTCGGCTTGACCGTTCGCAGTTGTTGACTAACTTGGCTTTGTTCCGAAGGACAAGTAGGACTGAAACACTTTCGGTCTGCGGAAGTCCGTTCTTTCGCAGTCCAATCAATTTCCCGTTCGCCGTAGTTCAGCGGGCGGGAATCTCTACATAATCCTACTGAACCTGTTCTGAAAATTCCCCCGGGCGGACGGTCATCCTCTGACTGACGCCCGGGTTTATTTTTCAGCACGAGAAAATTCCGGATCATCCATCGCCATAGGCACCTTACAGAGTAAATCAAAAGCACTCCCCTTGTCGGCTATTCCTGGGTAATTCTCAACCGCCATCGTCGAACTGAGCCCCGGACTTTCCCAATCCTTCCGATTCTGGCTCGCCGGTTATGCGTTCCTGTGGTTCCTTGCGGCTGGCGATGAGCGACCAACCCGATACCCACCAAAAAGCCCTTCAAATCAATCTCGACGGCGCCAAGTACGGCGTTTTTGCAGAAATCGGAGCGGGTCAGGAGGTGGCTCGTTGGTTTTTCCGGGTCGGCGGAGCGAGCGGAACCATTGCCAAGAGCATTTCCGCGTATGACATGATCGTCAGCGACGCGATTTACGGGAGCGCTTCTCGATATGTCAGCCAGGAACGTCTCGAGGCAATGTTGGATCGGGAATACACCCTGCTAGTCGAGCGGCTTTCCTCCTCCCGGGGAGAAAACACGCGCTTCTTCGTGTTTGCCGATACCGTCGCGGCCCAAAGCTTTAAGCGCCGGGAAGAAACCCATGGTTGGATGGGCATCCGGTTCCAGACCGAACCCGGGGCCGGGCCCAGCGACATCATCATGCATGTTCGCATGTGGGATCGCGAAAACCTGCAGCAGCAGGAGGCCCTCGGAATTCTCGGCATCAACCTCATTCATGCCGCCCTGTACCAACATTGGCATCCGGAAGCGGTTATCAATGCGTTGCTCGATAACCTGTCGATCAACCGCATCGAGGTGGACATGATCCAATTCCGCGGAGCGCAATTTGCGCGCGTAGATAACCGGTTGCTGGCGCTGCAACTGGTGGAACGAGGTCTGACCAATGCCGCCATGTTCACGCCCAAGGGCGAATTGGTGCAACCAGCGGATGCCTTGCGCAAGAAAAGCATTCTCGTAGAACGCGGATCCTTTCGACCGGTAACCCGCGTTACCGCCGACATGTTACTGCGGGCCAAAGCCCAGATGGTTCAGGACCCAAAAGTAGCTGGACAAGAACTGCTTATACTGGTCGAAATGACCCTTAAAAACCTCAACGTCGAGGGAAAGATCGATCATCAAGACTTTCTCGATCGCGTGGATCTTTTGGGAACCCTGGGACATCCGGTGCTGATTTCGAACTACGGGGAATTCTTCCGTCTGGCCGGTTATCTCTTTCGTTACACCAAACTACCCATCGGCATCGTGATGGGCGTACCGACGTTGCGGGATTTGTTTGACGACAAGTACTACGGCGATCTGGAAGGCGGGATTCTGGAATCGTTCGGACGGTTGTTCCGCAATGATCTCAAGGTCTACTGCTACCCGCTCAAGGATGCCCGTACGGGAGCGATTATCACCGCCGGAAACCTCCAGGTCGCACCGCACCTCCAGCACCTTTACGATTACCTGCTCGAGAACAAGTTCATGCAACCCCTGCGGGATGTGGACGAATCCAAGATGAGCATTTTCAGCCGAGACGTCCTTCGAGAGATCCAGTCGAATGCCGCCGGCTGGGAAGAAAAGGTTCCGGAACAGGTCGCCGCGATGATCAAAGAGCGGCACTTGCTCGGCTTCAAAGGCTAAGAGCCGGTGTAAAAACTCCCAGGGGTCCTGCGAGGAGGAATTTTGGTAGTGGTCCAAGCGGCGAGGCCGGCACATCTCCGCAGTGGGCTGCAACGACCGAGCCAACACCGGCCACCGGCATAAGATACGTCTCCCCGGGGTTTTTTGACTCTAAACCGGTGCCGCCGCACTCCGCCGCACGAGTTCTTCCAGGGTTACCGATTCCGCCTTGGCGTCCCCGACCGAGCGCACTTCCTGCAGAATTTTGCCGACCACGGGCCGTTGTGAATCGGCCGTCGTCACCAAGTCCCCACCGGAACCGCACCGCATCACCGAGAGGACATCGCGGACGGTCACGTGGCCCAACGGCCGGCTCGGAACATAGCAGGTCTCCAACCCGGTCGTTTCACTGAGCAACCGCGCCCCGGCGAGTGTGATTAGGATTTCTTTGCAGAGGTTGGGCGGAAGCCCCAGATGTTCCGCCAGCCAACTGGAGCCGACCGGAGCCTCCCTGGCCGAAAATCGGGCCCCGATACAGGTCATCAACCGCAGGGCCGCAAACTCGCGCGCCTGCTGATGGACCCGACCGGCCACCCGTTCTTGCAGGTAGGCCTTACGGTTCTGATACACATACGAAACCTGAGCGCCAAAGAGCACGATCAGCCAGGTGAAATAAACGCCGACGAGGAAGATTGGCAGGGCTCCTAGACTCCCATATATCGCATTGTAGGTCAGCACTTTACTGTGATATATGGAAGACAGTTGATTGTTAATCATCCAGAGCAGAGAAGCGACGCCACCGCCGACTAGGGCCGCCTGCCATTTGACCCGCGTGTTGGGCATCCACAAGTACAGCGCACTGAAGGCCAGGCCCATCAGCACGGGTGTCACCAACAAGGCCAACGACAGAAACAATTTGCCCGCCGCGGATCCCTCGAGCGCGGAACCGTGCTCACCAAGGAAGGAAAGAAATTTCACGCCTTTGGTGACCAGCAAGACCGCCGGGCCCAACGTGATGACCGCCCAATAGAAAACCACGCTCATCAACAAGGTACGTCCGCGAGTGACGCCCCAAATATCATTGAAGGCCACCTCGATGGTTCGCAGCAATCCGATCGCGACCACGATTAACCCCACCGCCGCGGTCGCCGTGATTCCACTGAGGTGGATCGTTTCCACAAACCCGACGATGCGATCGGCGACGTTGACCCGCTGTTCTTCGCCACCTTGCCCGGAGAGGCCGAGCATCGGGGCGGCCCGCATAACTCCTTCTTCAATGAATTTCACCAAAGTCGCCCGACGCTCCTCCTCTTTTCGCGGCAAGAACAAAGAAGCGACACTCAGGGAAATCGCCAGCAACGGTACGAGCGCCAGCAGCGTGGTATACGCCAGCGACGCCGCACGAACCGGGCCCCGGTTCTTGATAAACATCCGGCCCACCAAAATCCAAAAATGGACGAATCGGTGCGGCTTACTCAGTTGACCATCGGCTGCCGCCACCTCGTCCTCATTGATCAATGTCCGCACCTGGGCCTGCAGCCGGCTCAGACGGCTCAGACGGCCTTTAGGATTCGATGCTGGTTCCGCCATGCCCTGAGGTTATCCAACGAAACTGGAGCTTAAAAGACCAACCTGTCAGGATCCCGCCCATGCAAATCGCGTGCGGCATTGTCACCATTTCTGACCGGGCTTCCCGAGGCGAATATGACGACCTTGGCGGCCCAGCCCTTCGCGAGGCGATCGGCGGATACCACTGGAAGGTGGTCGCCGAAACGCTCGTCGCCGACGAACGTCGCGACATTCAGCGAGCAGTCCGGGAGCAAATCGCCCAAGGCGCCCAAATGGTTTTAACGACCGGCGGCACGGGCGTATCAATCCGCGACGTCACTCCGGAAGCCATCCGCGAAATCGCCGACCGGGAGATTCCTGGCTTTGGGGAAGCGATGCGCCTGAAGTCACTGGCCATTACCCCGAACGCGATTCTTTCTCGCGGATTGGGTGCGGTGATTGGGCAAACCTTGGTGCTCTGCCTGCCGGGTAAACCGGCGGGCGCTGTGGAGTGTCTGGGCTTTGTCGCCGGCGCCATTCCTCACTGCGTGAAAGTCCTGCAACAGATACCGACCGGTTGTTAAGGGGTCTTTGAAACGGTTCACCAGGGTCGGAAACTGGCAGCGCCTGTCGGGCAGTTCAATTCGGCAAGTTCCGGAGCATTTCGCGCACAACCCGAGCCGCATTATTGATAGGCGGCTCCGCAGGAACGGTCAGGGGGACACCGCCACCCGCCAGGCCGGTGACCGCCCGGACGGACACGAACGGTACCCGATTAGCCCAGCATACCTGCGCCACCGCCGCCGACTCCAAATCGACCACCTCGGCCTGCCAAACCTGAGATAACCAGACCCGATAATCTCGATTTGCCACGAAGGCGGGTCCACTCACGCCGTTACCTCGGGAGACCACTTTGGGAGAACGGAACGCGGACGTTGGAGCGCTCAGTTCACTCGCAACCTTGGTGGCCGCGGCAACCAATCCGCGGTCAGCCTCGAACACCGGCATCAGTTGCGGTCCACCACTTCCCGAGCGAACCACCGCGACCGTTTCCGGGAAGATCATGCCGAAGTTCGCCAGCCCAGAAACACCTCCGAGTGGAATCTCCCAGCCGCCACCCGACCCAGGATTCAGATAGGCCGCCTCATTGTGATTGGCCCAGTTCTCAGGAATCACCACATCACCCGACTCGAGCGCCGGATTCACCCCGCCCGCCGCCCCCAGTAAAATGACATGCGTGATGGGATAACGGTCCAGAGCTGCTTGGGTGGTCATCGCGGCGTTCACTACACTCATGCCGCTCACAAACAACAAACACAACCGGTCGTCGATCGTTACTCCTCGGAACGTCACACCGTTGTGCTGTTCAACTCGGCCGGCCTTAGAAATGCCTTGGGTCAGAGATTCAAACGCCGCCAATTCGTCCAACGTCGGCGCGCTAATCGCGTAGAGCGGACGCAGCGACCTCATTCGATCCTCGGGTGAAACCGGTCCTGAAGCACATCCCGCCAGCAGGAGCGCCACCCAACCGGCCGTCCCGGCGCGGAGTCCAGCCCCAGCACACACCCAGCGGTTCCATTTAAGATTCATGGTGTCAGCCGTTCGCCCCTTCGCCACGAAGCGTGCTTCGGTTACCCCAGCAAGACAAGCGGGCGTGGTCCAGTGAACCCATGTCCAGTCTTGCGATGACCACTGTCCCTGTTGGTTCATCGGCGCGTGACGGAAACTTTACCCCGGGAAATGCGCGCCATCGTGTACCACGGAGTCAACGATCTGCGTCTGGAAGTCGTACCCGTACCTCGAATCCAAAGCGGCGAACTCCTCGTTCGCGTCGCTGCCTGCGGGGTGTGTCCCACCGATATCAAAAAGATTCGCCACGGGTCCGTGAGTCCACCCCGCATCTTCGGACACGAGACTTCGGGAACCATCGTGAAACTCGGTGCGCGAGTTCGCGGCTTCCAGGTCGGAGATCGGGTCGGATTGAACCATCATGTTCCGTGTCAAAAATGCCATTTCTGCCGTCATCGGGCTTTTGCGCAATGCGCCACTTACCTTCGCACGGGGGTTACGGCCGGATTCGAACCTGCCGGCGGTGGCTACGCCGAGTACGTCCGGGTCATGCCCTTCTGCCTGCCCGGCGTCGTCCCAATCCCTGACGGCAATTCCTTCTTCGAAGGCGCCCTGCTCGAACCGGTGAACACGGTGCTGAAAGCGGTCCGACTCCTGCCGCTACAACCGAACGACACGGTTGTCGTGATTGGCCAAGGACCGATCGGACTCCTGTTCAATCGAATTTTGGCGCTCGCCGGAATGCGAGTCATCGGATCCGACCTCCTGGAAGCCCGCCGCACCCTCGGACGGCGGTTCGGCGCGCGGCAAACGATCGATGGGGCCAACGCCAATCTGCCGGCAACACTGCAACAACTCACTCGCGGCCGCGGAGCCGATGCCGTCGTCGTGACGGTTCCCCTCGATGCCGTGGTGGTGGAGAGTCAGACTGTGATTCGGGGTGGAGGCAGTGTCTTGTTGTTTGCCCACACCCTTCGGGGACACGAAACGCCCCTCGACCTGGCCCGGATCTGCGTCGACGAGAAAGCCCTCTTGGGCAGCTATTCCTCTGACTTCACCCTACAGGCCGAGGTGGCCCGGCTAGTCTTTTCGCGTCAGATGGATGTAAGGTCCTTGGTTACCCATACCTTTCCGCTCGACGCGACCCCCGACGCGATCGAATTAGCGGCCCAGGCAAAACCTGGGGTGTTGAAAGTAATGGTCACGACCGAGGCGTAGACGGCAGGGTGCCGGAATGTTCTCGATCACGCTTCCCGCTGGCACCGGTCGCTGGCAACCCGGCCCCTATCCGGGAGTTGAACTCATGGTTTTACGCCGCGACGAAACCACCGGCGGAGTAACCGTCCTGCGAAAATTCCAGGCGGGTGTGACTGTGCCGGCGCACAGCCATCCCGAGGCGGCCGAATCCGTTTACGTTCTGACCGGGGAATGGGAGGAGGACGGAACCGTGTACGGTCCTGGAACCTTCTTCCATGTTGCCCGCGGCCTGCGCCACGGACCCCACATCGCCCGGACCGAAGTCATTAGTCTCACCACGTTCGACGGGGCTTTAACGGTCGCCTAATTCCGACCGTCGAATGCCTCCGTCAAGCCCACACCCAAACGCCATGGAAAACTCAAAGCTCTCGCTTAATCTTGCACCGTGAATGCTTCCGAGATCGTAGGATTCGTGCTGACCCTACTAGTCATGATCGTCGGGGTGGCTGGGGCGGCGCTACCCGGATTGCCCGGAACACCCCTGATCTTCCTGGCCGCTCTGGGGCATAAACTCTGGTTCGGGGCGGCCGCGCCACACTGGATCATCATCATTGGTCTAGGTCTCCTCGCTGCAGTTTCGATGGCGCTGGATTTCGTAGCCACAACCTACGGCGCCAAACGAATGGGAGCCACCTGGCGGGGAATGGTCGGCGCGGGAGTCGGGGCCGTTGTGGGCATCTTCATCTTCCCTCCGTTTGGACTGATCCTGTTTCCCCTGGTGGGCGCCGCGCTCGCGGAAATGGCCGGGGGCCGTCAGTGGAAGGAGTCCAGTAAGGCGGGCTTCGGCGCCGCTCTCGGGGTCGTGGCCGGTACGCTGGGCAAGATCGGATGCAGCCTGGCCATGATCGGCCTATGGGTCTTCAGCCTCCTGATGCACCTATTCGGGCGGGTTTAAGAACTCCTCTGAATCAAATAGGCCGCCCCCATTCAAAGGGGCGGCCTATTTTGAAGGGCGACTAAGACTAGCCCTTGGTCGTTTCGGCGGTCTCCTTGCTCCCCTTCTTGGGGGCCGCATCCGCGCCGGTTCGGCTACGATAATGGGAGGAATAATACCGGTTTTGGTAGTAGTGGTAACTGTAGTAGTAGGAGTCCTTGCCCTCGAAATCGATGTCGTTGAGGACCAGACCGATGATGTGGATGCCCGCGTCCTGAACCCGCTGCACGGAGCGCAGCGCGTGTTCGCGGCGGATCTTGTTGAACTTGGTGACGAAGATGACGCCGTCACTCATCGCCCCCACGACTAACGGATCGGCAACCGCCGAAATGGGCGGGCAATCCAGCACCACGCGGTCATACTTTTGGGCGGCCTCTTCGAGGAATTGCAGCATTCGCTTAGAGCTGACCAATTCCGAAGGGTTGGCCGGAATCGAACCGCAACAGATCACATCCAGGTTGGGAACTTCAGTCGTGTGAGCAATGTCCGAGATGCTGCGGACGCGGTCGGCCAGGTATGCTGACAAACCAACGGGACTCTGGAGTTGGAACGCCTTATGAACCGACGGACGCCGTAGATCCGCATCCACCAGAAGGGTTTTTAGTCCCGTCTGAGCCGTGACAATGGCGAAGTTGGAAGCGACCAGAGATTTTCCTTCCGACGGAATGGTACTGGTAATGGCGATGCACCGCATCTTGTCGGAATTCCGCGCCAGGGCCACCGCCGCTCGCAAGGTGCGGAACCCTTCCGCCGTGCTGGTGGTGGGATGATGATGCGACTGCAGATCCCGCTCGACCACGTTGGTGGATTTGATGTTGGGAATATATCCCAGAAACGGCAGGTGCAGGTAATTCTCGATATCCTCCTGACTCTTGATCGAGTCGTCGAGGAAGCTGATGAAGAAGGCTAGACCCAGAGCCAAGGCGAGTCCGCCGACCAAACTAGCGGCCAACACCAGCGGCTTGTTGGGCTTGACCGGCCGGGGCTGCGGGCTCGCGCGATCGACGACCAACATGTTCTGGGTCGTATCCTTTGAATTCAGATCGTACTCCCGCATCTTGGCCAACACTTGTTGATACATGAACTCCTGCCGATCCCGTTGCCGACTATACACGTCAAACTTCGTGCGCGCCTCGTTCAACTGAGTCATGCGTTTTTCGGCCTCAAGGTACCGTGACTTAGCTTGTTGCTCGCGGGCTTTTTCGACCTGATAGCCCGTTCGCAGTGAGTCAAACGCCCGCTGCGCCTCAACCTTCAGCTTCTCGCGATCCGCGGCGATCGAGTTCAACACTTCGATCACCTTGGGATGCTTATCGCGATACCGCGTCCGGAGCACCGCGAGCATGGATTCAGAAGTGGCCAGTCGCCCCTTCAGTTCATTCACCAATTTGTCTTGGTTGACCATCGGGAAGTCGGCGACCTCACGGCCGTCCGTGATCCACTTCTCACCTTCATCTGACAGTTTTTGGAATTCAGCGGCCCGGGACGATTGGGTGTCCAACTCCTGACGCGCATTTCGCAGGGCTTGGGCATCGACGTTTTCTCCCTGTTTCAGGTCATCCACGAGAGAGACCATGCCCTTTTCCTCCCGATATTTTTGGAGTTTATCAATTGCTGCGGTCAACTCGGCTTCCTGAAGCACTACCTCATCCTTGAGCATCCGGAAGCCGGCTATGGCCTTCTTACTCTTGCGATCCAGGTTCTGCGTAAGGAAAACATCGACCGTGGTGTTCGCGATGTCCGACGCCACCTGGTTATTCGGGTGCCGGGCCTTCACTTCCACCAGTCGAGTCAAGCGAATCGGTGCGATCTCAAGGTCATTGAGCACGGCTTTCACCTTGTCCTGGTGCGGCGCATAGCGGGGATCGGTGTCGAGTTTTAACTTGGCAATCACTGTGTCGATCAACGAACGGCTCTGTAGGTTTCGGTACTGCGTCTGGAGATATTCCTGATCCTTGTTACCCCACGAAATGGCGTCGCGAAGGCTGAGCATGCCCCCGGTCTCCGGGTCGATCTGCAACCGGGCCACGGCCTCATAGATTGGGACGGTGCGGAACGCGTACAAGACGCCGAGAACCACCACGACCGTCAGGGTGCTCAGAATCAGCCACCGACGTTCGAGAATAGTGTGCCAGTACTCGCGCAGTTTATGGGCATCAGTCGTGCCGCTGCTGGTGGTATTGGCCTGGGGAAGGGATTGTTCGTCCATAGTTCGGCAGGGCTGCGATTAAAATTTGGACTCGGCGACGTCAATAATGTCATCCGGCTCGACGTACACTTTTTTGGTGGGATCCGTCAGCTTCCGCAAATCATCATACCGATATCGGGTGTTCTGACCACGGCGGCGGAGTTCAATTCGGTCCTTGTTGGCGTAGCGATTAAAGTCACCGGCGAGACCGATGGCCTCAACCAGGTCGACCTGTCGATCCGGCGGCAGTTGAATCTGTCCACCTTTGTTGACGGCCCCGAGGATGGTGATGACCTGTTGAGCGTATTGGCGAACTTCAATGCTCACTTGCGGATCCACCAGATAGTCTTTGTTCAGCAATTCCTGAATTTGCTCCTTGGCCTCGCCGATGGTCTTCCCACCAACTTCGACGTCTCCGATGAAGAAGTAGGTCACCCGGCCGTCGTTGGTCACCTTGGCTTCCTGTAGCATGTCCGGTTCGTTGAGGACCCGAATGATGAGGACATCGTTGGGTTGAATTTTTCGGTTCACCAACTGGGCTTGGGTGGAGATAGCACCGAGCGAAAACAGCCAGGCGAGGGTGAACCAGAAACGAAGAAGTATTCGGGTGTTCATAGGATCAATAGCCGATCGAAACCTGTAGATTGACGCGATTAACAAAGAAATCATTGAGGCCACTCGTCAAGGCCACGTACGGGTCAGCAAAGGTGGCGGTGTATTTTTCAAAATTGTAGGTGAGTGACGAAGTGAGCCAAACTTTTGGCTGATAAACGAGGCCTAACGAAGCCGAGTACGTTTGATCGCTCCGGGCATTGCTGATAACAAATTCCTGTACCGATCCATCGATGCCGATGGCCGTGCCTTTCCAAGGTGCGTCTGAGTATTCATTCAGCGAAAAACCCAGTTGTCCGCGGGCCATCCATTTGCCACTGGTTCCGATGAACTGCGTTAACGAGAGGTTGAACGTGTTGTAGGTGTAAGATTGGCTGGCCACCTGGGAAGATACCCCCACGCGACGATCAAGTGACAACGTTATGAATCTCCTTACGTTGGGGGTGTAGTTGATTGCCATTGAAACGGCGGGTGAACCCCCGCTGGCGGCCGTTTCTAGATCCGGGAATTCGCGGGTTTCGTAACCCACCTTCACGGTCCCGTCGATTCGGGCCGTAAAATTGCCTCGCACACCCACAAATCCGCCATAAATGAAGGAATCGTTACCGGGAATTTGGTAGGGGGGCGGGGGATATCCTAGCGGAGGCGGAAACGGAGGCGGAGGCGGAAAATTTCCGATCACCTCCGTATGCCCGCCGCTACCTTCCACAAAAATCCCGAGCTGTTCGGAGGGCTTATAGGTGGCCCCCAATGAACCGGCGATGGTGCCTTGGTCGTACAAGTTGATGGGCTGCAAATAATCGCTCAGGTCATGCCGAAATCCCACATAGAAATCGGTTTTCATGGTGGCGTCGTAGGTAACGCGGTAGTCGTCGCTCCAGACCAGTCGACGAATTGGAACCCGACGCGCGACGGCAGTGCTGCCACCCAGAATGGTGTCGAGCCATGAGACCGTGTCCGTGCCCTTGATCGTAAACCGTCGAAACTCAGCCCGGCCATCGAACTGCAACCGGTCCTGGCCCGCATTGAATTCGCTATTCTCCGTGTAGAGAATGGTATCGTGGAAATAGCTAAAATTAAGGGAATTCTCCGGATTGAGGCCGTATTGAATCAGCAGCCCCGGACTGATGTACCACAAAAGATCAGACGCAACCTCAGAACCGGGAGGAGCAACCACGACCACCGGAACGGTGTCACCGGTTTCCGTTTGAACTTCGACAATCGTAGGTCCACCTGGCTGTGGATCACGCGAAGCATAAAAGAGGTTCCCGGTGAACTGAGAGCTCAGATCCAACTGTGGCTGAATTAGAAACCGATCAAAGTTGTAGGATAAAAGTTGATCCGCCTCCAGCGCCTGAGCCCTTTCCCAAGAGGTCATCCAGGTCAAGGCCCCCAGAACAACAGTATTGCGCAATAATTGAATTCGTCTTCCTTCGTTCAAAAACATCAATCAGATTGGATTCTAGCGTCCGGGTTAGGGCTGAGTACCCAGCGACCCACTTGTAAAGCAGCGCTCGTGCCGCTTTTCATCAGTCCCTGAAACTCTCCAGATCCCGAAGTCTCGCCCCATACACTGACCAAACGCATTTTCGGCCAAGCGGACGACAGAAGTAAACGACTTTCCCCGGAGGAACCTGGAGCTGACCCAACCACACGGTCACGCCTACCCAACCCAACCGGTCACATTCGCAGTTTTTCCTTTTAGCAGTTCTGGCTAAACTGTCTTGGTGATCCTGATCGTTATGGGGGTTTCCGGCTCGGGAAAGAGCACGGTAGGCGAACGCTTGGCCGAGCGACTGCACTGGGCATTCCGGGACGGTGATTCGTTCCATCCACCGGAAAATGTTGCCAAAATGCGGTCAGGCACTCCGCTGACGGACGAGGACCGTCGCCCCTGGTTGCTGACCATCCAGGTCTACATGCGGGCCGAGAACGCGGCCGGACGTAGTTCGGTGATTGCCTGTTCCGCCTTGAAAGACAGCCATCGCCGGCTGTTGCTGCAAGGCGATCCCGGTGTTCAATTCGCGCATCTGCATGGTTCCAAAGAGCTTATCGCCAGCCGCCTGCAAGAACGAAGGGGTCATTTCATGCCCTCGACTCTGTTGGATAGCCAGTTTGCGACTTTGGAACGGCCCGACGACATCCCCACCTTCGACGTTGCCGCCAGTCCGGACGAACTCACCGAGCAGATTTGCCGGCAGCTCCAACTCGAACCCCGGGGATAGAACGCTAAGAGCCAGTCCGAAAACTCCGAGGGGTCCTTTTGCCGGTAGCCGGCGTTGGCTCGGCCGTTACAGCCCGCTTCGGGGATGCGCCGGCCTCGCCGCCTGGCCCACCGACAAAAACCCTCGCCGCAGGACCCCTCGGAGTTTTCGGACCGGCTCTAAGGACGGTGGCGTTGGCGGATTTCAACTTCCTCCGTACGCTGCGGCCGTGACCGTCGAACTGATAACCACCGGATCAGAGCTGCTGTTGGGCCGGGTTCTCAACACCCACGTCCATTGGCTGGGACGTCAGCTAGCGGACCTGGGGATGCCCCTGACTCATCACGTCACCGTCCCGGACACCGCGGAGGCCATCCGCGGGGCGGTTCAGCAAGCCTTGACTCGAGCGGATCTCGTGATCACCACGGGGGGACTGGGACCCACCAGCGATGACGTCACCCGTGAACGAATTGCCGAGCTCCTGGGACGAAGACTGCACTATCGCCCGGAAGTCGAAGCCTCCATTCGAGCCTTTTTTGAATCACGGCAACGGTCCATGCCGGAACGTACCCGGGTCGAGGCGTTGGTTCCCGAAGAAGCCATCGTCTTCCTCAACCGTCATGGCACTGCACCCGGCCTGGCTCTGGAGGTGACGCCCAACCCCTTCCGGATCGGCGAACTGCGCTCTTGCCTCGTGCTTCTGCCGGGTCCCCCCCGTGAATTGCAACCCATGTTTGAGGAGAGCGTGCGGCCGTGGTTGGACGATCGGATGCCTCGGGTGAAAGCCTTTGTCTGTCAGACCTACAAAACGACTGGCCTGGGTGAATCTCTGATGGAAGCCCGACTGGAGACTCCCTTGGCACCCTTGATTTCGCAGGGTTTACAAGTGGGGTACTGCGCCCGCGTCGGCGAAGTAGACGTTCGATTTGTTGCGGACGGTGCCGCGGCCGAAACGTTGGTGGAAGCCGCCCGTGAAGTACTTCATCAGGTCGCCGGCGAGTTCGTTTTCGGCACTGGGGATGATGCCCTGGAGCACTGCCTGGTCCAGTCCATGACGGAACAGGGGCAAACCCTGGCCCTCGCCGAATCGTGCACCGGCGGACATCTGGCTAACCGGATCACTAACATTCCCGGTGCTTCAGCAGTTCTACTCGCGGGGTTTATTCCCTACGCCAACGAGGCCAAGACCCAACTCTTGGGCGTGCCGGCGCCGATGCTCTCGAAATATGGAGCGGTTAGTGAACCGGTGGCACGCGCGCTCGCGGAAGGAGCCAGGAGTGTCTCAGGCGCCGATTACGCCATTGGGATAACGGGCATTGCGGGACCCAGTGGCGGCAGTGATGAGAAACCTGTGGGAACGGTCTTCATCAGCGTTTCTGGCCCAGCGGGTACCACCGTAGTCCGCCATTTGAACCGATTCGACCGGCCCACCTTCAAATTCCTGACGGCCCAACAGGCCTTTGCTCAACTGCGGCGCCAACTGCTTCTTGATGCAGCCCATTCGAGGGAAACTCCTAAGACAGTTGCCTGAGATCCACGGTAAGAGCCTGTTTTAAACTTCCAAACAGGCTCTGAAACCTTGTTCCAAATTCAGCGATCCATGTCTTTGGTCGCAACCGCTGGAGCGGGCTCAGCCACCGCCTTCGTCGGGCGCGGCGCCTTTCGACTCGGCGTGTCTTGGTACATGTTTTCGTCTGGGGTCAGCGGGCGATGATAATACGACGCGTAGTAATAACTGGTATAGTAATAATACGGATTATCAATCGGCACACCATTAACGATCAGTCCGAGCAGCGGGGCGCTCCGCTGGTGAATGGTGTTGAGGCCAATTTTAGCGAACCGCATCGAGGTGCGGCCGGCCCGCACCACAAACAACAAACCGTCGATGTAGGCCGCCACCGAGAAGGTGTCATCGATCGCCGTGAGCGGGGGGCAATCAAAAATCACGTAGTCGTACTCCCGACGTAACGAGGAAATCAGTTCGCGCGTTTTCGGCCCAATGAGCAGTTCGCTCGGATTACTCGGCCGCTCACCGGCGCGCATGAAATACAGATTCTTGATGGACGTCTCATAAATCGCGTCTTTCCAAGCCAGGCGACCATCGAGCACTTCGGCCAAGCCGCCTTCGAGTGGTTGCTCGAAATATCCGTGAATGTTGCCGCGGCGAAGATCGGCATCAATCAGGAGCGTCCGATTCCCGGCCGAGGCAATGGTCAGAGCAAAGTTGGTGGTGAACGTGGTCTTGCCATCACCCGGAACCGCCGAGGTCACGGCCAATACCCGTTTGGTAGCGCCATCGGGACCTAACAAGAGAGCCGAACGAATCCCCCGCAGGGATTCAGCAAACATCGTATGCGCCTTCATCCGGGTGAGCAGGAGATACCCTTCCGGATTCAGTTTCTTGTCCACCTCAGGCAACTGCCCGATCACCGGCTCTTCCAGTTTAGCCTCGATGTCTTCGGGATTCTCCAGCCGGTCGTCGAGCTTATGTAGCAGGAACATCAGGGCCAACGCTAACCCAAAGCCGCCACCGGCACCGGCGGCAATCATTTGCGGACGTTTCGGTCCAACCGGTCGCGAATCACCCACGCCCTGACTGACGATGGTAAAGCGTTCTTCGTCGGCTCCTACCCGGCCCATCGACTGCAGATTGCGGTTCAAGATATCGAGGTTGCCCTTAATGGTGTCGCGATCTTCCTGATAGCGAATTAGTTGATTCTTGAGGTCGGTGGATTCCAAAACCTCCGTCGTAAGATCCTCAATGATCTTCTCGTAACCCGGCAGTTGGAACTTGCGGGTCTCCACAATCGTACTTCGTCGTTCTTCGACCAGTTCGAGTTCTAACTTGAGTTGCCCCTTGGCCAGATCGAGCTGGCGATTGAGTTCCACCAGGAACGGATGCTTCGGTTTGAGGATTGCCGAACGTTCAGTGATCTGGCGCTCCAAGTTGTGAATGGCGCTTCGCAATTCGGAATACCTAGACCCGGCCGAAATCCGGCTAAACACATTGTCGGTGCCCAACCCACCGGTCCCAGATCCGGTCGCATTGGCATTCGACGTTTCCGAGGTGCCACTCGACATTGCCCCACTCGCCAGGGCCTCAGCCGTTGAGAGTTTGGCAAGCTGAAGCTCCATTTTGAGCGACTCGTACTCAGCCTTTTTCTTATCGAGCCGGAGTTGAGCGGACAAACCCGCATCTTGCACACTGGCGATATTGTTCTGCTTGCGAAAGTTATCCAACACTCCCTCGGCCTGTTCCAGTCGGTTTTCGTAATTCAGGATCTGTTGACTGAACTTGGCCTCCGTCGTTCCGACGAGGTTCTTTCGTTCCTGCTTATGAAACTCGAGAAACTCCGAAGCCCAGGCGATCGCAAATTCGCGAGCGTACTCAAAGTTGGTGCTGGTGACGCCCAGAATAAAGGTGTTTCCCCGGCGCAAATCCACCTTCAGTGTCGGCATGGTGAACTTGAACTGACTTTCCCGGCCTTCCTGCAATTTGGACTGCACGCGTTGAAGAATTGTGGCGCTTTGAATCTTCTGGATCGCCTGGTCGGCGTTGAGGTCATCCACCCGGGCATCTCCTCGGCCCATTTCAATTCGGGGTGCAAAGGCTAAAATCGAATCAGAGCGATAAACATCGGGCTGGCTAATCGCCACCCAGACGCCAATGCCGAGGCCCACTACGGTAAACACCACTAGCAGCAGCCAACGCTCCGCCAGAAATTTGAAGTACCTCCGGATACGGAGGTAAATATTAATCCGGTCGATCAGAGATGTGCCGTAACCGGGTAGCGGAGTGCTGTAGTTGCTGGGGGAATAGCCCATGACGTTCAGAAGTTGAAGGTTCGCGGACGCACCTCAATGCGGTCTCCGTCCTTGAGGATCTCATCGGCAGCTCGGTCCTCCCCGCGAAGGATTTTGTCCACATTGATGATTTTGATCTCCGACTTGCCGGTAACGGGATCAATTCGATGGAGGCGAACCTTGCGCAGATCGGCAAATTGACTGCGGGGAAGTCCGATGATGGCATCCGAGATTCGTTTAATTTCACCCTCGGGCAGGGGGATGGTGCCCTGCATTTCACCGTAGACTTGTACCCGGGCGAGCGTTTCGCCGGCCGACGGAGTTCGATTGGCCACGGTAAACTCAAGTCGAACTGTGGAGTCGTTATAATACTCCTCGTCCAAAAGCTCCTTCACCGTTCGCCGAATTTCCGCCAGTTTCTTCGACCGAACATCCACTTTTACATATAAGGTACTACCGGAGCTTACCGGGAATATCGCTTCTCCCGCATCGCTGACGCGAACCGCCACCGGCACCTTTTCGGGTGAAGGATCTTGTTCGACGACATACTGAAACGTATCGCCGGGTTTGAACTCTCGGGTCTCTGCGTCGAGCGCCGTGGAGGATAGATATTCCTTCGCTGCGCGGTTGGTCGTGCCCGCACTCGAATTCGAGGCGGCATCCGCACCCTGCGGTGCTTGCGCCCAGCCCGAACCGGTGGGCAGCGCTAGCACAAAGGCGAATACCAGGGTGATTTTCATAAGCTCAGAATTTATACGCGAGCGAGAGGACAATGCTTTGGGTAATGTAATCGCCATACGGAACTCCACCCTGTCCGGTGTTGACGGTTAACTGGTTGCTTAGACTCTTGACCGCCAGCCCGTAATTGACCCCCAAGCTCAATTTTTGGGTCAGATCGAAGCCCGTTCCCAGCCCGAGGACGTACTGCTGCCCCTGCTGACCACTGTTCAACGGGACCACCACGATCCCATCGTCCGTGATGTACAAATAGTCGGTGGGCGGATTCGCGGGGTCGAACGGAAGGTAGGCGAACCCGGCACCCGACTGCTCGAACTCGCTGAAGCGAAAATTAGTCGTCAGGTTGATCAATTGGGTGATCTGCCACCGCAACTGATAGCCCATGGTGGTCTGCTGGGTAAAATTGCTGCCGTTGCCCGGATTCATGGAACGACCACCGGTAAATGTCTGTCGCAGATACTGATTGATGATGTGACTCAACGAAAGATTGAAGGTGATTCCGGAGAAATTCGAGCTGTCGGAAATCAACCCGTCCTGCTGGAAATTCTGGACCGTGTAATTCACCAATCCGTTGAGCGCGATGAATTGAGTGATCTGCCAACTGGCCGTCGGTCCCACGCCCCAGCCGTAGTTGTCGTTTTGAACCTGCCCCCGCGCATTGGTCGGAACTCCGCCCGTATCCACAGTTACTTGGTTCGGAATGTAATGGTTCATGTTGCCCTGACTGGACAGGCCGACGGTCCAGACCGGATTCAGAACATGTTGAACACCGAGGTTGAAAGTGTGGTTGTTGCGGTCGAGTTGATTGAAATTGTCGTTGTTCAGACCGCGAAAAATCCCAAAGGAATACCCGCTCGAGACTGTAGTGTCCTTGAAAGCCGGCCAGACCGCTCCCAGACCCACGTTGTTGTCCAACCGATTGAAATTCATCAGCGACGACTCGCCCGTGCCGCTGATCGTCGGGTCGGTCACCGCCGTACTTGCCGTCGCCACATTGTCGAAGAGCGAAAACTGCACCTCGCCGATCCCAAACTGGTAATCGACCGACGACGCCGGCGAGAAGACCAATTGGTCCTGATTGTTGTTTAGGCTCCACTGATATGTCAGCCCTGCGCTTAGCATGAGTCGCGCCTTCTCAGAAATGTCATAACGCAGACTGCCGCTGAGGGCCGGACCGATCGTAAAGTTACCTTCCGGGGCGGTGGAATTTGCATCGCTGACCAAATTGAAGTTACTTTGATAGCGGAACATCATGCCGGCCCGGAACCAGGCGAGGACCGGCCCCATCTTGATATTGTAGTAGTCCAGTTGGGAGGTGCCCTCCGCGATGGCTTGATCTCGGAGCGCCCGCAGATTGGGATCCTGCTGAGCTTGATCGTATAACGCGGGATCCCGGGGCACCGTGAAGGGATTGACGCTGGGGAAATAATCCTGGGCCAACGCGGGCATCAAAAGTCCCGCCAACCCCAAGCTCCATCCGAGGAATCCAAACCGTCCCAAACCCAGTGCCGGCAGTGCCGGACGCCCGAAAGATTCATTGGTCTTCATGATTCGAACTAAAATCGACACCTACTTTCTGACGGCCTATTACCGCCACCGACACGGATGGCATCCTAACGAGTTGGCCTGCCATAACAAGCAACAATACCAGTTCGCCCCAGGCCCAACCGAGGCCACGGCCACAGCCACTTCCATCCTCGCTTCCGCGGAATAACGGGGTCAGTTTCATGGAGCGTCGGCGACCCGGTAAAATCGCTGAACCAGTGCCGGCCGAACGTCCAGCCAGTGCGTTAATTCACCGGCGGCCACAACCCCGTTGGCCACCACTTCCCAAGCGGAATTCTCCAGACGGGCTCGACTGGAAACCTGATATTTTCTTCCGGGCGCACTTTCCCAAGTGACGGTCGTTCCCTCCAAGGCCTGTTTAACGCTTACAATCCGATAATTGACCGACTTCTGGTTGGTCGGATCTGATCCCATGACCGCTTCCCGGGCATTGTTAAACCCGTCGCCATCCGGATCGACCGCGGGACCCGCCTCAACTCGCGTAAAGGGACTGAAGTACCGACGCTGAAACAGGTCGTCCAACCCATCTCCGTTGAAGTCATAAACTTCGGGAAGAATCTCCACGAAGCCGTTTGCCCAAGCGGTAAAGCCATTGACGGTCAGGGCAATACTCCGCAGCCCGGCGACCGCGTTGGACGCCACCGAGACGGGTACTTGAACTCGCGTCAACTGCCGGAGCGCCTTGGGAGTTATCTCGGTAACCCCGTATTCCAGGCCTTCACCGCTGACTCGTAAAACCGCCGACACCGCCGCCAGAGCAGGCACATAAACCGCCAACCAAGCGTTGGTCTGACCCGGGCGCAGTTGTATACATTCGTCACCGCTGCTCAGACCCTCGGCCGACGGGAATCGCCGAGTCTCAGTTATGCGAAACGGCGGAACGCCAGCCGCCACGGCGACATTGCGACTGGTCGTTTTGCCGGCTTGGACGGTGACCGCCTCATTCGTCCGCGGAAGAAAGTCCGTCACGACGGAATTAAACTCAAAATTTGAAGTGGTATCCAAGTCGGCTCCCCGAACCAGATACCCATCACTTCCCGCGCCACCCGGATCCAGCGGCGTCACCCGGAGGCGAAAATCCCCGGGTGGCAAACCGGCCATCTCATAATTTCCACCATTCCGGCTCATCACGGCGGCCACCACCCGGCCCTGGGCGTCTTCAGCGATGACAACCGCGCCCTTCAGACCCGACCCATTAACACTGATCGTGCCCGCCACTTTTCCCGTGGCCGCTCCGTTAACTCCATAGACCGTCCGGATCCCGGAAACATCATCCGTGGATAACCCAGCGGTCGCCGCAATCCCGGGCGAGGCATACCAGAACATGGTCGCCCCTCCCACCGCCGCGTGATTTAAACCCAACAGATGTCCCACCTCATGCAAGACCACCGATTCGACGTTAATCCCACTGGTCCGCTGAGGATCAAACTCAGTGAACCAAGGCAAGTCGCGGTTCAGTACGATGTCGGCCTCAGCAATGATCTCGTCCGTGCCGGTTCCCGCCAGAATCGTCATTCCCGTCGCGCCAAAGGGAAAATGGGTCAATCCGCCGTTAATCATCCGGTTCGACCGCAGCCAGACCACCATATTGACCCCGTCCTGAAAACTGACGTCGGTAACGCCGTTCAGGGGTGTCGATTCCTCGAACTTCACACGCACGCCCGGAACAGACTGCCAAAGCGCAAAAGCCGCCCGGATCGAATTCAGTTCATTGGTCCGATTGGCCGTCGACCAACCCTCTGTCGGTACGTGGTACCGGATGGCCAAGGTCTGTGGGTTTTGGTCTGGGAATAGGCCGGCGTCGTAGAAATCGAGATTCCACCGCATCGGCTTGCCGTTGGGCCCGGATTGGAACACCGCACCCGGAAGAGACATTCCGAGCAGGCATCCCACCCAGGCGGCCGCCCTGCAGGAACGATTCACGGGCGGACCTCCCAGAGCCTGATCGCCTCGCGAACGCGATCACGTAATGATTCCAGTCGAAGCGGCAATAAGTGCCGAGGGCGCGCCCCAGATTGCCCACTGGGCGACCCTCCGAGGAGGCCATTGCTGACGAACTTCTCCGGACCCGCCGCGGTCACTGCGAATTTCCCCTGACTTAGGTTTAGGGTGACCGCTTCTCCGAATTCATTAACCACCGCGAACACCACCACTTCTTCGCCCGGTCGATACTCGGGTTCACCCACTACCTTGACCCAGTGTTCACCCAACACACCCGAGGCCAAGACCACACCGAGGCGATTGGTAGCGGACCCTTTCCAAATCTCAACCGGGGTGACTTCTACCCGGGTCAAACGCCTTCCGGCCGGCGTCAGCAGGGTTTCTACGGATTCAACCCGTCCGTGCACCACTGTTTCGGCGCGGCGAGCCAATTCCTCCACCGGGGTGGGTGGATTCTGAGTTGCTTGGGTAACCCAACCCACTCCGAAGAGCGTCCACCCAAGCAAGCGGCAAACCCGCCCAGTCCAGGCCCAGGAAGGAGCGGTCAACCCTCTATTCGGACGGGCGTCACTCGTGGCCGTTTTACGCATGTCATTCATTCGGGAAGTCTGGTCAGGCGGGCAAAGTACCCGTTCGTCGCTAGCAATTCGGACGCCGTTCCGATTTCACTGATTCGTCCCTCGTTCAATACTGCGATCCGATTCGCCTCCCGCAGCGTCGCCAACCGGTGGGCCACCATGATGACCGTCCGGCCTTGGAGCAGCCCCCGCAACCCACTCAAAACGGCCTGTTCGCTTTCCGCATCGAGAGCACTGGTGGGTTCGTCCAAGAGTAGAACCGGGGCATCCTTCAAGAAGGCACGGGCCAAATTGATCCGCTGCTTCTCGCCGACACTGAGGCGAGCCGCCCCCTCGCCCACCAAGGTGTCATACCCACCGGGCAACTCCCGGATAAAGTCGTCCGCCTTGGCCGCCCGGGCGGCCGCTTCGATCTCGCCTCGCGTCGCCCCCTCACGTCCGTAGCCAATGTTTTCGGCGATTGTGGCTGGAAGCAGGAGTGGTTCCTGCAACACAACCGACACATTTCGTCGCAGTTCGGCTCGGGAGAGCGTCCGCACGTCCTGACCGCCCACCCGCACTGCGCCGGCTCCAACCTCCAGCAATCGGGGAACCAACTGGAGCAGTGTTGTTTTACCGGCGCCACTCGGACCAATCACCGCCAGCACCTCGCCCGGGGCCATGGAAAAAGAAACCTCCCGCAAAACCGGTCGCTCGGAGGAATAGCCGAAGGACACTTCGGCAAATTCCAGGCTCCACTGGTTCCGGCCCGGCAATTTCCCCGCCGGAAGTGCCCCGGCAACGCCTGCTTTGGACGACCGCTCGGTGTCCTCATCCAACAGTTCTAAAACCCGCTGTGCCCCAGCCCTCGCATTACTGACCGTCGCGCCCAGGTGGGAAAGCTGATTCAGCGGCTCATACAACTGGGTCAAATAGGCCAGAAAGACGAGCAACTCACCGACCGTGAGCAAGCCTTGTTCTACTTGGGTCACACCGAAACCCACAATGCCGGCGGTTCCCAGGGTTAACACCGCCGCCACCACCGCCAGATAAACCACCTCGAGCCGATGCTGGCCCCAACGAGCGACCCATGCGGTTTCTACTTTACTGTCAAAACGCTTCTGTTCAGCGGCTTCCTGGGTGAAACTTTGAACCAACAAGAGATTCGCCACGGTTTGCTGGACGATTCCCGCGACGCCCGCATCAGCCGATTGCGCGGCCGCCGCGCGGTTACTCAAGCGCGCCCCAAAACCCCGCATCACCAGCAACAACGCGGGTACCGTGGCCAACGCGACGAGCGTCAACGAACCGCTCATCCGTCCCATCACCACGGTCATCGCCACTACGCTAACCGCCGCCCCCAGAAACACGAATACGCCCTGAGTGAAGAGCGTTTGGAAGGCATAAGTATCCCAAGTGGCGCGGTAAATGAGATCGCCTGATTGAGTGCCTTGCAGCCGACGCAGGGAAATTCCGAGAAGCCATTCAAAGACCGCACGTCGAACCCGTGCAAGTCCGCGCAAACCTGTGGAAATGACGACCCCATGCTGCAGAGCGCCGATCACGGCGTGCGCCAAGGAAACCAAGACCAGCCCCACAATGAGCAGGCTCACGTAGCGGGATCCCATTGAGTCCGCCGGGGCCAAGGGAGCCCACCGGCGGCCATTGGCCAAATAGTCAACCAGCAGGGCCACCGGCCACGGCTTCAGCAGCGCCAGTCCGGAATTAACCACCAGCAGACCCAAGGCCGCGGTGATTCGGCCCCAGTCCGGTCGGAAAAACGCCAGCGCGCGCCAGAGGAGATCCATGGTTGTTCGTCCCCGGAACCTCCGCGAATCTCGGTCCCGGAGCGAGGACTTTACGTAATCACTCCGATAACCAGTCGGCGAACGATGAATCCTGCCTCGAAACTAACTTAACGGGACATCTGCGGTATTGGCCTTGGCCAACGCCCCGCCGGAGTCTGGAACAGCCTCTCGCTTAACCGGGGTACACTCTAGGCCAGCGCTCTATCGCGGAACGTAGAACTTCTCGCCGACTTCAAGGTTAGCGTTGAACTCCAGATTACGTGAACCCGCTGGATTGAGATAGTACTCATTCAGTGTCACGCCGGGCGGTGAGTCCTTCGGAAACGGGGAAACTCGAAAGATGATGCGACCGTAATGCTGCCCGCCCCGGCTTCGAAAAAAGCATTTCCGCTCAAACCCGGAGGTCCAATCCGGGTCATCGGCCTTCATGCTGCCTCGGAGGATCGGTTCGTATCCCTCTTCGGGAGCCAGGAAAGGGAATTCCTCGTCGTAAACCACCAGACCTCCATCGGCTGCAGCCACCTCAACCTTCCAGTCAAAACGCCGCTGGCCCTTCAGTATGACCTCCGGACCATGCGACATGGTGAATTGAAGGTCATGTCCCGAATTCACCTGCCGTTGCCCCAGGAGATCGACCAAGATTGAACCCTGATCATTCGCCGTATTGTACTCAAGGTTCCATCGATGCACGAGCGGCTCAGGTTGACCCTTTTTGCGCAATTTCAGAATTATCGGTCTTTGGGCATCCGGTCGGTGAAACCTAAGATCCCAAGGTTCGGCATAATTAAAGGATAACGAACCCCCCGTTGGTGTGTAATACCCATCTTTGAAGACAGTCACTGACAAAACATACCCCTGCTTATCTCGAAGCTCTATCGAGCCTGAGTTGTCGGTGAAACCATCAATATTAATGGCATCTTCTGCCGAAATATTTGTCCACTGGAAGCTGACTCTGGCATCAGGAACCCCCAAGCCATTCTCATCGAAAACAACGCCATAAAAATCAATAGGCCGCTTCCAATTCCAACTGGGGTCTTTGAGCGCCCCCTCAGCCGCGGCCTTCGCCAAAGGATCCTGGAGCCAGGTTTGCGAATACTGACGCGCCGCCCAGGCATTGGAGGCTGCTGGATCGAACGCTTCTGCCATCCTCGGCACTCGTTGTATCGGCACCAAAACCTGCTCGTTCGATGCCCCATTCTCCTTGAGGAAAGTAAATCCACTTAAAAATGGAGATTCCCTAAATTTATATATGACTAAATAACACATCGCCGCAATAAAAACAACAAATACTATAAATTTTTTGTTATGTTTTTTCATTATTTATTTTTTTATTATATCAGTTAAAATAATTTTGTGCAGTGCCCAAACCTGCTGAATGGAGCGGTTGAATTGACCACTGTGGTCCGTACGCGTTTCCCTAAAACCGTGAGGTTGAGCCCCCAGGTCCCTTGTCTGTCCAACCTGAGTCCACCCAAGAGCCCGCGACTCCGCACCCAGTGCTCGGGTCCGCGATCGGGCGATAAATGCTAACCCTTCATTTACCTGGGTCACAAAGCGGACCACACGTTCCGGCCGCTTCTCGAACGCGTAACGCATCCGAGTATCGAATGGAACTTTAGGCGCCATCGGTTGCCAAGAATAGCGCCGGTAATCACTCATATTGCGCCAATGAGGCTTTTGGTAAAGTTGATTTCCAATCCAGTTCGCTTCAACAATGAGAATAAATTTTCCCGTCTGGAGCGCGTAGTCATCCTGGTTAAAATAATTGAACACGGTTGCCGTCTTTTCGCCCATCAGGCCCCGATAACCTCGGTCGGAAACAAAGACGTCAGGTGTACGAAAGCCGGGGGCCGCGCTGGCCTCACCAGCCACTAGCGGCCCCCAATTGAGCGTCGAACGCGCATCGAAGGCACCTGCCGAGATTGCCGCCTGCATCATTAGAACGTTCCGGGCCGTCAACCCCTGCCGCAAGGCGCTGGCGATGACCACTCCACCCATGCTGTGCCCGATGAAATTGCGCGAATAAGCCGACGGTAAGGTTTCCGCAAACGCTTTAAGACTGGCCCCATATTCAAATGCCCGGTGTTCACTGACATTGAAGGAATCCATAATCGTTGGCTCCGTAAACGTATGGGTTGGCCAGCGAAAGGCGGCGAACCGGCCGGTAAATCCCGCTTGCCAGAGGCGTTTGAACATCGTTTCCGCGAAATTAACCGCCTCCAATTCCTTCATGTTCCAACCGTGGACGAAAATCGCTGCTAGGGGCGACTCGGTGGGCGACGGTTCAAACTCGTGTTCGGGACGCCAGGGCGCGTAACCGGCATGAATCGCCGGCGGTTCCTGGTCCGGAAAATCATAGGGCGGCTTAAATCCATCGACAGGTCCCGCCTGAGCGCGCTGATACATCTGTTTAACATCCATCAGTCGTAGATGAAGCGGGCGTGATTCGCTGACAACCTGTCCGTCGCGAAGCACCATTGCCACCAGTTCTCCCTGTCCCACCGCCGCACCTTCAAAGATCAGGTATCGATGCGATCCATTAAATCGGCTGGTTACCGGTGGCGGCAGGACCAGGCGGAGACCCGGCTTCAAGATGTATTGACCCGTCCTCTCATCGGCAATTGCTACCTTATTGCTCAGAATGACCTGTCCCAACTGATCCTCCGCCCCTTCCTGCGTACTAAGGTATTGGACCCCTCCCGACTGCCAGGCTCCCGCGGGGTAGATATGGATGGCCGGTTGACCTGCCGTCACGTTTCGCCACTCCAAGGCCACCCGAAAACCCGGCTGGGACCAAAGATCATTGAGGCCATCCAGCGAAATCCACAGGCGCGCAAAATCTTCGAGATCGCGTAGACCCTGGATTTTCCCGCCCAAATAATCCGCCGTGGCGGTCAGAATCTCTACCGCCCCCACATCCGAATCATTGTTAACCCAGAAACGGAACGGGCGGCTGGTCGTCGTGGCATCGCTGAGGTCGAAGCGGATTTCACCGTCCCGATCCGCATCCACCGCCAAGCGCGGCGGAGCCAACACCCGCAGCGTTGCTTTCCGGGTAAACATATCGGCGCTGTAGGGCTTGGACTTTCCCAAAAGTGGCTTGGAATTATCCAACACCACGAATCCCGGAATCCCTCCCGCAGCGACCGGTAGAATTTCGGCATCGTAGGCCTCTTTAGTCGTAGTCACATAGTTGCGCGGCGGAATCAGTGATATCTCATGAGTGGTCCCGGCCCGCAAAAGCACAACCCGTTCCATTACCCCTCCAGCTTCCGATCCGCTGTCCGCGGTTTCGTCCGTGAGGGCGATATCACCCACTTTCATTCCCGGGGCATGACACCGGAAGCACGACCCATTGGCCTCCCGAAAACTCCCCCCCGTCCGCAAGCGGATGGGTACCAGGTCCTCCTCCAGCCCCACCTTCTCTGAGTCCTTCTTCAAAGGATCCAAGGCCAGCATGCCCTCTACAAAATCACTCAAACCATCGCCGTCTGTATCCGCCTGATCGTACTTGGTTCCCCGGATGAATTCTTCCCGGTCGCCCAGCCCATCACGGTCCGTGTCCCGCAGAAGTTCGGTCGTCTTCAACGGATCGGTCCCCATCGAGAACTCATAATCGTCGGGAAATTTATCTCCATCAACATCGAAGGGAACTCCTTTTGATTCCCGCGTATCCAGGAAACGGGACGCCCAGTAGGGCTTCGTTTGTTGGCTGGAATTCAGTCCGGAGCCGGTTTGAGTCTGGTGGTAGGTCAGGGCCATGAATTCTGATGGCGTCTCTACTATATTATCCGCCTTCGGAGTAATCGTCAGTAGGGCTTGTCGATTGTTCGCACCTGGTACCATGGGTGGAATGTTCACCACGAGATCATTGCCTTCAACGACAGCCCCATTCACTTTGTAATCCTCCAAATTTACGGTGCCGGAAACGCTCAGCCGAACCGTAGTTCCATCGAGACCAGAGGTCGAACTGCCTGGGATGATCGAGACCACCCAAGCACTGCCTTCAACGACATCAGTAGCCACAGTCGTAATGGCCACCTGATCTTCCGCATCGATGAACTTTATCAAATGCTCCTGCTTCAGCCCCACCGGATCAATGACCAAGGTGGCGTTGGGTACGGCAGATGTGGGATGCATCGCTTTCACCGAGATGACCCGACGCGTCACTCCTTTGGGAAAGACTACCGAAATCGCCGGTTGCCCATCCACATAGAGCCCATAGCTCGCTCCCACGTTGAGGGGGACGTTCTTAAAATCGTACCAGACCGAATTTACCAACCGACGCCCACGGACCTCGAGCGGGACTGTGTAGGTACCAGAGGCATTTCCTAGTCGAGTGATTTCAATTTGGGCGAAAGGACCCGAAGCCATTCCCGAACAGGCCGCGATCACTCGACTACTGCATCTAGGGAGCGAATTGTCGTTCACAGTTACGGTTGCCTCCGAAGCATTCCCAATCGCGTAGTCCAGCGAACCACCCAAGGCCACGATAATTGTCTCCATGGCCTCAACGTGGATGTCTTCATACGGTTGAACGGATACGTCTTGGTCCACTTTTCCCGCGGGAATGATCACCACCCCAGGAAGCGAGGGATAATCGGCCTCCTCATAATCTGAGGAGTTGGCAGTGGCCGAACCACCGACTCGATACCGAATCGTCAGCGCCTTGGTTGTGCTTCCGGTCCGGCTAAACCTAAAAGTGCCCGGATTGGCGGCTGCGGTTGGAGTCAATTTCTCGCCCGCCTCCGGATCTTGCGCCACGACGGATACCTCCGGCGGTTGCATATCCTCAATGGCAACGGTCGCTTTGTGGGCCGCACCTGCGATCGAATAGGTGGCAGCGGAGAGAATCTCGACCGTCACCGCACGACCCCCAGTCTTCTGGTTATTGAGCGGGATCACCGGGATTTTGACGGCGACTTCTCCCGCGGGAATCACAACGGAAGCGGGCGTTCCTACATCATCAGTTCCCGCTACGGCCGTACCAACCCGTTTGAGCAAAACGGTGAGAGCTTGGCCGATCAGTCCATCCCGCCGTACTTCCAGTTCACCTGGATCCGTCCATGTAAACCTCGGTTCGCGAGCCTCGGGATCCGTGGCTTGGATGCTCACCACTGGTAGATCATTGTCCGTTAGGGTCATCGTAGCCGACCGAGCCGTGGCCAATCCGTATTCCGCGCCGGTGACCAAATCCAACGTGAGTGTTTCACCCACTTCATCGAGCGAATCATCAATGAACTTAACCGGCACCATCACTTCGATAGCTCCGGCGGGTATCGTCACGCGATTCGGAATCCAAGTGTAGTCCGCCCCATTGGCCGCTCCTCCACGCAATTCAAAGAACACCTGTAGAGCTCCGCTGGTCGGGGCGGTCCGCCGAATGACGAACCGGGTCCCAGTCGTGGCTTCCGTGGCAACCGCCACGCTCGCGCTAACAGACACCAGCGACACCCCTTCAGCCACGAGCGGATTACGGCCGAGGCGGTACTCCATTTCATTGGGGAAACCATCCCCATCGCGGTCACTGACTTCATCGGTGGCCGATCGGGGATTCAATCCGTAATTCACCTCCCAGCCGTCGGGCATTCCATCTTGATCGGTATCAGCGTTGTTAGGCAACGTGCCCGATATGCGACGTTCATACTCATCACTGAGTCCATCAGCGTCGGTATCGGCAAAGGAAGCCGCCACTAAGATGAGCGTCGAGCGCGCATCCGCCGGCAACTCAAACCAAGTTTTCCCGGCCAAACCATTAAAGCGTTGTTCCAGTCGCCAAGGACCCGCTACTTGCTCGGCACCAAACAATTCATAGGCCAATCCGACAAACGTGCCCTGGAGCCAGCCTCGCCGAGTCGTCGTCGATGGTTGGGGTTGTATCCACAGCCCAGTCGGCGCTCCGCCAGGATCGGTTCCATTAAGGTTTTCTGCCAAGTTATACTCTGCCAACCCACCCCCAGAAGCGCCTCCACTCATCGAAGCCAAACGACCCACTCCAGCCGGTGACAACGGATAGTTAAACGTGAGCAGAGTATCATAGTCTCCCCGGATTTGGAGCGATCCCGTACCATCCCCGCCGAGACCCCACCCCCATCGCTCCCGTTCCGCCAAAGCCGGCCAACGCGTGACACCCAGACCATTGGTGACCAATCGCCCATCGAGAAAAAGCGCACTGTTAGTCGGCGACCAGGTCATGGCCACATGCTTCCAGGAATTGGATGCGAAAGCGACGGGAGTCCGTAGCATACTGGATTGCTGTCCAGCCGCCTGACTCACAAATGTCATCTCCTGTCCGCCGGGAGCAACCTGCCAGGCCCACCAACCGATCCGGTCAGGTCGGTTAGCTCCCACCTCCAAGAGCGGGGTGGCCATCGCCGGCGCACGACTGGAACCCGAGGTCCAATCAGGTCGAAACCAAAACGCAGCCGAACCATTACGCACCGAGAAATCACCGTTGGTGTTGGCTTGTCGAACCGAATAGCGAATGGCTGCTGCGCCTGGAGAATTCAACCGCAGCGACAGGCCTTTGTTCCAGGGGACCAATACCGCATTCGTTACCCACCAGGCCTCGTCACTAAGTCCGGAGGCCGAATTCACGTTGTCGAAGGACCATCCCCCGAGGATCTGATTTAGCGTGGTCGGCGGCCACGGAGCGGAATCCGAAACGCTGACTCCATCCGTGGCCCAGCCTCGTTCCGGAGGGATTGGAGCGGGTCCGGCCCAAGCGAAGGACTCTAAGATTCCAATAAGAACTCCACACCCGAGAACAAGGTGACTCGCGACGCTAAGCAACCTTCGGACGGAGGAGAATCGAGATGGATCGGTAGGTGCTGAATGCATGCTGCCATCTCAGCAAGTCGCCGGCGGTCTGCGCTATCGCCACATTTCATTAGAGCAGTCGACAAATTTGATAGCCCGACCGACATCGGTTCACGCGCAGCAGACGACGTCAGGAGTCTCCATCTCGGTCTCCACGACCGGCGCGCACCGACTGGAGTCTCGTCGTCGGCTGGTCGGCAACGAGAAGGGACTCAGCGTCCGATCTGTAAGCCCGCCGCGCCGCCCACGATCCGACGCAAGTTGCGCCCGATTTCTTGGGCGCGTTCAATCATCCAATTAGCGGCCGCCGGATCTAGGTGTTGCCGGCAATTCCGTTCCCACAAACCCAACCAGCGATGGAAATGCTCCTCCTGCAACCCCAGCGATAAATGGACTGCCCCAAACCCTCCTGCATAATTGGAAGGCGCCCCCAATTGGCGCGCCCAGAACGACCCGATTTTATCCAAATGCGCCGGCCAATCCTGGATCCGCGCATTGAAAATGGGGCCGAGGACTTCGTCCTGCCGCACGTCGGCGTAAAAATACCTCAGCAACTCCTTCAACGCCGACGCTCCACCCATTTGCTCAAACTGGGTTCTTTTTTCCGGCTCCGGTGCCTCTTCAGTTGAACTCGTCACCCGCCGAGCCTCGTCGCCCATTCCGTTGATTTCAATCTTCGCTACGGACGCTTGAACAGGTTCTGGAGCGATTCCGCTGACGACGCACGCTTCAGGCCAAAGGAACCGTCGTAACCGGGAAGGAGAATCTCGAAACCGCCGCCGTGCACTTAAACGTAATGGAATCGCCATCATGGCTCAAGCAGATGGCCCTATTGGTCGATTGTCTCCAAAATGAGAATAAAGCAACGGACCAAGCCCCCAAGGAATTCCATTATTCTTGCAGTCGGCGGCGGTCCTCCGCTGGAACGACCTCGACCGTTTTTGCCGGTAGGGTATTGGCCCCCAGACTACTCCAGCGCGTTTGGCAGGTCTCGGAAGGGCACCCCAAGGACCCTTTTGGGAAGTGCATCGAGCTTTTGCATGCTTGCGACTGGCACTCAAATCGCATCCCGCCTGTGGTCATCATGCTTGGGCTGGTGATCCGGGCGGACTGGTCCATGGGGTTTCATGGCCAGGCCGCCCGTTAGCTTAGCGAGACGGGACTTCTCTGAACGGCATTACCTTAGAGCCTGTCCTTTACGGTGCGCTTTCCCAGACCGCGTAAAAGGGCGCGGGCTGGCCGCCGGCGTGGGTGAAAGGGCCGGTCACGAAGATCTTCCGACCGGACATCTGCACCCGTTCCACTGCGCCCCTCAATCGCCGGAAAACGTCACCGTCACCCCCATCGTCCCGCGCCAGTTCAACGCCCAGGCCCAGCGACTGCCATCGGGTACCGTCCCAGAGCGCCACGCCCTGGGCCGGAGTGCTATCCAATTCGGCACCGGTAAAAGTGTCGTTATACACGAAGTCGAAGCCACCGCCCACGGCGATGCGGTCGCCCTCGATCGCAAAATCACCGTTGCGGAAACTGGAGGTGCCGAGCCCTGGTAGGCGGGTGGGGCCGCGCGTCCATTCCTGGCCGATCCAAGCGGCGAAGCCTTCCACCTGCACGTTAGGGAAACGTCCGGCGCGACCGAAATCGCCCTGGAAATACAACTTGTCGCCGGCCGCACGGACGAAACTAGCCGAGCCGCGGTTGAAGTTGGACATATCTACCCCGCCGCCCAAACTGTCCTTGAAATGATTGTCCCGCCACGCACCGACATTGTTGCCGGGGAACTGGAAGCTTCCGGCCACGTAGAGCGTTTCGCCCACCACGGCAAGTGATTCGACCCATTCGTTGAGGAAGTCATTCTGGCCACGTTGGCCGCCGACGCCGTCTAAGCTTTCGTTGAATTGCGGGCCAGTGACCTTGCTCCATTCGGTGCCATTCCAGCGGCTGAGGTTAAAGGTGCCCACGCCGCCGGACTCCCGGAACATCCCGCCTGCATAGAGAGTCGTACCCATGAAGGCGAGATCACGCACTTCATAGATACCGTTGCGGAAGTCGGCTGTCGTGACCGTGATGCCGCCACCTAGCGGCTGCCACGCAGTACCGTCCCAGCGGGCGACACCACTGGCCGCCACACCGCCGAGTCGGGTAAAGTTGCCGGCGGCATACAGGGAGGCTCCGTCATGGGCCAGGGCTTTCACGCGCACCGTCTCGGTGTCGTCCCGCGTGGCCAGGCCGAGGATTTCCCAACCATCACCCACGCGACGAGCCACGCCGAGACCGTCGGCGAACTGACCGGCCACAAACACCTCGGCTCCCTCATTGCGCACCAAAAGGGCAGTGCCAGCCCCAGTGAGCGGATTGCGCTCGTGCGTGAGGTCCAACCACCGGCCGTCGGCTTGGCGGGCGCGTTCAATGGCGAAGGAGTAATCCTCGGGCCTTTCATCTGCGGGCATCTGGATTTCGAGGCGATAACGTCCGGCCTGGCTGAGCTGCTGGAACAACCGGACGTTGCAGTCGGAGAATCCGTCGTCTCGATCTAGGTCCAGCAGGTCCGTGCCATCCGGGGCCAATAAGCGGACCGACGTCTTTCCGTGGCACCCTTCGGAACCCGTGTCGAATCGCAGGTTGATGACTTCAGCGGCAGCCAAGTTGAACTCGAACACTCTTCGGCTGCCGGGCAGCGGCAGAGACTCACGAAACTCGAGTTTCCGCTCCTCGCTGAGATCGTGGGTGGTCGTCTCGGTACCCGGCACGCCAGCCACGATTTCATAGCCCGAGTTGAACTCGGTGGACTGCAGCGTGCCGGTAATGATGAGGCGGTATTCGCCCGCCGGCACAGTGACCGTCCAGGCCCCTGCGACGCACATGCGATCGTCACTGAAGATCGTCTGGCCTGCGGCGTTGACGAGCGTCCAGGAATGACAGCCGCTGAATTGAGCCACCCCGAAGGCGACGGGCACCCCGCCCGGCAGCTTGAGAGTATAAACGTCCCGACTCGCGGGACCACTAATGGAGCCGCCTTCCGGTGAGCGATACACCGCGCCTCCAGCTAAATCGAACGGCCCAAACTGCCGCTCCAACACCGGCCGCACCGCCAGGGCAAGGGTCAGTGCCTGGGGTGAGTTGTTTCGAATGAAGAGGGTGAAAATTCCGCCGTCACCCGTGTCCGGTACCACGACTTGTCCGGCCGGATCTTCCGCTAGCAGCACGCCCCCCGGCCCGAACATCTGTAGCAACAGCGCCGGCCCAAAGAAAAAGTTCTGCCGGTTAAAACTGAACTGGGATCCGACTGGAAGCGTGAAGGCGACGGCAGCAGCGTCGCCGGGGTTCAGGCGACCGACCTTAGAGTGGAATTGAGTATCGCTGCCCGAGCTGTAGGTCTCGTCCGCCGCCAGAGTGACGGCATGGTTTCGCACCTGCGCTCGGGTCACCCGTAGGCGGGACTGCCCGCCGTTTCGCAGCGCGTCAAACCGAACCCGGATCACACCGCCCTGCGGCGCGGACACGACAACGGCGGGCTGGGTGCAAATCTGTACCTCAAGCAGGGCCGGCCGCCTGGCTGGATCGAGGACCGTCCACTGGAACGGACATGGAAAGGCGCTACCCAGCGCTTCGAGGAAGTAAGAGGCTCCAGCCTCGGCAGTCAGTTCCCACACGTCCTCCTGACCCAGGGACGCGTTCGCAGGACCGGTGAAGTCCTGGGCCGCCGCGCCGCTTAAAACTTCGGCCAAAGTCTGCGTGATGACTCGCGCGATCTGCAGCGTGTAATTCTCGGAAAAATCACCCTCGCCCTTCGCGATTTTGAGCAGATGGGTGCCACCCAGCAGCAGCGGGGTTTTGAAAAACAGCCGGTTGTCCCGCAGTAGTTCTTCCCCGTTCGGACCGACTAACGTGACGGTCAGTTGGCGGGGATTGCTCACGGCCACCGGCCCGTCGCCGCTCACCACGAGTAGGTATTCATCGGAGGCGAACGAACCTTTAAGGGAGCCGGCGAGGTTCAGCGGTGCGGTGCCCAAATCCAAACGGGACACGTCGAAGATCCACTCCAGTCCAACGGCGAGGGCATTGCCGCCCAGGTCGGTCACGGTGGGGGACAGGACCGCTTGGTATCGGCCTGGTTGCAGGGGCGGCGAAAAATCAAGCCTCGCCACCGTCGAACCGACCGGCAGTGCGAGCGTACCTGCAACTGGCACATCGTCCCCCGTGCCCATGACACCGTCTAATCCGGCCCCCACCACGGTGAACCCGAGGGCCACCGAACCAGGGTCCATCGCCGCACTGAATGTCACTTCGACTGAGCGTCCGGCTGCCTTACCGTCGCTGGAGGGCCGATGAGCTAGCACACGCGGCGGGAGCACCTTGAAGGTCCAGGATATCCCAGAACTCATGACGTTGCCCGCGGGATCCGCCGCCCCCGCTTCGAGCGTCGCCTGGTATCGGCCTACCGTCAGGCCGGGTTCCAATTGCAACAGCACGGCCGGCGGACCGGCCTGGTAAATCTGACGACCCGTCAGCACTGGCACGTCGTCCGCCGTCCCAATTTCACCGTCGGGTCCGGCCTCCACCACCGTAAGCAGGTTCGCCGTCACGCTGGCGGAATTGAGCGGCTCGTTGAAGATCACACCCACGCGTGCCAACCGGCCGCCCTCGAACGTGGCCCCGAAGCCAGGGATCACCTGCTGGACGAAAGGCGCGCTCGCATCGCCGGTCAGGCTGAGCACCAGTTCCGAGCTGTCCGCCGCATTGCCGCCAGTGTCCGTCGCCCGCGCCCGCAAGCGCACGGTGGGCCGGGCATCGCTCCGGCGCGGGAGGAGCAAAGGCAGCTCGAAAGGCGCGACCGGGTCTACCCCAACCGGCACTCCGTCCACGAAGAATTCCACGCGCGCAACGCCCACGTCATCCGTCGCCTCCGCGACGAAGGTCGCCAGCCGACCCTCCTCAGCCTGCCCGTCGGTAAAGGGCGACCGCAACCTCACCGTCGGCGGCCGGCCGAAGCGGTCACTCACAGCATGGCGGATCACCGCCAAACCGGCAGTACCGTCAGCCACGAAGGCGAAGTTGCCGCTGAGCGCGAGCGCCTCGGCGCTGCCCGCCGTGGGATATTGCGTGTCGAAACTCAGAGCGGCCCCGTTAGGTCGCAAATCGAACGTCTGCACGTCGTGCGCGCCGTCGTCCGTGCTGAACGGATCCGCCGCAGCGAGGGCCCGACCCGTCGCGTCGGGAGCGAGCTGGCGCCAGCCGAACTGCCCGTCCAGTTGGTTGGCCAGCAGCACGAGCTCGAAAGGCCGCACCTCGAACATCGCCACACCCGCCGTGTGGGTGGCATACAAACGGTTGCCCGCCAAGCCCAAGCGCAAGAGTCGTCCACCAGCACCGCGTGAACCCTCGAAGGAGATGCTCGCCCGTTGGCTGAGCTGGGTGCCTTCCAACTTGAACGAAGCTACGTCCATGCGGGAATTCCCGACCATGAGCACGAATAAATCTTCCCCCGAAACGAGCAGATCTTCCACTGGGCCGGAGACAAACGTCCGCGTCAATTCGCTCCCGCTCCCGAGATCCACCGTCGCAATGCGGCCGTTGGCCAGGCCCACGAATCCAAGGTCGCCCGCCACCGCTACCGCCGTGACCGGCGCGTCAAAGGTAATCCTATTAGGCGCTCCCGGACTGGGCAGACCTTCGAGATGGACCACCGCAACCCCGGCGGAACCAAGGCCCACCAGTAGGCGGGTGCCCGCCCCGGCGATACGCCGCGCCTCGCCGGGTAGCTGGATCAGGCCCACCAGGGCTGGATTCTCGGGGTTTACCACGTTGAACACGCTGACCCCGCGAGGGCCGTCCGCCACGGCGACGAGATTCCCTAGCACCGTGACGTCCCAAGCGTACCCCGGCGTGTCCGACACCTTAACGACGCCGAGCGGCTCTTCCGCCGCGCCATTGACGGGCGTGCCCGCCAGTGCCTCCGCCGCGTCGCTAATGCCGTCACCGTCGGTATCGGTCCGGGCGGGATCACTGCCGAGGACGGCTTCCGCCTCGTCCGGCAGGCCGTCGCCATCGGTGTCGGTCGCCAACAGGCCCAAGGTCAAGCGGCCCAGTTCCGTCTTGCTGCCGTCTTCGCCAGTGGTGAATTCGGTGGAACCGCCGAACCGCCCGTCCGCCGTGGCGACGGTCACCTCGTAGCGCGTCTGGCTCCGCAACACGCGCGGCCGGGGGAATACCACCGGCCCACGATCACGCCGGCCTCGCTCCAGACGGCCGGTTTCGAGGTTCTTCAGCACGAAATAAAACGAGCCTTTCACTGGCGAGCGCAACAAATCGCCTGCGGCCTGCTGGCGGACCGACCGGTTCACGTTCACCTCGGTGGCCCGTTCCGGGAGACCCGGCGGCAGTTCCGGTCCGGTCACGCGGAGGATGGAAGCCGGGGGCCGAACGGCCAACGGTTCGAGGGCTGGATTGGCGTTCGGCGCGGGGGCGGCCTCGATCAGGCGTGAGTCTTGGAAGGTGCATTCTGTTCCGCATTCCGAGACGAAATGAATGAGCACCTGCTTGATGCCAACCGTGGAAAAAACGGTCGTGAAACTATCGCCCGAGCCGGTGCTGGGCACGCCATCGGGGCATTCCCAGGTAACCCTGCCCGCGACGTGGTCAGGTGCATAAAATCGCTGCAGCACTCCAACTCGGAAAGGACCGATCGGCTGTACCGCGGGGCCGGTGAAACAGCCGGTGAACGGTGCGATGGTGCGGTCCTCGACCTCAAACTGCTCGGTCACCTCACAAGTACGACCGCATTCCGTGCGGAGCTTTCGCGTGACGGTCTGGGTGCCCGCCGAGCAAAAAACGGTGCGGAACATGTCGCCAGTTCCACGCGACGGCTTCCCGCCCGGCACGATCCACTCGATCGTGCCAGCGCTGTGTTCCGGGGAAACGAATTCGACGGCCTCGCCCATTCCGAGCGGCCCAAAGTACAACAGCGGATCCAGCGAACAGACCTCATTTTCGGTCACCCGAACCGTCACTGATTTAGAGACAGAATCACGGCAGTCCGGAGACAACACGGCGCGGATAACGTGGTCACCCGGTTCGCAGAACGAAAAATCCACCACGTCGCCCGCGAGTCCTTGCACTTGAGCGGTGGCACAGAACCAATTCACGATGCCCGGGGTATGACTATCGGCCTCGACACTCATCCGTCGCTGACCGTGCCTCAAATCCGCCTGGAAGATCGGCCCCATCACCGAAGGACCTTCTGATTCGCATTCTTTCTCCGCTGCGCCACCGCTGGTTTCGACCCCCGGCTGCACTCCGTGCCAACCGGGCTGCAGCACGCCGACTCCAGGATCAGTGTCCACGAAGTTGCCGTCCGCCGTCACCGTGGCTGGTCCCACGATTTCCCAGTAACCCTTGTCGTGGTCAAAGCTCCACAGCGCCGTCTTGGCCGCGGGGGGCAGGGTTACCCCGGTCGTCGGATCGGGCAGGTTGGGGAACCGCACGGGTACGGGCTGAGCGAAGTTCCGCGGGCCGTCCGTCTGAATGGTGATGACGAGCGGGAAGTTCAACCCGTCCGGCAACGGTTCGGGCAGACGGTCCGGCGGCACGGGGGCGATACCGACGCGGCCGCCACGCGCGCCGTTGTCGTCAAAGAGCGCGCCCGGGGGGACCAAAAGCTCGACTCCGGCGAGCGCGGGGTTGGCGGCGATCACGGCGGAGGGAAATGTGACGGTCGTCGGCAGCGTGGCACTGACCGGCTGAAGCGAACCCGCCCGGATCAGCGGCAGGTACACCTCGCCGTTGCCACCCGCGAGGTTATCGGCACGCCCCGCCACAGCCGTCCATGCCTTGCCGACAAAGGGATAATAATCGCCATCGGGCCACTGGCTGCCGACCGCCGTGCGGCCGTCCACGTGCACGAAGAAAGTACCGGCCGGTGCGTTCGTGAGCTGGAAGTTGCCCTGCCCATCGGTGACGGCTCGCAGATTTTCCTCCTGGCCGTCCACCGTGACGGTTACTCCCGCCAGCGGACGGTTGAGCGCGTTGGTACCGGTGTCGGGACCAGCTACTAGTTCGCTGGCAAAGACCCGTCCGATCACCGCCGTGCGCGGGACGGGCTGATTGTTCAGCGTGGTGAAGATCACGAAACCCGCCCCACCCGGCGTGCCGTCACGGTCAGCGTCCACGGGTTTACTAGCCGCGTCCCAGACCTTGTCGCCGTCGAAAGCAACGCGGATTTCGGTGCCGCCGGGCAGTGGTTCCAGATAGAAGAGTGTGGCCGTACGCCGGTCGCCGGCCAACTCAGTGCGGGCCAGCACGCGCGTACCAGCTGCCTCGGCAAAGAAGTTTCCGGCACCCAGCAAGGTATCCTCAGCCAGCGGACGGCTAAACCGCAGCACGGTCTCTCGCGTCACCGCCACGCCATCCTCCCCGTCGCCAGGCGAACTGGTGAACTGCGTGCCGCCCAACGGTGCTTCGTCCCGTACGAGAGGATTAGTGCCGGCCCCAATTTCAGCCACGTCATCGCGACCATCGCCGTCCGTGTCGGCCGCTGCGCTGCGAGCCAACTGTTCCAGGCGAAAGAATCCTTGTTCTGTGGCGGCATTCGCCGTCAGCGGTCCTTGCAGGCCCACCGCGACCACACCCGTGACATTAGTCACCGTCGCGCCGCGCAATAGCCGGTAGTAGCTGGCAGAATTCGCCGTAAACCGGATCTCGACCTGGTTCCCCGCAGGCGGGCGAAATCCCTCGATCACGAGATCGGCGGCAGCGATGGATCCCGCGAGCGGCGCGAGGAACAATCCCACGGGCAGGAAGGAGCAGTAGGCAGCGCGGGGCAGGGCAGGAAAGAGCATAGGGCGAAAGAGTTATGAACGGGAAAACGGCCTAAATTTACTTACCGATAGAAGCGACCGGAAGCAAGACCCCATCCGCAAGTCAGGCACCGGCTGCGGCTGATCCCTCCACCGCGTCCCGATAGTTCTCGAAGATGTGCTCAAAGATCGTGACTGCCTTCTAGCTCTCGATCCATTCCTGGAATTTCTGCGCATAATCGGCGCGGGTCTTGTTCAGCCGGATCAACTTCTCGAGCTGCGCTAGTAGGGCGGCCTTCAAAACTTCGAGGTCGGTGTTCTGGTGCTTCGAATTCTGCAAACGCTGCCGGAGCACAGCGCAATCAATGCGGGGGAGGTCAACAGCGCCACCTGCCCCGACAGCGCCTGCGGCAGCAGCAGGTCGCGGGTCCGGTGAAGGTTTTGGATTGGGCGTTGGAGCGTGTTCACTTGCTCGAACACGGCGTCGGTCTCGCGAGCGAAGCGGGCAACAAGTTCGCGTGCCGGTTTAACGATTTGCATCCGGCGGAAGGTGTCCACGACCATGGTGTCGAACGTCGCGCCGCCGACGTTCGCTTTCAGGTAATCCACTTGCTGGAGCGTCATCAAGAAAAGGAAACGCTGCGGGATGCCGGTCTTGCCGCGCAGTGCGTAGCAGGACTGATTCATCGCCATGGGCACAGACGGGAGCGCGACTTTGCCTACCGTGCCGCTCGCCGGGATGAACACGGTGTCGGGCAGATAAAGTTCGCTCGCGCACTTGGAGAGGCCGACCTCGGTGTGTGCTTGTCCGTGTCTTGAACGTAAAAGCAGTCGGGTACATCGCGCGGCGGTCACCGAAACTCCTGCGGTCAGGCTTCGCCAGTCTTGGTTTCACGCTCGCGCGCGGTGCAGTGCCGTTGTCGGTGCGGAACTGGTCAGCGGAGGCCCAGAGGAGCTTTTCCAGAGTGTCGCTGGCCAGATTCTTTTCCGCAGGCGCGATCCGGTGCCTGGGTTGAAGGTGGCTCCGCAACTGAATCGGAGGCCAGATCAGAGGGAAACGAGACTTGCCAGGGTTAATAGCGGCAACCGAAAGCTTGGGGCAATAGGGATGATGGGCTTTGGAGGTCTCAATTCGAATTTGGCATGTGGGCAGGAGGGAAGGAAGTGGGGGCGGTAAGGGGTAAGGCGTAAGCGGGGTTCCGGGAAACGTGGGCAAGGGAGTCGGGAACCGCCCCTTTTAGGCCCCCTGAGCAGCGAGGAGAAAGAAGCAAACTCTCCCTGAACACGCTGAAAGCTAAGAGAAATAGCGTACAGAGGGCGAATGGCGTCCGATACTCCAGCAGGTTCGTGTCCCCAATGCGCCCCTCCTTCCGCGGTTTTGCCCGCTCTCAACTCTCAACTTCTTAAGTGGTGCCGGTGGAGGGACTCGAACCCCCACTCCCTTGCGAGAACCAGATTTTGAGTCTAGCGCGTCTGCCATTTCGCCACACCGGCACGGGGACGTCAAAAAACGCCCGGCTGATATGCGTCAGCCAAGGCAATCGTGCAAGAGTGGAGAATGCTGAGTTGAAAAATGTCGGACACCTCAGCACCCGCCCTCTCCGACTTCGCTCGGTTCCGACTTCCGGATTTCGCTGCGGAACTGTCTGCTGAAGCGGTGCGGCATTGGGTTCTTGGCATGGGATTGAGCGTGTTCATCGGGTCTTCCCGGATGGGACCCACCTCGGCCGCCGTAACCCCCACCGAACAGGCTTATTTTCAGCCCTCGGCCCTTCGCGGAGTTCAGTTGAGTCCCGATGGACGCCAGGTGGGTGCTTTGGTTCAGTCCACTGGGTGGGCTTGGGCGCAGTGGCAGCCCGAACTTTCCGCGGATCCCCAGGTCACCATTACCGGAAATTTTCGGGAGTTTGTCTGGGCCGGGAACGGCTCGGTGATCGCCAGTGAACGTCAGGCAGGCGGTCTGGATTGGTGGCGCCTGGACATTGTTAGCGCCACTCGGACCCGCTTAGTCCCCTCGCCCGACCAAACGTGGGTACGAGTTCTCCGTCCCGCCCCTCGTTTGAGCTCAAGCGTACTTCTGGAAGGCTTCAGTCACACCGATTCCCGACGCTCCGACCGGGGCCGCTGGCTGGACGTATTCCGCGTGCCTACCCAGGGAGGGCCCGGCGAACGGGTGGCGCGAAATCCGGGCGACGTCGTCGAATGGCTGGTTGATGGTTCGGGCGAGGCTCGGTTGGCCCTGGCCATCCGCGGTCGAACGCAGGAATTACGCCTCGCACCGGGTTCGCGTTCCGGAGCCTGGCGAACGGCTCTGACCTTCGATTTCGTGAAGGATCCGGCCAAATTATTAGAAATTTCAGCCGACGGACGGCGTGCCTGGTTCGCTGCGCGTCTGGGTCGGGATACGCGCGGAGTCTATGAGTTCGACCTCATCGGGCAGCGGGTCAGCCGAGCGCGCTGGACGGATCCGGACTTTGATTTCGCGGGACGGGTGCTGGTTTCGGGGAATGACCTGATGGCGGTGGTCCTCGACGGGGAACGGCCGCACTCCGAGTGGTTCAACCCACGTTGGCAGGGCGGAAGGACGGCGAATTGGACCCCATTGAGCCTCTCGGATTCTGGGGAATTCGGGTTATTGGGGGCACCCAATGTCCCGCCTGCGAGTTCGCTTTGGTGGTGGGACCGGCAACGGGACGTCGGGCAGCGACTAACCTGGACCGACGGGGACATTCCGCGGATTTGGCCGCACATGGAACCGACGGAAGGAACCTGGGAGGAGCGGCGACCGTTTCCGCGGCAGGCAGGCCAATGGCTGGCCCGTGATGGCGTACGCTTACGCGGATACCTGACGCTCCCACGACTGCCCGGGGGGACAAAACCGCCCTTGGTGGTGCTGGTGCACGGCGGACCGTGGAGTCGAGACCTGTGGCAGAGTCCTCCGGAGGTTTCCTTCCTGGCGAGCCGGGGTTGGGCGGTCTTGCAGGTGAATTATCGCGGCTCGGCCGGATTGGGTTGGACGTTCCAAGAATCGGGCGCCGGCCAATGGGTTCGAGCAACTGATGATCTGGTCGATAGTGCTCGTTGGGCCGCAGATTTGGGTCTCATCGATGACTCCCGAATGGTGACGGCGGGGGGAAGTTTTGGTGGATTCTTCTCGGTTTTGGCCCTGACTCAGGCGAATCAACCCTTCCAGGCCGCGGCCAGTCTGGGCGGCGTTTTTGATTTACCCCAGTGGCTGCGGGACGCCCGACGGCGAGCCCCCGATTACGTGGGGCTCGCCCAGCGCGAATTACTCGGCGTAGCCCGGGCGACCGACAGCGATTCATGGCGGGTGCCGGCAGCGAAGATTCAGCGGCCGGTGTGGCTCGTCCATGCGCGGGACGACACCGAAGTCGACTTCGCGCAGTCAGCTCGTTTCGCCGAATCGTCCAGGAAAGCGGGGAAAGCGGTCGAGTTTGATCCTTTGGCAACAGGAGGGCACACCCTGGGTTCACCGGCACAGCAGGCCGCAGTGTGGGATCGGGTGGAGCGGTTCTTACGGCGCCAGGTGGAGCCGGGATCTCCGAAAGCGGACCGATGAACTGACCAATAGTTCTCGGTTTCCCGGAAGGTAATTTCAGTAAACCGACTCGCCGGACATTTCCGCGAGGAATCTGGCAGATCGGTTCCAGGTCCGGGCGAGCGAACGGGGGACAAAATGGAGACCCTTGACCTTGTCTGGTACCTACGGAGGAGAAGAGGCGATCGATCGTTTGACGAAAGGCCGGTTTAACGATAGCGCTTTCGAGTCATGCACCAGCTCTGGCTTGCGGTTCAGTGGGGACTCCTGGTCGGCAGTGGAACCTTCGCCCTGGCCCAAAGTGGGTCGGCGTTGACCTCCGCCACACCGCCGGTCGAGGAAATCGTCGAACGGATGGTCATCCGGGCTCAGGAGGGACTGAGCGAAACAAACGGACTGAAGCATTCTTGGCGGCGCGTTACAGTCATTGAAGACCTCGATACGCGCGGTCAGGTGGAAAAGCGGCGGACCAAGGAACATTCCGTGATCGGACGCGGTGCGAATCAAGAAGCGACCTTGGTAAAGATCGATGACCGCCTGGCCAATGAGCGGGAACTATCCCGAGAACACCAAAAGGAAGGTGAGAACCGTCAACGGTATGCCCAACGCGGTGATCGCCGGGGCAATCTGGAACTCGACCAGAAATTAATCCGCCGCTTCCGCTATCAGTGGCTATCGAATGAACTGGTGGACGGGCGCTGGACCCATGTCCTGAGCTTCTCGCCCCAGGCAGGTCAGGAGTCCACCAAGGCCGCCGATCGCGTCTTAGGCAATCTGGGCGGACGGATCTGGGTGGATTCGGAGCTTCATGAAGTCGCCCGAATTGAAGCGGAATTGCTCAAGAAACTGAGTATTGGCGGGTTCATTGCCGAGGTGAGCCGCTTGGGATTCCTCATTGAGCGCCGTCCGCTGGCGGGCGGGGCGTGGGTGAATACCCGACTCGACAGCCATGCGGCGGGTCGAAAGCTGTTCGACCGGTTTTCCGGTCGCATGGAGGTGGTTCAGGAGGATTTTCAACCGCTGACCGCCGTTTCCAGCGACGTTCCGTGAAAGCCAATTGCAGAAAAAGCCGGAGGATAACAGGTCCCTCCGGCTTGCTTACCACTTACCACTTACCACTTACCGCTTGCCCCTTTCCTCGGCCCCGTCCGTTCACAGCGCCGACTTCAGCGTCTTGATCTTGGCGCGAATCTTTTTGAAGTCGGGGTGTTTCCGCGCGGCGGCCAGGTCGGGATCACGTTGCAGGGCCTGAAAGTCACGGAAACCGAGCTCCAAGGCGTTTTCCAGCTCGCGGCAGGCTCGTTCCGGTTCGCCACTGAGGGCCAGACTGCAGGCGAGGTTGAAACGGACATGCGGATCGTCGGGACGAAGGAACCGCAAACGTTCGTCCACGGTCAAACTGTCGCGGGCTCGGCCGCGCAGCGTGTAATTGTCCCCGAGTAACTCCAGGGCCTCGACATAAGCAGGATCGCGCTGCACGAGACCTTCGAGAAAGCCGATCTCGATATCGAGATCGCGCGCCTCCCGCCGGCTGATTTTGGGTTCACGTTGGTCGGCCATAGCCACGCCCTATTTTCGAAGGAGACCTGGATCCGTCAAGCCACAGCACGCAGTCTTGGCAAAACGGGTTTGCAGTCCCCGCTGCCCCCCGAATACTCCGGGAGACCGTCTTCGCCTCTGCACCCTTTTTCATGAACGAGTGGAATATCCAGTCTCGCAACTCAGTTTGCCTTATTACCGGCCGTGCCTTTCTTGACCACGAACCTTGTCACACGGTGCTGCTGGCGGCCCCCAAACATGGTTTTGAACGTCTAGATCTGAGTGTTGAGGCGTGGCAAACCCACGGGGCCGAGATTTTGGCGCGTCCCAATTTGGTGTCCCATTGGCGCGGCGAATACGAGGCCCCGCCGGCCACCCCACCAGAGGCCATCCGAAAAGACGACGCAGAGTCGTTACTTCGCAAACTGCTGGAACGCGGAGAGGACCAGTACTCGGCTGTCTGCTATATCCTGGCCGTGATACTCGAACGGAAACGACTGCTCAAGGTGAAGTCCCAACTCAAGGAAGGGGGCCGTCGGATCTTCGTTTATGAGCAACCGCGGACCGGGGATCTCTTCACCATCAGCGATCCGGATCTGCAACTGGACCAGCTGGAAACCGTGCAACGTCAGGTCGCTGATCTGCTTGCCCACGGCATCGTGGAGCCCACCCCGGTGGAAGAACCCTTTAATTCGCCCAGCGTTATTCCAACGCTCGCGAGCGCCAACTAACCTGCCGTGGTCCACACCGCTTTATTGGAACAGGTACTCGGTTACAAGTTCCGGGACCAGAACCTCTTAATCCTGGCACTGACCCATCCCTCTTTGGCGCACGAAGCCGGGGTAGGGCCACTCCAACAGCACAATCAGCGCCTGGAATTCCTGGGAGATGCCGTCCTGCAGTTGGTGATCACCGGTGAGCTGTATCAGAAATTCCCGATCTTTGGTGAAGGTCCACTGACCCAAGCCCGCGCTCAGATGGTCAATCGGACCTCGCTAGCGGGTCAGGGCCGGCGTTTGCAGTTAGGCGACCATCTGATTCTCAGCCGAGGCGAAGAGACCACCGGCGGGCGGATCCGGGAATCGACGTTGGCCGACGCCTTTGAAGCCGTGATTGGGGCGATGTTTCTGGATGCCGGTTACGACGCGACGGCCGAGGTGATTCTGCAACTGTTTCGCGATGGATTCGGGGAACTGGTTGAACTACCCAATTTGATCAACCCCAAGGGCGAACTGCAGGAATTTCTCCAGGCCAAGTCGCCTGAACCACCACATTACGAGCAGATTTCGGTGAGCGGCCCGGATCACGTCCGGCTCTTCGAGTGCGCGGTTTATCATGGAACCCTCGAATTAGCGCGCGGACTGGGTCGGAGCAAAAAGCTGGCTGAAAGCGCCGCCGCACTGGAGGCCTTGCGGCGGTTGAAGGAAGCCAACCCTTCGGCGGAAGGCACGGGAAAATCCGCTGGAACCGCGGAATGAAGCAGATCACCGCTCCTCCAATACCCGAGCTTCCTGCCCGATTCCCTTTCGTGCTCACCGTGCTGTTCAGCGTGCTGCGGATTCTGGGTCTCTTGCTGCTCGTCTATGTCGGATTGATCTTGCTGGTAGCGGTCAGGCAGCGGTCGTTGATCTACCAACCCGCTCTGGTGTCGACCGCTGCGCTGGCGGACTTTGCCGCGGAGCGACGGATGCAACCCTGGACCAATGCCGCCGGCCTACGAATCGGCTGGCAGCGGGCGCATGAACGTCAACCCGCTGCGGGTGCGGTGCTCGTGATGCATGGGAACGCCGGAACGGCCGTCGGCCGAGAGTACCTCGCCGATCCCTTGCAAAAGGCCTTACCCCTCGATGTGTTCATCCTGGAATACCCCGGCTATGCCGACCGTCCAGGAAAACCATCACAGACCGCCTTTCTGGCGGCGGCGGAGGAAGCCGCCTCGCTCCTGGTAGGACAGAAAACGTTGTACCTGATTGGTGAGTCACTGGGTTCCGGGCCGACCGCGCATTTGGCCGGCAGGTTGGGAGAGCGCGTGACCGGGGTGATGTTCTTCGTTCCCTTTAACCGGCTAACCGCCGTGGCCAGTCTCCATTATCCGTGGTTGCCGGTGGGTTGGCTCCTGCAGGATCGGTTTCCAGTCGACGAATGGCTGGAGAAACATCCCGGCCCGGTCGGCTTTGTGATTGCCGGAGCTGATCAGGTTATTCCACCCGCCCTGGGACGCGCCCTACACGACGGTTTTGGCGGGAAGAAGCGACTGTGGGAAATTCCTGGAGCCGGCCACGAGGATGCCCTGGTGCAGACGCTGGAATGGTGGCGGGAGGTCGGCCAATTCTGGGGAATGGCCAACTCGGCGATTCGGTAATCACCGGGAAGAACAGGCGCCCCACCCGACGCCCCGGATTACTGGCAAATTGGGTTGATCAGGCTTCGCGGCAGCATTGAGCCTAAGCACGTGAGCAAGAAGTCCGCGAAAATTGCCGCCTTGATTGAATCCCAACAGGGACGTGACCTCGACGCGCATTACCTGGGTTACTTTGAGTGCTTCAATCGCCAACTGTTCTATGAAGCGCACGATGTCCTCGAGGAACTCTGGCTCGCCCAGGGGAAAACCGGGCCAAATTACGCCTTTTACAAGGGTTTGATCCAACTCGCGGGAGCGTTCGTCCATTTGCAAAAGAACCGGCTGCGTCCCGCGGTGGCGTTGTACAATCTGGCTGAGGCAAATTTGCGTCAGTATCCCTCCCAGCATGAGCGGTTCGAGATCGACCGGGCTCTGGCGCTCATCACGGACTGGCGCGGGCGGGTGGAAACGGGTGAGTTTATCCACAATCCGTTACCGCACAGTGCCCCCCCGGTTTTGGGATTGAAGTGACCCTCGGAACGTACCGTTAGGAATGTTTAGGGACCCTTCGCCGTGGAGCCTGGTGGGTAAGTGCAGTCGATGAGGAGTTCGCGGCCCAAGGATTAACTCCGGCTGGTCTCAACCCAAAAAACCTGTTTCCACGGCGGAATCGCCTGCCTAAGTTCCCCGCTTACCCGGCTCCCGGCTGGGTTTCTCTCTCCAATCGCACCTTCGAATTATGCCACTGACACACACCACGGATCTGTTCGCCAAGGCCCTCAAGGGCAAGTACGCCCTCGGGGCCTTCAACGTGAACAACATGGAACTTCTCCAAGCCATCATCGAGGCCTGCGAAGAGGAAAAGGCCCCGGTGATGCTCCAGATTTCCAAGGGCGCCCGCGACTACGCTCACCCGATCTATCTTAAGAAATTGATCGAGGCCGCCGTTAGCCTCAGCACCATTCCTATCGCCGTTCATCTGGACCACGGCGACAGCTTCGAACTGTGCAAGCAGTGCATCGACGAGGGATTCACCAGCGTCATGATCGACGCTTCCCACGATCCCTTTGAAAAGAACGTCGAAGTTTGCCGCAAAGTGGTGGACTACGCCCACAAGTATAACTGCGTGGTCGAAGGCGAACTCGGCATGCTGGTCGGCGCCCAACACGACGACGGTGAAGAAGGCGGCAGCTATTCCAAGGGCGGCGCCTATACACATCCTGATGAGGCCGTCGAATTCGTCCGTCAATCCGGAGTTGATTCGCTGGCCGTCGCCATTGGCAACAGCCACGGCGCTTACAAATTCAAGGGCGAGCAGCATCTCGACCTCGAACGGCTCAAGGCGATCAAGAAAGCGCTCATGGATGCCGGATTGGGTGACTATCCGCTCGTCCTTCACGGGGCTTCTTCGGTGCCCAAGGAATTGGCGCAGAAGATCAACAAGTATGGCGGCGACCTCGGCGAAGAGACCGCCGGCGTTTCCGAAGCCGACATTGAGGTTGCCCGCCGCACGGGCTGCACCAAGGTCAACATCGACACCGACCTGCGTCTGGCCATGACCGCCGCGATTCGCGAAGTGCTCGTGACCAAGCCCAAGGAATTTGATCCGCGCAAATATCTCGGCCCGGCCCGCAAAGCCGTGAAGGAACTGGTCCGGCACAAACTTCGCAACGTCCTGTGTTGCGCCGGTCACGCTTTTGACTGAGCTGTTGCCAGCCCGGGGCGGCAGATTCTAATTTCCCAGAAGCGGAGGGATTCTTCCGCCCTTTTTCTTTTTAAGGCGTAGGGACCGTGCGCTACACCGTCCCCCAGCCCGGGTAAAGTTCCGGATCAGCGTTTCCAGAGACGCCCCAGATCCTCCTCACGCGTCCCGTTCACCCGCCGCAGCCCAGCGCCCCGACCCTCGGCACCGGCGAGGCTTGCCGGCCCGGGGGCCTTGGTGCTCTCTTGACTGGTTTCCCGCGTGAACCTGCCTACTCCATGAATCTGCTGCCCGTCCTTCTTCTCCTGCTGTCGATCGGCTTCCTGACCAGAGTTTCGGCCGCGGACCGCGCCCCCAACATCATCGTGGTTTTCTTCGACGATCTGGGTTGGGGTGATCTCGGTACGTTCGGAGCGAAGGCGATTCAAACACCGCACATTGATCAACTGGCAACCGAGGGTACCCGCTACACGAGCTTCTATGTTTCCCAACCCGTCTGTTCCGCCTCCCGCGCGTCGTTGCTGACCGGATGTTACGCCAACCGCGTGGGCATTCATGGCGCCCTCTTTCCGGCCGCCAAGATCGGTCTGAACACCAATGAAATCACCCTGGCGCGGATGCTGAAATCACGAGGTTATGCCACGGGAATGGTCGGTAAGTGGCATCTCGGCCGGCCCGTCGAGTTATTGCCGTTGCGCCATGGCTTCGATGAGTACCTCGGGCTGCCGTACTCCAACGACATGTGGCCCAATCATCCCGGCGCCAAGCCCGGATCCTATCCATCCCTGCCGTTGATCGAAGGGGATCGCGTGCTGGAAGAAAATCCCGACCAACGACAACTGACCGCCCGCTACACCGCCCGCGCGGTTTCCTTCATTGAGCGTCATCGCGACCAACCTTTCTTCCTGCATGTGGCCCATTCGATGCCGCATGTGCCGCTGCACGTGAACGAACGATATCAGGGCAAATCGGCGGCCGGCGCGTATGGCGATGTCATTGAGGAACTCGACGGATCGGTCGGCGAAATTCTGGCCGCGTTGAAGCGAAATCAATTGGAGGAGAACACCTGGGTGATCGTGACTTCCGACAACGGACCGTGGCTCAGCTATGGTAATCACGGCGGCTCGGCCGGACCGTTCCGGGAAGGCAAGGGAACGGTTTATGAAGGGGGCGTCCGCGTTCCGTGTGTCATGCGCTGGCCGGGGAAAATTCCCGCCGGCCGGACCTGCCCCGAGGCGCTCATGACCATTGATCTGCTGCCGACTATCGCCGGACGCGTAGGGGCTCCACTACCTCCGCTTCGAATTGACGGACGCGACTCGTGGTCCGTCTTCAGCGGTCAATCACCACAGCAGCCACGCACCTACTGGTTTTTCTACGGTCAGAACCAACTCCAGGCCCTGCGCAGCGGTCGCTGGAAGGTCATCTTGCCACACACCGCGGCGGTCCTGGCGGGCCGAGGCGGCGGTCGGGACGGGCTTCCTTCCGGGTACACTCAGGTTAAAACCGAACTCGCGCTGTACGATCTGGAAACCGATCCGGGCGAAACCCGTAATCTAGCCACGAAAAAGCCCAAGGTTCTCCAACGGTTGTTTCGGGAAGTTGAAGCGGCGCGGACCGAACTGGGCGATTCGTTGACGGGTCGGACCGGAACGGGAAACCGCGAACCAGGCCGAGTGGGTTCCTGAGCTTAAGGCTGGGCGGCGCGTCGCGTCGATTGGTGAATCCGGCTCCGTGAAAGGAGTTCGCGCCGTCGGCCGGGACTTCGAGCCGCAGTTCCGATCCAACCAGCACAGACCTGTTTCATTCGGCGCTGAGGGTCAACCTCCAACAACTGCGTGCAGCCGGCAATGGCCTGGGCATACTGTTTTTGATCCGCATAGAGAGTGGCCCGAGTGAAATAGACATCGGTGAACCATTCCCAACGACCAATGCCTTGATCGAGGAGTTCGATGGCTTTGCTGAAGTCGGCTAGGGCTTCATCGTGCCGCTTCTCTTGTTCGTGGCCTTCACCTCTCTCATATAATTCCCTCGCGGTTAGTGAAGTCGGATTCAACGCGAAGGTCGCCGGATTCAGGAAAAGGGGCCGGGCAATTCTCGTTGAATCGACGGGATCGGGTGCGGCGTGGGCAGTCGCAATCCGCGGGGCGGCGGCCACTGTTGCAGGATCGGAGGTCGGGTTGGGCGAAGTGGATGTCAGCAACCTATTCCCCACGCCGACTAGGAGGATCGCGGTACTCGCAACACCGGCGGTCTTCAGCTTCTCCCGGCTAAGCCAAGCCAGCAGACCGCCCAGGAATTTAGTCGTGTTCGCAGATTGCCGCGCTCGGTGAGTAGCCAGTCGACTTGTTCCAGCGAGCGCGAGGGGAGCCGCCTCAACCCCATGCTCCGTTAGCCACACCCCCAGCGTCGAGGTAGTCACAAGACCGACGACGGGGTCGCGCGGGAACACTTGGCGCAATCGGTCCAAAGCGCGGTTCACTCGCATACGCGCCGCATCCTCCGTAAGACCGAGCGCCTGGCCGACTTCGTTAAAAGGTTTACCTTGGAAAAAGCGCAACAGGAGAGCGAGACGGTCCGGGTCCGCCAGTTGATTCAACGCGTCGTCAAGGAGCGGGGCTAACTCCATCCAGTCTGGGTCTTGGGCGGACGATTCCGGGGGCCGGCGGGCAACCTCGAGTTCGTGGCGACGACGGCGGTATTCGGTCCGCCAATGTTTGGCGGCGGCCAGACAGACCGCACGATGTAGCCAGGCCACCAGAACCGCCTCTGGACCCAATCGCCCGGCTTTTTGCGCCAACAAACAAAACACTGCCTGGGTGAGATCCTGGGCCGCGTGCGCGTCCCCGAGCCGCCGGAGGGCAGCCGAATAGACCAAGTCGAGATGACGATTCACCAGGGAGGTGAAGGCCGTCTCCGAACCGTTCTCTGCGAACTCCCGTAGTAATCGCGTGTCGTTCATGCCCACCGACCAGCTCCCGCGAAAGGCGAAACCGAACAGGAAAATTACGAAAGCCACATTGTCTTCCGGGGAAAGTCGGCGTCAGCCCTCTGGGGAATTTTGCCTCGCCCACCGAGTGATCTGGATTGGAGCACGCAATTGTGCTCGAGCGCGAGCGCATCACGGTGCGCATTCATGTTGAATCGGTGTCGACAAAGGCGGCTTGTTTCCTCCGGCAAGGCCAACCCATCCTCCATCTCACCATGAAGCGCAGGCAGTTTCTCGGACCAGTCGCCGCCGGCGTGGTCGGCACCGCACTCGCGCGGGACCCGGCGGTGACACCGAAGCCACCGCTCGTCCGCACCCCACTGGTGCTCATGGCTCCGCGGCCCGATGGCCTGAACGCCGTCTGGGCAGTGAGCCGCCAGGCCCGCGGTCGGCTGGAGTGGGAGGCGGCCGACAGCGCGAAAGGATGGGCCGGCGCCGACCCGTTTGGATTTGTGCCGCAGGGCGACGGCGTGCTGTGCGTGCGCTTATCGGGATTGAAACCGGGAACGACCTGCCGAGTGCATTCTCATACCGTCGCCGCTGAAGATGGCGAGACGGTGACCACCGGGTGGAAAACAATTCGCAGCCTGAATCCCGCGGCCGCCGAAACGCGCTTTGTCATGTAGAATGACACTCTCTTCTCAGACACGGGAAAGGGCGTTTTCACTGACGAACAGGTTGCGGGAGCGAAAGCCGACCGGACTTTCGAGCAGTAGCACCGCACGCAAGGCCGCCAGCGGCGAGGCGAACCAGGGGCGGTGGCGTTGCCGAGTTTCCCCAACCGTCCAATGGGGCGGGGAAAAGTTGAAGCGACGGGCCAGTTCTTCTGCGGTGGCAGCAAAGTAAGCATCCTGCACCCGGCCCACGTCGCCAAACTGCGTGGCCAGGAGGAGTGGTGCCGCGGCCAGCGCGGCGGAGTTTGGAGCGGTGTAAAATTCGTCGAGGAAATTGGCCAAACAGCGATCGAAAGAGTCTCCTTGGGCCGTAAGCGCCGCAACCTCGGCCAGGGTCTTTGGTCTCATATTTTGCCCTCCTCAAAGAGTCGCTCGACCAGATACTGCGTCTTCACCGGGATAAGATTGGCCGGATAGTATTGCCCCACGATATCCAGCACAGCTGGAGCCGAATTCAATCGCAGGTGTCGAATTAGGAAAATGATGTCGGCGACGTCGGAAGGGTCGCCGGTCGTGCCGCCCATGCGCGCCGCCATGCACTTCATTGCCAGCAAGTATTCCGGCACCGGCATGGTCAGGCGCAGGTGCGGGAACTGTGGCAGGTTGCCCGCCGGCGTACCGTGCCGGACGGAAACGAAACCCTTCACGCCATCATTGAGCCAAACATACGGCAAGTGTTGATCCTCGCCGATACGGCGCGCGAGGTTCCGGATCAACAACGAGGGTTGAAAAAGAGCATCCAGGTCCTTAGTCGAAAGGCGCGCCGTGAACCCAGAACCATCACGGTGCCTCCGAACAAGCAAAGCTCACCGACCACCTCTTGTTGTCCCAATTCGTCGGAGAGCGCACCCAAGGCTCGCAGGATCGCTTCGCGGGTGAGGACGGATTGAAGAGGTTCGTGGAAATTCATTCGGCAATCGGAACGTTCCACTTAAGTCCGCGAAGGCGCAAAGCACGGCGGTCAAAGGGTAATCCAGAATGTTTGCCTTCGTCAGGATATTATCCTGATACCCCCGCTAAAATAATCAACGGGCCGCGCCCAACATCGCTTCCACCTTCGCCTTCACTGCTGCCTCCATTTTTATGATCGGCGGCCAGGTACGCTTGAACCCTTCGCCGGCGAGTTTGCGGGTGGCGTCGAAGCCCATCTTGCTGCCCATGGCGATCTCACTGGTGGCATGGTCTAGCACATCGGCTGGGCCCTTGGTGAGCATCGTGTCGCGCTGGGGATCGGTGTCGGCAAAGAGGTGAAAGAGAACTTCGCTGGTATTGTGCACGTTCACCTCGGCATCCACCACGATGAGGTATTTGGTGAACATCATCTGACCCATACCCCAAAGACCGTGCATGATCTTATAGGCCTGCATCGGATACGTCTTACGGATGCTGACGACCACGAGGTTGTGGAAGGTGCCCTCGGCCGGCAGGGAAATATCCACGATCTCCGGGAAATTCATCTGGAAGATGGGGAGGAAGAGCTTCACTGAAGCGGCGCCGATGTAGAAATCCTCCATGGGCGGAATGCCGACGATCGTGGCGGGATAAACGGCATCGCTTCGGTGGGTAATCGCGGTGACGTGGAAGACGGGATAGGGCTCGGGGAGCGTGTAATACCCCGTGTGGTCACCGAAGGGCCCTTCCATCCGGAGCGGTTCGACGGGGTCGACGTATCCTTCGATGACAAAGTCGGCGTTGGCGGGGACTTGCAGGTCGTTGGTCTCGCACTTGACGAGTTCGATGGATTTCCGACGAAGATAACCAGCGAGCAGGAATTCATCGAGTCCATCGGGCAACGGTGCGGTGGCGGCGAACGGGAACATGGGATCGCCCCCCAGGAAGATGGCGACGGGCATGGGCCGGCCGGTCTCGTAGTAGCGACGACCATGGCGGGCGGCGACCTTCTGCAACTGCCAATGCACACCCGTGGTGCGTTCGTCATACACCTGAATGCGATACATCCCGAGGTTGCGATCACCAGTGTCGGGATCCTGGGTAACGACGCACGGCAGCGTGACGAACCGTCCTCCATCGAGGGGCCAGCACTTGAGGATCGGGAGATTGAGCAGAGTTGAGGGTTGCGCGCTCAGAGAGGGACTCGACCGTGTTGCTCCGGTGATGTCGGGAGCGGGAGGCCACGGTTCGGTTCGGCTGGGTGGGGCGTCGTAACGATGGATGACGTCCTTGCAGGGTCCTGACTTAACCACCTTGGGTTTGGCGTGACGAAGTTCGAGTGCGGTCCCGAGGAGTTTGATCGCTTCGCGGAGACTGCTGGGTGGCCGGGCCTTCATGAGAGTGCCGAGTTCCTGGGCCGCGGCGTCCACGGTTTCGGCCCCCATGCTCATGGCCATACGCTTCCACGACCCGAGTGTGTTGATGGCGACCGGAAAGGGGGAGAGTTGGCCGTTGACGGTGGGCTGCTCAAACAACAACGCCTTGCCCCCGCCGGGCTGTTTCATTTCGCGGTCGGTGATCTCGGTGATCTCCAGTTCGGTAGCGACTGGCTGGGTGATTCGCTTGAGTTCACCGGCGCGATCCAGATGATTAACCCAGTCGCGGAAGGATTCGAACGCCATGCCGCACGGTAACGTGGGTCGCCAGAAGGGAAAGCGTTCCGAGGAACGCGAACTCACAACGCGACTTGCCATGACTGAGGCGGGACTCAGTTTTACCCCAATGCAGGTGAAACCAAGACTCAGGCTAATTTTGGGAGGGATCGCGGTCTTCACCGGTGTGCCCCTGCTTGTCCTGGTCGGAGTCTGGCTGGCCCTACTGGCGAGCCGCGCCCAACTCGACGGACGGGCGTCGGTTCCGGGTCTTACAGCCCCGGTGGTGGTAGAGCGGGATGCGCAGGGAATCCCCTTGATTCAGGCCACTAACCGGACCGATCTGGCGTTTGCGGTGGGTTTTGTGCATGCCCAGGAACGATTCTTCCAGATGGACCTCATGCGCCGGAATTCCGCGGGCGAACTGGCCGCTCTTCTTGGGGGGGCTTTGGCCAACTACGACGGACAAATGCGCCGGCACCAATTACCGGCGACGGCGGACCAGGCCATGGCGACCCTGCCCGACCGCCACCGCGCCGTTCTCGAAGCCTACGCCACCGGAGTCAACGCCGGCCTAGATTCCCTGAAAGTCCGACCGCCCGAATACCTGTTACTTCGCCAAAAACCCCGACCCTGGCGGCCGCGCGACTCCTTGCTCGTCGGGATGCTCATGTTTGAGCGGTTGCAGGATTCCAGCGGTTTTGAGGATCGACGACGCGCGTTGCTGGCGGAGGTTTTACCCCCGGCTGCGCTGGCGTTTATAGACCCCGATGGATCGCCCTGGGATACCCCGTTGGATGCCAAACAGCTACCTTCCATCCCCTTGCCCGGACCCGAAGTCCTTCAGTTTGCCACGAACCGGCCGGCCCAAGTGGCGCGTAGCTCCTGGGAATCCCCGCTCATTCCCGGCAGCAATAACTGGGGTGTCGATGGGTCGGTGTCGGCTCGGGGTGGCGCAATTATCGCCAATGACATGCACCTCGATCTCGGACTGCCGAATATCTGGTACCGCGTCAGTGCTCGCTGGCTCGACCAAACTTCCCAGCGCCGGCGGTTTGATGGGGTGACCTTGCCAGGTACCCCGCTGTTCATCGTGGGTAGCAATGGCGAAATCGCCTGGGGCTTCACCAATGGTACGCTCGACACCACTGACCTGATCTCGCTCGAACTCGATCCCGCCAACACTCGGCGTTATCGCACTCCCGACGGGTGGCAGACGATGGAGGAAGTCGTGGACGTCATCGAAGTGGCGAACGGCGACCCCCTGGCCAATGTCTTTAATCGGACGATTTGGGGGCCCGTAATCGGTACGAATCATCTCGGAGAACATCAGGCCCTTCGTTGGGTCGCCCATCTGTCCGAGGCGACGAACCTGCAACTCCTGGAACTGGAGAGCGCTTCGGACGTCGACGCCGCACTGAAACTGGCCCCCACCTGCGGAATACCGGTTCAAAATCTCTTAGTCGGCGATCGCCAGGGTGCGCTCGCCTGGACCCTCATCGGACGCCTGCCGAGACGAATTGGGTTTGACGGTCGCACCCCGGTTTCCTGGGCGGATGGACGGTGTCGCTGGGAAGGCTGGCTGCGCCCCGAGGAGCATCCCCAGGTCCGTGGTGCCCGACTATGGACCGCCAACAACCGTATTTCAGGTCAATCGAACTATCTGACGACCGGACCCTATCAGACCGATCTGGGAGCCCGAGCCCGTCAGATTCGGGATGCGCTCCAGGCCCTCGTCAAACCGGACGAGACCGCCCTGTTCAACCTCTTTCGAGATGACCGGGCGTTGTTTCTGGACCGGTGGCAGAAGCTGATGTTGCAAACGCTCGTTCGGGGAGCGGCCGGTACCAATGGCACCGCCTGGACGGAACTGAAGCGGGAAGTGGCCAACTGGGGTGGCCGAGCGGCGACGAATTCCGTAGGCTATCGATTGGTCCGGGCTTTTCGGTTTAAGACCGGAGATCTGTTCTTCGAACCATTGACAGACCTCTGTCAGCGGACCGGATCGGACCTGCCCGTAGACAGTGCCCGTTGGGAGGGCCCCCTCTGGTCTTGCTTGACCGAGCGGCCGGCCCACCTCTTGAACTCCCGCTTCGCCAGTTATGATGGATTACTCGCCACGGCCATTGATGCGGTCCTGGCCGACCTGCAGGCACAGAATTTGACCTTAGCGAAGGCGACCTGGGGCCAGCGAAACATGGTAAAAATCCAGCATCCCCTGAGCCGGGCCTTGCCCAAACTGGCCGACTGGCTTGATGTGCTCCCGACTCCGCTGCCGGGCGACGACCATATGCCCCGCGTGCAAGGGGTTCGTTTCGGGCCATCGGAGCGCTTGGTCGTGTCCCCGGGCCAGGAGGCACAGGGATTTTTGCAAATGCCGGGCGGACAGAGCGGTCACTTTCTTTCCCCGTTTTACCGGTCGGAACACGTCGCTTGGGAAACCGCGACGCCAACGCCCCTTTTACCCGGGCTACCTCGGTATCGCTTGGTCTTGGCGCCTTAAGATTCGACGGCGACTCGAAGCGGATTCAGGAACATGGCAAAAAAAATCCGGCCTCAGGTTGGACCTGAGACCGGATTTGCGAAAAAAAGGACTGCTTAGTAGCGCGAACGATAATCGCCGCCGCCGCCGCCGCCACGGCCACCACGATCGCCACCGCGACCGCCGCCGCCGCCGCCGCCGCCGCCGGAACGGCCACCACCACCGTAACCGCCACCGCCGCCGCCGCCGCCGAAGCCGCCGGTGCGGGGACGCTCTTCCTTCGGACGAGCTTCATTGACGGTCAGCTCACGGCCGTCGAGCCGGGCTCCGTGCATGGAGGCAATCGCGGCCTGAGCGGCCTCGGGGGTGCCCATGGTGACGAACGCAAAGCCACGGCTACGGCCGGTGGCGCGATCGACCATCAGATTAACTTCCGTGACGGGGCCATGAGCGGCGAAAGCGTCTTGGAGCTGCATTTCCGTGGTGTTGAACGAGAGGTTCCCCACGTATAGTTTGGTATTCATTGAACGTATCTAGTCTGGTGACTGACTCTGTCCGGCTGTTCCCGACCATCGGGTTTCAAATCGTCACTGAACCACGTTCAACTGATGATCCACCACGCCAAGAGACTTGCATCATTGCAACAGACGCGCGGTAAAATGACCATTTAGAAGGGACCCGCAAGGTTCATTTCTGAAGTTTGAGAGCGTCCAGGCCTCCCTAAAGTCGGGTAGTCGATGAAAATGGGGCGACCACAGGCCTAATTTTCCCTCAAAAACTTTCCGTCCTCTGGAATAATTCGCATCCGGGAGAACGGTGAAATCAGGCCAGATCATGCGCAAATTGGGGGGTTCATCCAGGCCGGACCGCCGGGCCAGCAGAATTCGGCTCGGCTTTCGGCTTTGATCTCAGTGCTGTAGCCGGGAAGCGTGGGCGCCAGGTACCGACCCGCCCGAATTCGACAGGGATCCACGAAATGCTCATGCAAATGGTCCACGAACTCACACACGCGGCCGTCCCAGGATCCACTGACGGATATAAAATCGACCATGGCAAGATGCTGCACGAACTCGCAGAGACCGACGCCACCAGCATGCGGGCAAACTGGGACCCCGAACTTCGCTGCGAGTAAAAGAACGGCTAGATTCTCGTTCACCCCACCCAAACGGCAGGCGTCAATCTGGCAAAACGAGATTGCTCGGGCCTGCAGCAGTTGTTTGAACAATACCCGGTTCATCCCGTGCTCCCCTGTGGCCACACCAATACCCAAAGGCCGCATCGCCTCGGCAATGGCCGCATGTCCCAACACATCGTCCGGAGAGGTCGGCTCTTCGATCCACCAGGGCTTGAAGCGGGCCAGTTCCTTCATCCAGGCGATCGCCTGCGGAACATCCCATACCTGGTTGGCATCCACCATCAAGTGTCGCTCCCACCCCAATTCTTCCCGAATGATGGCCAGTCGGCGAATGTCATCCTGCAAATCGCGACCGACCTTGACCTTGAGATGCGTCCAACCCTCCGCCACGGCTTCTCGACAGAGCCGACGAATCTTGTCATCCGGGTACCCCAACCAGCCTGCACTGGTCGTGTAGGCCGGGTAGCCTTCCGCTTCAAGTCGCGTCCGACGCTCCGCTTTACCCGGTTCACTGCGTTGCAGCAGTTCCAACGCCTCGGCCGGCGTCAGCGCATCCGTCAGATACCGAAAATCGACGCAGCGAACCAATTGCTCCGGCGAGAACCCCGTTAGGAGTCGCCACAGCGGCAGATTCTCCGCTTTGGCGTACAGATCCCAGAGGGCGTTAACGATAGCGGCCAGACCCAAGTGGATCGCTCCTTTGTCCGGACCAATCCAACGCAATTGCGAATCATTGGTCAGGTGTCGCCAAAATGCGCCGGGGTTCGCCGCGAACTCCTCCAAACTTTGACCCACGACCAGATGATCGTGAGCCCGGATCGCCGCACACACGACGTCATTGCCCCGCCCAATGGTGAAGGCCGAGCCGTGGCCCTCCAGTTTCGCTCCGGACGGTAACCGGAACCGTCCCGGTTCGACCCCGTCCTCTTCCGTGTGCAGAATGACATAGGCCGAGGAATAATCCGGATCGGGATTCATAGCATCCGATCCATCTCGTTCACGGGACGTCGGGAAACGGATGTCTTCGATGGAAAGGCGGGTGATGCGGAGCACCAGCCAAGCTGGACTTAAAATCCGGAAAATCGCAAGGAGACCGCAGGGGGAGGACCTCACCAGGTGTCGGCGCGGCGAGCTGAATCGATCCGCTCGCCGCGCACAAGGAAGGGTTGGCCTGATCAGAGCGATTAACGTTTCAGGCAACGCAACCCGTACGGAGAATCTTACGAGGATTCTGAAAAAAAAATTGGCGCCCCTTTTTCACTTAGGAGCCGTAAATAAATTAAGGTAGCAATCAAGCCGAGAAGGTAGTATGGGTTTTGAGCGTGAACTCAGGTGCCATGCTCTCCCGGAGATTTGCTGCTGTATGGCCAATACTTGATGAG
>Ga0105044_10000147_pt1 | contig 75851 bp, 62 predicted proteins | sample MAT01_FD_78092 | JGI IMG/M metagenome (GOLD analysis project Ga0105044, IMG submission 78092) | Freshwater microbial communities from Lake Fryxell liftoff mats and glacier meltwater in Antarctica - MAT-01 | ecosystem: Environmental > Aquatic > Freshwater > Ice > Liftoff microbial mat | place...
AAAGCACCGTGGCCGGGTATATTAAGAACAACGTATGGCGACCATGAACGTTGCCGCACCAATTATTTTGCGGCATACGAGAATTTATATTTTACCGGTGATGGTGCATTGAAGGATGAACATGGTAACTATAGAATTACCGGCCGGGTGGATGATGTATTAAATGTAAGTGGTCATCGTATAGGAACAGCAGAAGTGGAAAATGCAATCAATATGCATGCAGGTGTAGTGGAGAGTGCTGTGGTTGGCTATCCGCATGATATAAAAGGGCAGGGGATTTATGCTTATGTAATTTATAACGGCCATCATGGTGATGAAAATTCAAGAAGACAGGATATTTTGCAAACTGTTACAAGAGTAATCGGGGCTATTGCCAAGCCGGATAAAATACAATTTGTAACGGGACTGCCCAAAACAAGAAGCGGAAAAATTATGCGGCGCATTTTAAGAAAAATTGCGGAAGGAGAAATTGCCAATCTTGGTGATACTTCTACACTGCTTGACCCAGGAGTGGTGGAAGAGATAAAAAATGGGAAACTTTAAAAAGCCTTTGTTTTAAATACCATTTGAAGGGTATAGGCGTTAGTTGTACAAGTGCCTATCTTGTACTAAACGCTTTTATGTACCATCTCTTACTTTTTCCTTTATTGCTTCTTTTTAATTTTTGTGAAGCACAAAAATTAAAAAGACTTGATTTAGGCCTTACTACACCAACACAACAATATTGTACCTCCGTCAAAGACCAGTACATATCTTCCACCTGCTGGAGTTTTTCCAGCATCTCTTTATTGGAAAGTGAGTTGCTGAAAAAAGGAAAAGGCGAAGTTGATTTAAGCGAAATGTTTATTGCCCGTTATTCTATGAAAAGAAAAATACACCGACACCTGAAACTAAAAGGTGGTAATTTTTTTACACCCGGAGGTCAATTTCATGATGCTGTATGGGTAATCAAAAATTTCGGGATCATGCCGGAAGAAGCTTATTCCGGAAAAGGGCAGGGGGAACTGAATCATAATCATGCTGATTTGGATACCGTTTTCAGTTGGTTTGTAAAAGATTGTGTAGATAAAGGAATTACAGAACTGGATGAAAAGCAAAACACTTTCGTAGATAGTGTGCTGGATTATTATTTAGGAACAGTGCCCGCAACGCTTAATTATAAAGGCCATACCTACACTCCACATTCATTTACAGAGCAGTTTCTTGAGTTGAATCCTGATGAGTACATTGAAATAACATCTTACAAGCATCACCCGTTTTATACAAAATTTATATTGGAAGATAAATACAACTGGACAGGTGATGAATACTGGAATGTGCCGCTCAGCGATTTTTCACTGATTACTGATGCAGCGTTGGATAATGGCTATACGGTTGGCTGGGATGGCGATGCACAAGATGATTATTTTAATTATACCGAAGGACTGGCCTACCTGCCGGAAATTTTTAAAGATTATTCAACACAGCGGCAAATTGCTTTTGAAAAGCAAACCACTTTGCTTGACCACATGATGCACATTACAGGACGGACAACAGATAAGGATGGTAAGACCTGGTATTATATCAAAAATTCCTGGGGGCAGGCTACAAATGCCCTGGGCGGTTTTATGTTTATGCGGGAAGACTATTTTAAAATAAGAACAGTGGCGATTATTGTAAATAAAAATATTATACCGGCAGAAATCAGGAAAAAGCTGGGCATATAAAATCAGAACGGTATTTCCAAACTATTCAGGGTAAAATGTAAAGGGTGAGTAAAGAAGCATACATAAAACGGATTTTAAAAAATAACCAGACATATATAAAAATTTCCACCCATTTAGTCGTTGTTATGCCGTGTAAAAATTACTTTTGGCCGCTAACGTTTAAACGACTGGTTTATATTTCATGGAAAAAGGCAAATTCAGGTTCAAAATACCTTCTTTTCTACGCTGGATAGGGTGGGTGCTGATAGTACAGTTCATTCTGATTAACATCAGTGCCGCCTTGTATGCTTACAAGCTTACTCATGTATATAATGATCCTGCACTTAGAAATTCCAAACCGTCTAAGAATATACTGGTAAAAACATGGAGGCTGTTTACCGGTCCCCGGCAGGCAAAATCGGTTAATACTGAAACCCCCACTTTTTTGGTTGATACGGTAACATTAAAAACAGGAAAGGGAATCGTTATTGATGCCTGGTATGGCAAAACAGATTCGGTGTCAAAAGGAACAGTTATTCTTTTTCATGGCATTACTGCCAACAAAGGCATGATAATAAATGAAGCGGCTGAATTTCGTTACCAGGGTTATAATGTAATGCTGGTTGACTATCGGGCACATGGCAACAGTGGCGGGCAAACAACTACTATCGGTATCAGGGAATCGGAAGAAGTAAAACTGGCTTATGACTATGTAGCTGGCAAAGGAGAAAAAAACATTTTTCTTTGGGGCAACTCGATGGGAGCCGTAGTGGTGACCAAAGCTATAGCGGATTATGATCTGAAACCAGCCGGTGTAATTCTGGAAATGCCATTTGGTTCCCTACAGGCACATTTGAGGGCCAGGGCCAGGGCTTTAGGTTTTCAGGGACTGCCCGAAAAGCCATTTGGCTTTCTTGTTACCTGGTGGATGGGGGTAGAAAGAGGTTTTAATGGTTTCAAACATCAAACGGCCTCGTATGCAAAAAAAGTAAATTGCCCGGTGCTCATGCAATGGGGAGCAGGGGATAATTATGTAAGGCAAGATGAAACGGATAAAGTCTTTAATGCTATCGCATCAACCAATAAGAAACTAATAGTGTACGACCGTGCCAGGCATGAGTCATTAGTACAAAACGACCCGGTAAAGTGGAGAATCGAAACAGAAAGATTTTTGATGGCGAACACTAAATAAGCCTACTTCTTAATCTTTACCTTCGTTCCTGCATTAGTGAATCCGTAAATTTCTTTTACATCCTCGTTCTTCATAGAGATGCAGCCTAGGGTCCAGTTTTTGTAACGGTCAACCACAAAATCTTCATGCGGCCAAACGCCGTGTATGCCGATGCTGCCACCAATGCTGGCATTAGCAGGTATCTCACCTTTTTCTTTTCGTTTGTTAAATTTTTCCCGGTCATCCGCCGTGGGGTAGTCTAGTGCAAGAAAGCGGCACCATTTATTATGCACCCTTTTAGTGGTAATATGGAACTCTCCTTCCGGGGTGTTTTTGTCACCTTCATATTTTTTATCGGCCAGTGTGTTATTGCCAAACACTACCGGGTAGGTGGCATACCAGCCTTTATCATCATACACATGCAGCTCATAGTCCGACTTGTCAATGGTAATTGAAATTTTACCTATGGGCCCGGCGGCATTCCAGTCAAACCTTTTTTTGCCGTTGCTTCTTTTGTAAACGGAAACATCGGAAGCCAGCAGGCTGCTTCCTAAAAAAACGGTAGCAAGAATAATAATGTTTTTCATCAGGTATTTAAGTTTTCATAACCGCCACTTGTAACTGTCCCCCACAAAATCTTCAGGGTAGTTTATCGCCAAAAATAAGTAACTGTCCAATTGTTCAAACGTTGTGCCATGAAATATTATTTTACCAATGTGGATAAGCATATTGCCCAGCAGACATGATTTAACGGGATGTTTAGAAAAGATACTTGTTAGCCAAAAGTAATATTGCGTTGGGTCAATAAAAAAGCCGTGAGTAAAACCCACGGAATAGTAAATGTTTTATCAAAATAGAAAAGTGTTACGTTCGGTTTATGCTATGGAGAGAGGTTTGTTGTAAGTAGTACAAACAAAGGGTAAGATTTGCGGGCAAACATGGAATTATTACCTAAATTGAATTACAAAAAATACCACAAAAGGGGTATTGACTTTCAGGTTTTGGTGTTGTAGTTTTATCCAGCTTTAAGTAACCATTTAAACTTAATTAATATGAGAAAGAATTTTGCCTCCCCCCTAACCGCTTATTTATCTCCTTGCACTTCTTCTTGTCTTTAACTTTTCATGTAAAAAAATGTCATCCGAACAGAAACAGAGGAAAACAGAAAAAGAACAAATGACATTTGGCGATATTAAAGTTCCAGACAACTTTTTTAAATCTGCCCCTGTTCCGGGTATAGTTGATGGTGACAAGAATTTTAAGAACAATACATCCAATATAACCGGTTCAGACCCGGATCCAAATAATGGAGACCAACAAGTAATACTCGGGCAGCAATTGGCTAATCCGTACAGTCTTGCAAATATGCAGAATGTTTATTGGAAACTTTATGGAAGTACTGCGCCGGTTTCAGCCACTCACTTGTATGTTCGTTTTAAACCTGCCACTACGGACCAGTTTTCTACGTTGCTTGATAATGCTGATTTGGAATTACAGGACTATCCGATGGATTACCAGGTGCTGCAAGATGGAGATTATTACCAGAACTCTGCAACAGGCACTGAAGAAATAGGCTGGCTGTATTCCGTAGTCTCTTCCGATTATGTACCGCCTTCGGGCATACAGTATGAAGTATTACAGCAATTACATTTACCGCCAAATGATGATCTGCTTTTAGAAAGAATGGCTGAAAGCCTAGCTGCCGGAGGCACCTATAACGTAGCGATAAAAGAAGATAAAAGGTGGATTAACCGCACTGATGTTTATTCTGATACATTAAAGATTGCTAACCGATTGCCTGTTCCCTGCGAGATAGACCCTTGTGGCCCCGGTTGCCCGATAGATAAATGTGGTGGTGGTGGCACCGGTGGCGGCACTGGTGGTGGTTTTAATCCGCAAATTCCAAGAGGAATGATACAGGTTCAGGATATAAGGACATGTAATGGAACATCACCAATTGTAAATGTGCCAGTGAGACAGGCAAGGGTTGTTTGTAAAAGATGGTTTAAGATAGCCACTACTTATACAAATGATCAGGGAAATTTTACAGTAACAAAAAGATTTAACAACAAAGTAAAAATAATTGTAAAAACGGAGAACAATCATGCAAAGGTTTGTAAAATCAGAGGCATCAGGCTTTGGCAAATACTGTTTCCAGTTAAAAAAAGGATTGGTGTGTACGAGCAGGTGGCTATGGCAAGTGTGAATTATCTTTTTGAAAAACCTAACCCAACTGACCAGCATGACAGGGAGCTACCTTATTGGGCTGCTGCCACTACACATAACAGCGTATTGGAATATAGGGAGTATACTGTTGAGTTTGGTGTGGCACTACCTCCGGCAAAGTTAAAAGTCATTGTTTCTAATTGGGCTGGTTCGCAAGGTGGAGGTGCTGCCCCTATGTGGAATAAATGTCATGTGCTGTCAGACGAACTTGTAAACCTTTCGCCAATGGTAGCTTATTTTTTAGCAGCTTCCCCTAATATTATTGCAGCAGGTGGGCTGGTAACTCTTGTGAATATTATAAAAGCTCAAATAGATGTAATAATAGGATACCAGGCACTTGGGGATGATTATAATTGCAGGCTTACTTCGGCCACATTAAAATCAATAGCCTATCATGAGTTCGGGCATGCATCACATTTTACCGCAGTCACCTGTGAGTTTTGGAAAACTTACCGGGTCAGGATTTCCAACGAAATTTTTACTGGGCCTGAAGCTACAAGACCTTATGGTGATGGCACTGAAGAGAATGCCGGTATAGTAGCTGTTGGTGAAATGTGGGCCAATCATGTTGGATACTTTTTTACCAACAGACATTATGGTAATGGCGGGGGTGCTATTGGTACAGTTGCCAATGGCGGGTTTACTGCAAGGATGCAGTTTGGTGACTGGCCGAATGCTGCTGGGGGCTTAAATAGTTATCTGAACGCGGTAGAAAATCACAATCCCAACCTTGGTACTGACCCGCATAGATGGATACCCCAGGGAATTTGCTATGATTTGATTGATAATAGAAATGATGCTGGGTTTCCTATCATAGATATTGTTAATGCTTATAACACAGCCCTCTGTTTTGCAGCTTTGCAAAATGATATAAGGGATATCGCAGCTTTTAGAAACAGGCTTTTAGAACAAAATGCGAATATTCAACAAGCCGAAGTAAATGCTTTATTTAATGAGTATAATTATTAGAATTTATAAAATTGGGTTGTTGATTACAACAACCCAATTGCTTCTTTCTTCTGGTTGTAATAAGAACAGTACGTCGTGTATGTCTTCTGCAACAACGTATAACTTTAATATTTCTTCTGAATGGTTTCCACAAGCAGAAAGATATAGTGTTGGGGATACTATATTTTTAAATTCGTCATTTCAGAAGATGCTTACAGATCAGATTAATCCAGCAATAATAGTAGATTATAGCAATTCTACTGGTGTAGGAGGAAATATTTTTATGTATGAATTAGACTCAATTAATCACCAGATTCTTGCAAAAGCATCTGAATTTGAAACAATTCCATTTGTAGGTTCGGTTCAGCCTATATCAGCAAATCCTGAAAAAGGTAAGGATTTTTATTTTGATGAGCAACAGATGTACCTATTTAAAGTTGGATTTAAATTGAAGAAAAAAGGTATTTATTTACTTTATGTTTCAAATTGCGGGAGTGCTGGCTTAAGAGGTAAAAATTGTACCAAGGCAGGATTTGCCATGAGTGTAACAAATAGCGACAAGCATTATAGTTTATACCAGTATGCTTTACAGCAGCAACCAGATGAAATACAAAGGAAAGTTATGTATTGCTTCAGAGTTCAATAACTAACAATGGCATGCGACAGAAATTTTACTAATATTTTCAAAATTGGGTTGCTGATTAAAGTAACCCAATTTCTTTTAACATCCGGCTGTAATAAAAATGGAACAACTCCTTGTACTTTCGGAAGATAAAGTTTTGCTGGGAATAAAGAAAGCGGCATAAGCCTGGATAAATTGATTTATTTTAAAAGTTTGTCTTGTCATTTTAAACAAAAACGAAAAAATATGGTCAGTAATCTTTTCACGTCTTCTGTTTTTTATTCATGAAAAGTAAAGTAATAATATTCTTCGTTATTGGATTTATTGTGATGAACTCAGTAATGGCTGCTCCCAAAATTTCTGCAATAGATACCCTGCACCGGCCATGGCAGTTAAAGCAATCAGAGTTTCTAAAAAAGTATGGAACTGATTACACCACCGGCAGGCTGATACGATATTGGTTCAATAAACGACAAACTCTCAAAACCGAAACAATTGGAAGTGGTGCAGTAGCGGCTGTAGTGGTGATTCCACTGATGAAAGCAGTAAATAGTGGATCAGGGTGGGCCTTTGGCCTGATTTTACTATTGGGTGGTACCATTACTGCCGCAAGTGTAATTTTTTTGGTATCGTTTCCCCGGTTTATTTCTTTTAGCAGAAAGAAATTGTTTGTGCTGTTAGATGGGCTTACAAATGGTAAACCCCTTCCCCGAAAATATCAAAAGAGGCTGCACCTTAGTTCAAATTGATAATAACTAAGTGAACAGCTTCTTTATCTTATTAAACAGTTTACCAGTTACTAAACCGGAATCCAAAGTTATACGGAGTCATATCCAATCCCTTTTCCCACATATTTTTCATGGCATAGCTTCCATAAAGACGCACAGGACCCAGTGATAATTCACCGATATAGGATAACTTAAAACTTTCGAGATCAAAATTACTTTTCACTTTACTTACATCATCATCCGTTTTGCTTTTGTACCGGGATGAATATAAATAGCCGGCACTGATACCACCGCTGATGCCAAACCCATTTTTACGGTTAGGAGTAAAATTGAAATTGAGCATAATAGGTACAGTAAGATAGTCGGCTGCCAGTTTTACTTTTTTGAAATCCGTAGTGCCTTCAGATATTATGGTAGGGTTTTTTGCAAAAGCTAATTTTGTATTGTCAAAGCTGTAATTGTTAAGCTCCAGCCCCAGGCCATATTTCAGGTTCACCACATGCTTGACAATATTCAGTTTTTGCATAAAGAACCAAACGTTGACGTTTCTTGACTTGCCTCCTTTTAATTGCAAATCATCTTCGTTGATACCGGGAGCTACAAAACCAGTTAAAGCTGCATTAACGTAATTTGATTCGTCATTATAGTTTGAAAAGCCCAGGTCCAGTATCCACCAGTTAGTAGTAAGATTGGAAGGCTTATCGCTACGGCGGTTCCGCATTTTATATTCTTTATCCCGCACTATCTCTTTGTCTTTACTGCCGGCTTTGCGGATGATGATCATTCCACCAATGCGGATGGTGTCATCAGCAGGTGGTTTGTTTTGTGTGCCGGTGGTATCTGTTTGGGCAAACCCGGTAATGATGGTGCATAATGCAATAGATAGGGTATAAATCCTTTTCATGTTCTTCATTTTTAAGTTAATTAATTTTTGTCACCCTGAATACTGAGCTTTTCGAAGTATTGAAGGGTTATTTCAGTTTGATGGCCAGTCCTGCTACCAATAATTTATTATCATCAGTAGGGTCAATATCAGTTCTTTTTTCAAATGTCCGTGTCAACTTCCGGAAGAAACCACGGTTTTTGTTTTTCTTGCTATCAGGCTGGTCAAAGTCTGCATCAGTATTGTTGTTTGATGCATACACTATATCTGACGAAGAAGGGTTCTGAGTTGTTACAACAGGATTTGTTAATGAGTTTGGTTGTTTGTTTTCTTTAGAACTATTGTCGCTGGCAATAGCCTTATTGGTTGCATCATTCTTAACGACGTTTCGATTATTCAATGGCACAGGAAGATCATTAGTTGGTTTATTCGTTGTAGCTACAACCGGTTCTTGTTTTACAGTATTAGTAGTAACGATCTTTGACAACTGGTTCTTTACTATATTATTTTTTTCTCTGGCAATGGCATTGTTATTAGCAGCTTGTTTTACAACAGGTGCTATTTCCTGGTTATTGGCTGTTATGCTCTCATTAACCGGGCTGTTTGATTCTTTAAGAATAATAGCCGGGCTTTCAGGAATCGTTTTTTTCTCTGGTGTAGTTCCTTTTACTATTTCTGTATTACCCGCAGTAGATTTTTTATTGACGAGTATTGCAGTAGTAATGCCAACGCCAAGCAGCAGCACAGCGGCAGCGGCCAGTCTCCACCTCCGGTCGCCTACGGTCGCCGAAGGCTTGCCGAAGGTGCTACCGAAAGCTTGCTGAAGGCGCAACCAGCGAACCGGCATGGGACGATCCCGATAGCTACCGGAATTTTCTTCTTTTCTGTATAAAGATTCTTTGTCAGCAAAAATAATTTCTTCTGGTTGTAGTTTGGTACGATGCAGCAAAGCCAATTCTTCTTTTACAGATGGATTAGCTGCAATGAATTGTTCAACCGTGGCTTTTTGTTCAGCATTCAGTTCGTTATCTATATAAAGTACCAGCCATTCTTCGAGGTTGGTAAGGGTAACAGGTGTATTGCCGTTTATACCGATAGCTATCGGGATCATCAATTCTTCTTTGCCGGAAAATGTAATGTTGGTATCGGGAACTAATTTGTATTGCTGTAACAGATCCAGTTCTTCTTTCAGATCAGGGTGTTGTTGAATAAACACCTCCACCATGCGGCGTTCATCGCTGCTGAGTTCATTATCCATGTACAGGATAAAATACTCTTCGTAATTATGGCGGTTAATGTTCATTACTATATTACGTTTTCCATTTTCACTAAATATTCTTTCAATTGTACTCTTGCCCTGTGCAGGTAAACTTTTACCTGGCTTGGGTTCAGGTTCATTATTTGTCCTATCTCTTCATAACTGTATCCTTCATAATCTTTCAGCAATACTAAGGACCGTTGTGTTTCACTCAACCGGCCCAATGCTTCTTCCAGCACTTGCTTTAAATTATTAGCTGGTTGATTTTGTATCCTTACTTCATCACTGAACTCTTCTCTCAGTTGTATCCGTTTTACTTTCCGTATGTGGTCAATCATCTGGTGATAGGCCACTGTGAAAAGGTACGATTTGCTTTTTTGCGCATCTACATCTTCCCGATGTCGCCACATTTTTTCAAACGCAGTCTGCACTACATCCCTTGCATCTTCTTCATGGCGAAGATTTTTCAGGATGAAGCGGTACACATTGTCTGCATACGTCTTTACACATTCATTGTATTCTCGTTCAGTCATACTACTTCGCAGTTTGTGGCTAACCGGTGTTTTCTCATTTAGTTTTGGTCAGATTGCTCTGCCATTGCTTCGTAGTACAAGTAAACAGCCGGGGCAGGTAAAGGTAAATTAAGGAGCCTGCTTTGGAAAGTTAAACGAATAAGAGAAGGAAGAAGTTACAGCCCGGTAAAGATTTTTTTCAGGATTAGCCCTTGAAAATCAATAAAAAGAAGCCGGAAGGGAAATAAATTGATGCGAAAGATTTTCCAGGCTTGTTTCTGCAGGGGGTTCACATTTTATCTCCTCCGGGGAACATTCTTTTACAGCTTTTTTACAGCAGGTGGTGTTTGCCTTTGGCGGGGCCGGAGTGTTGAGCACCAACAGGCTGGTTATCAATACAGCAGCGAGGAAGCCAAAGCTGATCAGGTATTTTTTCTGCATGGTAGTGTTTTGGGATGGGACGAAAATAGGTTACCAAATGTTACAGCTAACTTAAAAATTGTTTCCTTATCAAACAAACAAATAATGACAAAGGGCTTTGTTTGCCCGATAAAATGCAGGAATGAAGGATTAAAGCGAAAGGGGGAGCTATCGGGTCAGCGTTCTCTGCGGGAAAACCCCTGCAAAATCCTCTCAAACCGTGTTACTATATTTGCTCACAAACCATGCTATATGAATGAAAACCTGGTGCATCGAATTGCCAAAGAAGTAGAAGAGATAAGAACTGCCGGTCTTTATAAAAAAGAAAGGATTATTTCCAGCCAGCAAGGAGCGGAGATAACAGTAGGTGGAAAAACGGTACTGAATTTTTGTGCCAATAACTATCTCGGCTTGTCAAGCCACCCGAAAGTAATTGAAGCAGCACATAAAGCCATTGAAGAACGGGGCTATGGCATGAGCAGTGTCCGCTTTATCTGCGGCACGCAGGATATTCATAAAGAGCTGGAAGAAAAAATTTCGAAATTCCTCGGCACAGAAGACACTATTTTATATGCGGCTGCTTTTGATGCCAATGGGGGAGTGTTTGAACCATTGTTTAATGAACAGGATGCCATTATCTCTGATGCACTGATCCATGCCAGCATTATTGATGGTGTTCGTTTATGCAAAGCACAGCGGTTCCGGTATGAGCATAATAATATGGAAGACCTGGAAACAAAACTGAAAGAGTCAGCGAATCTCCGCAGCCGCATTATTGTTACCGATGGCTCGTTCAGTATGGATGGAACGATTGCCCAATTGGATAAGATATGCGACCTTGCCTCCACCTATGATGCGATAGTGATGATAGATGAATGTCACTCTTCCGGGTTTTTAGGAAAAACGGGAAGAGGAACCCATGAGTATCGTGGGGTGATGGGAAAGATTGATATCATCACTGGTACATTAGGAAAAGCATTGGGTGGTGCCTCAGGTGGTTTTACAAGTGGCCGGAAAGAAATTATAGAAATACTCAGGCAGAAATCAAGACCTTATCTGTTCAGCAATACTGTTGCTCCATCTATTGTCGGTGCATCTATTGCCGTATTGGATATGCTAACTTCAACAACAGAATTGCGGGATAAGTTAGAATACAATACAAAGTATTTTCGCAGCAAAATGACAGAGGCCGGTTTCGACATTAAACCCGGCGACCATCCCATCGTTCCTATTATGTTGTATGATGCAGTGCTGGCGCAAAACTTTGCTGCTAAATTATTGGAAGAAGGTATTTATGTAATTGGCTTTTTCTTTCCGGTGGTGGCGAAGGGACAGGCAAGAATACGAGTGCAGCTAAGTGCGGCTCATGAGCAAGAACATTTGGATAAAGCTATTACTGCGTTTAGTAAAATTGGGACGGAGTTGGGTGTGTTGAAGTGAGATTGAAATAGGCAATATCTGCTCAGATCTTTATTGCGAAGAGTTCTATAGGTAGTTCCTTCCCTTTCAAATCAATAATACCCAGGCTTTCAATTTGCCAGTCTTTTAGACCAACACTATTTACGAAATCCGCAGAGCCAATAAATTTCTCGTTCAGCTCACCAGTCATCGTTCTTATTCTTGCAGTTGTATTCATTGCGTCTCCGCTCATGGTAAGGTCTTTTTTCACAATGCCTATTTCGCCAACAGTTACAAATCCTAAATGCACCCCTATTCTGTATTCTGGTACAAGACCGTATTCTCTCCTGTAATAATCACTTTCTTTTTGAATTATTCGCCGGGCCCTTACTACTGATTGAATACATTTATGTTTATTGCTTTCAGTAGATAACCAGGAAACAACAACTTCATCACCTACATATTGATATATCAGGCCATCGTACTCTAACAACGCCAGTGAGATATGATGTATAAAGTCACGGATGAAAAAGAAATATTTTTTATGCCCTAACTTCTCAGCAATGGGAGTAGAATTTTTTAAATCAATAAAAAGAATTATTCTTTTTTCTTCTTTTGGGTTTAAATATTTGCCGATAAAAATGTCTGTAAATACCCCGGGAGAATATTTTTCATTTATTTCCAGGATTAATAAAGTAATAACGTAAAGAAGTAATCTTGCTTCAACATAATTAAGGAGCCATGTTGTTTGAAATCCGTAATAATAAAGAGATCGGGAAGCACTAATTGGATTTTTGCCATAAACAAAAATATATATTATATAGAAAGTGATAACAGCATATAACGCAGTGGCAAGGCAAAGAATCAACGTCTTTAGTAAAAAATTAAGCCATAAAGGATATTTTCTAAGCCTGTTCTTTAAAGGGAAAATTAACATATAGGCCATTGCAGAATAACCAATCAGGCCAAGTATAAGCCGGAGTATATAGATGCTATCTTCCGACTGTGCAAAAGGATACTGCTCTGTTTTTTCTGTAAAAGTGAGGGTAAGAAACCTGGTATAATCAAAAAAAGTCCAAACAATACCAATTACAAAGAGTGTTTTGAAATAATATCTTTTAAGTATGGAGTTCTTGTTGAAAATATCCGTCAATGTCATGAAAGTGGGAGATTTGAGTTTTCGGACAATTGAATATCGATCTTTTTTAGTCATTTTGTATATAAAAATTAAATCCAGATAAAGTTCGTTTCAGGCAAAATGCTTTATTTAAGGTTAAGTTTCATAGCAACATTCTTCAACGCATCAATTCCCACATTATCCCCTCTTAATGTAACAAGGAAACGGTTGCCACTGAAAAAAGCAAGGGTACACCTGTTGCGATTCTTCCTACAGTTTTCCATAGCTCTTCCTCCATTAAAATCAATCGTTTTTACATACTCCACTTCGTCATCAGAATTTACATTTATCATGTTCAGGTATTGCAGGCTAAACACTCCGGCTCCACCGGGTCCTGCACAATCAACGATTTCAAGCTTCAGGCTGGTGCTGTCATTTATTTTATAATCGGCATTAGCCACAGTGGCACCCATTGCAGCGTTTACATCCACATCTGAGACGGCAGCATCCATCAATTGTTCGGGCAGTTTTGCCTTAAGCTCATCTGTAGTCAGTGGTGTTAGTTTAGTCAGGTCTTCTTTTAATTGTTGCATATCCTGTATTACATCCTCTACCTTGTTGGGGTCAACGATTACTTGCTCTTTACCATCTTTACTACTATCTGTAATGCTGTCTTTTGGTTTTTCATTATTACAGGCAATAAAAATCAAGGATGATACAAGTAACGGGGCGAGAATGGTTTTCATATTTGGTTGATTGTTTTGAATGGTAAAATTACTTTTTATTAGTATTTTTACGATAAAAGATTTTGTCTAAGGGATTTTTCCTGAAAAAAATAGAAAAAAAACGATAAGAAGTTATGAGAAACAACTTACCAGTATTATTTTTGTTGCCTGCATGATGATAAAAAACTCTACCCACCAATTCCTTTGATTTTCCCTTAATTAATTTGTTCACCTAACTTTTTAAACAAGAGTATGAAAAAATTATTGCTTTCTTTAGCCATCGTCGCCGTAGTAATCTTTGTATTTAGTTCCTGCGCCGCCACTAAAAGGGATTGTCAGGGAAATAAACACTATCGCCTGAAAAACGGTATTTACCTGTAACAGTTGTACAACGGAAAGAAATTTACACCTGTCTTGCCAAAGCAAGACAGGTTTTTTTGTTATAAAAATTGTGTCCAGTTATCAAAAAGCCATCTTACAGCGAACAAAATGAGGCTACCTTTGCCCAAATTTTTGATACAAGATGAAATCTTTTGTTTACTGCCTGGTACTAGTTGCCTTCCTTCAATCCTGTTCTCAAAACAATGTGAAGCAGGATAAAAATCTGAAAAAATATTTCGAAGAAAATAAAGTAGAAGGCTGTTTTGCCCTGATGGATAATGGTACCGGAAAGTTTACGGTACATAATTTGGCCCGCTATCGTGACAGCAGCTATCTGCCTGCTTCTACTTTTAAAATTGTCAACTCATTGATTGGTTTGCAAACCGGAAAAATCAGCGGGGACAGTATGGTAATAAAATGGGATGGTGTAAAACGCCGGGTCGAGGAATGGAACCAGGATTTGAATATGTATAATGCGTTCCGGGTGTCGGCCGTTCCTTATTACCAGGAAGTAGCAAGAAGGATTGGAAAGGATACTATGCAGTTATGGTTGGATAGCTTGCAATATGGTACTCGAAAAATAAAGTCAGCAATTGACACTTTCTGGTTGGACAATTCACTCAAAATTAAACCAGACGAAGAGTTGGGATTGGTAAAGAAATTATATTTTAACCAATTACCTTTTTTTAAAACTTATCAGGAAACAGTTAAAAGGGCTATGCTCTTTGAGAATAATGCTAATTACCGGCTGGCTTATAAAACAGGCTGGGATTTTACGGAAAAAGGCCATGCCCTTGGCTGGGTAGTTGGTTGGATAGAAGAGAATGGTCATCCCTACTTTTTTGTATTAAATATTGAATCACCGGATAAGAATTTTGATATGAAACCTGTTCGGATAAAGATGCTGAAGGATATACTGAAGTACCTGGGTTTTTTTGACGGGAAAATGTAGTATACTCAGCTAATTGGCTGATATGCTGATTTGTTAATGACAGCAGCTTCTTTTGGTTCAAAAATTGCAACTGATTTATGAACGACCTTATTGGCTAATCAGCAAATTATCACATTATCAGATTGGGATTTCAGTTTCAACATAAAGAGTTTATTTTCCTTTTCGCAGGCATTGCTATTCTTGCTTTATTTTTTATTGCCCTGTTGCAGTGGAAGAAAACAGTAACAAAACGCATTGGCGATAAGAACCTGGTAAAGGCATTAATCACCAACTATTCTTCCCAACTATTTACTTCGAAATTCATTGTTGTTTCGGCAGCCTTTGCATTGGGTGTTATTGCCGTGATGAACCTAAGAAAACCGGGTGAACCGGAAGCAGTAAATAAAAAAGGAATTGATATTGCCATTGCATTAGATGTAAGCAAAAGTATGCTGGCGGCTGACCTGGCTCCCAACAGACTGGAAAGAGCAAAACAATTTGTTACCAAGCTTCTGCATGAAATGCCCAATGACAGAATTGCATTAATACTTTTTGCCGGGAAAGCTTATTTGCAAATGCCGTTAACAACCGATCATGGGGCAGCAAAACTATTTGTATCGTCTGCCAGCACGGATGCAGCGCCGCAACAGGGAACCGTCATCAGCGATGCGTTGGAAATGAGTGCTAATGCTTTTAATTCCACAGATAAAAAATTTAAAACAGTACTGCTTATTTCAGATGGTGAAGATCATGATGAAGATGCAGTAGCAACAGCAAAAAAATTATCAGAGCAGGGTGTAATGATTAACGCTATAGGCATTGGCTCACCGGAAGGGGCAACGATACCCGACCCTGCAACAGGAGATGTAAAAAAAGATGAAGCTGGTAATACGGTAGTGTCCAAACTAAATGAAGAAGCACTCAAACAAATAGCAACAGAAACAAACGGTATTTATATCCGCTTGCAAAGCAGCGATGAGGCGGTGACTTTGTTAACAAAACAATTATCTCAAATAGATAAAAAATCCTTTTCTGATATTTCGCAGGTAAATTTCAAATCTTTTTTTATTTGGTTTGCAGCTGCTATGTTTATTTTATTGCTGGTAGAAAATTTTATTCCCGAACGTAAGAAAATAGTTGCAGCATGAAGATGAGGCTGACGATACTATTCATTTTTATGTCGCTTTTTTCGTTTTCTCAATCAACACCGGTGGAGAAGACAATACAGGCAGGTAATGATTATTATAAGCAACAACAGTTTGCAAAAGCTGCAGAAGAATACAGAAAAGCTATAGAGGCCGATCCTTTTAATCAAACTGCAAAATTTAACCAGGCCAATGCACTGTATAAACAGGACAAAAAAGTAGATGCGGCGAGAATATTTGCAGAAGTAGCTAATAATATTACCGATAAAGAAATACGTTCCAAAGCCTTTTATAATAAAGGAGTGATATTGACCCAGCAAAAAAATCTGGAAGAAAGTATTGAAGCCTATAAAAATGCCCTCCGAAACAATGCTGACGATAAAGAGGCCAGGGAAAACCTTCAAAAAGCCCTGCTGGAATTAAAAAAGAAAAATGCTGATAAGAAAAAAGATAATGACCAGCCAAAGAAAAAGAAAGAGGATCAAAAAAAACAGCCCCAGTCTAAAATGAACCCGAAAGAAGCGGAACAGCGGCTTAAATTACTACAGCAAAAAGAAAAGGAAGTGCAGCAGCGGGTACAAAAGGAAAAGACCAAAACCGGCGGATCGCAAGCCAAAGATTGGTAAACATACCTGCCCGTTCTTTGTTAGTTTTGCAGCTATGCAATTGTACTGCGAATCTCTTACAGCATATAAACGTCTTAGAACCAAAGAAGTTAAAATTGGTGACCTGCTACTTGGTAATTTTAATCCTATCCGGGTGCAAACGATGACGACTACTAACACCATGGATACTATTGCCACCGTTGAGCAAAGCATCCGTTGCATTGAAGCAGGGTCTGAATTGATCCGCATTACAGCGCCTTCTAAAAATGAAGCAGAAAATTTACTGAATATAAAAAAGGAGCTTCGCAAAAGAGGCTACACTACACCCATCGTAGCCGATATTCATTTTACCCCCAATGCGGCAGAGATAGCAGCGAGGATTATTGAAAAAGTGAGAGTGAACCCTGGTAATTATGTTGACAAAAAAAAATTTGAACAAATTGAATACACCAATTCAGCGTATGCAGAAGAAATTGACAGAATACGGGAACGGTTTACTCCGTTGGTAAAAATCTGTAAAGAATATGGTACCGCCATGCGGATCGGTACCAATCATGGGTCTTTAAGTGATAGAATTATGAGCCGCTATGGGGATACACCAATTGGTATGGTAGAAAGTGCTATGGAATTTCTGCGGATTGCCCGGGGTGAAACTTATCACAACATAGTGCTGAGTATGAAAAGCAGCAACCCGCAGGTGATGGTGCAGGCATACCGCTTATTAATTAAAACAATGTTTGATGAGTTCGGCGAAATTTATCCTTTGCATTTGGGTGTAACAGAGGCCGGTGATGGAGAAGACGGAAGAATAAAATCGGCTGTTGGTATAGGAACATTATTGGAAGATGGAATTGGTGATACGATCCGTGTGTCATTAACAGAAGATCCGGAGTTTGAAATACCGGTGTGTAAGGATTTGGTGAAAAGATATGCGAGCCGGGAGTCTTTAGTCGGGAGTCAGGAGTCAGTACCGGCAATTGGGACGATCCCTTACTCTCCGTTTGAGTATAAGAGAAGAGAAACATTTGCAGTTGATAATATTGGTGGTAAACAAGTGCCGGTTGTTATTGCTGATTTGAGTAAGATAGAAAAGATAACACCAACTCATTTGCAAAGCATTGGTTATACTTATGATGAGGCAACAGACAAATGGACGATTGGTGATGCAGCGGCTGATTATATTTTTACAGGACATCAGTTATTGGATTTTGCATTGCCGGGAACACTGAAAGTGATTGTGTATCCAGGTGCATGGACGGAGTCTGCCAAAACTCCCTCTCCGAAAGGAGAGGGTTGGGGTGAGGCTTATTTTCCGATCTATAGTGATAGCGGTTATGCAGAAGCAACTGCCAAAAGTGACAGGTTGAATTTTGTAATGATTGATTGCTACAACGATACTACGGTTGTAAACAATTATTCTTACCTGGATGAACTAGCTAATGATTCATCGGTGGTTATTTGTCTTAGCTCAACGAATACTAATGCGATGCAATCAGTTCGTCGCATGTTTGCGGAGTTAATGAGTAGAAGTATTAAAAACCCGGTTGTATTAATTACAGACAGCAACTGGCAAACACCTGATGAACACCTTATTCATTTTGCTACGGAGACCGGTGCTTTGTTTCTGGAAGGAATGGGTGATGGTATTTGTTTGGGATACAGTGGTGCATCACAAATGGAAAATAGTAAAGCAACCGGCAAAACTTATCTAGAAGTAAAAGATAGCTACCAGTTTACCAATAATACTGCGTTCAGTATTTTACAAGCTACCCGAACAAGAATTTCAAAAACAGAATATATAAGTTGCCCAAGTTGCGGCCGCACCTTATTTGATTTGCAGGAAACAACGGCAAAAATCCGGGCTGTTACCAATCACCTGAAAGGCGTAAAGATTGCCATCATGGGTTGTATCGTTAATGGCCCCGGCGAAATGGCTGATGCAGATTTTGGCTATGTGGGAAGTGGGCCTGGAAAAATTACACTGTACAAAGGCAAAGAAGTAATGAAGCGGAATGTAAACAGTGAAGTGGCGGTAAAAGAATTGATTAAGTTAATAAAGGAAAGTGATGCGTGGGTGGAGGTAGGATAAAGTTCTGAAATACAGCATTTATAGTATTCCTAATTATTCCAAATTTTTGGAAAATTTGGAATAACAGTTAAAGTGGCTTTTTTTAGGAATGAATAGTTGAAAGAAGAAAATCAACAAATGAAACAAAAACACTGGATACTTCTTTTTGCTGTTATTCTTATTGGGGATCTCATTGGTATTCAGCTAAACAATAACCCTGTTCAATCCTTTTTGAAGCCATTGATTATTACTACTCTCATTGGTTATTTTGATTCGCAATTTAATAGTATAACAAAAGGATTGGCAAAGTGGGTCTTGTTTGCCCTGCTATTTTCTTTGCTTGGTGATGTACTACTGATGTTCCAGGAAAAGAACTCTATCTTCTTTTTATTGGGCTTGTCTGCATTTTTAATAGCTCATATTTTCTACATTATCTTTTTTCATAATGTTCGGGTAAAAGAAAATGTAAAAGGTAAACCCTGGCTGCTGGTAGTGGCGGTAATTTATTATGCCGCACTTATCAACCTGCTTTCTCCTTACCTCGCAGACATGAAAATTCCAGTGCTTATTTATGGAGTCGTTATTAGTTTTATGTTTATGCTGGCCATGCACATGTTGTTCATAAAGAATAAACCGGCTGGTCAATGGATGATGGTGGGTGCTTTACTTTTTGTACTATCTGATTCAATACTGGCCATCAACAAATTTTATCAACCTTTTGAAGCAGCCGGTGTTTTAATCATGCTAACATACGGATTGGCACAACTGTTCATCGTTGAAGGTGCAATAAGGTATCTTCGTAGCTAATAAAGTAGTTATATATTTTAAAACTAAAATTCTCCGCCGGGTGGCGGAATTTGGGCATATGCAACAAACAGATTTTTTAGTAATAGGCTCAGGCATTGCAGGATTAACTTATGCCCTGAAAGTGGCCAACCAGTTTCCTGATAAAAAAGTATTGGTGATGACGAAGGCTGCTGCCGATGAAACCAATACCAAGTATGCACAGGGCGGAATAGCCGTAGTAAACGACCCGAAGAACGACAGTTTCCAAAAACATATTAATGATACATTGATAGCCGGGGATGGTTTGTGTAATGAAAATGTAGTGGAGATTGTGGTAAAAGAAGGACCGGAAAGGGTGCAGGAAATAATTGACTGGGGTGCCAAATTTGACAAAGAAAAAGATGGTGATTATAAAAGAGGTAAAGAAGGCGGTCATTCCGAGTTCCGTATCCTCCATCATAAAGATGTAACGGGTAAGGAAATGGAAAGGGCTTTGATTGATGCGGTGGCTAAGCAAAAGAACATTGAGTTCATCAAACATTGTTTTGTAGTTGACATCATTACACAGCACCATTTGGGTTATCTCGTTAATAAGGCAACACCTGATGTAGAATGTTATGGTGTGTATGTCTTAAATCTTGAAACGAATAAGATAGAAAAGATATTGGCGAAAATTACGTTGCTGGCCACCGGTGGAAACGGGCAAGTGTACAGAACAACAACTAATCCTTCTATTGCAACAGGTGATGGTGTGGCAATGGTGTATCGGGCCAAAGGCAGAATTGAGAATATGGAGTTCATCCAGTTTCATCCTACTGCATTGTATGAACCTGGAGTAAGAGGCCAGGCATTTTTAATTACCGAAGCTGTTCGTGGTGATGGTGGTATTTTGAGAAACAAGAGTGGCGAAGCCTTTATGGAGAAGTATGACGAAAGAAAAGATTTGGCGCCCAGAGATATTGTAGCAAGAGCAATAGATAGTGAAATGAAACGAACCGGTACAGAACATGTTTGGTTAGATTGCCGGCATTTTACGAAAGAAAAATTTACGGAGCATTTTCCCAATATTTATGCAAAATGTTTATCCATTGGAATTGATATTACGCAACACATGATTCCGGTAGCACCTGCAGCCCATTATAGTTGCGGAGGAATTAAAACAGATGAATGGGGCAGAAGCTCTATTCATAACCTTTATGCCTGCGGCGAATGTGCATCAACAGGTTTGCATGGCGCCAATCGTTTAGCAAGCAACTCCTTGTTGGAAGCAATGGTTTTTGCGCATAGATGTTTTATGGATAGTGTAGCCAAAATTTCGGAGTCTTCGAACTCCCCTCTTCATAAATGGAGAGGGGTTGGGGGTGAGGTTCCTGACTGGAATGCAAAAGGTACAACAGAGCCCAAAGAAATGATTTTGATTACCCAGAGCTTAAAAGAATTGCAATTGGTGATGAGTGATTATGTCGGCATTGTTCGCAACGATGTTCGTTTGCAAAGAGCTATTCGCCGGCTTGACCTGTTGTGGGAAGAAACAGAACAACTGTACGAAAGCAGTTCCGTATCACCTCAATTGCTGGAACTACGTAACATGATAACAGTTGGTTATCTCATAGTAAAAGGTGCCAGCTTCCGTAAAGAAAGCCGTGGCCTGCATTATAACACCGACTACCCCGGTAAGAGCAACCTTGTCCAAAACATTGTTTTGTAGTTTCTATCTTTGCACACCATGTATTATGTTGTTTACGGTTTTTTGTGGCTTATCTCTTTACTACCGCTGAGAGTATTATATTTTTTGGGTGATTGTATTTACGGATTGGTTTTTTATGTCGTTAAATACAGGAAAGAGGTGGTGATGAATAATCTCAGCATTGCTTTTCCTGAAAAAAGTGAAAAAGAAAGAAGGCGGATTGCAAAAAAATTCTACCATAATTTAATTGATGCATTTGTCGAATCAATAAAATTCATTACTATATCAAAAAAGCAAATTCTGAAAAGGAGTACCGAAGATTTTCAACTTATCAATGATCTTTCGGCCAAAGGATATGATGTTCACATAATGGCTGGTCACCAGTTTAACTGGGAATTTGGTAATGCATTAGCTGCCATAACATTGACGGCCCCCTTTGTTGGCATTTATATGCCCATCAGCAATAAAGCACTGGATAAGATCTTTTATAATTTCAGGAAACGATATGGAACTATATTGATATCTGCTACGGAGTATAAAAAAAATGCCAATCACCCTGCCTTTTCTAAACAATACACATTTGGCCTGGCAGCAGATCAAAATCCGGGTGAGCCGTCCAATGCTTATTGGATGAATTTTTTTGGCAGGCCTGCACCTTTTGTTACAGGTCCGGCAAAAGGGGCGGTAAGAAATAATACAGCCGTTGTGATAGCTGGCTTTCACAAAATAAAAAGAGGATACTATCATTTTTCAACCAGGCTGCTGGCAGAAAGTGGCGCATCTTATTCCCCGGAAGCACTGACAGTTATTTATAAAAATGCACTGGAAGAAATAATCAGGAAAGACCCATCTAATTATCTGTGGAGCCATCGCCGGTGGAAATACGAATGGAAACCGGAGTATGGAAATATTATTGAATAAAAAATGCCTCTTATCAGAAGATATTTTTTATTCAGGAACGATTAGTCTGTTTTCTTTTTCTTCTTTAGCTGAAGGTAATCAAGGAAATAAATCACTTTTAAGGATAGGTTATTGTTGTCATCAGCACTCATGATGTTATCAAAATATTTGAAATAATTATGTTCTACCACCCTGTTGAAATCATATGCCGCATTTTTCCAAACGAGATTTATAAAACTTCCGGGGGCATATTGCCAGATAAACACCACATCAACATTGATAAGGCCATCAATTTTTACTGACTTCGTTGTACGATTGGCGGATAGTGTTTTCGGTGTTGGCGATTGGGCAATGCTGGTCAGGCATAGCAATAGCTTGGCCCCGAGGGGTAAATTGGTTTTGAGTTTCATGGCTATACTTTTAACAATGGTTACGACACTAAAAAAGAAAAAATGTTATCTGGTGTGCGGCGCAACTACTAAAAGTTTGTAAGTCAAAAATAATAGCCATGCATTTTTGTTGGGGAAAAAGAAGAGCTGGTCACTATGACCAGCTCTGCAATCAATGAATAGTAATATTCTTTTTTATTTTATCACTTCTTTATTCTCATCCCTCCTTACAAAGATGAATTCGCCGCCAACATCTCCACAGTTGGGAATTTTATCAAACTGAGGGTTGGTATTTGTAACTATATTTTTTCTGATGAAGCGATACAAATCAATTGCAGGAGAATATTTTTCCTTCTGTTTTCGAAAATATTCTTTTAGTCTGGATATAAAGTTGCCAAGATCAGGTACTTCTTCCAGGTTTCCACTGGTAAGTATACGCCGGCTTTTAAGCTTATACAGGTTCTTGATGTCCTTCGAAGCATCGTCCATTGATATAGAACGGGAGGCAAAGGCACCGCCAAAACAGGCATCCAGTACAAATAATATATGCCGGGCCTTTGAACTCTTAACCGGGGCAAGGAAAGTTTCATTTGATATATATGTTGCCCGGTCACCCTTAGTAGCATCCGAGGGAATTATAAATCCCCCTTCTATATTTTTATTTACCCTCCGTACATCACCATGTCCGGCATAAAAAATAAGCAGGTTGTCCATGTCTGTAAGCGGTTTTGAGATTTTTTCAAGGCTATCTAATATTGCCGACCTGCTTGCATTGGTAATCAGGTGTACATTTTCTTCATCAAATTCATAATCCCTTATTAACAAATCTTTTAATTCCGTAGCATCATTAATAGGATTTGCCAGGTCGTTAAACCCATTATCGGCATAGTCCTTTTCGGCAATCAGCAAGGCATGATATTTTGTTTCTGTACTTATTTCGGGAATATCTGCATCCATAGCTGTATCAATTACCTGGCTTTGTTTTTCCTCAAAATTGATAATGAATGTTTTGGATATTGAATTTTCTTCTTTGTCTGTTGCGGTAATCACTATATCATTTCTACCTGGATTTAGTTCCACTTGCCGTATAAAAATCCCGTCATCATCCCATCGTGAAACAGGTTTACTGTCTAGTGTTACAGAAGCAATACCACTTGAATCTTTCACCTGTACATAAATTTCATAAGAACCCCTTGTGGCAGGTATGGTAGCACTGTTATGTTCATTCATTATGGGATTAACTATTGTTATTTCAGGAGCAATGGCATCCATGTTCAGGTCTTTTTTTAAGCCATCCACTTTTTTCCTAACCTCTTTTAATGCTTCATTGGCAGCATACAATTGCTTATACTGGCGATAGGCTAATGTATCTTTTCCAAGTTCATCCAAAATTCCTGCACGGGCATATAGGAGGTCATTATAAAATCCTTGGAAACATTTGTTAGCAGGTGGCTGGAAATTTTTCAATGCATTATTTATTTTTTCCAGGGTAGTCTCTGTTATTTCGGCACTGGCAATATCATTTAAAGCACTTATGTAATTATAAAATGTTTTATTCGATAGAGGAATAAAATCACTCGCCTTGAGTAATGAATCGCTATAAAATTTAAGCTCATTCAGGTTGCTGTTTTGATACAGGGAGCTCATCAAATCAATATAAGCGAGGGTGCTGCCATTTTGTATTGCATCTGTAAAACTGCTGATAGCCAGCCGGTAATTTTCAGTATAGTGGCTGGCCCTGCCCGATTCTTCCTGGTGCTGAAAAAAATCGATACCACCGGGAGATTGCTGTTTATATAACCGGCTGGCCTGCGAAAAATCAAATTCAGCCTCTTTAAATTTCCTGAGACACATAAGTACCAGCCCTCTTTCGTAGTATACATTGGGATCTCTTCTTCCCTTTAGAGCTTCTTTAAAATCAAATGCCGCATTTGCATAATCGCCGATAGCTTTCTTAGCCATTCCTCTCAGTTTATACACATCCGGATCACCTGTGCCTATGTCAAGCAAATCATTACAATAGGTGATTACCAAACTGTACTTTGCCTGGTTATAATTTTCTACTGCTGTTTCATACTTGGATTTATCATCTTCACCAGTGGGTGTCTGGCAGGGTGATATTATTCTTGCAAAAAGCAGTACTATCAGGATAAAAAATAGCTTTTTCATAATTGCTGTGTTAATTGGTGTAATTAATAAGTTTCTTGACGTGGCATATATTAGGTTTGCCAAAATATATATACAAATCCTCACAGAAAACATCAAAGATATCCCTGGTGTCTTTGCCAGGCATTCCATCCTGTAATGACTTATAATACGTTTGCAGTTCCGCTGCCTCAACAATTTTTATTTTCATTGAGGCGATTAGCTTTGTCATTTTCTCGCCATCATTTGACAACAGAAGGCATAGGGATACTTCATCTGTATCCGGGTTATAAATATTGGTGTCTGGCAAAATCAAATGCACAGGTTTGATACTTACGTTCCCTTCTTCAATTTTAAGTTTGTTGTTTACCGTTTTGCCATTGCTTTTAATTAATTCTCCGTTTCTTTTAAATTGTAAATAGTAGTATGCAGATTCAGCCTCATACACCGATGGATCGGCAGCAAAACTCAGGCTGTCTACCAATAGTAATTTATCATTGATGGCCATATCAGCAACAAAGCAGGATTCTGCTGTTATACATAAGCAATCGCCTCTTGTACTCAGCGAAATTTTCCGGCCTTTTATTTTCATCAAATGTTCTATAAAATGAAAGAACCCTTCAGTATGCGATTTTCCTCCGATTATTTCATTTTTGTTTAGCCGGAAACTGCCCAGGGCCGGATGATAAAGATTGGCCATACCAACATCGTTCATAAATTTTATGCCTGGTACATTGCTGAAAACAATCGTATCGCCAGCCACTAATGGCTTATCATCAGGTTTTCTTACATCGCCTTTTACAAAAGTGATATAGCATGTTGCATCTTCCTTTGGTTGGCAAAGACCAGGTAAGGTGTAAAGGAGGAGCAAGAATAAAAAGGAGAACTTCATTTTGTAAACTTTATATGAGGTAATTTAATTTTTCTTATATGCCGGAACACTTCCAGGTATAGTATAACCGGAATGATGGTTATATGCACCCGGTATATTAATCCTGATAATAAACTAATAACAAGGCACCAGCCGGTAACACCTAACAAATGCCATAAAAGGGTTCGCCAGTTTCTGTCTGTTACGGCCGGCCTCTCTTTTTTATTAACAAATTCTATATAACAGAGAATACAGAAACAGATTAGGGCAAAAACAAACCACCCCCATCCCAGCAAATGATATTTTGCTTCAAGGGTAAGATAAGTATTGAATAAAATGAGGCTGCCCGGCATTGACCCCAGGGGTGTATAGTGTATATCTGTAGTAAAATTTCCGATCACAATAAGCTTGTCCTTTATCAGGTCATTATACCTTGTTGTGTCTCCCGATTTTAATATATCCACAATTGTTTTCAACCTTATCTCATATTGAAAAATGGCTTCACGGTTAAAAAAATACCTGGGATAGATAGAGCCAGGTATATAGCTATTTTTATAAAACAGGCCCATCTTTGTTACGGTAGTCTGTATAGTATGGTGGTCTTCAAACATTACCAGCGGCAGGGTTTTAGTATTGCTCTCTTTTGCATAGAGCCGTATTTTGGATACTAGCCCTTCATAGGTAATATAATCTGCCTGCGCATGTTTTACATTAAACAATGGCTTTTTTATTTCTTTCTCATGATCGCTATAGGCGACAGGGGTTATAATTTTTTTTACTTTGCTAAAGCTGGCTGCAAGTGCCGAATCATTTTCTGTTGGTTTGTCAAATAAAACATCACACAGAATATACTGGTGTTGATTGCCAAAGGCTGCCATTTTCTCAAAGAACTCTGCCAGTAATTCCCGGTCAGTGATAATGGTAGTTCCTTCATCGCCATACTCTGTTTCAGATTGGATAACAGTTTCATCATAAGCCGTATTGATAAATAAACATTTGCTTTCATCAAATTTTCCGGCACCTCCCATATACGATTCTATCTTATTCATGGCCATCATCATCTCATATTCTAACGGCACACTCCAGTTCAGGTTAAAATAGAATAAATGAAGTACAATCAGCAAAAGTGCATGACCCAGCGATTTCAGAATTTTTTTTATCATCGTTCAACAATAAAAGGATTCATCAAAACCCCAGACGGATACCAATATTGTTGAATGTATAATTTGCCTGTACCCTCGTAACCGTATTGTCACCTACTACATTCTTCTTTTTAATATCGTTTTTCCAGTTATAGTTACCAAAATGCAGATATGGATTAATGCTTACCCTTCCAAAGAAGAATAATTTTATACCGACCTCATTAGAAAAATTGTAATTGGCTATCACGGGGGCTACAGTATAAGTATTAATGGCAGTACCATCATTCCATGAAAAATAAACAGGCTTCATCAGAAACTGTATACCCGGCCTCGCATTATAATAAACAGCTACGGCAATTTTTTTAGTTAGTGCAACAGCTATCAACGGGCCAATCCTTGTTCCTGCCTTAATTGATTTTATTTCCTGGAGATCTTCGGCACCGGTTTCTGTATTCTTTAGCATCTTATTGGAGCTCCAGTCAAATACAGCATACTCTCCATCGAATATGCTCCAGTCTATAGCCACTTTTGCACGGCTGCCTGAGTACAGGTTAATCATGGTGCTGCCAACGGAAGCATTCAGCACATACTTTTCACCCAGTCCACCAGTATATTTTCCGTCAAAAAAGGTCTTTATTTCATTGTATGTGTTTAGTGAAGTAAAAGCTGTTCCACTGCCGGATGGTATAAGGTAGGAGACAGTTATGTTCATTTTTTTTCCAATATCTTTTACTCTTCTGCGGTAAACACTATCCTGTTCCCTTTTTTTCTTTGCGAATGCCAGTTGAGTAAGTTTATTATCAATACTTGCTATATACCCATTCAGGTCTTTAGTATAATAAGTATTGACATAATTTTTTAAATACTCAGTCGCCACCTTTTTGATGCCGGGCAAGGTTTCAGGTTTTTCAAGATTGGTCACCCTTGTCACCGAGTCGTAAAAGGCTTTGTCTTTTGCTCTAAATCCCTGGAAAGAAGCATAGATGCCGGATACTTCTGCATATTTTAATTCTGGAAATGAATATTTATTGGCTTTGGCAGAAAAAAGCTTCAGGGATGATTCGAGTTCTTTTGTTAGTACAAGGTCGGTGCGGTAAAGGGCTTCCAGGTTTTTAATTTTTAAATACAGGAGGCTGTCACTAACCGGCAGGTATGCAGCTCCTTCTTTATTAAGGTACTCAAGGGATGTTGCATATTTCTTTGCCAGCAGGTATTGCTCGGCTGTACTGTAAATATTTTTGATTTTTGATTTGTCGGCTTCTGTTATCTGGGAGAGTGCTGTGTTAGCAACAACCAGTGCCGCTATTACTAAGCAAGTGTAGATTTTTGTCATGTGATGAATTTTATATGCGTAGAAAATCCGGTTTACCTGTGAAATGAAAATTGTTTTAATAAAAATAAAAGCTCATTCAGCCATCAGCAAGGTGGTTAATACCTTTATTGTCACCGTGTTTTAACCCGGTACAACCTAAAAAAAGCCATCCGCCGGTGGGGCGGACAGCTTTGTTTGCACAGGAGAAACCAAACTTGCTCTGATCTGTAAGAACTACGGTTTTCAAACCGGCCGGATAAGGGGAATGGTTAAAGGCTATGAGAATAATTGCTGTAAAGGTGTAAACTGACGGGATTACCTGCAACGGTATAATGACGGATAAATGGACGGTGAAAACACCCTTAATAATTAGCCTCAAACTTTGAAAAAGATTAAGAATATATCAATGGTAATAAAGTGGAAAAGGGAGAATGAAAAGACGGGGCTGCACGGGCAATACCAGCCGCAAAGGCGGAAGTTGTTATCAACAACGGCACTTTATACAATTAGGCTGCCCATATATCAGCAAATAGTTCTGCCTGAGATAATACCCTGTCAACAGATACGGTGTATTCCTTAGTCCCGGGTACATCAGGAGGGTAGCCATATTCCCGCAATACTCTTTTTACAATTACTTTTAAGTTGGCCCGCACACTTTCTTTAATAGCCCAGTCAATAGATGTGTTTGACTTTACTCTTTCTACCAATATGCGGGCAAGGTCCCGCAATGTTTCATCTTTCATTACTTCCCTGGCAGTTGAGTTTACACCCAACGCATCATAAAAAGCCAGTTCATCGGAACTCATGTTCAATGCTTCGCCACGGGCATCTGCTTGTCTTACTTCTTTACCAATGCCAATCAGTTCGCTGATGATTTCGGCACTGGTCAATAAATTATTCTGGTATTTACGAATTGCATTCTCCAGCATCTCCGAAAATAATTTACTCTGCACCAGGTTATACTTGCTGCGGCTTTTTATTTCGTCATTCAATATCTTCTTTAATAATTCCAATGCAAGGTTTCTATGTTTCATTCCCTGTATCTCTTCCAGAAATTCATCAGAGAGAATAGATATGTCGGGTCGTTTAATTCCGGCCGCATCAAAAATATCAATCACTCCTTCCGATACCACTGCCTTATCAACTAACTGCCGGATAGCTGTTTCTATTTCTTCATCTGACTTTCCATTGCCCCGGCTTTCAAATTTTGCCAGCCTTGCTTTTACTGCCTAGAAAAATGCTACTTCTTCTGCTACTGCATCTGCTTCTTTGATTGACTTGCTTAACGCAAATAATTTTGACAAGGCTCCCACTTCTTTAATAAACCGTTCTTTCCCATTTGGTAATCCCAGTACCTGTTCTTCTGTTGCCAGTATAATACTCAACTTATCAGTTAATGAGGCCGTAAAATATTTTTCATACGCAAAGCCATGCATCATTTGCTGAACGATTTCTAATTTTTCCAGCATGGCATTTACGGCTTCTTCAATATCCAGGGTTGGTTTTCCCTTACCTCCACTTTCGGTATAAACAGCCAATGCCTTTTTTAAATCGGATGCAATGCCGATATAATCCACAATTAAACCACCGGGTTTATCTTTGTACACCCTGTTTACTCTTGCAATAGCCTGCATCAGGTTATGCCCCTGCATGGGCTTATCAACATAGAGTGTATGTAAACTTGGCGCATCAAAACCGGTAAGCCACATATCTCTTACTATCACCAGCTTTAATTCATCTGCCGGGTCTTTTAACCGTTCGCCAATAGCTTTTCTTCTTTCTTTGTTTCGGATGTGTTGCTGGTAACTTGCCGGGTCTGATGATGAACCAGTCATAATTATTTTTATTGTTCCGCTTTCATCATTGGCATTATGCCATTGCGGACGAAGTTTTACAATCTCTCCGTATAGTAACACAGCAATCCTCCGGCTCATAGCCACAATCATGGCTTTGCCTTCAAATACCTGTTGCCGGTTTTCAAAATGCTGTACGATGTCTTTTGCCACTTCTTTTATTCTTTCCGGGTGACCAACAATTGCTTCCAACCTTGCCCATTTTGCTTTGGCATTTTGTACGATGTACTCCGGTGCATCTTCTGCCACCATGGAAAGCTCTTCATCAATGGTTTCTTTTTCTTCTTCAATCAAATGAATTTTAGCGAGACGGCTTTCATAATAAATGCGAACTGTTGCTCCATCTTCCACTGCCTGTGCTATATCATACACATCAATGTATTCGCCAAATACGGCTTTGGTATTTCTGTCGGTGCTTTCTACCGGGTACCCGTAAATCCAATGAAAGTGGCATGCGGCAATGCATCCCGTAAATGCTTTGCAAAGCCGTAACTTATTTTAGTGCCTGTTTCAATACCGGCTTCATCTTTCAGGTATTTTGTTTTGGCCTCAAAACCATATTGTGTACGATGTGCCTCATCAGCTATCACCACAATATTTTTTCTATCACTCAGTTCCGGATATTTATCCTGCTGCTCTTCCGGAAAAAACTTTTGAATAGTGGCAAAGATGATACCGCCTGCTGCCACTTTTAATAAGCGTTGCAGTTCTTCCCGGCTATCTCCCTTTACCGGCACTTGTCTCAACAGTTGGGAGGAAGCCGCAAAGGTGTCAAACAGTTGTTCATCCAGATCATTCCGGTCGGTAATAACAACGATGGTTGGATTGTTTAATGACAACACCAACTGTCCGGTATAAAAAACCATACTCAGGCTTTTGCCACTGCCTTGTGTGTGCCATATAACACCGGCTCTTTGATTCCCGGACCTCCCTCCATCTCCCTCCAAAGGAGGGAGGGCAAAACCAGCAGATCTGATTGTACTAATGATTGCTTTTTTTACTGCATAGTATTGATGGTAAGCAGCTAACTTCTTTACCGTCTCTATTGTAGTAATCTTTGCCTCACCCCCAATCCCTCTCCCAAGGGAGAGGGGAGTATGAACCGTTTTTTCAAATACGATGAAATGTCTTAGCAGTTCCAGCAGGGTTGCTTTATTCAACATTCCATCAATGATAGTAAGCAACTGGCTGGTGAGATGTGATGCTTCCTGTTTACCATCGGTGGTTTTCCAGGCCATAAAACGGCTGAAGGCTGCTGAGATGGTGCCGGCTTTTGCTTCTAACCCATCGGATGCTACAACAAAACTATTGTAATGAAATAAGGATGGAATAGCGGTGTAATAATTTGTAAGCTGTGTATGTGCTTTCTTTAGCGTCGCATTTTCATCCGCCGGATTTTTTAATTCCAGTACTACCAGCGGCAGACCATTAATGAATAAAATAATATCGGGTCGTTTGTTTACATTACTTTCTATTACCGTAAACTGGTTGCAAACAACAAACTCATTGTTCTCAATATTATTGAAATCTATCAGCCATAGTTTATCGCCCCGTTCGCCATCTTTACTGTTGTAGGTTACTTCTATACCGTTGGTAATGTGGTTATGTATGGCTTCGTTGCTGCTGATTAAATCCGGGTTGCCAGCCCTGGCAATGGTATTGAATGCCTGCTCTATGGTAACCGCAGGAGCATGTGGGTTAATGCGGCGAATAGCTTCTTTTACTCTGCCGGGTAAAATAACCTGCTGATAATTGTCTCTCTCAGGCTGCTCCCCATCTACTGCTATAGCCGGGCCATACACATACCGATAGCCCAATGCCTCCAGCTTTTCTAAGGCGAGTTGTTCAATGGCTGATTCGGTGATGCGGGGCATTTGAAATTAATAAATAAACCATCAAGATAGTAAGAAAATATTAAGCCTCCATCGCTCTACCTATTGTGAACAAATAATCCTAATCCTATCAACAGGGTGATTATTAGCTTGAGAATGTTGTGTCCTGAAATCTTTTGCTTCATCTTCTGTAAAGTCGTTTCCAATTACTCTTCTACAAACAAGGCATCTGACAGAACACCCTCCTGCGGCTGCCAATCCTGAAATACGAGATCCTTTCTTCTTTACTGCTGCCTTCTTTTTTGGTGCTGCTTTTTTCTTAATAGGATTTTTTTTGGCTGCTGCTTTCTTTTTAACTGTGCTTTTCTTTTTGGTAGCCACTTTTTTCTTTGTTTGTTTTTTCTTGCTCATATAAGTGTGTTATTATTATTTGAAAAATACTTTATTGAAAGGGACTGTGGTAGAAATGCCTATTATTTTTCTTTGCCATGCTGATTTTCCTGAATTCAAGTTGTCTGAAAAATCCCTGAGTTGAAGGAAGATTTCAAAGTTCACCTTTGATTTTCCATCGTTGGTATCAATGAATCGAAACAATAATCCGCCCCTTGTATTAAACTGAGGCTTTTCCAAGGGATTGAATATTCCATTAATGCCCATATTTAATCCCCAGAAATCATTTTTACCCAAAATGACAGTAGATTGAAAACCGACCGTATGTGACCAATTTGTTTTAAAAGTTTTGCCTGTTATGTCTCTCACTTTTTGTGTTGATACAACTTCAATGGTAGAATCACCGGAAGCCTGCGGTCCTCTTACAAATGTCTGACGGGTAACTAATTCACTTTCTTTAATGGAAGAAAAATTATTGTCCCTTGCTATTGTCCACCCCAGGTTTAAATAAATTGACTTAAAACCTTTTGGAATATTTTCATTGTGGTACCAGCTGTTTCTTTCAAAAAGCAGGTTAAAATTTCCGGTTATTGACCATTTGTCAAATAATTTTTCACCTACTTTTTTTTCAAAAGCCCTTGAAGCGTCGTAGGTAACGTATTTGTCTTTCGTATATGAAACTGCACCACTAAACCAGCCCATACGAAAGTTAGCCCAGGCATTCGCACCTAATTCAATATCATACAATTCTTTATCAACCTGTGCTTTTATTTTTTCAGCTTTTTCAGGTGCACTTTCTTCAAGCCCTGCTTTGGTAATTGCTTTTTTGGCTTTTGCTTTCTCATCTACGGCTGCAATAAGTGTTGCCTGATCAGCTGTCGATAGAGTTTTGTCGGCGGCAGCCATTTGCTTTTCGTATAGCGCAGTAATTATACTGTCTTCAGCCCTCAACTTAGTAGAAAGTAAGGAGTATTTAATTTTAAAAACTGAATTATACTCATGGGTTAGTTCTGTCATTTTAACCGTTCTGGTAATCCGCATGGCATCTCTGCGATCAAGATCATACTTAAGTTTGTTCAGCCCGGTTTTTAGAAAACTGAATTTAAGGTAATAAGTACTGTTGGCTGTTACGTTTCGTCCTGAAATAATATTGGCTGTATTATTAGAGAGGTTTAAATCAGCACCTGCATTTACTATTGTTGCTTTTTTTTTGTGGGAAAGATTGACATTTAATTTAGTGTCATTAGATGAAGTTTTTAAAGAAACAGAGTTTCCCTCCGGAATACCCTCTTTATCAAAACTCATCAGGGTAAAATATTTGTCAAAAAAGGCTAGATAATATCTGGAAGAAAATAAACGGCTTGTACCATTTGCAGCATCTTTTGCCAAATCAAGATCATCTTCTGCTTTGAGTACGGTAAGATGTTTTAGTAAGGTACTATTAATAGCAGTTATTTTTTTTTGATATAATGTATCAATTTTAATATACGGCTTTACATCCTGTGCCTGTAGCATATATGAACCGGTAATAAATAAAAAGAATAAAAAAAGAGAAGGGGCTAGATTTTTTTGCATAACAGTTGGTTTTAGATATACAAAGTATAAAATTATCTACGGCAATCTCAACCGCCTTTCGACACAATTTACCACCGTGTTTTCACCCTCACAACAATTTGACTTTAATTCATTCTCTCACTTTTTCTTCCCCACTTTCTGCGAACTAAATCTTTCAATCAATACCCCTGCATCAGTAGTATTTATGCCGACTTTTACTTTGAACGAATCATACACATTTGCAGTGGCAGGAACAATAGGATGAGAAATAAACACCCTGCCACTTGTATCTGTTTCAAAAGTGCCGTTCAAAAGCACTGAATCTTTGTCACCTTTAAAAGCTGATATGGAAATGCTAACATCATTTGCGTCTGGTTTTGTCATTACAGTAACCGGTATAAAACATGTATCGCCTTTTTTTACAACAGATGTTTTTACTAAAAGTGGAATAATAATTGCTTCTTTTATTTCCGGTTTCGGCTTTTCCTTTGCATGCTTAAATAAAAACAAAATAGCCATGGCTACAAAAAAGAAACCCAGCATTGTAGTAGCGGCGGCTATCCCGAAATACTTTGATTGGGTTTTTACTGCTTCGCCAAATGCTTTGGAAATATCGGATACATCATTGGGATGATATGTTTTGATAACAGGATATTGCGCCTGCCCGGCAAATACATAGCCAAAAGTGAGAAGAAAAAAAGCAATGCCAAAACACCATAATGATTTGTCATTAAAATTTTCTATTGCTTTACCAAACACACTTCCAACAAATCCGGTGGCAGAAAAAATGGCAAATGCCCAGGCAATTACTTCTTTCAGATTTTTAACCCCGGCAGCCCGTTTTTCAAAAGTGGTATAAATGCTTTCTGCGGCAATATTGAGCCAGAATGTTTCGCTGGCAATTTTTTTATCTTCTATAGCCATAATTTTATTTTTTATTTGGTGGTAGGCACTTCATAATTATACCGGTGTGCATCTCTGCACTCCAGCGTTAAAATCCAGGTTCCTTTTTTGGAGTCAGCATTTTCATTTGAACTTTTCTTTTCTTCTGTAAAAGTGGTGACGCTATGCAATATTGTAGTGGCATCACTGGGATAAGAAATAGAAAGCTTGCACCCTTCGTATTTGCAATTGATAATTGGCATAAACAATTGGTTTTTGTAATGAGAATATTAAGCTACAAATTGCTGCTTAATTTCATTACCGCCTTTCGACCCTATTTACTACCGTGTTTTCACCCTATCCGCAGCCGACCACTCATAAGCCGGGGTAATAAACTATCTCGCAGTTGGGTGAGGGTTTGGATTTCTTTTTGATTGTTGGAGATTTTATCCCAATTGGGAGATGCAAAGTTTGAAAACTTTTTCAGCAACTCTTTTGGCGGAACTTTGAATTCAAGGCCTGCAATATCTGATGGCTTTAAACAAGGATAGGTGGAAGTTGAATTATTTGCGACTGTTTCAAAGTACTCTGTTTGCCTGTCTTGTGTTAAGAGAATATAAATGAAATGAGGGTCTATTCCATTACAGGTTATTACAGCAAAGCCTGTTGATACAACAGTGTTGGGTTCAACTGTTTTTAAAATCCCATAATGCTTTTGTATTGGCCTGACTAATGAATAAACAATATCATTTTACTGAACAAGTCTTTGTGTCCTGCTTGGTGCATCACTCAGATTGAATTTTTGAAAGCATTCAATGATACCTTCTGTTATTGAACCTGTATCTAAATATTCAATTTCCTGAAATGAATAATTTTTATCTATACTTCGCTGATTAATAAAAGCATAATCAGAAAGTTTGGCTGTTTCCCATTCCTCTTTTACTTCTTTTACAAACCACTGCTTAAAAATAGTTTGGGCCAGTTGCTCGAGGGTTTGGTTTTGGCGGCGCAGCAAAGTCTATTTTGTTGTCGAGGCTGCTGAGAATAGCAGCGATGGATTGTTGTTCATCGTACTCAGGAACTTTTAACTCAATTGTATGTACATGATTTCTATTTAAAGTTGGAACAGCACTTCCACCATCTAAGAAAGAAAAATTAAACGTCTTTAATAAATAATAAACATACTTCGGATGTGAGTTATGAAATTCTTTTGAGTACAAAGTTGTGTTATGTGCCCAAAAATCCTTCTCATAGTAATGTGCGACTCCAATACTGTTTCCACTTCTGCCAATAGTTAACCCAGGGCCTTTAGTTGTAAACTCATTATGATATCCAATTGGGCCATTTGAACCTGCCACTATATATTTTCCTACTGAAAAATTTACCTGTGTCAAATCATGTCCTCTTTGAAAGGTCACTATCTCAACAAATGTTGTTTCTTTCCATTCACTCATACACTGTATTTATTTTGTCTGCATCAGAATTTACAGGATTAAAGAATTAGCAGAATTACTTGCTTTGTTTATTGTATTGTGTGTTGTTATTAAATACCAATTTATATTGAAGACTGGTACTGCCAAAGTTTATAAGTAACCTTTTTTGCAGGTTATAGGCAGACAAATAGTTTTTGGCCTGGGCCAGGTGTACATCTTCCAAATTGGTCAATGCTTTTAATTCAATCATTATTATTTCTTCTACTATAAAGTCTGCCCGGCGGGTACCTACATTAATGCCGCCATAAAAAGTGGCCTGTTCTTTTTCTCTTTCAAAATGTAACCCGGCCTGCTCTAATTCTATTGCGAGGCAACGCTGGTAAATTACTTCCTGAAAGCCATTGCCTAGAGTGTTGTGCACTTTCATGCCACAGCCGATTATTTTATAGGTGAGCTCATCTTTTTCCATCTCAGTATCAGAATTTTCAGAATTAAAGGATTTTCAGAATTTAAATACAAGTTACTTATAAAAAATAGTGGCTTTTTTACGTCGAGGTTTAAAATTCTGTTCATTCTAAAATTCAGAAAATTCTGCTTCAGACATTTATTTTTTCTTTTTTACGTCTTTGGTAATTTTCTTTTCATCGCTTTCTAATTTTCGGCTTAGTTTTTTTACATCTTCATCGGGCGGCAGGGCTTCGGGCTGCACACCCCGTTGCAATAAAATATCTCTTACGGCTTTGTTATTGTCCACATGTTCTTTGCTTATCTGTTGCTGGCCTTTTAAATCTTTTTCTGTTACGTTGTGGCTGGTGAGTTCGTTGGCAAAGTCTTTGGCTTTAATAGTGAGAGTAGGTAAAAAATCGGCTAAGGGTTTGGTGGCGGGTACACCGAGTTTACGCTTCATATTATTCGTAGTAAAGCCGCCAAACAGAGCCTGGTCTCCCTTAGATTTAATGATGGCAAAGCCTGTACTATCCACACCCCGTTCAAATAAAATACCAGATAGTTTCTTTTCGCTTTTGGTCAATTTTTCTCTTGCAGAAACTCTTGCCACATCCAGCAACCGTTGTTCAATAATTTCCTGCTTGCGGGTTTGCACAGCAAAATAAGTTTGTGCAAAGGCGATGGATGGTTTTGATGAGTCGCCATTTTGTGCGATAAGGTAGCAGGCATATCTTGTAAGGGCAATGTCTTCTATTTCCCGTTGTGCGCCTTTGGCAAGGTCTATCATTTTGCCGGTGCCGGCAAAATGATCAGAAGCCGCCACACCACTGCTTTCGCAGGCAGCTTTTGCTTTTTCAATTACCTTATAAAAATTATCCCATTTGGTGTATCCCAATATAGTTTGCAATTCCCGTGCACTCCAGCATTCAATGTTTTTATAATCGTAAACGGCCTGTTCAAACTGGTTGAATAATTCAGCGATTTGTTCCTTTTTCATCCAAGAAGATTTGCTTACAAAAATGCTTCATTTCTAATTGTGCAAGCGGCACTTGCACAAATTAATATTCACATTTGTATTCCAATTTTTTTCAGTTGCTTTTTTATTTCTGCATCTAACTGCTGTGCTTCGGTCATTTGTGTTTTTAATTCTGTTGTGAGCTTTGCTATTTTGTCTTCGTAAGCTTCTTCATCTATTGCTTCATCGGGTATGCCCACATAGCGGCCGGGAGTTAGTACATATTTATGTTTGGCAATATCGGCAAGGGTGGCAGATTTGCAGAAGCCTTTGATGTCGGTGTAGGCCCCCTGTAAATCTCCCCCGTTAGGGGAGACTTTCGAAGACTCCAATTGTTTCCAGTTTCTATATGTACCGGCAATTCTTTTTAAATCCTCTTCGGCAAGGTCACGGCTTTTGCGATCAATCATAAAACCAAGTTCACTTGCATCTATGAATAAGGCCTCACCCCGACCCTCTCCACTTCGTGGAGAGGGAGAAGTACCCGGCTGTTTCCGCTTGCGGCTGAGAAACCAAAGACAAGCTGGTATGCCGGTATTATAAAATAATTGTTTGGGCAGCATGACGATGCAATCCACCAAATCATTTTCTATTAAGTGTTGCCGTATATCGCCTTCGCCGCCGGTATTACTGCTAAGGCTTCCGTTGCTTAATACAAAACCGGCCACACCAGTTGCACTTAAATGATAAATGAAATGCTGCACCCAGGCAAAGTTGGCACTGCCGGTTGGCGGCACTCCATATTGCCATCGGCCATCGGTGGTAAGGAGTTCACCGCTCCAGTCGCTATCGTTAAACGGCGGGTTGGCAATAATAAACTCAGCTTTTACATCAGGATGTGCATCACGCAAAAAACTTCCTTCATTATTCCATTTTATATTGCTGCTGTCTATACCACGGATGGAAAGATTCATTCTTGCCAAACGATAAGTAGTTTGGTTACTTTCCTGTCCGTAAATGCTGATATCATCTAACTTACCGGAATGTGCCAGTACAAATTTTTCACTTTGCACAAACATGCCACCACTGCCGCAGCAGGGATCGAACACACGGCCTTTGTAAGGCTCCAGCATTTCTACCAATAGTTTTACAATGCTTTGCGGTGTGTAGAACTGTCCGCCTTTTTTTCCTTCAGCCAGTGCAAACTGTCCGAGAAAATATTCATACACTCTGCCGAGTAAATCTTTTGCTTTGGCAGCAGCATCACCAAGGGCAATGGTTCCAATCATATCTATTAAACTACCGAGGGAATTTTTATCAAGGTTGGGCCTTGCAAATACTTTAGGCAGTACCCCTTTTAGTGTTGGGTTGAGTGCTTCAATGGCATCCATAGCATTATCCACCATTTTACCAATCAGGGGGTCTTTGGCTTTGGATAAAAGATAAGTCCACCTGGCCTGCGGTGGCACATAAAAAACATTTTTGGCCCGGTATTCATCGGCATCTTCGGCATCGGCCAGTTTATCATTTACTAATTGCTGATATAATTCTTCAAAAGCATCAGAAATGTATTTGAGAAAGATAAGACCGAGTACAATGTGTTTGTATTCGGCTGCATCCATGTTCTTGCGGAGCTTATCGGCAGCGAGCCACAGCGTTTTTTCAAGCGGCTGAGTGTTGCTTTCTTTTTTGGATTTGGCCATGGTATAGTTGAAAAAGGGAAGATAGGGAAGAAAGAAGTAGAAAGGGTGAAAAGACGGTGGTATATGGGTTGAATAACTCTTGGAATTAGAAATTGGAAATTTGAGATTTGTGGGGTATTTTAATTTATTCTTTCACCTAAAAAATTTGTTATGAAATTTCATTTTTTAAAACCTATATCAAAGCGTTTTTTTGATATGTTAAGAGGGGCACACGAAAAGAAAAAGTATATTTATGATTTGGCTTTCGGCCTAAAATATACAAGATCTGTTTGGTTTAAACTAGATACAATAACTACTTTTCTTAAAGAGGTTGAAGAGTTCAATGAAGGCAAGCCGCCCGAAGAACAAATTAATGGGTTAAGGATTTATTTCGGTATTTATACACAAGATGTTTTAGATGATGAAGAAGGAAGTGATATTAAAAAGGAATATAAGAATCACCTTACAACCTCTATTGTTACAACTAAGGTTGATCCTACTAACCCTCAAAAATATATTGATTTTTTTATAGGCGAGGAAAAAGAAGCTATACTTGCTTTAGCTATAAATCATGGTACGCTTTGCCCTCCGGATGATATTTGCCCATAAATTTATGTTATGAAGATCCCAGTTTATTTCTGGTTTGAACTTTTGGCCTTTGCAGTATGTCTGATCAGTTTTATAAAAATCAGGCATACTGTTTTAAAATGGTTTCTTCCCTTCTTAGGGTTAATTGTTGTGTATGAATATGGAGTGTTAAGCAGGTGGTCATTTTTGTTTATTAACCGGAGCAATCATTGGCTTGCAAATATTATAAGCACAATAGAAATTGTTTTCTACTCTTTATTGTACTACCATTTTATTCAGTCTCCTCAGATTAAAAAAATCATCAGGTACACTTTAGCAGGATTTATTCTTCTAACTATTTTGAATATTCTTTTTTTGCAGGGCTATAATCGTTTTCATACAATTACTTATAGGCTGGGGTCGGCTATGGTAATTGTATTTATTTGTATGTATTTCAAGCAATTAATGAATACAGAGAATGTTACTTTAACAATGGAGCCTATGTTTTGGATAAGCTCAGGATTGTTTTTCTTTCTCTTGGGTTTTATTTTTTATCTGAGTGCTTTTGATTTTATTGCCTACCAGTCAATAAAAAAGCATGCATCGTTATATAAAGTAATCAGGTATTCCCTTATTATTCAAATGTATTCTCTTTTTGCTATAGCATTCTTATGCAAAAAAAATGTATGATACAGTATTTTATATTGTAATAGTGGGAACTGTTGTCTTGCTTTTGGTAGGAGGGTTCCTTATATCATTCTTGTTTATGTATCAAAAGAAGAAAAGGCAAAATGAAATGGAAAAACAATTAATGTCAAACCAGTTTTCCCAAACTCTTCTCCAAACCCAACTCGAAATCCAGGAACAAACTCTTAAAACCATCTCCCAGGAAATTCATGATAATATCGGGCAGGTGCTGAGCCTGGCCAAGCTGAACCTGAATACAATGGATATAACGAAACAAACGGAATTGCAGGAAAAAATAATGGACTCCAAAAACTTAGTAAGCAAAGCCATACAGGATTTAAGGGACTTGTCAAAAAGCCTTAACACCGATAATATTGCTGCAATGGGGCTGCTGAATGCTGTTCAGTATGAACTGGATATGATCCGTAAAACCGGTTTTGAAACTGTATTTGAAGTGACAGGTACTATCCAAAAGATGGAACCGCAAAAAGAACTGATTATTTTCCGCATTGTTCAGGAAACACTGAATAATATTATTAAACATGCAGCGGCAAAAAAAATTACAGTGGTGGCAGCGTATTCACCTGATAAGCTGGAGTTACAGGTGCTGGATGATGGACAAGGAGTTGATTTGTCGCGGTTGAATGAAGGCTCCATACCCGGCTTTGGCCTCGGCATTCGTAACATGCACAACCGGGCCACCATGATTGGAGCTGTTTTTAATATAAGCAGTAATTTGGGAACAGGAACAACTGTAAAACTGATAATACCATTTACAAACCAAAGTGTATAACATGGAAAAGAAAGTTGTGCTTGTTGATGATCATGTGCTGCTTCGGAATGGGCTTGCAGGGGTAGTAAAAAATCTTGGATATGATGTATTGTTTGAAGCAGACAATGGAAAAGATTTCTTGAAAAAGCTTAGTAATAATAACCTGCCGGATTTAGTGTTGCTTGATATTAATATGCCGCAAATGGACGGATACGAAACAGCCTTATGGCTAAAAAGAAACCACCCTGAAGTAAGAGTGCTTGCATTAAGTATGTATGATGATGAGAATGCTATTATCCGTATGTTGAAGAACGGAGCCAAAGGATATATTTTAAAAGATACAGAACCGGCTGAATTAAGAGCAGCAATGGAATCCATCCTTTCAAAAGGCTTTTATTATTCTGAAATGGTAACTGGCCGCCTTATGCATACCATTAATACTATGGATGATGAAGGCAGTAGTATTAAAAACATTGCCGGGCTAAATGAAAGGGAAACAGAATTTATAAAATTAGCTGCCACCGAAATGACCTATAAAGAAATTGCAGAACAAATGCACCTGAGCCCCCGCACCATTGATGGCTACAGAGATGCCTTGTTTGAAAAGCTTAATATAAAAAGCAGGGTGGGGTTGGTTTTGTTTGCTATAAAAAATGGCATCGTTACGGTGGTATAATTTTTAACAGCAAAAGTCACGCAGCGTTTCTCTTATATTTCCTACTTTAGTGCCGTTCTTATTAATTTTACATTTCAATTTATTTTTTATGTCATCCCCAACCCCCGCCATATTCTGGCCACATAGCGAACACTGGTCCGTAAAAATCCCATTGCAATCCCCACACTACCGCATGGCAAGCATGGGAGAGAAAGGATATGTTGTTCTTAAAACATTGGATATAGATCATATTCCATCGGCTGAGTGGGAGAACCTGGTTTATATGGACTGGAAAAGTGGTGGCGATACCAATTTTGCCCCATTAGCCTCCTGCGATGGTACCAACGAGTGTAAAGGTTTTTGGGAAAATGGTAAGACGGATAAGGATGCCATCTTTACACCTAATGCGGAGTTATGCCCCACGTTGATGGCATATATTAAATCTATACCGGCCAACTTTGGCCGGGTAAGAATAATACGATTAGAACCTCAAACACATGACCAGGCCATCCGTTCTGTTCACCGGGATGATAATAACCGCCTGAACCCGGAAGATGAAGGCTGGGTGGTAAGAATGTGGATTGAGTTGACTGATAACCCGGATAGCTATATGCTGTTGTATGACAGTGATGAAAATAATTTGCCGATCAAAGAATCTGAAGCAAGAGTACCGATGCAAAAAGGTTCTCACTTTATTGTGGACTCTCAAAGACTATGGCATGTAGGGGTACATAATGGAACAAAATCAAGATATGCAGCAATTATAAGTGTGGAAAGCAGCCCGGAACTGGAGAAATGGGTGCAGTCAAAAATGTGATCACTGACCCGATAGCTATCGGGTTAGTTGACTAAAATGATTGAATACTGTTAGCTGTCTTTTTAGGCAGCTATTTTTTTGTTTGGCCACAGACGCCGTCGGCCATAGCCTATGGCGGCGGACGATGAACACAAATAAACACAGATGAATGGAATTTGCAAGTATTTTATAAATGCGCAGAGTCATACATTTAAATGACTCTGAAAAACTCGTAATCCGAAACTAATAACTCAAAACTAGTTTAACACACTGGTCTCTTTCACTATCTCAGCTTTTTCCTGTTCTTTAATTTTGCCCCAACCACCTACTACGTTTCTGAGATTGTGAATGCCTTGTCTTTTTAATAAGGAAGAAGCAATAATGCTGCGATAACCACCGGCGCAGTGTACATAAAGATTCTGTTCTTCTTCCAGGTTAGCCATCATGGCAGGGTCCACCATATCATTCAACGGAAGATTCAACGCATTTTTCAGGTGACCATCAGCAAATTCTGTGGGGCGGCGAACATCCACCACCACTAAATTTTTATCATGAGGAATATCCATCATCATCTCGTCTGCTTCCACATCTATTATCATATCAACATCCTCACCCGCCGTAGCCCAGGCAGCATAACCACCTTCGAGATAGCCTTTTACTTTATCAAAACCAACTCTCGCCATGCGGATAATGGTTTCTTTTTCTTTTCCCGGTTCTGTTATCAGCACCATTGGTTCATCAAAAGGCAACAAGCTGCCGGCCCATTCAGCAAACCGGCCTTCTAAACCAATAAAAATAGAACCGGGTATAAAACCTTGTGTAAAGTCATTGGCATGACGGGTATCAAGAATAATAATATCATCTTTCATCAACTGCTTAAACTCATCTATTGATAATGCTTTCATTCCCTGCACCAGCACATCATCTAAGCTATCATAACCTTCCTTATTTATTTTGGCATTGATAGGGAAGTAAGAAGGTGGTGCAAGGATGCCGTCAGTCACTTCCTTTATAAAATCTTCTTTGGTAGCAGCCTTCAGGGCATAGTTGGTTTGCTTCTCTTCACCAATAGTGCTATGGGTATTAGGGCCGAGGTTTTTTCCGCAACTGCTGCCGGGGCCATGCGCCGGGTAAACAATCACATCATCTTCTAATGGAATTATTTTTGAATGCAGGCTGTCATACATCATGCCTGCTAGGTCATTCATCGTTATCTCCTCACCTTTTTGCGCCAGGTCGGGGCGGCCAACATCGCCTACAAATAAAGTGTCGCCGGTAAATACACAGTAATTTTTTCCGGCAGCATCTTTTAATAAATAACAGGTTGACTCCAGTGTATGTCCCGGTGTGTGCAATACTTCGATTGTAAGATCACCGATTTTAAAGGTCTCTCCATCGGTTGCCACATGTACCGGAAATTGAGTGGTGGTGCCGGGACCGTAAATTATCGGAGCATTCGTGGCTTTTCCTAAATCAAGATGACCACTTACAAAGTCGGCATGAAAATGTGTTTCAAAAATATATTTGATACGGGTTTTTCTTTCATTCGCAATTTCTAAGTAGGCATCAATATCCCGCAACGGATCTATTACCGCTGACTCGCCATTGCTTTCAATATAATAAGCTGCTTCACTAAGACAGCCAGTATATAATTGTTTAATGTACATAATCTTCTTTTAAAAATTCTCTTCCAAAATGAAAGCACAAAAATACTTTATTATAAACAAAAACGCCTCACCTTGATCCGGTGGGGCGTTTTTCAAAAAGTTAATGACAATTAATTAAGCAACTGTTCAACAAATTTATTGAGGTCTTGCATACGGGCCATATTTACTGAGTAATAGATGAATTTACCATCCCGGATTGTCTTTACAAAACCTGCCTTGCGCAAAATGGCCAAATGCTGGGAAGCTACTGACTGCTCCAGCCGCAACTTTACATAAAGCTCCGTTACGGTTACCTTTCCAAGCTCATCAATCAGTTTAAGAATTTCTTGCCGGAGTTTATGATTGACAGCTCTGAGTATCAACGCTGCTTTTTTCACCTGTAGCAGATCCACCTTCAGGATTGTACCGTTTTCCGATGCAGCATTCAGCGTTAGAGAATAATTATTCATAGACTAACTGATTAAAGTAGGGGCAAAATTACCACTGCAAAATTTTTTTTTGCGGTATTAATTGTTAATAAGACGGATTTTTTACTCAGGTCTTTCGGACAGGAGAATAAAATTCTTTAATATATAATGGCTCTGTGTAAGCAAGGTCTGCAAATTCTTTTTTTAAAAAACAATTCTGTGACAATGGGGAAAGGTGGGAGGCATTGCTAACGTTATCACTGAAAGAGGCATTGGTATTTGAAATTAATGATTGCAGTTTTTTGCTGCCGTTTCCGCAAAAAAGTATTGAAGAAGTGAGCATATCTGCAAAACTTTTTTCATCAATAACCAGGGCATGTGCCGGCATTTTTTCCTGCAATTCTTTATCATACACCGCTGTAAAAACCTCCATTCTGCGGGCATCAATCATTGGGCAGATCAGCGAATCAGCTTCGTCCTTTGCTGCAAAAGCTATCATTTTGAGAGTACTTACTGCAATCAATGGAATATTTAAAGCATAACACAAACCTTTTGCCGCAGAAAGACCAACCCTGAGGCCGGTATAAGAACCGGGACCAATACTTACGGCAACAGCATCTAATTGATTGGGTCTTAAATTATTTTTTTTCAGCAGTTCATTTATCACTTGGTGCAGCCATCCGCTTTGTTTTTTTTGATTTTCATTGATGGCCAATGCAAGTATCTCTTCATTCTGTGCAAGGCAAACAGATGCTGTATCCAGTGCGGTATCAATATTTAAGATGAAACTCATTTATGCCGAAGCCTCTTTTTGTAACAAGGAAGAAGGTGTGTACCGGGAATTGGTTTTCGACATCATTGTCAATAGCTCATACACATTTTTCAAACCTATTGTTGCACCCCATTCAAAAGGGCCATAAGGATAATTAGTACCCAGTTTCATAGCGGTATCAATTTCCTTTTTGGTGCTTACTTTTTCATCCAGCGTAAAATAGGCTTCATTGATAATCATACTTATTACCCGTGGTGTAATAAACCCCGGTATATCAGGCACCCATTCTGTTAATTTATTAAAACAGGAAAAAATTTTTTCTGCCGCCTTTTTATTTCCATCAGTCCCGGCTGCTTCTACCAAATTTCTTTTTAAAAAACTATTCCATCCATTAATACGGATAAAACCAGCAGGCAGTTCATTGAATGTAGCTGTAACAGCATTAACAATGATTGTTGCTGGTTGAAAGCTTTTTAATTTGTCTATTCTTTCGGAAGAATGATTGAACAAAAGATCAATATATGCATCAGTACCCTGAACCGGGGTGATTTCGTCTTGCCATTCAACCACCACATTATCTACTGCTTGCTGTGCGAGCAATTCACCCTTTAAAACCTCATTTGCTATTACAACGATTTTCATCAAAAGGTAATTTTTATTGTCGTCTGGTCTTAATCCTTTTTTGCAAAGAAAACGTATAAAGCTAAATTCGTTCTATTAAATTTTTAAAAGCTTATTATGAGTAAAACTGTCATTTTCACCGGCAACGCCCCGGCTCCCATTGGCCCCTATAGCCAGGCAATATTAACCGGCAATACATTATTTATTTCAGGGCAAATTTGTATAGACCCTGCCACCGGAGAATTAAAGAATAAAGATATACAGGAGGAGACCCACCAGGCCATGCATAATCTGAAAACTATTTTGCAAGAGGCGGGTATGGATTTCAGTAATGTGGTGAAAACTACCATTTTTATTACAGACATGCACCAGTTTGGGGAGGTTAATGCAGTGTATGGCAGGTATTTCGAAAATGACCTGCCTGCCGGAAAGGCAGGCTTTCCCGCCAGAGAAACGGTGCAGGTTTCGGCTCTTCCCAAGTTTGTGAATGTGGAAATCAGCATGATAGCAGTTGTTTCTTGAAAACATAGAATTAATTCTATCCTCGCATTGTCAAAAGGGTGTTATTGTTGCAGTGTGTTGGCAGGTTTGGGTGTTATTTCCCTTTTAATTACTTTGCATATCTTCCTTTTTGCATTACCCAATATTTGACAGATTATTCTCAGGATTCAGTGTTTACAGGTTTAATAATCAAATGATTTTAGTATGAAGAGAGTTCTATCCCTTATTTTTTCGATGCTTTTGTTTGTGGCATCATGGGCACAAAACGACAACCAGTATAACAAGGCCGCAGCCCTGCAATTGGTAAAAGAGAATAAAGAGGCTATCGGTTTTTCTGATAATGATATACTCAACACTAACGTATCAAGCAGCTATACTGTTACTGGTACCGGAATGACCATGGTATATCTGCAGCAAACCTACCTGGGTATACCTGTATTGAACAAGATGAAAGTGCTTGCTTTTGTGCAGGGAAAATTAGTGTCGAATACAGGTACACTGGTAGAGGATATGGGAAAAGCCTCTGCCGGATATTCTCCTGCTCCTTCTGTAAGTGCTAATGAAGCAGTAAGGCTGGCATTTGCAGAACAAAAATTACCACCACCTGCTATTACTACAGCAGCTATTTCGCAAAACGGTAGGCTGATGAATTATGGTAAACCGGCGGGCATCTCGGAAGATATAATAGCGGAACTGATGTGGTTTCCGGTAGAAAAAGATAACCTGGTAACAGTAAAGTTAGGATGGCAGGTGCAGGTGGCTACCTTCGGAAAAGATGATGTGTGGCATATAAGAATTGATGCATTGAACGGCAAGCTGATTGAAAAAGTAAATATCGTTATCTACGAAAATTTTGATTCACATCATAAAAATGAAAAGGCCGGAAAGATTGAAACAGGGTCAGGCATTCAAAAATATTCAGGTAGTGGTTTGAATAGAAATTATGGAACTGCGGAAAGGCTCCAAAGCCCCAATGCAATTGCCAATGCCAATTACCTTGTTATTCCTTATCCAATTGAAGCTCCAACTTTTGGAGCAGCAGCTGTACGCAGCAATCCGTGGACAGCCGCACCCGGAAATGCAACTACACTTGGATGGCATAGCAATGGAACAACAGATTATATTATCTCCCGGGGCAATAATGTGTGGGCTACCGAAGATACCATTGCCACCAACCAGAATGCCGGAACACCTGCCAGTTCTTCTACCTTCCCTGACCCTTTAAATTTTATTAACCCGCCTAATTACAATGTGGAACCAAGTAAGGACATTGTTATGCAGCAATTTGCCATTACCAATCTTTTTTACTGGAACAATATCATACACGACATTACCTACCAGTATGGATTTGATGAAGCAGGCGGCAATTACCAGCAAAACAACCAGGGCAGAGGTGGTGCTGGAAATGATCATGTGATGGCTTTGGCACAAAGTGGTGCATCAGGACATATTGGAAACAATGCCAACTTTTTGCCTACTGTAGATGGTGTTAGAGGAAGAATGAGGATGTATCTTTTTAATAACGGGTCTCCTGCTTCTGTAGTAGTAAATACTCCGGGATCAATTGCAGGGAATTACCTGGCAACAGAAAGTGGATTTAGTATCAACAATAAATTAGAAACCCTGGGGCCAAGAACTGGTCAGGTAGTTTATTTTAATGATAATGCTGCGGGTACTACCCATGAAGCATGTGTGCCACCGGCCAATATACTTACAGGAAAGATTGTAATGATTGACAGGGGAAATTGTCCTTTTGTTGATAAAGTAATGGCTGCTCAAACTGCCGGGGCAATTGCAGTGATTATGGTGAATAATGTAGCTGGGTACATTACAATGGCTGGTGATAATAATGCAATCACTATTCCGGCCGTATTGATTTCACAGGTAGATGGAGCTATTCTGGCTGGACAGCTGGCTAATAATCTTAATGTAACATTACGTTATAACCCACCGTTAGACGGAGACCTTGACAATGGAGTAGTAGTGCATGAATATGCACATGGAATATCTAACCGCATAACCGGTGGCCCTGCCACAGCAAGTTGTTTGCAAAATGCAGAACAAGGAGGTGAAGGGTGGAGTGATTATTTTGCCCTGATGCTGACTACCAACTGGCTAACCACTAACCTAACAGACGGAAGTATTTCAAGAACAGTAGCTACGTATGCAAATGCTGAGTCTCCCAATGGGGCTGGTTTCCGCAATTATCCTTACAGTACTAACATGAACACCAATCCTTTGACCTATGCCCACTTGGGAGTAATAGGATCCCCATGGGTATTTAATGATGGACTTCAAGTGCATAATATTGGAGAAGTATGGTGCAATGTACTTTGGGAAATGACATGGGGAATTATTCAGCAGGAAAACAGCATCAATACCAACCTTTATAATTTTTCTTTAACTAATAACGGGGGCAACAGTATTGCTTTTAAATTAGTAATGGAAGGAATGCGGTTACAACCATGCAGCCCCGGCTATATAGATGCAAGAAATGCTATTCTTACTGCCGACATGAACCTGTATGGCGGCAGTCATCAATGTGCTATATGGACAGCTTTTGCAAAAAGAGGAATGGGCTATACCGCATTGCAGGGTAGTTCTGCCAGCTTAACAGATCAGACAGCAGCATTCGATCTTCCACCTGCGGCCTCTGTTACTACACAACCTGTTGACCTTACTGTTAATCCCGGTAATAATGCAGTCTTTACGGTAGCAGCTACTCCACCAGTTAATGGTGCTTATTTAGTTTATACCTGGCAGAGAAGCATAGATGGCGGAGCAAGCTGGAACGATATTGCCCCGGCTATTACTACACCCACACTTACACTTACTGCAGTTACTGCATTAATGAATGGATTTAAATACCGTTGTGTCATTATGCAGGGATGTGCTTCCACTACTTCATCAGTAGCTACATTAACGGTATTCGTACCAAGCGGCTTTACCTTTACTACACCTGCAGCAGCAACAGCGGCTTGCCCTGCACCAACTACAATGGATATTGTATTAGGAACAACTGTTATCGGTGGATTTGCAAATCCAATTACTGTTTCATCAAACACACCACCTGCCGGAACTACAGTTAGTTTTGTTCCTTCCAATAGTGTAACACCGGGCAATAGTGTTACAGTAAGACTTACCGGAACTAATACTTTAGTACCCGGCACCTATACACTAACAATAACAGGAACAGCTACCGGCGCAACAACACAAACAAGAGATATAACATATACTATTACTGCAGGCACAGCTCCTGCTATTACTGCCCAGCCGGTCAATCAAACAATATGTGCCGGTAGTAATACTTCATTCAGCATTACTTCCAATACTGCTAGTTCTTTTCAATGGCAGATAAGTACAGATGGAGGTGCTAGCTGGACTAATATAAGCAATGGAGGTATTTATTCGGGAACAACAACTGTTACATTAAATATTACTGGTGCTACTGCTGCTCTTAATAATAACCGCTACCGTTGTATTGCTTCTACTGTATGCGGAAGTGCAACTTCCAATGCAGGCATATTGACAGTAAATACGGCGCCAGCTATTACGTCTCAACCAACAAGTGCTTCTGCATGTGCAGGTACTAACCAAACATTTACTGTAGCAGCTACCGGCAGTTCAATTACTTACCAGTGGTACATGAGTACAGATGGCGGAGCTACTTTTAACATACTGGCTAACGGAGGTGTTTATTCTGGTGCTACGACGGCCAGCTTAACTATTACCGGTCTTACGGCTGGTTTAAATAACAACCAGTACCGTTGTGTTGTTACTGGTGTTTGCCCTGTGTCACCACTTACTTCTAATGCAGCAACACTTACTGTGCCTGCTTCATTAACGATAACCAGCCAACCAGCAAGTGCAACAATCTGTGCAGGAAATAATACAAGCTTTACCGTAGCCGGTACAGGTATTGACACTTATCAATGGCAGATAAGTACAGATGGAGGTACTACCTGGACTATTGTAAGCAACGGTGGTGTTTATTCAGGAGCCACCACTGCTACCTTAACTATTACCGGCGCAACAGGAGCATTAAATAATAACCGTTATCGTTGTAATGTATCTTCTGCTGCATGCGGAACATTATCATCTGCTGGTGCAATATTGACAGTAAATACAGCACCAACTATTACCACCCAACCAACTAATGCTTCTGTGTGTACCGGTGCCAATCACACCTTTACAGTAGCTACTACGGGTACTTCACTCACTTACCAGTGGTACATGAGTATTGATGGAGGAGCTACGTTTAATATACTTTCAAATGGTGGTGTTTATTCAGGTGCAACATCCGCCAGTTTAACTATTACAGGCGTTACAGCAGTATTAAATAATAACCAGTATCGTTGTGTTGTCACCGGTGTTTGCCCTGTATCACCGCTTACATCCAATGCTGTAACAATTTCTGTTGCAAGTGCATTGAGTATAACAGGTCAGCCATCGGCTCCAATTATTTGTGCTGGTACAAACACCAGCTTTACTGTAACTGCAGTTGGTGCCGGTAACTATCAATGGCAGGTAAGCACAGATGGCGGTGCTACTTACACCGATGTAGCCAACGGTGGTGTTTATTCAGGAGCCACTGCATTTGCTTTAAACCTCACTGCTGTTCCGGTAACATTTAACGGCAACAGGTATCGCTGCAATCTCAGCAGCAGTTGTGGTAGTGCTACTTCCAATTCAGTATTGCTTACAGTAAATGCTTTGCCAACTATTACTACACAGCCAATCAGTGCTACGCTTTGTGCAGGTTCAAACAATACATTCAGTGTTACTGCAACTGGTGGAGGCTTAACTTATCAATGGCAGGTAAGCTTCAATGGTTGTGCCGGTCCGTGGGTTGATATACCTGCGGCCACCACATCAGGCTATACATTAACCGGCATCGTTGCTGGTCTTAATAATACAGCTTATCGTTGTGTAGTATCCGGTGCCTGCACACCGGCTGCCACATCTACCTGTGCATTGTTAACGGTTGTAACACCTGCTACCATTAGCACTTCGCCAACCAATCAAACAATATGTGAAGGCAGCAATAACAGCTTTGCCATAACAGGCAGTGGAGCAGGCATTATCTATCAATGGCAGGTAAGCACAGATGGCGGAATTACTTATACCAATGTATCAAACGGTGGCGTTTATTCAGGAGCAACAAGTGCTACGCTGAACATTACAGCAGCTACTTTCTCATTAAACAATAACAGGTATCGCTGCCAGGTATCTAACGCTACCTGTACTACCCCTGCTATTTCTAATGCAGCGATATTAACAGTAAATACTTTGCCAACGATATCTGCACAACCACAAAATGCTGTGATTTGTACAGGTGGTAATAATACATTTAGTGTAACTACAGCAGGAACGGGAATAACATATCAATGGCAGGTAAGTATAACAGGTTGTGCAGGAACATGGGCCAATGTTCTTAATGGTGGTGTGTACAGCGGCGCAACAACTGCTGCACTTACTATTACAGGTGCACCAATTACGATGAACGGATATACATATAAGTGTATCGTAACTGGTACTTGTACTCCAGCTGCAACATCAAACTGTGTTTTACTTTCTGTTGGTTCATCTGTAGTAATAACTGCTCAACCAACAGACCAAACGATTTGCTCAGGCAGCAACCCACGCTTTACAGTAGCAGGCAGTGGTACTGGTGTTCTTTATCAATGGCAGATAAGCATAGATGGTGGCACCAGCTGGACAAGTATTCCAGGCGCAACTTTTGCAACATATACAATAACCGCCGCAACAGTTACGGCCAACAATAGCAGGTATCGTTGCCTGTTATCAAATGCAACCTGTACTGTTCCTGCTACTTCTGCTACGGCTCTGTTAACTGTTCGTAAATTGCCAACGGTTAGTTTAGCAGCCGTGCCGATATCAGCTCTGTTACCCGGTAATACAACAACTCTTCTAGCTACACCTAGTGCATCAGCCGGGGGCACATTAACAAGAACCTGGTTAAAGGATGGAATTGCATTTGCCAACACAAACAATACTTATTTAGCCAATATTAGCCGGTTAGGTACCTACCAGGTAAGAATACAGGAAACATTTGCCGGCGGCCTTACCTGTTCTAACCAATCAGCTTTAGTTACTATTTCGGCAGCTATAAGTAACAGGGTATTCATTTTCCCAAGCCCGAATGACGGTCAGTTTACCGTTTCCTATTATAACCTTGGCGGTGTTAGCACCACAAGAACAGTAACGGTGTATGACTCAAAAGGGGCAAGTATTTATAATGCAAAATTCCCTGTTACGGGATTTTATACTTTATTACCTGTTGACATTCGCCCTGCACAACGAGGAATATATTATGTAGTAATAGGTGATGATGCAGGTAAGAGAATGGCCGATGGAAAAGTGATGGTGAACTGGTAATACATTACGCTGAAGAAATATTAATCCCATCCCATAGCGGGGTGGGATTTTTTTTTACCCGCCGTGGCTTTAGCGAAGGTGGGTTTGTTATCCGGTTTTTTAACTGCTGAAATCCAAAACAGTTTCTTTAACCTTGTGTAAGAAAAAATGGGAAGGTTTCGTACCATATTATCAAAACCAGTGCTATGGGCAGCGGCTAAGTTTTCTTCCAAACCAAACCGGGAAAGAATTTTTGAAGCCCTGACAAGACTATCTGCCTCCATAATGGAGCATCCGGGTAAAAAGGGATTGGTAATTCCTTTTGAACATCAAGCCGGTAAATTCATCATCTTCTCCGATCAGCATAAAGGTAACCGCAATGGTGCCGATGATTTTAAACAGGCAGAAACAAATTACCTGGACGCATTAAATTATTACAGCAGCAACGATTTTTGTTTTATCAACCTTGGCGATAGCGAAGAACTGTGGGAAAACAGTATCTGGAAAGTAAAGAAAAATAACAAAGCTACTTTTGAAGCAGAGAAAAAATTTCTGGCGCATAACAATTATGTAAAAATATTCGGCAACCATGATTTGTATTGGGACACCGGCCTCTGGGCCTACTGGCACCTGAAAAGTATGTTTGGTGAAAAAGTAAAAGTGTATGAAGGAGTTATTTTAAAGACATTAGTCAGGAGGCAGAACCCGATAGCTATCGGGTCGGGAGTAGATTCACTGGATTCTGAACTCACCATTTTCCTCACCCACGGCCACCAGGGTGATGCACAAAGCGATGGGAACTGGTTCAGCAAATTTTTTGTGACGTATATCTGGGCACCCTTGCAATCCTTGTTGCGCATCAATCCCAATACACCGGCCTACAATAATGAAAAGAAAACATTGCATAATCATATCATGTATGAATGGGCGGCTGAACAAAAAGATGTGCTGCTGATAACCGGCCACACCCATCAACCGGTATTTGCATCGCTTACACACCTGGAGAGACTGTATAAACAACTGCAGTTTGCCCAGCAGGATAAAGATGAAGCAGCTGTTAAAGATGTGAGGACTGAGATTTTGAAAAGGGAAAGAAAATTTACCGCTGTGTCGGTTGACTATATGAATATGAAGCCTTCTTATTTTAATACCGGTTGCTGTTGCTTTCGTGATGGTGATATTACAGGGATTGAAATTGCAGATGGTTGTATAAGACTTATTAAATGGTCGGAGGAGAAGGGGAGGGAGATGCTGGAGGAGAGGGAGTTGGGGGAATTGCAGATGGAACTTGCCTGAGTATCCTCTGCAAAGTGTGACAATAGAAAGGGTTAAAAAAACCGCTGTTTATTTTTCAAATGTTAATGCCTGTGGAAGCATCGAAAGAAAAGGTAAACACTTTTCATAATTCAATTCATTGTAAAATAAGCCAACCCGTTCCAGGTTTTTATAATAGGCCTTTAGATTCTTGTAATAGTAATATTCACTGCTGATATACCATGCTTTTTCTCCAAGCAGGGAGGTTAAAAACCATTTCTCCAGCAATCTTCCTGTTCTGCCATTGCCATCATCAAAAGGATGAATTTTTACAAATACTAAATGAATAAGCGAGGCAAAGTAGAAAACTTCTTCTGTGCTGAGTGGCGACTGCACCAGGGCATCAAGCTCTTTCCAGAATTTTGTAAACTCAGCTTTTACTATAGAAGGAGATGCTGCTTCATATTGGATACGATTGGTAAGCTGGTCCATTATCAGCATATTGCCGGTTCTTATAACACCTCTTTGTTTTTCGGGAAGCAGATGCCTGGTGGCAATAGTATGTGCTTTGTAAAAACTGGGAAGGGTCAATTTATTATCACGGGCAAATTCGTATGCCTCAAATAAGTCGTTGGGTTTTTCGGTAAGGTTAGGCAGGTACTCTATGTTTTGGATTTTGTGTTTCAGGTAACTGTCGATCTCAAGGGTTTCTCCTTCTATTTTAGATGACGACATTACAGAAACAGCAGTAAAGAACCTGAAATTTTCCGGTGTCCATTCTCTTTCTCTCACATTTATTAACCCCTCCGCTGGCTTTATATCCAGCAGGGAAAGATAAGTGTCAAAATATTTAGTGGTTAATAGTTTTTCCATTGAGTTTGTCAGCATATAAATCAGACCTGCCCGGTTTTTACGCCATTGTTAGTGTTTATTTTTCGGATTCTTTCTGGTTTAGTTCATCGCACCAGCAATACGAATTTATGAAAACTTCCTGTGCTTATGTTTTTGGTGTGGAGTTTTGTGATTGAAGGTTTCTATAATTTAAACACCAACGGCTTAAAAATTTATCACAATGTGTTTATATTTGATAGAATATAAGATTTATTAATAGTGCCTTTATATTGAACTTACCCTACTTTTCCCCAGTTCCAAAGAACTATACACCATTCAGTATTATCTGATGAAAAATACCGGTAGATTTCTGTAAAGCCTATCCTTTTATGTGCATTTAACGAACGCAAATTATTTGCATCAATTTCTGTTATTGCAAAATCATATTTTCCTTTAAAGTGATTTTTATAGGCAGTATAACAGTTGTCCAAAATTCCCTGACCTCTGTATTGTTTGGCAACACAAACCTGACCCACAACAATATAATTATAGCTTGCAATTATTTTACCTTTAAATAAGATGCTGTTAAACGTATCAAACATTGGAATAAGAACAGGTAATTCTGATTTTGATTGCTCAGTCATTGCAAGCAGGTATGCAATAATTTTGTTTTTATCTTTTGCAATTATAAATTTTTCAATATCATTAAGCTTTTTAAGCTGGTCATAATTGTGAACGACCGTTACAAAACCCTGGCTTTTTATTTCTTCTTTAGTTAAAGATTCCGACAGATTAATTTTTTGTAAGGCTAAAATTCCTGATAAATCTTCTTTAGTTTCTGATGTAACATAGTCTATCATCGAAAGATATTTTAATGTTGCTCACCGGCGATGCAGGTAGTATGTTTGTTTTCAAAGCGACTTATTTCAAATTTAATTGATTATTACTAGAAGTCTATAAATCAAAAAACCCCTCGATTTCACGAAGGGCCTCTTAATTAAAATCCTTTTTTCTTCCAGGTATTATTATCCCGGTTCCATTCGGGTAGTTTTTTATCGGGGTCCAGTTTCACTTCTTTTATTTCGCTGGTAGTAGGTACGCCAAATGTCCATTCGGCACCACGTTGCCATACTTCTACCGGCAGATTAATTCTGTGTTCTTTACCATTGACTTCTTTTATTAACACCGTAACAGGCATTACCATTTTTTCTAAATTCTCAATAGTTATTTCAGCACCACTGGCTGGTTTTTCATCCACATACTTTACTTCTTTTACAGTTTGATCAAGCTTCCAGGTGTTGAGTACCCATGCCCGCCAAAACCAACTAAGATCTTCGCCGGAAACATTTTCCATTGTATGAAAGAAATCCCACGGTGTAGGGTGTTTGAAAGCCCAACGGCTTACATATTCCCGGAAGGCAGCATCAAAACGGTCTTTGCCCAGCACTACATTGCGAAGAGCATCCAGCATCATTGCAGGTTTCATATAAGCGGCTACGCCAAGATTATCCTGCTGTATTACTTCAGGAACGTTATACAGGCCATCCATTTTTTCTCCAAACGTATATTTCACCATGAAGGATGAATTAGGATCGCCAAAGAAACTGGCTTCTTTAAATTCACCTTTATTAAAGGCTTCGGTTGAAAGGCCATTGATAAAAGTATTGAAGCCTTCATCCATCCAGGCATATTTTCTTTCATTACTGCCAACAATCATCGGGAACCAGGTGTGGCCAAATTCATGATCTGTTACTCCCCACAAACCTGCACCTGAATCGCCATGACTACAGAAAACTATACCGGGATATTCCATGCCACCCACAATACCTGCTACATTGGTAGCAGCAGGATAAGGGTACTCAAACCATTTGTTGGAATAATGTTCGATAGAACCTTTTACCATTTCAGTAGATCGCTGCCAACCATCTTTTGTAATACTCTCAACAGGATACACACTGATAGCTATTGATTTTTTACCACTTGGTAAATTGATTTTTGCTGCATCCTGTACAAATGCTTTGCTCGCCGCCCAGGCCACATCTCTTGTATTGGTAATTTTAAATTTCCAGGTGCAGTTGGGTTGTTTGGGTCTTGAGTTAGGGTCTGTTACTTCCTTATCGCTGCGAATGATTACTGTTTTATCACTGTTCTTTGCAGCAGCCCAACGGGTCATTTGTTCGGTGGTGTAACATTCCTGCGGATTCGTTAATTCACCCGAGCCAACAACAATTAAATTAGAAGGGGCGGTAACAGTAAAATCAATATCGCCATATTCAAGATAAAACTCTCCTGCACCGAGGTAAGGTAAAGTATTCCATCCCTGTATATCATCATACACTGCCAGGCGGGGAAACCATTGTGCTACTTCATACACCTGTCCATTTTTTGTTTTTAATCTTCCCATACGGTCGGTGCCATATTCAGGAACAGTAAATTCGAATTTGATGGTCAGTTTTATTTTTCCCCCGGCAGATTTTAATGCATCCTGCAACCACACCTGCATTCTTGTATCCCATACATTGAATTTGGGTGTAAATGTTTTACCATTGTAATCAACAGATATGGATTTGATAATATCACCTTCGGTAAATTTTGCATTGGCCCATCTTCCACCGGCTTCTGTGGTGGTGGCCGAGGCACGGGAATCCTTTTTATAAATATTCTGGTCTAATTGAAGCCAGAGAAATTTTAAATTATCCGGGCTATTGTTAGTGTAATTAATTTCTACATCGCCGCTTACACTGTTTTTTGCTGTATCAAGGGTGCAATTGATTTTATAATCTGACCGGTTTTGCCAATACTTTGGTCCGGGTTCGCCACTTGCACTGCGATATTCATTACCGGGGTAAGGATAAAATTGTGGATTAAAGGCTTCTTTGTTATCATAGTTGGATTGTGCAAACAAACTGATGAACATAAATAAACCTGCAATGCTGAGAACTGATTTCTTCATAAAGTATGTGTGTTTGAGGCTTGAAAGATAATGTAAATGGCCACAAACCGGCTACCGTTGAAAGGGTATTTGCAATACTTTATAAGAAAGGGTGCCACGGTTTTAAACCGTGGCACCCTTTCTTATAGAAAAAGCGATTCGGCTACAGCAACTGATTCCGGGTTGCCTACATCCACCCACTTATCACCGGTATGGTTATAACCCATGATGCGGTGCTCAGCAGCCAATTTGAGATAAACATCTATTAATGAAAACTTGCCGGTAAAATTATTTTCTTCCATCAACCTGAAAATATCGTACTCAAAAACAACAACACAGCTGTACGCCTTTTCAAACCTCACCCCTAACCCCTCTACCGTAAGGGAGAGGGGAATGGAAATTTTTTCTTCCCCTGTTTTCGTATTTCTCCAACCACAAAGACGGCTACTTTCATCAAACAAAAGATACCGGGATGTTTTGCGGTCGGTAACACCAAAAGAAATTAAGGCTTTATTTTTTTCATGAAAAGCCAGCAATTTGCTGATGTCAAGGTTGGTAAGAATATCTACGTTGCAGGTAATAAATCTTTCACCGGGATTAAACAGGTCTTTTGCTTTTAATAAACCGCCACCTGTATCGAGTAGCTCATCTCTTTCGTCGCTTACTAAAAGATCACTGCCCCAACCATCATTTTCTACAATCGCATCTTCTACTTGTTCAGCAAAATGATGAACATTTACAATAACGTCCTTTATTCCGTATTGCTGCAGGTATTCAATATTCCGTTGCAATAATGATTTGCCATTGACAATACCTAATGCCTTAGGATGTTTATCTGTCCAAGGTTTAAATCTTGTGCCGAGTCCGGCACTGAATATCATTGTTTGCATATTTTATTGAACCACAGAGACAGGGAGGCAGGGAGTTTCAAGGAGTATCCTTTGTGTTACTCTGTGCCTTTGTGCCACCGTGGTTTATTTTTTTTCCGGTAGCGGATTTAACCAGTTCCTTTCATCTTGCACAAAATGTTTCAATTCAATCTTCACTTTGAATTTATTTTTCAAATGCCTTGCCATTGCATCAGCAGCATATACACTGCGGTGCTGACCACCGGTGCAGCCAAAACTTACCATCAGGCTTTCAAATCCTCTTTTAATATATTCTTCAACTGATATATCAACAATATCAAAAATACTATTGAGAAATTCAGGCATTTTGGTTTGCTGCTCCAGAAAATCTTTTACTTCTTTATCCCTGCCTGTTTGTGTTTTCATACTGTCTATACGGCCGGGATTTAAAATGCCACGGCAATCGAAAACAAACCCGCCGCCATTACCACTATTATCGTCTGGTAATTGTTTGCGATAGGAGAAGCTGCATATTTTAATTTCTAAAGGTGTTTGTTCGGTAGCCTGTGTAGGGGTGAATTGCTGAATTATTTCATCCGCTACACACATATCAAGTACCTTTTTAAATTCAGGAACAGAAATGCCCAGTCTTTGATTTTGAAAAAAATCCCGGAGATTTCTTAATGCCAGTGGGATGCTGGTAAGAAACTGGGCTTTACGTTCAAACAAACCCCGGAAGCCGTACGCACCTAATACCTGTAATATACGCAGCAGTACATAGCCATTGTACTGGCTTTGAAAAATTTTTCTGTCAATAGTATGTCCCAATAGGTTTTCGAGGGCATTCATATAGTCTTCGAGTAAACTATATTTCCACTCATCTGGTAAGCCAGCCCTGGCCTGCCATAGTATTGAGGCCACATCATATTGCGGAGCACCCTTCATGCCACCCTGATAATCTATAAAATGAACGGCCTCCCCAAGCTCCTCCGAAGGAGGGGTTACCATTATGTTACGACTTTGAAAATCACGGAACATAAAATATTTATATTCCGTATGTGTAAGATAATTGCTCAGTGCTTCAAAATCATCAATCAGTTTTTGCTTATCGTATGGCTTGCGCAGGGCATCCAGAAAATAATATTTGAAGTATAGCAAGTCGGCCATAATGGCCTGCTTACCAAATTCTGTACTGGTGAGGCAATAGGTTTTATAGTCAAGCCCTTCATCACCGTTTACCTGCAAAGTGACTAATGCTTCCAGGCTTTTTTTGAACAAACCATATACATTATCCGTAAAACCATCTTTTTCCAAATGGTTTAATAAAGAAACGTTTCCAAAATCTTCCTGCAGGTAAAACATTTTATCCTCGCTGATGGCCAGGATTTTCGGTACGGCAAGATTTTTTTCCTTGAATTGCCTGGAGAAATAAATAAACGTTTCGTTCTCGGGTATATTAGCACCATAAGTGCCGATTACTGAGACATCTTTGCCGTGAAGCCTGAAATAACGACGTTCACTACCACTTTGCGGCAGCAAATCCACCAATGTCGGCTCAATACCTTTCCATTGTTTATATAAAGAAGTGATAGATGCTACAAGGTGCTGCATTTGGCAAATGTAGTTAACCGGCTGCAATCCAAAGAACTGACCGGTTAACGGGCATTAGTTTTTTAAGCTAAATTTGTGCTATTCTTTACTATATGAGTTACACCCCCTCCAACAAAGTCAGAATTGTTACTGCGGCCAGCCTTTTTGATGGACATGATGCTGCTATTAATATTATGCGCCGCATTATGCAAAGCAAAGGCGCAGAAATTATCCATTTGGGCCACAATCGTTCTGTAAGAGAAATTGTAGAAACCGCTATTGAAGAAGATGTACAAGGTATAGCCATAACCAGTTACCAGGGCGGCCATGTGGAATTTTTTAAATACATGAAAGACTTATTGGAAGAAAATGGTTGCGGCCATATTAAAATATTTGGCGGCGGTGGCGGTACAATTCTACCAGATGAAGTGGATGAACTGCATAAATATGGCATTACCCGGATTTATTCACCGGATGATGGCCGGCACATGGGGCTTGAAGGAATGATTGAGGATGTGATAAAGCAATGTGATATTTCATTGAACGGGGCAGGTGATTATAAAGCCCCAATGACACTTGGCGAAGTAAAAGATGTACGAAAAATAGCAAGACAGATTACGAATGCAGAGAACGGTGTGTTGGATACTTATAAATTGTCTGACGCATTAACAATACCTGTATTGGGAATTACGGGCACAGGTGGTGCAGGTAAATCTTCCGTGACAGATGAAATAGTAAGACGGTATCTTACCAATTTCACCGTTAAAACAATTGCTGTTATTTCTGTTGACCCATCAAAGAAAAAAACAGGCGGTGCATTATTAGGCGACAGGATAAGAATGAATGCCATCTCTCATCCAAGGGCTTATATGAGAAGTTTGGCGACGAGGGATGATAACACAGCCTTAAGCAGTGCCATGCAGGAGGCGATTGATATTTGTAAAGCGGCTGGTTTTGATTTTATCATTCTTGAATCAGCAGGTGTTGGGCAAAGCGATGCTTCTATATTGGATTATTGCGACGTTAGTATGTATGTGATGACACCGGAATATGGAGCAGCTTCGCAATTAGAAAAAATCAATATGCTTGATTTTGCAGACCTTGTTTGCATCAATAAGTTTGATAAAGCCGGAGCATTGGATGCTTTGGCCGATGTAAAAAAGCAATACAAAAGAAACCACCAACTCTTTACCGCAAAGGATGAAGACCTGCCCATCGTTGGAACGATGGCGAGTAAATTCAATGATGATGGAGTGAACCGTTTGTTTGAACTGTTGCTGAAAAAAATTGAAACAAAAACAAAAACTACCTTCGGACAATATCATTTTTCAGAAACAGCTAAAGTTTCACAAGCTGTTATTCCGGCCAACCGGGTTCGTTACCTGTCAGAAATTTCTGAGAATAACCGTGGCTATGACCAGTTGGTAAAAGAACAAGCGGCTATTGCTACAAAATTATATCAACTGCATGGCGTAAAAGAAACACTGACAACGTCTAAAGCTCCATCAGTCGTTGTCGAAGAGATAGAAAAACAAATTACTTTTTATACCGACCAGCTTACTCCCGTCAGCCGCAAACTAATTAACAACTGGCCGGAGAAAATAAAACAATACCAAAAAGAATTTTATGAATACACGGTGAGGGATAAAGTGATTAGGCAACCGATGGTAACAAAAAGCCTCAGCGGAACAAATATTCCGAAAGTAGTTTTGCCTAAGTATAAAGACTGGGGCGATATTTTACAATGGGAGGCACAGGAAAATGTGCCGGGTAGCTTTCCTTTTACAGCTGGTGTGTTCCCATTAAAAAGAGAAGGCGAAGATCCGACAAGGATGTTTGCCGGAGAAGGTGGACCAGAGAGGACTAACAGAAGGTTTCATTATGTAAGTGTGGAGCAACCAGCTAAACGATTATCAACGGCGTTTGACAGTGTAACATTATATGGCGAAGACCCCGATCCTCGTCCGGATATTTATGGAAAGGTGGGCAACAGTGGTGTAAGTATTGCAACAGTAGATGATGCGAAAAAATTATACAGTGGTTTTGATCTGTGCGACCCGAAGACTTCTGTCTCTATGACTATCAATGGTCCGGCACCGATGATATTGGCTTTCTTTATGAATGCGGCCATTGATCAGCAATGCGAAAAATATATTCTTGCTAATAATTTAAAAGACGAAGTAAATAAGATCATTGAATCGAAATTTAGCATTGATGATCTGCCAAGATATATTGGTACAGATAACAAGCCAATACACCCGAAAGATCTTCCAAATCTTTCGGGGGCCAAGAACCCCCCAGTGGGGGGCAGGGGGGCTTTGCCTCTCGGTAATGATGGTTTAGGTTTACGGTTACTTGGTTTGTCTGGCGCAGACGTTTTACCAAAAAAAGTGTACGAAAAAATAAAAGCAGAAGCATTAACACAGGTTAGAGGAACAGTACAGGCCGATATTTTAAAAGAAGACCAGGCGCAAAATACTTGTATTTTCTCTACAGAGTTTGCATTGAAGTTGATGGGCGATGTGCAGGAATATTTTATAAAAGAGAAAGTAAGGAATTTTTATTCTGTATCTATCAGTGGCTATCATATTGCAGAAGCAGGAGCTAACCCAATTACTCAATTAGCATTTACCTTATCCAATGGCTTTACTTACGTAGAGTATTATTTAAGCCGTGGAATGAATGTTGATGATTTTGCTCCCAATCTTTCTTTCTTCTTCAGTAACGGTATGGATCCGGAGTACAGTGTAATAGGCCGTGTGGCAAGACGCATTTGGGCAAAGGCCATGAAGTATAAATACAAAGCCAACAAACGCAGTCAGATGCTGAAGTATCATATTCAGACATCTGGAAGAAGTTTGCATGCACAGGAAATTGATTTCAATGATATCAGAACTACGTTGCAGGCATTGTATGCTATTTATGACAACTGTAATTCCCTGCACACTAATGCGTATGATGAGGCGATAACAACACCAACAGAAGAAAGTGTGAGACGGGCAATGGCGATACAACTAATTATCAACCGGGAGTTGGGTACCGCTAAAAATGAAAATCCTAACCAGGGGTCTTTTCTGATTGAAGAACTGACTGATTTGGTGGAAGAAGCGGTGCTGACAGAGTTTGACCGGCTTACGGAGAGAGGTGGTGTGCTCGGTGCAATGGAAAGAATGTATCAGCGAAATAAAATACAGGAGGAAAGTTTATACTATGAACACCAAAAGCATTCCGGTGAATTGCCATTGATTGGTGTAAATACTTTTCTCAATAAAAAAGGAAGTCCTACCATTTTACCAACGGAAGTTATCCGCAGTACCACCGAAGAAAAACAACAACAGATACAAACCCTGCAGGCTTTCTGGAAGCGAAATGAAAATAAATCTGGTGAGATGCTGCAAAAGTTAAAAGCTGTTGCTATTAACAATGGAAACCTTTTTGCTGAATTGATGGAAACAGTAAAGTATTGTTCGCTGGGCCAAATTACTCATGCTTTATATGAAGTGGGCGGGCAGTATCGCAGAAATATGTAATATCTTCCGCAAGTGTTGTAAAACTGTTAATGGCTTTGTTTCAGGTTCATTATGCCTTAATTTGCAACCTTTGATTATTCAGATAATAATTAACTGTATGACCCCCAAAAGGCTTCTTGTTTTTTTTATTCTTTTCTTCCTTGGTGTTTCTGGCACAGCACAAAATATTGATTCAACAATAGCCCGGTATGCTGCTGAATATGGCCAGGAACGTACCTATATTCAATACGATAAATCTGCCTATGCCCCCGGAGAAACAGTTTGGTATAAAGCTTACCTGATGGTGGGTGTTGCCCTGGCTGATGATAGCAAAACATTATATACTGATTGGACAGATAATAAGGGTAATCTTCTTTTACATAATGCAGGCCCTGTTGTGGATGCGACCAGTAACGGACAGTTTGATATTCCTGCTGGTTATACAGGCCAGTTCATCCATGTAAAAGCATATACAAAATGGATGCTCAATTTTGATTCTACTTTTTTATATGAAAAAGATATTCGCATACTTACAAAAAATATGAATGTGCCTGCTGCTAAGATTTCGGTTGTACCAACGCTGCAATTTTTTCCTGAAGGGGGTGATGCAATAGCAGGTATCGCAGGCAAAATTGCTTTTAAAGCAACCGATCAGTGGGGCAAGCCGGTTAAAATAAAAGGTGTTGTACAAAGCAGTAAAGGCGAAAAGATAGACAGCCTGCGAATTATACATGACGGGATGGGTTATTTTTTTCTTTTACCCCAACCCGGTGAAACTTATACGGCTAAATGGAAAGACGAAAAAGGCGCTGACCATACAACAGCATTGCCTGCCATTAAATCAACAGGAGTTTCATTGCAGGTAACATTATCGGGCAATAAAAGAATTTTTATTGTTACTGCTGAACCGAATCTGGCAAAAAGACTGGGTCCCTTGCAAATACTTGGTACTATTAATCAGTACCAGGCATTTAAAGTAACAAAAGATATTTCATCCGGTTCTGCCAAAGGCGTAATTCCTGTTGGAGATCTTCCTTCTGGTATATTGACCATTACAGTGTTTGACGGGCAATGGAAGCCACTGGCAGAACGCATTACTTACATTAATAATGATGAATATCGTTTTAATGCAGAGATGACAGTGGAACACTGGGGATTGAATAAAAGAGCCAGAAATGAAATTATGATTACGGTACCCGATAGTCTGTATGCCAGTTTTGCTGTATCAGTAACAGATGCCGGTATTGAGGCGGATAGCAGTGATAATATTGTTTCTCATCTTTTATTAACGGGTGATATAAAAGGACTGGTGTTTAATCCTGCTTATTATTTTTCTGCTAATAACGATACGATAGCACAGCGGCTTGACCTCGTAATGCTTACACATGGCTGGCGGCGTTTTATATGGGAGGATGTAGTAAAAGGCAAATTGCCCAAAATTGTTTACCCTAAAGACACTGCTTATCTATACCTTTCCGGAAAGGTGTATGGAGCTACACCTTCACAGTTAAGAGATGCTGCCCATATTATTCTTATCATCGGCAAAAAAAAATCCGAAGGAGAAAATAAAATGGTGATGCTGCCTGTAATGCCAAATGGCACTTTCAATGACCCTTCACTTTTTCTTTTTGATACAGTGCATATTTTTTACAGACTTTCCAAAGGATTAAATGATGCATCTGTAACGTTTATGGAAAACCGGTTGCCCGCCATTCGCTACCGCATTCCAGCTATTGGTATTTTTTACAACAAATTGGGTGATACCACAGGCTATAGCCGTCATTTCCAGTTGTCTGATGAAACACTAAGTTTATTGAAGGAGTTGGAAGGTAAGACGCTGGAGAATGTAATTGTAAGAGCTAAAACAAAATCGCCGCTGGAAATACTGGATCAAAAATATTCTTCTGGTTTATTTTCAGGAGGCGATGGGTACCAGTTTGATTTAGTGAATGATCAATTAAGTTTTGCTTCCCGTAATGTTTTCGAATACCTGCAATCCAAAGTAGCCGGATTGCAGGTCAATACAAGCACAAACCCGCCAACAATGACATGGCGGGGAGGTTCGCCGCAACTATTTTTAGATGAAGTGCCGATGGATGCTGATTTTGTAACTTCTATTTCTGTTTCACAAATAGCTTATATAAAAGTTTTTCGTCCCCCATTTTTTGGAGGCTCCGGAAATAGCTCCAATGGTGCCATTTCCATTTATACCCGTCGTGGTGATGATGTAAAGGCCGACCCTGGTAAAGGATTGTCCAATAACATGGTAAGCGGCTATAGCCCCATTCGTCAGTTTTATTCACCCAACTACAGCAGCTTTAATGCAGCCAATGAAAAAAGAGATTTACGTACTACTTTATACTGGAATCCACAGGTGGCAACAACCCCGTTAAAAAATAAAGTGAAACTTAGTTTTTATAATAACGACGTAAGTAAATCTTTCCGGGTAGTAATAGAAGGGATAACCAAAGACGGACAACTGGTACACCTGGAGCAGATTATGGATTAATTATTTTTGCTTTCTCAATAATGAAAATCTATTACCGTGTTATACCTGTAAGAAATATGTGGCTGAATTGAAACACCTATTTTTTTATAATCGCCGAGGCATATTTTCCGGTGGCCTAATGACTCCACACTTTCATCAATCAATAATGACATGATAATATCAAGCGGTTTGTTATGGCCGTAATCGCAGCACTCACCAGTATAATACCATTTTTTCCTGCATTCATCCGTACTTCGGTAGTGACCAACATAACCTTCTTTTCCGGAATTGACTGCATGACATTTTGCTCCAGCAAAGCAAAGCGAATCAGGGTATAGTAGTTTTGCGGGTTTCAGCTTCAGCATTGTATTGAGTAGCGATGTATAGTAAGTGGTATGCCGGGCAGTATATTTTTTCAGTACCGTATTAGCAAACAACACCGGGTTCATTCTTGCCAGGTTCAACACATATATCACTTCTTTTTCAGCAGCCGTCATGTAATTAGCCATGGTAGCGGTATTGCATTTCAGGTATTTGGCATCATTCCATGCGGTGGAATAGCTGGCTAAAGGTGAAGGAGTAGTAGTAGAAAGCCTGATTTTCTTTGCTGGTATAAAAGAAGCAAATACTAAAAGGCAGACACACAAGCTTGGAAGGGGAAGAAATTTCATTGTTTTGAGGTGTTCCTTTATACGGCATATGCAAAATATTATTGTATAAGGGACTCAAAAAAATATGTAAAATGTAGCAGAGTTGTCTTACCGTGGAGTGGTTATATGTTAGCCGCAGCTTCTTCATCAAGCATCCAGCAGATAGTTCCTTTTTCAGGCTTTACTAATTGAGAAGGGAAGGCTGGTTTTATTTTTTTATGATTGATAACATCGGCAACTATGGCTGCTTTTTCTTTTCCGGCCACTAAAAAAATAATTTGTGCTGCCCTGTTAATCAGCGGAAGGGTAAAGCTGATGCGCCAGGTTTTCTTTTCTTCTGCCCAAACCTCTTTTACTAATTTCTTTTTTTCTTTTACAATAGTAGTACCCGGAAACAGGGAAGCAGTATGCCCGTCATTGCCAAGGCCAAGCAGTACACAATCGAAAACAATCTTGTTACCGAAAAATGTATGAATGGTTTGTTCATATTCCTTTGCACAATCTTTCGCTGTACCGTTCACCGGTGTAGCAAAAATATTTTTTTCAGGTATTGAAATATAGTTCAGTAAATTCTCTTTCACCATTCTGTAATTACTGTCCGCATCTGTATGCAGTACAAACCGTTCATCACTCCAAAATAAAAAAACTCTGTCCCAGGGAATGTTGCGATTGAAATCCGGACTTGCAAGTAATTGATATAACCGTTTAGGTGTGTTACCGCCGGAAAGAGCTACGACAAACTTTCCTTTTTTTGCAATGCAACGATGGCATTCTGCCACAAAGAAATGTGCAGCCGCAATACTTAGAGCTTCTGCATCTTTCCAAATGGTAATGCCGGGGTTCTTCATCTTATCTTTTTTTCAATTTTATTTTATGTACTCCATTCTCTGGTAATAGTGTCCATTCACAACCTTGTTCTTTTATCAATTCTCCGGCGGCTTTTGGTCCCCAGCTTCCTGGTTCATAATTAGGAAACCGTGGTGCCGTTCCTTTTTTCCATGCTTCCATAATAGGAGTTACCACTTTCCATGCTGCTTCTACCTGGTCGGCCCGCATAAATAAAGTAGCATCGCCTTCGAGTACATCCAATAATAATGTTTCATAAGCTTCTGGCACGGGGGTATCATAGCTTTCTTTATAAGTAAAGTCCATTTCCACCGGCTTTATTTTCATTTGCACACCGGGTTCTTTTGCATGAAACAATAATGTAGTTTCCATTTCCGGTTGAATGCTAATGATAAGCTGGTTGGGCCTGGTATCAGTAACTATTTTTTCGCCAAACAAATTATGAGGTACTGGTTTAAATTGAATAACAATCAGCGAAGTAGCTTTTGCCATTGCTTTGCCGGTACGCAGATAAAAAGGAACATTTTTCCATCGCCAGTTATCTACGAATAATTTTAGGGCTACAAATGTTTCTGTAGTTGATTTTGGATTGACATTTTTTTCTTTCCTGTATGCTGCTTGTTTTTTTCCGTCCAGTTTTCCTTCACTGTATTGCCCCCTTACAATGTTCTTTGCCACATCAATTTTTGTCAATGGTCGCAAGGCTTTCAGCACATCCACTTTTTTATTACGTACATCTTCTGCTTCAAACGAAACAGGTGGCTCCATTGCTACCACACAAAGCAATTGCAGCAAATGATTTTGTATCATATCCTTCAATGCACCTGCCTGCTCATAGTAACCGCCACGACCACCTACACCGATATGCTCCGCTACAGTTATCTGTACATGCTCTATATAATTATTGTTCCAGATAGATTCAAATACAATATTGGCAAAGCGAAAAGCCATCAGGTTCTGCACTGTCTCTTTGCCGAGGTAGTGGTCAATCCGGTAAATTTGTTTTTCCCTGAATTGTTTGGTAAGCAATTGATTTAATTCTTTCGCTGTTTGCAAATCGCTGCCAAAAGGTTTTTCTACCACTATCCTGTCCATATGCACATCACTCGCCAAATGATGCTGAGCCAGTTGCAAGGAAATAGGCTCTATAAAGCGGGGAGCTACCGAATAATAAAATATACGAACTGATCTGCCGCCCCAGCTTTTATCATTTTGATTTAATAAAAGGGACAGCCGCCGGTAAGTATCTTCTGTGGTAAAATCTCCTTCAAAAAAGAACAGGTGTGCAGCAAATTTTTTCCATTGCTTGTTGGTGGCTTTACCGTTCCGGGAAAAAGTGTTTACCCCTTCCAGCATATAAGCTTCATAAGCTTTCTCGGGCATTTTTTCATAATGCACTCCATAGATGGAAAATTGTTTGGGTAAAAATCCACTGGTATAAAGATTAAAAAATGCCGGGATTAACTTTCTCCAGGCTAGATCACCTTTACCACCAAAGATGACAATATTAGCCGACGCAGGTTGTTTGTGATTCATAAGTATTTTTTATTAATTCCATTCCGTGTGAAAGCTTCCCGGTTTATCAATACGTTCATAAGTGTGTGCACCAAAAAAATCCCTTTGCCCTTGTATCAGATTGGCGGGTAACTGTGCAGCGCTGTACGCTGTAAAATATTGTAACGAAGCAGATAAAGCAGCAACAGGCTGACTGTTTGTTATTGCTAAAGCGATTAATGCAGCAGTTTCGTTTCTTAATGCTTTCAGAATTGGTATAAAAACAGGTGATTGAATAATATTGGTTAACGCCGCATCTTCTTTATAAGCTTTTTGCAAATCATTCAGTAACAAAGACCGGATAATGCAGCCGCCTTTCCATATACTAATCACTTCTGCTATATTAATTGCATACTTGTAAGTAGTGGATGCTACACTCAGCAATTGCAAACCCTGTGCATACGATAAAAGTAAACCGAAATGCAACGCATTTTTGCAAAGGGAGATGAGTTGTTGTTTGTCAGTCGCCGTATTACTTTGTTGTGCCGGATATTTTGCAGCAGCACTTACCCTATCGTCTTTCATGGCAGAGAGGTACCGCATACTGACAGCCACATCAATAGTTGGCAACGGCACATTCAGGTCCATGGCACTTTGCGATGTCCACATGCCCGTACCTTTTTGTTTAGCCTTGTCTAATATTACATCTATTAATGGCTGACCTGTTTCTGTATCTTCTTTTTTGAAAACTTCCGCTGTTATTTCTATCAGGAAGGATTGTAGTTCGGTTGTATTCCAATCAGTAAATACTTGTTGGAGTTCTGCATTGGATAAGCCGCCAATTTTTTTTAAAATGCCATATACTTCACTGATGAGCTGCATCATCGCATATTCAATTCCATTATGCACCATCTTGGTATAATGACCGGCAGAACCATTACCGATAAATGTAACACAAGGGCCATCTTCAGTTTGCGCTGCAATCTTTTCCAGTATGTTTTTTAATTCAGCATAACCTTCCGCACTGCCACCGGGCATCATGCTGGGGCCGAGCCTGGCACCATCTTCACCACCACTTACACCCATACCGGTAAAATGAATACCGGTTGGTTTCAACCGTTCAATCCTTTTATCTGTATCCGTAAAATGAGAATTACCGCCATCAATTAGAATATCGCCGGGTTGCAATAATGGGCTTACTTCATCTATCACTGCGTCCACTATTTTTCCGGCAGGCACCAATAGCATTATTCGTCTTGGTGTTTCCAGGCTGTTTACTAATTCCTGCATGTTGGTGGCCACTTGCACCGGTTTGCCAGCACCTTCTTCGGCTAATCTTTTTTGCTGGTCAATGTTTCTGTCGTAGCCGCATACAGTAACACCTTTATCAGCCATGTTCAGAACCAGGTTGCGGCCCATTGTACCTAAGCCTATCATTCCAAATTGTGCGGGCATAGAAAATTTTTGTGAAGATACGATGGGGGTAATATAGAAACTGAATAGTCTTTTGTCATAATTACTATTTGACCAACAATTAAATTTTTACAAATTGTTTGTCACTCTATTATAAAAAATGAATATTGCTTAGGTAATTTTAAAATGTTCAATAACGAACGTACCTTTCCGGGAGGCAGGCAGGTAATACCAATGCCGCTGGTTACCACACCTGTATTTTCAGTATCTTCACCTATTCAAAAAATTACAGGCAAACCTGTGTCATCCGATTTAACACCATTTCATTTTGCGTTTTACAGAGTTCAATTTTCATTCTAACCTCTTGGAAGGTATCGAGGCATCTAATTACGAAAACGCCACACCGGTGCAGGAACAGGTGATACCGCCGATAATGGCGGGTAAAGATGTGATAGCTTCGGCACAAACCGGTACAGGAAAAACAGCGGCTTTTTTATTGCCGGTAATGAACGGTCTTCTTACTAATCATGTAGATGGAAAAGTGGGTGCATTGATCATTGTTCCTACAAGAGAGTTGGCTATCCAGATTTCGCAACACATGGAAGGGCTGTCATATTTTTCACACCTTAGTTCTATTGCAATATATGGTGGTACTGATGCACAGAGTTTTGTGGCCGAAAAAAAAGCATTGCAGATGGGTGCTGATATTATTGTTTGTACTCCCGGCCGTATGATTGCCCACCTGAACATGGGCTATGTAAACATGAAAGGGTTGCAATATTTAGTACTGGATGAAGCAGATCGGATGCTGGACATGGGTTTCCAGGATGATATAAATAAAATATTGCAGGCATTACCGGCCAAGCGGCAAAATTTATTGTTCTCTGCAACGATGCCGCCAAAAATAAGGCAACTCGCAAAAAAGATTTTGCATGAGCCGGTGGAAATCAATATTGCTATTTCCAAACCACCGGAGAAGATTATACAGAAAGCTTATGTGGTATATGAGCCGCAGAAGCTTCCATTGATAAAAAAACTATTGAAAGAAACACCGTATAAAAATGCACTTATTTTTTGCAGCCGTAAACAAACGGTAAAGCAATTGACAAAGGAATTGAAACATGGCGGTTTTAATATTGCAGAAATTCATAGCGACCTGGAGCAGAACGAAAGAGAAAGTGTATTGAGTGCATTTACTGCTGGACGTATTCCGGTACTGGTGGCAACTGATATATTAAGTCGTGGTATTGATATTGATACGATTGATGTAGTCATTAATTATGATGTGCCGGGAGATGGGGAGGATTATGTGCATCGTATTGGCCGTACGGCAAGAGCCGAGGCAGACGGTGCTGCGTTTACCCTGATTGGCGAAAAAGAACAGAATAAATTTGCTGCAATAGAACAATTATTGGAAAAAGAAGTAGAGAAAGCTACTGTGCCTCAGGAGTTAGGGGCCACACCTTCATATACTCCACGTTTGAGGCATGGCGGCGCAGGTAGCAAACCAAAACGCAACATTTACCGTCATCAGAGTAGTAGAAAAAAAAATTAATTGCGTAAATTGTAAGATGTTTTTGAAACAGAAAAATATATCAGGACAAGTGATACTTGGTATCCTCCTGCTGTTGCTAAGTGCCAGCAGTGAGGGTAATGTTGTAATGAATGTAAAATCGTTAGAACCAACAAATACAAGAGCCATCATTATTAAAACAACAGTAGCTGTAAGAGATACTTTGTTATTACCGGCTAAAAAGGATACATCTGATAAAGGGCAGGCTGGAAATGATTCATTAACTATTACGGAAATAACTGTATCCGCAGGTAAGTATGACAGGGCTAACCGGCTTCATTATGCTATGATTGATTCAATGGCAAAAGTGATTATGGAATTTCCATTGCGGGATTCTGCCGGGCTTCGGTATGCCCCCGAGTGGGTAGGCACATCCAATATGGGGTTGCGCCGTCCCAACTATGTTATCATTCATCATACTGCTACAAATAATTGCAACAATGTGATACAGGAGTTTACCACACCAGGTGTAAGGGAGGCCAGTGCCCACTATCTTATTTGTAACGATGGAACTGTGTACCACATGCTGAACGATTTGCTGCGTTCGCATCATGCAGGTGATAGTAAATGGGGGAATACTACGGATTTAAACTCCAGTAGCATTGGTATTGAATTAGACAATAATGGCTATCAACCTTTTTCGGAAGAACAAATGGCCAGCTTAACTATATTACTTGGCCGGTTGAAGAATGCCTATAAAATACCAGACGCAAATTTTATCGGTCATGGCGACATTGCGCCTGCAAGAAAGATGGATCCAAACTATCGGTTTCCCTGGAAAGAGCTGAGTGAAAAAGGCTTTGGCCTATGGTGGGACGATACAACAGATGTGCGGGTGCCAGACAACTTTGATTACCTGATGGGGCTTAGAATTATAGGATATGATATTTCAGCACCGGATTCGGCAGTAGCGGCATTTAAAAGACATTTTATGAAAGATAATTCTGGCGGTAATATGAATGGCATGGTGCGAAAAATTATTTATATGCTTTACCGGAGGTATCAGTAACAACTTTCTTTTCAGCATCATTAAACACGGTTACATGAAGAAGGGGTTTATTCTTTTAGCCATTATCGTTATCACTTACAGTTGCTCTCAAAGTAAGTATGCGGAAAGTAATAAGATATATAAGAAAAAGGCCAAAGAGTATGCAAAGCTATTGGCAGAATACCCGTTGAAAGATTCTGCAGGGTTGCCCTATGCTGCTCATTGGGTGGGTACCACCAATCTGTCCATGCGTCGTCCCAATTATGTTATCATTCACCACACAGCACAAAATAGTTGCGAGCAAACATTAAAAACATTTACCGTAGCCGGCTCAAGAGAAGTAAGTGCCCATTATGTTATTTGTAAAGACGGCACAGTACACCATATGCTGAATGATTTGCTAAGAGCACATCATGCAGGAATTAGTAAGTGGGGAAATACTACCGATTTAAATTCATCCAGTATTGGAATTGAATTAGACAATAACGGGTTTGAACCTTTTGCGGAAGCACAAATGAGTAGTTTAGTGCTGCTGCTTGACCGGTTGAAAAAAGCATATAGTATTCCCATGTCAAATTTTATAGGGCATGGTGATATAGCACCAACCAGAAAAAATGACCCTAACTGGCGGTTTCCCTGGAAGCAGTTGTCAGAGAAAGGTTTTGGAAACTGGTATGATGCTGCAATGAATGTTGTGTTGCCGGCAAACTTCAATCATTTGCAAGCCTTACGGATTGTAGGCTTTGATACAAAAGATACCAATGCGGCCATCATTGGATTTAAAAGACATTGGTTGCAGGATACTACGAAAGGATTAAATACTGAACAATTGAAAGTATTGTATCAATTGAGTAAAACATATTAAGGGGATCTCTAAAAACTCTTCAGGAGTTAACCAAAAGAAACTCTTTTTGAGTGGAGAACTTCTGGAGGGATTAGTTTTAGAGATGTCCTCAATAATTATTATCTGCTGTTAATTCGGCTGTATTTTTTAACTTCATTACTCTAACGATTCATAGCTTGCTAGTTACGACGATAAATAAAAAAGATGACAGCAGAACATCAACGACTGGCAGTTAATGCAACAAAAGAAATTCCACTGGCGCAATGGGGCCCTTATTTAAGTGAACGGCAATGGGGCACTGTAAGGGAAGACTATGGCCCCTGGGGTGATGCCTGGAATTATTTTCCTTTTGATCATGCACATAGCCGTAGTTACTTGTGGGGTGAGGATGGGCTGGCCGGCATCAGCGATTTTTTTGGCAGCCTTTGTTTTGGTATTGCATTGTGGAATGGGAAAGACTCCATCCTGAAAGAACGGTTATTTGGGTTAAGCAATCCTGAAGGTAATCATGGCGAAGATGTAAAGGAGTTATATTATTACCTTGATAATTTACCTACTCACTATTACATGGAATACCTGTACAAGTACCCGCAACAGGAATTTCCTTATGAAAAACTGCGGACAGAAAATAAAAGAAGAAATCGCCTGGAATCGGAATATGAAATATTGGATACCGGTGTGTTTGATGATAACCAGTATTTTGATGTGCTGGTAACCTATGCCAAGCAAAGTGCCCAGGATATTTTTATTAAAATTGATATTACCAACCGTTACAGTAAAGCGGCTGAAATAACCGTGTTGCCAACGCTATGGTTTTATAACAGGGAAAGCTATAAGGGATACAAGAAAATGCCAGCCATTGAACAGATAGATAAAAACATAGTGAGGGCAGAGCATGAAAAAATGGGGGATTACTTTTTTTATTTTCAACCGGCAGATGATTGTTGGTATACCGATAATAAAACTAATCGGGAGAAATTATTCGGCCAGCCCAACGCAGATATTTTTGTAAAAGATGCTTTTCATGATGCAGTTATTAATAAGAAGAATGTAAAAGAACTGTCTATGAGAAAGGCAGGCACCAAATTTTCTCCGGTGTATAACATGAATATAAATGGCGGTGCTACTAAAACCATTTATTGCCGGTTGAGCAAAGACCTGGTGGATATACCTTTTTCTCCTTCGTTGAAAAAAGTTTTTGATATCCGAAAAGAGGAGGCAGATGATTTTTATGCAGCCATTATACCTAAGGGAATGAGTGATGATATGGCCCGCATACAACGACAGGCATTAGCCGGTGTGCTATGGAGCAAACAGTTTTATCATTTTGATGTGGAGCGATGGTTGAGTAAAGGTGACGGCATTACACCTGCCAATGATGGCAAAAGAAATGGCCGCAATCATGACTGGAAGCATTTAAAGAATCAGGACATCATAATGATGCCGGATAAATGGGAATACCCCTGGTATGCGGCATGGGACCTGGCTTTTCAATGTATCTCTATGGCGGTGGTAGATCCTACGTTTGCCAAGCACCAGTTATTATTAATGATGCGGGAATGGTACATGAAACCTGATGGACAGTTGCCTTCGTATGAATGGAACTTCAGCGATGTAAATCCACCGGTGCAGGCATGGGCAGCAATGCAGGTATATAATATTGAAAAGCGAAGAACAGGAGAAGG
>Ga0105044_10000149_pt1 | contig 75549 bp, 63 predicted proteins | sample MAT01_FD_78092 | JGI IMG/M metagenome (GOLD analysis project Ga0105044, IMG submission 78092) | Freshwater microbial communities from Lake Fryxell liftoff mats and glacier meltwater in Antarctica - MAT-01 | ecosystem: Environmental > Aquatic > Freshwater > Ice > Liftoff microbial mat | place...
CTGGAACGAACTGCGCCGGGTCGCCCGTGAGCTGCACCACGGCCAGCGCCGGCTTGACATGCGCGACCGGCCCGACGAGCACCTCGGTCTGTGCGAAGTGCGCGCCACCCGGCGGGTCGACACGCGCCACGGCGCCGAAGTGGAAGTCGCCCGCCACCCAGACGAGCCCGGGGATCTTCTCGCTGATCGCGAGCACGCGCTCACACTGCGCCGAGTAGCGCCGCTACGCCGGTTGACGTCACGGACACGGCTGCCAGCGCCGCGGACTTGGCGGCCGACACCGGCCCCGCGCTGGTGCACATCACCGAGACTCGCGCCGAGTGCGAGCCGCTCAACGACGCGGACTGCCTCCTGCCGTGGCCGCGCGCCCGCTACCTCGCCGCCGACGCTGCGACGGCGACGGGCTGGCGCGTCGCGATCCCGCAGGCCGCGATACCGTCGAATGTTTATGACGCGGCGATCGACGCGTGCGATTACAACCACTTCGATGGCTTCAGCGCGATGACGACCGCGATGACCTCGCTCCTCGGCGAGGTCGACCCGGCGCCGAGAGTATAGGAAAAAAAAGCACCGGCGCCGGGTTCGAAAGGCACACAGTCGCACACACTGGGCTGCGAGGACTCCCGGCGACGCACCTTTCGTGGGTCTGGACGCGGTAGACGGAGCGTTGTCGCGGCGTCCGTGGTCCTTGTTCGGTCGGCCTAGAGCGCCGGAGCGACAGGCCCACGCTGTCTGAGCGGCCCGTCAGCCGCCCGCGAAGCGACCGTCAACCGGCCGCACGCAGAGGTGCGTCTACTGCAGCGATCAGGACGTCGTCAGTGTCGGACACAGCGAAATCCGACGAGGTCGAGGCCGGGACCCACGCAGCTCTCGGTCGCGCATGATCTTGCTCGCAAGCTCGCACCTTCGAAGGGCAGCGCGGCGCCGCTGGCTCCGAGTGGCCATCCGCGTACCGCACGGTACAAGGCCGGGCCCTGCGGCGCGACACCGCCGAGTCGCTTGCTGGTCCACCTGTCGCGCGTCCATTCGCGCGCATTGCCGAGCAGATCGTAGACGCGGTCGGGCGTGACGTCCTGGTCGTTCGTGGTCACTTCGGCGAGCGGAAGGCCGTCGCCTATCCGGATCCGCACGCGCGAAGCAAAGGGCAGCCCCTCGCCCCACGGGTAGGTGCGCAAGCTCGGCTCTCCGCTGCGCGCGGTCCACTCCCACTCCGCCTCGCTCGGGAGCGCGCCGCCGAGCGCGCCACAGAAGGCACTCGCCAGCTCCCAGGGAACGTCGGTAGCAGGCAGGTCTGCGCGCGCCGCGGGCTCGTCGGGCACCCAGCGCGGACGCTTGGGTCCTTGCCGCTTCTCGGCTTGGAGAAAGCGCTCGAGCTCGGACCACGTGACCTCGTGCTCTTGGATATGAAAGGCGCTCCGCGGCGCGAGCACGCCTTTGTGCGGATAGAACCCCGTTGCGCGCTGGCGACCTTCGGACGTGCGCAGCAGCAAACTCGAAACGCCGAGCACGACGTCACCCGGGGCGGGCTCGATCGACCTCCAACGATTGGAGTGCTCGACCGCGACGACCCACTTCGGTGTCGGCGGCGACTGGACCTCGCGCGGCGCCTCGGGTGTCTTGGCGGGTGCAATCGCCTGCTTGGTTTCAGGCGTAGACGGTCGCATCGGCGGCACCGCGATGGGCTTGGCTTCGGACGCCACCGGTCCTGGCTGCACGTCCGTGCCCGACATCGCGGTCACCACCGGTTCCGGCTCACGCGTCGCGACGATTGCGACCGCCACGATCGCCGTCGCCGCGCCTCCGGCCAAGAGGCTCAGCGCGAGCATTCGGCCGACTCGCCGGCGCGGCTCAGGCGAGGGCGCCGTGACCGGCCCCTCCGACCACTGCGACGCGTCGGACCAGTGCCGTTCGTCGTCGCGCAGGCCGACACGAGTACGCTCGTGGTTCCTCGCGGGAGTCTCGTCAATTCCCACGCGTGCATAACGAACCTCGCCGCAGCGCGGCCGGTCGCAGATCAATCCTTCTGGGCCTGGCTCTCCGCAGCTTGGACATTGGGAATGCGCCATCTCGAACCTCCTCCCTTGCGGGATTGGAAATTGCCGAACGCGCTCCGCCGGAGGGCCGGCGCCGCGGTCGGTAGGAAGGCCGCGCCGTCTTGCGCGGCGATATGCAGCGTCTGCGTCGGGAACGCGAACGACACCCCGAGCGAGGACGCCAGGCGCATGATCGCGAGGTTGAGCTCGCTGCGCGCGCGCAACTCGCTCGCCCAGTCGGGCGTCTCGAGGAAGCAGTAGAGCAACACCTCGAGGCTGCTCGCGCCGAAGTTCTGGAACTCGACGATGCAGTAGTCCTTGCGGGCCGCGGGCAGCGCGGCGACGATCGCGCGCACGCCATCGCAGAAGTGCTGCACTGCGTCGGGCGCGGTGTCGTAGGTGAGGCCGAGGGTGGTCTTGTAGCGCCGGTAGCGCCTGAGCCCGAGGTTGTCGATCGGCGTGTTGGTGACGTTCGCGTTCGGGACCGTCACGACCGAGTCGTAGAAGGTGCGAATGCGCGAGGTCCGGAAGCCAACCTCCTCGACCGTGCCCTCGATGTTGGGCGCCATCGTGATCCAGTCCCCGATTTGAAAGGGCTTATCGATGAAGATCATGATCGAGCCGAAGAAGTTGGCGACCGTGTCCTTGGCGGCGAGCGCGAAGGCGAGGCCGCCGAGGCCGAGGCCGGCGAGCAACGAGCCGACGTCGACATCGAGGTTCTGGAGGATGAAGATCGCTCCGATGACGACGAAGAAGACCTTGAACGACTTCCTGAGGAGCGGCACGAGCTGATCGTCGAGCTTGCTCTCGGTCTTCGCGGCGCGCCGCTCGAGCACGTCTCCGACCACGTCCACCATTCGATAGGCGAGCCACACCCCGGCAACGGCTGCGATGGTTCGCGCGGCGAGCGTGAGGACGACGTCGCAGCCGGCCGGAAACTGGAGTAGCGGAGCACCGACCGCGACAACGCCCGCCATTGCCAGCGTGCCGATCGGACCCCCGGTGTGAGCGACGATGCTGTCGACCCAGGCCGCCTCGAGCTTGCGCGTGAGCCGCCGCACATAGGTGACGATAAAATAGATGATCAGTCGGCGCAGTACGATGCCGAACACGATCAGAATGGCCAATCCGAGGATCTGCCATGCTTCGATTCCAAAGACATCGCCACGAAGCCAATCCGGCATGACGGCGCGGAGACCAGTCGGATCAACCTGCGCAATGATCGGGAAATTGAAGCGAACCGACACGACACTCTCCATCGGGTGTGACTCGACGCGACATGCGTCGTTGACAGTGTCGATGCGGATGCATACGTTGCGCAAGCAATGATTCCAGTTACACACAAATCGTACATCCGTGAGCTCGTCGTCTCCCCTCCTCGCCCATGGGTCGTGCTGAAGTTCGGCGGCACCAGCGTGGCGAGCGCGGGGCGCTGGCGCTGCATCCATCACATCGTGAGCCGGCATCGCGCCGCCGGTGCGCGTGTCCTGCTCGTCTGCTCAGCGCTCGCCGGCGTGACGAATCGGCTCGAGTCGCTGCTCGCCGAGCTCGAGCAGCGACATCCCTATGAGGCGGCGCTGACGGACCTCTTGGAGACCCACGCGCTGCTCGCGGCTGAGCTCGGGCTCGACTGCGACCGCGTGCTCGGACCGGACATCGCCGCTTTGCGGGTGCTGCTCGCGCGCGTCGACGCGGCTCCCAGACCGATCGGCGCGCACGACCGGGCTGCGCTGATGGCCCTCGGTGAGGTCTTGTCGAGCCGTCTCGGCGCCGCTCACCTCGAGCTTCGCGACGAAGATGTCGCCTGGCTCGACGCGCGCACCGTGCTCCTGACTGTGGGTGCCGGTGCGCGCGCCGAGCGCTTCCTCTCCGCCCGTTGCGAGGCACGCTTCGACGCGGCGGCGCGCGCCAGGCTCGACGGGCTGGCCGCGTCGGTCGTTGTCACCCAGGGGTTCATCGCGCGCGACGACGCGGGGTGTACGGTGCTGCTCGGGCGCGGCGGCTCGGACGCTTCGGCTGCCTACCTGGCCGCCGCGATCGGGGCGACACTGATCGAGATCTGGAGCGACGTGCCGGGCATGTTCAGCGCCGATCCACGCGCAGTCCGCTCAGCGCGCCTCCTACGCCGCCTCTCTTACGGCGAGGCGGAGACGCTCGGGGCGCTCGGGGCGAAGGTGCTGCACCCCCGCACCATCGAGCCTGCGCGCGCGGCAGCGGTACCGATTCGCCTCGGCTGGACCACGGAGCCCGACGTGCCCGGCTCGCGCATCGTCGGCGCGCGCGTACCGCGAGGTCCAAAGGCGATCGTGTCGCGCGCGGCGCTCGCACTCTTCACCATGCGCCGCCCTCCTTCGTGGCAGCCGGTCGGCTTCATGGCGGCCATCGCCTCGCGCTTCGAGGCGCGCGGGCTGTCGATGGACCTCATCGCCAGCTCGTCGTCCGAGATCCGCGCGACCGTCGACCTCGTGGCCTTCCCGTCGGTGGTGGGCGAGCTCGATACGCTGCTCGACGAGCTGTCGCTGGTGTCGCGGGTAAGCGTCACCACCCAGGTCGCCTGCGTCAGCGTCGTGGGTAGTGGCGTCGCGCGCGACCTCGCCCGCAGTGCACGCGCCGCGGCCCTCTTCAGCGACATGCCAATCCACCTCATCAGCCATGCCGCCGACGGCGGTCACGTCAGCGTGGTCGTCGACCGGGCCGACGCGCCGGTGCTCGTCGCCGGACTCCACGAACGCTTGATCGCGCCGCTCGACGACGAAGGCACGTTCGGTCCTACGTGGTCCTCGCTCGAACGGCGGCCACCGCGATCGATGGTCGCGCTGGTGCAGGGGGCGTCATGACTGAGGTCCTACGCGCGCCGGTGCCCTCGGATGGCGCCGACATGTGGCGGCTGGTCGGGCGCATGGGCGGGCTCGAGCTCAACAGTTGCTATGCCTACGTCCTGCTCGCCACCCACTTCGCCGACACGTGCGTGGTCGCGACGCGCGAGGATCGCCTCGCCGGCTTCGTGGTCGCCTATCGCCCGCCGACCGACCTCTGGTCGGTGTTCGTCTGGCAGATCGGCGTCGCCCCCGAAGCGCGTGGCGTCGGGCTCGCGACCCGCCTGCTGGACCTCCTCCTCGCGCGCCCCACCTGCCGCGACGCGCGCTACCTGACCGCCACGGTCAGCCCCGACAACAGCGCGTCACTGAACCTCTTCAAGGGCCTCGCGCGCCGCCGTGGTGTCGGCTGTCAGATCCAAGCGGGCTTTCCCGCCGCGCTCTTCTCCCAAACACATGCCGACGAGGACCTCCTCCGTATTGGTCCTCTCACCCAAGGCTGATTCATGCAGATCATCGAACGACTCGAGTCCGAAGTTCGCGGCTACTGCCGCTCCTTTCCCACTGTCTTCGCGCGCGCTCGCGGCGCCGAGCTCTTCGACCGTCGTGGACGCGGCTACGTCGATTTCTTCGCTGGCGCTGGTGCGCTCAACTACGGTCACAACCATCCGATCTTGAAGGCGCGGCTCCTCGAGTACATCGCGGGCGACGGCATCGCGCACGGGCTCGACATGGCGACCGAGGCGAAGTGCGCCTTGCTCGAGTCGTTCGAGCGTTGCGTGCTGCGCCCACGCGACCTCTCATACAAGGTCATGTTCCCCGGCCCGACCGGCACCAACGCTGTCGAGGCCGCGCTGAAGCTGGCGCGCAAGGTGACCGGCCGGACCGAGGTCGTGTCGTTCACCAACGCCTTCCATGGCATGACGCTCGGCGCGCTTGCCGCGACCGGCAACGCGCTCAAGCGTGCCGCCGCGGGCGTCCCGTTGAGCAACGTCACGCGCACCCCGTTCGACGGCTATTTCGGACCTGGGATCGACACCCTCGCCCACCTCGAGGCGCGGCTGGGTGACCGCTCGAGCGGGCTCGATGCGCCGGCCGCCTTCCTGGTCGAGACCGTGCAGGCCGAGGGTGGCATCAACGTCGCATCCGCCACATGGCTTCGCGGCCTCGCGCGTGTGGCACGCGCCCACGGCGCGCTCCTGATCATCGACGACATCCAGGTCGGCTGTGGTCGCACCGGCGCGTTCTTCAGCTTCGAGGAGGCCGGCGTGGAGCCCGACATCGTGTGCCTGTCGAAGTCCCTGTCGGGCTTCGGCTTGCCGCTCGCGATGACGCTGATGCGGCCCGAGCTCGACGTGTGGCGACCGGGGGAGCACAACGGCACCTTCCGCGGCAACAACCACGCCTTCGTCACCGCGACCGCGGCGCTCGAGACCTTCTGGAGCGACGATCACCTGTGCGACGAGGTCGACGAGAAGGCGGCCATCGCACGCGCGGCACTCGGACGCATCGCCAGCATACTCGGCGGAAGTGTTCGCGGACGTGGCCTCATCCAGGGTGTCGTGTGCGATGAGCCCGCACTCGCGGCGCGCACCTGCCGCGCTGCGTTCGAGCTCGGACTGGTAATCGAGACGGCCGGATCGCGCGACGAGGTGATCAAGCTCCTGCCGCCTCTGACGATCGGCTTCGACGATCTCAAGCGCGGGCTCGACATCCTCGCCGAGGCGGCCCGGCGCGTGGCGAACATGATGCCAGTCACGCCGGCGACGGTCAGCTCGAAGGGCTCGCAGCGGCTGGAGGTGGTCTCGTGATCCTGCGCCGACTCAGCGACATCCTCGGCAGCGAGCGTGAAGTCCACGCCGACACCTGGTCGAGCCGCCGCCTCCTCCTCGCGGACGACCGCATGGGCTTCTCGCTCCACGACACGCTCATCCGCAGCGGCACGACGACGCGCATGTGCTACCGCAATCACCTCGAGGCGGTCTATTGCATCGCTGGTAGCGGAACGGTCGAAGATCTAGCGACTGGGTCTATCCACGCTATTGCGCCCGGCACCTTTTACGCCCTCGATAAACATGACGATCACGCGCTGCGCGCCGAGACCGAGCTGCGCCTCATATGCGTCTTCAACCCGGCGCTTATCGGTGGGGAGGTCCACGACGCGACCGGCGCCTACCCCGCGGCGACGCCGAACGCGGGAGGCGGCGAGTGAGCCAGTCCGATCCTTATTGGTCGCGCAGCGCGCCGCGCCCCGAGTTTGCCGAGCGCCTGGACCCGGTGATCTGGGGCGACGGCGCCGGTCCCCTTACACCTGCACAGCGGGAGCGCTACGCCAGCGACGGCTACTTCGTGCAGCGCGGCCTCCTCGCGGAGGAGGAGGTCGAACGTCTGGTGGTCGAGATCGGTCGCCTCGCAACCGGCGCCACCGTATCGCCTTCGGCTGCCGAGGCTGGCGTCGACGACGATGAGGTCGTGCGCGAGCCGGACAGCGCATTGGTGCGCTCGATCTTCGCGATCGATCGCCGCAGCGAGCTGCTCGCACGCCTGGTCAACGATCCGCGCCTCGTAAGCGCCGCCCGTCAGATCCTCGGCGGAGACGTCTACGTCCATCAGTCGCGGATCAACTTCAAGCCGCCGTTCGCGGGCCGCTCCTTCCCGTGGCACTCGGACTTCGAGACGTGGCACATCGAGGATGGCATGCCGCGCATGCGCGCAATGAGCGCGTCGATCCTGCTGACGCTCAACACCGAGCACAACGGCCCGCTGCTGGTCGTGCCCGGGTCGCACCGGCGCTATGTGCGTTGCGTCGGCGCGACGCCAGCCGATCACTTCCGCCAGTCGCTGCGCAACCAGACGTATGGCATCCCCGATCAGGCGCTCCTGACCGAGCTCGTACGTCAAGGCGGCATCGCCTCGGTCACCGGCCCGCCCGGCACGGTGGTGTTCTTCGACTGCAACCTGATGCACGGCTCGGCCAGCAACATCACGCCGCTGGCGCGCCACAACATCTTCACGGTCTACAACAGCTCGCTCAACCCGCTGGCACAGCCCTTCGGTGGCACACCTCCACGCCCGGAGTTCCTGGCGGCGCGCGCACGGGGCTGAGCACGTACACATGTCGGTGATGCTCGCATTCCTTGGCTGCCTCGCGCTGTTCACAGCGATCGGCGTCTTGTCGGCGCGCAAGGCCCAGGCGACGAGTGAGGACTACCTCGTCGCCGGTCGCGGTGTGAGCGCGTGGCTGACCGCCCTCTCATCGGCCGCCACCAACAATAGCGGCTTCATGTTCATCGGGCTGTTCGCGTTCACCTACCGCTATGGCGTCCAGGCGGTGTGGCTCCAGCTCGGCTGGATCCTCGGCGACGTCGCTGCGTGGCTGTGGATCCATCGCAAGGTCCGCGAGCGCTCCGCGGCGATCGGCGCCGTCTCCATCCCGGCGCTGCTCGCGAGCGACACACGCGGCCCTCCATCGCGCGCTGTCGCCGTGGTCGCAGGGCTGCTCACGCTGCTGTTCCTCGGTGGCTACGCCGCGGCCCAGCTCAAGGCCGGCGCCACTGCCCTGCACGGGGTCTTCGGCTGGGACCCGGCGCTCGGGTCTGCCATCGGCGCGTCGATCGTCGTCGTCTACTGCTTCTCGGGCGGGCTGCGTGCGTCGATCTGGACCGACGCGGCGCAGGCCCTGGTGATGCTCGGCGCGCTCCTCGTACTGCTCGTCTACGCGGTCGTCACCGTCGGCGGTCCTGCGTCGCTCGCGACCGCCCTCGAGGCCGCCGATCCAGCGCTCGTCCAGTGGGTACCCGACGGGCTCGGGCTCGGCCTCGGGCTCTACCTCCTCGGCTACGTCTTCGGAGGCTTTGGCGCTATCGGGCAACCGCACATCCTCGTCCGCAGTATGGCGATCCGATCTGCCAAGGACATCGGGCGCGCGCGCACGATCTACTTCCTCTGGTACATCCCCTTCTCGATCGCGGCGGTGTCGGTCGCGCTCTACGCGCGTGTGCTGTTGCCGGAGCTGCTCAGTGGCGTCGCCCCGGAGGCTGCGGGCGCGGCCGCCGAAGGTGCCTTGCCTGCGGTCGCGACGCTGCTCTTGCCGGAGGTCGCGCTCGGCCTCCTGCTCGCTGGGATCTTCGCGGCGACGATGTCGACAGCCGACTCGCAGATCCTCGCATGCTCGGCCGCCATCACTCAGGACATCGCGCCGCGCGTCGGCCGCTCGTACTGGGCGGGCAAGCTCGCGACACTCGCCGTCGCCGCGCTCGCGCTGGTGATCGCCTGGTTCGCCGGGCAGGACGTGTTCTCGCTGGTACTGGGCGCCTGGTCGGCGCTCGGCGCGGCCTTCGGGCCCTTGCTGGTGCTGCGCCTCTATCGCTTCCCGGTGCCCGCACCGCTGGCGCTGGCGATGATGGCGAGCGGCCTGGTGACCGTCTTTGCTTGGACCTCGGCCGGACTCTCCGACGACGCCTTCGAGCTGCTGCCCGGCATGCTCGTACCGATCGCCCTCTACGGACTGGCGCGCATCGCGACCGGTGCCACGGCGCGCGTCAATCCTTGATGTCGTCGCCGGGTGCCAGCAGCGGGGCGGCATCGAGATCGCTCGCGCTCATCAGCTCCGCGACCTGACGGAGCGCGTTGCGCAGCACGATCTGTCGTTTCTGCGGGAGCTCGCCAAAGCGGTGCAGGAACGTCTCCTGGAGCGGTGTCGGCATCGCCTGGATGCGCTCGAGCCCGGCGGGCGTGAGCGCGATGCTCACGCGCCGGCGATCGGTATCGCTCCGGTCGCGGGTGAGGAGGCCCGCGCCGACGAGCTTGTCGACGACGCGCGACACCGTCGCGGGGGAGAGCTGAACGCGCAGGCTGATGTCGGCGACGGTGATCTCCTGGCGCTCGTTCTCGAGCTCAGTCACCGCCTTGAGGCACACGATCTGCGCCACGTTGAGCCCTACATCTCGCAACATCTGCTTAGAATGGATCGCGATCTGGCGGACCACCTGGCGTATCGAGCGCAGCAGATCCCGCGCGATGTCCTCATCAACCGTCATCGACGCGACCATAGCGGCGTCCGGCCGCCGCGTCGATGACTCACGCGATCTCTCGCACTTGAAGCGGCTGCCCGAGCCGCAGTCGCGGTCGCTCGCGCAGGCCCAGTGCTCCACTTCGGCTGGCACTTGCGCGTCGCGTCGCACCACTTACCGGCACCGCAGTCGGCGTCGCACTCGAAAATACTTGCTTCAATCGTCGGGCCGGCGCACCGACGTCTTCATCCGCGCAACGGCGCATCTCCGCACCAGGCTGGGCAACAGGATAGTAAGTCATGCGGGTAGCAATTGCAGGCACTCGTTATTCGGGAAAGTCGACCTTGATTGAGGCCTGGATGCGATTGTGCTCTGTCCGCTCGAAGCGTCAGAATCCCCGACGTGCTGTTCGATGCGGTGCCGGCCTACGCGAACCTCGACACCTGGATTGCGGCGTGACTGGGCCGCGCGCCTGAGCTCCTGCGTCATGCGTGCCTCGGCGTTTCTGCGTCGAGCGACGACTCGTGCGCGGCCCGCAGCTGCGGCACAATGATGCGATGGACTTGCCCCGCTATCGTTTGCTCATGGCCGAGCCCCGCGACCTGGCCGAGTCCGGCGCCCACGTGACGACCAACCAGCTACTGGTGGTCTTCTCGACCGTGGTCGGTGAGCACCGCCTGGGTGGCGACGTCGGCGTCCTCTTCCGCAAGCTGCACGACCGCTACCTGAGCTCGAGCGCCACTGCCGCGGACGTGTTGGACGGGCTGCGCGCGCTGGCAGCACTCGACGACGCGACGCTGCAGCAGGCCAGCGGCGCCAAGCGGCTGCAGGCACGGGCACCTGGAGTGTCAGCGGCGACGAGCTGACGATCACCAAGGAGGGCGGTGAGCCGAGCACCGACAAGATCTGCGTGACCGGCAACACGGCCAAGTCCTTGAGCGTCGAAATCGATGAGGACGACGGCTCGACCGAGACCACCGTGATCTCGTTGTCGCGCAGGTGACGAATCGGCTCGACCAATCTGGCGATTGACGTCGGCGCCGGCGCAGCGCGACCATGGACCATCGGTAGCGCGACGGTGGAGCACGGGTAGCGCGGCGGTGGAGCAGTGTCGCGACCCTGGAGGAGTGGTGACGCGACGTTGGGGGAGTGGTGACGCGACGCTGGGGGAGTCCCCATGCGTCACGAACACCGTCGAGGCGATGCACCTGGCCGCATCACCAGGCTTTCCCGACCACATCCAGCAGAGGAGGCCGGGCTGATCGGCGTGTCCCGAGTAACCGGTCAATCCTGGCGATATGCGCCGCGATCTCGGCCCGAGCGACGCTCGTCCCGTCGAGCTCGAGCGCCCACCTTCGTGTCGCGGCTTCTGGAACAAGGTCGAGCCGCTCGTCGGCAACGGCGGCCTCTCCGAGGCCTACTTCAATGGCAGCATTGGCCCGACCAGCACGGCCGTCACGCGCGCCTCTCGGTGGCGCACGGCCAACAGCGACAGCGCGACGATTGCACACTACTACGCGCACAGCGGCACCGTACCGACGGGTACATCCCTCAACGGGATTGGCGCAACGACGACGCGGGTCGGGCTCGGCTCTAACATCGCCATCAACGGGCCGATGTGGGAGTACGTGAACAGCGCGTGGACCTCGAGCGACACGGCCGGGAGCCTCTACACCGAGTACAGCTTCCTCCTCGAGTCCTTTCCCACGACTGAGCGCACCGTGAGCTTCTCTTCCGGCGGATTTGGTGATCCCAGGAGCACGAGCTACATGTACGCGTCGGGCCGCGACAACAAAGGCAGCGAGCTATTCGTCAGGCGCTGCGCGAGCCCATTGCTCGCGGTCAACAGTTGGTCGTGTGATTTCGACACGATCGCGACCGCCCCGGTACGACCACGAGCGCAGCCCTCGTCTACTGCCAATGGGCAGCGTCGGCACGGCAAGCTCCTGGAAGACCATTAGATTAGATTAGTCTTTGGAGCTCATCCTCGGCGGCGCGACCGTCAGTGGCACGACGCGACGCACGCTGTCGTCACGCGTGTGGCGCCCCCACATCTGAGCCCGCCAGGCCTGCCCGCTCAGGTGCGCTTCGAGTCGCTCGAAGACGAGCCGCGTGTGCTCGCAGCTCGCGCTGTCGCGCTGAGTGTGCAACGTGGCGGCCACGGGCAAGGGCCCGACGCTCAGGCAGCCCAAGACCAGCGCGCCCGCGAGACCCGACGGCGCGATCACCGCGACGTCCGGGAGCGTGCCGACGTCGAGGCGCGCGAGCTGACGGCGCGTGAGCTCGGCCACAGCGAAGCGAATCCCGCCGTCGTCGAGGCGTGAGAGATCGAGCACGATGCGCGCGAGGTCTCCGTGCTGGAGCTCCGACCCGGCGCGAAACAGGGCCAGCAGATCCTCGTTGCCGAAGTGTCCCACCACGAGCATGGCCAGCACATCTCCGGAGCGACCCATGGCCCAGGTCGCACCGCCGCGGAACGGCATCGCGTCGAGCACGTTCGGGACCGAACGACGGGCGGAGAACGAGGCGGTGGAGGCGGAAAGCATGCGCGACGTTCAGCACGGTTTGCGTGCGTCAAGCAAGCATCGCGCTTGAAACGCGCAGCCAGATTCACCCGCGCGGACCCGGCCCAACAGAGCGTCGATCGCTTCGGGCAACCGCGAGAATGCAGGGAGTTGCAAACAGCGCGAAAGCGCCAGGAGGGAACCTATCGGGCATAGCTGACCGACGAACAACGGTCGCCGGCACGGGCAAGATCGAGCAGCTCACGCCAAGTGCGAACGTGACAGCGCGCACAGGCGTTGGCGGGTCGCATTCGGACGTGTTAGTTCCGCGCGCCATGAGGAGGCGCATCATGGACTTCTATCGTGGCAAAGCGGTCTACATCACCGGCGGCTCGAGCGGCATCGGGCTCGCGGCGGCCAAACACCTGGCGTCCGCGGGGGCGCACGTCGCCATCTCGGCGCGCGGCAGAGATCGGCTCGAGGCGGCACTCGCCGAGATCAAGTCGCTCGCGGTTGCCGCGGACCAGAAGTTCATCGCTATCGCGTGCGACGTCTCCGACCCGGCCGAGTCGCGCCGCGCCGCCGCCGAGACGCTGGCCGCCTTCGGTCGTTGTGACGTGGTCATCGCGAACGCCGGCATCGCCCACTGCATGAGCATCATCGACGCGGACGATGCGGCCTTCGAGCACACGATGAAGGTCAACTACCTCGGCACCGTGCACACGATCCGCGCGTTCCTGCCACACCTCTTCGAGCGCCGCTCGGGCCACATCGGCATCGTGAGCTCGCTGCTCGGCTTCATGGGCACTTACGGCTACACCGCCTACGCCCCGACGAAGTTCGCCCAGGTCGGCTTCGCTGAGTGCCTACGTCAGGAGTGCATCGCAAAGAACGTCAGCGTCACGCTGTGCTACCCGCCCGACACCGACACGCCGCAGCTCGCGGCCGAGAACGTCACCAAGCCCGCCGAGACCAAGGCCATCTCCGGCAACGTCAAGACGCTGCCGCCTTCGGTCGTCGCGGAGGCCCTGCTCACCGGCATCGCACGAAAGAAGCTCAACGTCGTACCGGGCAGCATGGGCAAGTTCGCGCACTTCATGAAGCGGCACATGCCGTGGGCCGTGAACATGGTCATCGACGGTGACCTCAAGAAGTACCAGCGCAAGCACGCTTCGTGATTCGAGGGCGAGGGAGCGACGCCGCCCCCGGTCGTCGCACCACCGACTTCAGACCAACGCGACGAAGTGCCCGCGATGCAGCTCCGCGAGATCCGCGAACGCTTCGGGGTGCACGCACGCCGCCAGGATCTCCAGCGACTCGACCAGCCGTGGGCCCGAGCGATTGAAGTAGGCATTGCCATCGGCCGCGTACCAGCGCGCGTTCGGCCAGCGCTTGCGGATGTCGCTAGTCGCCAGCTCCGCCAGGGTCGTCGGAAGATCGAAGCCACACGGCTTGACGATCACGACGTCGGGCGCGACCACGGCATCCTCTTCGAGCACCACGCCCGGCTCGCCCGCCTGGCCGACAAGCGGGTCACCACCCGCGAGCTGGATCAGATCGGGCATCCACAGGCCGCCGACCATCACCGGATCGATCCATTCAATCGCGAGCACCTTCGGCCGGCCGCCCGCAGCAGCCACTTCAGCGCGCCGTGAGGTCGCGCCGATGCGGCCGCGAAAGCCGTTGGCAATCGCCTGTGCGGTCATGCCAAGGCCCAGCATCTCGCCGACGCGAACGACATCGCCCCACACGTCATCGAGCCGCTTTGGCGCGAGGCTGACGATCTGTACGTCTTTGCCGAGCACAGCGCTCGCCGCCTTGCGCACATCGTCGAGACTGACGGCACACACGGCGCAAAGGTCCTGGGTAATCAACACATCGGGTGCAGCCCTGCGCAGGGCCTCGACGTCGACCTCATAGAGCGCGACGACCTCGCGCACCATCGCCTCGACCTCATCGTGCAGCTCGCGGCTCGAGCGCGATCCCGGGGCCGAGACGCGCGCGCGGGTGAGGCGGGGTAATCCAACGATACTGCTCGGGAAATCGCACTCATGCGAGACGCCGACGAGGCGGCCAGCCTGGCCGAGCGCGCACACAATCTCGGTGGCGGACGCGAGGAACGTCGCGATGCGCTCACGCCGGGGCTCTGTACCTGCTTGCACCATGACCGCACTCTCCCTCAGTAGCCGACTCGTCATATCTGCCGTACCGCGGATACGGCCGGAAGGCCACCACCCGAGGCAAACGGCAACCGCTGCGACGGTAGGCACACCGCGCAGCCGACGCAACCCGCGACCGGCCCGACGCCCCCACGAATTCGCCGTATCGCCTTCGGCTGCCGTTGCCGAATTCGGGCTCAAACCCGCGAGCGATGAGGCTTACGCCTCGTACGCCGCAAGAGCGACCGGGGGGACCGACGACGGATGCGGGGTCGTTTCAGCTCGAATTCAGGCGGCGATGGCCGTTCGGACGGCGACGCGATCGAGCTCGTCGTAGGTGAGCATGCGGTCCTGCTCGGGGTCCCACACCGCGAGCCGGAGGCAGGCCGCGACGTCGGCTGGCTTCCAGGTCGTGCGGCCCGGTGACTGCAGCTCGGGCACGGCCGCCATCGCTTCGGGCAACCGGTAGAACGGGATGCGGTGATTGAGGTGATGGATGTGGTGGTAGCCGATATTGCCGGTAAACCAGTGCATCACGGGCGACATGTCGAACATGCTCGAGCTGCGCAGAGCCGCGAATGTGTAGTCCCACGAGCGGCGGTCCTTGAGCTTCATCGCGGGAAAGTTGTGCTGGGTGAAGAACAGGTAGCTGCCCGCGCCGAGGCTCACGAGCGACGGCACGCTGACAAGGCAGAGGGCCGTCGGCCAGCCGAGCCAGAGGCCGAGGAGGACGAGCGCTGCAACGTGGATGACGACCGCGAGCGGTCCTCCCCAATGGGCCTTCGGGTCGCGCTTGAAGGGAGAGATCGTCATGCCGATGAGGAACACGGACAGGTAGCCGAGGAAGATCGTCGCCGGATGGCGGACGGCGCGGTAGAGACGACGCTGCGTCGGCGTCATCGCGTTCCACATACCGACCGTCACGACCGGGAAGCTGCCGATCGCCGAGCCGATGAGCTTCGCATTGTTCTTGTGATGATAGTTGTGGGTCTCGCGCCAGACCGAGCGCACCGCGAGCATATAGAACCCAATGCACGACATCACGACGGTCGCCGCGCGACTCTCGTGGAAGAGCGCCCCGTGCAGGTAGTCGTGGAAGAAGATGAACAGGCGCACCTGCACGAGCCCGACGAAGATCGCCAACGCGACCTTGGCGGGCCATGCGGCGTCGGGCAGTGCGACAATGCCGGCGAGACCCGCCAGCAGGATGGCGATGGTGGTCAGGAGGAGGCGCCAACTCCTCGGGCGGTCCTCTTCCTGGAAGGGCTTGATCGCTTGATTGAGCTCGGCACCCGTACGCATCGACATGGCGCGGTGATTAGTCGCGGCAGCGCATGGTCGGCAAGTTCCAGGACGAGGTTGACGAACGATTGACCGCGAACGAACGCTCGGTCGCGGCCATTTCAAAGGCCGCGACGGGATTCGATGGAGGCTACCCTGGAGCGCGCGCAGGCGCATGACGCCCACTGCCCAGTCGGGCCCGTCCTCCAATCTGATCCGAACCCGCGGAGTAGCGTTACTCCATGTGGCTAGCCGTCATCCAATGCGCAGATGCGTTCGCACTTCGCGCCAGGCCGCGCTGGGCGGGGCTCGGCGAGGGCTTCACAAACAAGGGGCGAAAGATTGCCCTGGGCCTGGCGCTTGCACTAGCTAGCCCAACTCGGCGACCGCCCCCTTCGGGCGAACCGGGCTCCGCGGCACTTCCGCATCTCAGGAGTCGAGCATTGAAGGTCGGCATCCTCTCGCAGTTCCCCTCGCCGGCAATCCAGTCCGGACCCGCCATCCACACCCGCTTTCTGCACGACGGCCTCAAGCGTCGCGGGCACAAAGTGACGATGATGGGTCCCGACACCGGTGACCAGGCGCCCGTCGAAGGCAGCAGCGACTTCCTGTTCCCGGCGTTCGGCTACCCGACGCACCCGAACGTGAAGGTCGCGATGCCCGGCTCCCCGCGTGAGCTCTTCACGCACCGTCCCGACGTCGAGGTCATCCACGGGCAGGCCAACTGCCACATGATGCACTACGGCGTGTGGGCCCGGCAGATGTGGGGGATCCCGTTCCTCAATACCCACATCATCCACCTGCCGACGCACAGCCACTTCGTCCTGTCCGACCGCCTGTTCGCGAACGACGGCGTACGCGAGTGGTGCGCGGACCGCGCGACCGACATGGAGCGGAACTTCGCGAGCAACGTGTACAACCACGGCGACGCGTTCATCGTGCAGTCGCGCCACATGGTGAAGTACTGGCGTGAGCGCGGCGTGACCGTGCCGATCGAGGTCGTCGGGCGGCCGATCAACCCCGGGATCTTCTCGCGCAGCGCGCTGCGGGACCCCTTCCCGGCGAGCTTCAAGCCCGGCCGCCGCTTGCTCGTCGTGTGCCGTCACGACCGCGAAAAAAGCCTCGATCAGCTGATCGACATCTTCACAAAAGAGATCGCCCCACGCAGCAGGGACGTCACGCTGACCCTCGTGGGCGATGGGCACGAGCACATGAACCTCGTGACGCTGGCGCTCGCGAGCGAGTACGCGGACCGCATCCACTTCTCGGGCGAGGTCAGCCACAACGCGCTCATCGACTGGTACGCGCACGCGGATCTGTTCGTCTACACGTCGGTCTCCGAGACCTTCGGCAATGTCGTCAACGAGGCGCTCTGGTGCGGCGTGCCGGTCGTCGCGTTCGACGATCGCATGGGCGTCGCGGGCCAGGTCGTCGACCGCGTCAACGGTGCGCTCGTCGACCCGAAGGACGAAGACGCTGCGCTGCGCTTTGCGCAGACCACGTTGGCGCTCTTGAGAAACCAGGGCCTGCGGCAGCAGCTCGGCAGCGAGGCGGCCAACCTTGCGCGCCGCACCGCCCACCCCGACGTGGTGCTCGGCCGCTTCGAGCAGATCTACAAAGACGCCATCCGCCATCGCAAAGAGACGCTGCCGGTGCCGCTCGAGAAGCGTTCGCGCCTCGTGCAGCTCGCGTCGTTCTCGCGCCACTACGCGGCGTGGGCCTGGTGGAATGGTGCCGTGCTGGCGCTCGGACGGACCGCGGCCGGCCTCGGTGCGAGCCGGACCAGTGGCGCCATCCAGCACGCCGAGGCGCAGAAGATGGTCGAGCAGGCGATGGCCCAGCGACCGATCACACGTCCCGTCGCGCGCCCCGCAGCCTGAGTACAGCTTCCCTCAACGTGGCGCGCTGATCATATCGCAGCCGAGCGGGCGCCAAAGGCGAGCGCTCGTTCGGTAGCGATGCCTCGCGCTCTCACGTCAACGTTTACCCCCGACGTGACCAAGCGCTTGCCAAGTAGGGGTCGCTCCCTATAGTCCCGGCCCCAATGGGGCCTGCCGCGGAACCACCACGGCCCCCGGACACGGAGCGACGCGATGACGCAGGCGACCGGCAACTTCACCAAGCGCGTTGGCGATTACGACGTCGATGTGCGCGGCAAGGGACGTCAATTCAGGAACGACTTCCTCGAGAAGTTCAGCCACTGCCACGGCCTCGTGCCGCTGTTGCTCTACTCACCGGTCGCGATCTTCTGCCTGGTCGTCGCGGTCGTGACCTACGCGTTGCCGTTCGGCCAGATCGTGGCACTTGCCGCAGGCGGCACCTTCTTTTGGACCTTCTTCGAGTACTGGATGCACCGCGAGGTCTTCCATTGGAAGGGCATCGCGAAGGTGCACTACTTCCTGCACGGAATCCATCACATGTACCCCAATGACAAGGGGCGCCAGGTGATGCCGCCGAGCGCGTCGCTGGTGGTCGCTATCCCGATGTGGTTTGTGCTCCAGCTCTTGTTCGGCACGGCGCTCGCGCTGCCGGTGTTCGCGGGCTTCGTCGCCGGCTACGTCTGGTACGACACGACCCATTTCTGGACCCATGTCGGCAAGGCGTCGAGTCGCTATGGCAAGTACCTGAAGAAGCACCACATGTTGCACCACTTCAAGTCGCACCAGCGCGGCTTCGGCGTATCGACGCCGATGTGGGATTGGGTCTTCCGTACGATGCCCGAGCGCGATAACAACGACTGATGATGAAGCTCACCTGCACTGCCTTCGTGATGTGTCTTGTCAGCGTCGCCTGCGACGAGGACCCGCTGCGGAACGTGCTCGACGTCGCGGGCGTGAGCGACACCGTGCCGGTCCTCGAGACGACCCTCGGCGCGCCCGATGCGACGCTGCCGGACACGCAGTTGCCGGACACGCAGCCCGTCGATACGCAGCCCATCGACACACAGCCCGTCGACACACAGGTCGCCCAGGACACCGGTCCCAACGACGACACGCAGGTCGCTCAGGACACCCAGGACACCCAGATCGGGGACTCGCAGCCGCCAGACACGCAGCCACAAGACACGCAGCCCCAGGACACGCAGCCCCAGGACACCCAGTCCCAGGACACCCTGCCGCCAGACGCCCAGCCAGACACCCAGCCCGACACGGGGCCGGAGGTGACGCCTATCGACAACGGCCTCAACGCTTCCTGGATCGGCGGCACGTGCGCAAGCCCGGCGGACTGCGACCACCCGGCCTTCACCGAGGCCGAGCTATGCCAGACCAGTGACTTCCCAAACGGCTTCTGCACCCAGGCCTGCCGTCAGAGCGCGAGCTCGGGCGCCTGGATCTGCCCCGACGCGGACACCGGCGCCGGCACCGTCTTCACGACCACGCGCTGCATCAGCGCCAGCGGCACCCCGCGCTGTGTCGCCGAATGCGACTACGGCAAGTCGGTCAGCGGCTGCCGCCCCGGCTACGCGTGTGTGCTCCGATCGCGCCACGGCCAGCCCGACAGCGTCTTCCCGGTGTGCCTGCCCGAGGCCGCGCAGCGCTGGCCGGGTGAGCCCGCGCTGACCGACGACATCGGCCAGGCCTGCGACGCGCCGTCGGACTGCGCCAACCGCAGCTGCCTCGGTCTGCCCGGCGGCTATTGTTCGAAGGCGTACTGCGACACGACCGGCTGCCCGGGCGCGTCGACCTGCTTTGGGCTCTCAGCTGGCGAGAGCGCCTGCCTCCGGGACTGCGGGGTCGCTGGTGAATGTCGCACAAACGAGGGCTACGAATGTGACAGTGACGGCACCTGCTGGCCCGGCAACAACGCCCCGACGTGGAACCCGAACGTCGGCGTGAATGACTGCTCGACCGCCTGGGGCAATGCCGGCAGCGGCCTCTCGGCATGCGACGCGACCAAGGACGACTATGTCGTCCTGCGCAAATCAGCGCGCAATCTGGCACTCTGCAATAAAGGCAATATCGTCGCCAATTACCAGATGGGCCTCGGCTTCGCGCCGATCGGCGACAAACAGGAGGAAGGCGACGGCAAGACCCCCGAGGGCGTCTTCTACGTGCCGCAGCTGGTGCCGGACTCGGACTACCACCTGGCCTTCCTCGTTTCTTACCCTGACAAGGCCGACGCCACCCGCGGCCTCGCCGGCGGCATCATCACGCAGGCGCAGAAGAACGCGATCGACACGGCCCAGACGCAATGTGGGACCCCGCCGCAGAGCACCGGGCTCGGGGGTTGGATCGAGATCCACGGCGAAGGCGGCGAGAGCGACTGGACGCTCGGCTGCGCGGCCCTCGACAACGCCGCGGTCGACGTCCTGTGGGCGACCCTCGGGGTGCGCGACACGATCGTCATCCTGCCGTAGACTCGGCCGGGACTTTGCCCGCCCACCGTATCGCCTCGGGCTGCCGTTGCTGGGCCGTTCGGAGCAACGAGGAGAATCAGTTTGAACATCGCAACGATGACGCCCGACACCCGGAAGAAGCTCGTCCAGATGGCCTGCATCGCGGCCTGGGCAGACCTCGAGATCCACGACAACGAGCGGCGTGTGGTCTACGATCTCGCGACCCAGCTGGCGCTGCCGGGCGAAGACCTGGAAGACGTCGCGGGGTGGATGCGGTCGCCCCCGCCGGACTTCGATCCCTATGAGATCCCGCACGAGCATCGCGCCGCATTCCTCGAAGCGTTCCTCGAAGTGATGACCGCAGACGGGCGGGTCGACACCGAGGAGTCGGAGACGATCCGCCTCTTGCGCGAGCTCGTGATCTGACGATGCTCGCCCTCGCCGTGCTAGCCGCCGATGGCGGCTTGTCAGTGCTCATCGGGCTCGGGTTCGTCGCGGTGATCATTTGGTGGGTCGTAGCCCTCGTGAGCAACGAGAAGCGGCGCAAAGCATGGGTCGAGGTGGCCGGACGCCTAGGGCTGACCCTCGTCAAGCCCGACCATCTGATAGGCGAGCTCGACGGATCGAATGTCGTGGTCGACATCATCACGCGCGGCTCCGGCAAGAATCGCCGCACCTATACGCGCGTGTGCGCGAGCGGCGGGCTCCCCGATGATTTGACCCTGGCGCGCGAAGGCTTCTTTTCCAGCTTCACAAGCGACCATGAGACCGGCGACAAACGCTTCGACAGCGCTGTTCGCGTGAAAGGCGACGAGGGCCTGGCGTTGGCGGTGCTCGACGAGCCGATACGTGCGATCGTCGCCAATGCGACCTTGGAGGGCTGGGTCTACCAGGGAGGCATCTGGCTCTACGAGGTGCAGCGCCGGCTCGGCGCTGAGATCGAAGACAAGCTGCGGTCCGGTGCGGCGCTCGCGCGGACGTTGCGGGGCGCGGCACAAAGCGTAGCCCAGCGGCTCGCAGCACGGGTCACGTCCGATCCCGACACGGGCGCCCGACGCCGCGTGCTCGAGTATCTGATCGAGCACTACCGGGACACCGAGGCGCTGCGTCGGGCGCTCGACGCGGCACGGTCCGACGTGGACGCGACGGTCCGGTTCATCGCGGCCCGCGAGCTCGTCGACCTCGAGGTGCTCGCAGCGATCGCGCGTGACCGTGAACTACCCGGCCAGCTTCGGGCGGATGCGCTGCGCGCGACGTGCGCGATGCGCAAGCACCCGACCACCCTGCAGCTCATCGACGACCTGCCGGCCGAGCTGTCCGAAGAGACGACCGCGCCGGCCCTCAGATTGGCGCTCGCCTGGGCGCTCGGCGTCGTGCCAAACGCGCGCGCCGAAGCGACGCTCATCGATCTCCTCGAGTCGAAGGGCGACGAGGTGCAGCTCGAGGCGATACGCTCGCTCGGCAACGTCGGCACGGTCGCGGCGGTGCCCGCGCTGATCCCGTTCCGCGATCGCTTCATGGCGTTTGCGATGCAGTCGGCCGGCGTCGCGAAGGACGCCATCCTGCAGATCCAGTCGCGTGCTGGACACGCCGCCGCCGGCGCGTTGGCGCTGGCCGAGGTCGAAGGCGGGCTCGCGCTCGCCGCCGACGAGAGCCCGGCGAATCCCTCCGAGCACGCCGCTAGCGAGCCCGCCGAGACATGAGGCGGGGAGTGCATGGGGCTCGTGCGCGAGCGAGTATTCCGGTTCAGCGTACGCGGCCGAATATCGACATTGATCCGGTCGCATAGCCGGCAGATGTCAATTTCGATGAGGGTCCCGGAGTGGTATAGAATCGAGGCCACCTGGCACTCACACCCGAACCCATGGAACCTATGCGTATCCAGCCCCTGCTTCTTTCGGTGTCCTTGTCGCTGCCCCTCCTCTTCGCGTGCGGGGACGACGCCTCGTCGAGCGGCAAGGCCCTCTACGCGGGTCGCTAGCGGCGCGGCGTGCGAGAGCGACATCGAGTGCTCGAGCGCGAGCGGCGTCCTGGCGTGCAACTACAATAGCAGCACCTGCGTCGCCGTCGGAACGACCGAGAACGCGGCGAGTGGAGTCACGTGCGGCGAGGTCTACACCGCCACCACGATGACGATTGTGACCTGCGTCGCGGGACTCGCTTGCGACGGTAGCGGCGAGACCTCCGTTTGCGCGGCGGTCGTGCCAAAGGGTGGCACCTGCCGTGGCGACTACACGCCCTGTGAGCTCGGTAGCGTGTGCGTGCGCAGCGATGCCGAGGCCGCGAGCGGGACCTGTGGTGAGTTCCCGGTTGTCGACACTGTCGGGGCCACCTGCGACGAAGACTTCGGGAGCGCGAGCCGGAAATTCTGCAACCCCATCAAGGGCCTCGGCTGCTATCAGGGCAAGTGCGCCAAGGTGGGTGACGGCTCGATCGGGTCGCGCTGCTTCGAGGCCGACCTTCCCGACAGCTGTGTCGCTGGCGCCTTCTGCGACGGTGCGAGCAACACCTGCCTCACGGCCAGGGCCAACGGCGGAAGCTGCGAGCGCGACAATGACTGCGCCAGCAACTACTGCGACTTCGGGCAGGGCGAGCCGGTCTGCGCGGCGCCGAGTTGCCAGTAAACAGTGTCGCCTGGCTTCGGATCCAAAGCGCCGGTTCGTGAGCCGTCGAGGCTCACGACTCGTCGCGCATCACAACAGGCGCACGACCGGCTTCTCGCTCATCAAGAGACGATTGGCGTGCAGGTCGCGCACGGTCGCGACGAGCCAGCGCTCCGCATTGACGCCGAATGCGATCTCGAGACGCGGCCGCTTGTCGCCCGGCTCGTGCGGCGGCTCTAGCTCGCCGAGCGTCGGGTTGTCGGCGTTGAGCGCAACGACGATCCGCTCCTCTGCCGCCTCGCCCTGCCCGCCGATCTTCTTGAGTGCGCCGGCTTCGTCCCACGCGAAGCGGCGCTCGTCGGGCTCGGCATGGCCTATCTCGGCGATGACGAGCTTGAAGAGACGCTCGGGCTCGCCGAGCGCGCAGGTCGGCACGAGCTGCCGCTTCCACAGGTCCATCGCGGTCGGCACACGCGTGCCACGCGGCACGATCAGGGTATGGCGCGGGTCGTTCGTGCGCGGGTCGTAGGTGAGGAACGCGTAGTCGTGAACGATCAGATCGCTCTGCGTGAGCGCGCCTGCCGCGTAGGCTGCCGCGCCATACGCGACCGCCTCGAACGGCTGCCAGGCGCGCACGCGGTCACGTCCAAAGCGCGCCTCCATTTTCGGATACACCTCGGGCAGGAGCGTCGAGCCGCCGACCATCAAGACCTCGTCGATTGCGGCGCCAGCGCGGCGCGCATCGGCGACGACCGTGTCGACCATCGCCTCGATGTCGCGATACCAGCCGCGCTTTTCGAGCACGGCGATGATGTCGTCGCGACGGACCTCGAGGAGGTTCGCATCACCGCGCACACGCGCCTCGAAGGCGCGCATGTCCTCGGGCGGGGTCAGGTAGAAGGCGTCCTTTTCATTGAAGAAAACGCTCTCCTTTACGCGCCGCGCCTCGTCGAGCAGCATGAGCCACCAGAAGCGCGACTCTTCGTTTTTATCGCGGTCGCGGAGCGGGAATGACAGGCGCTCGCAGAACTCCTCGGCAAGCCAGCGGTCGACGAGATTGCCACCGAGCTGCTGCCCCTGCTTGGCGACGACCCGCGAGCTGCCCTGCTGCATGCCTTGGTAGTCGAGCTCGACCACGGCTGCGTGCGCGGTGCCGCCGCCGATGTCCAGCACGAGCACCGTCTTCTTCGCGCCGATGCCGATGCCGTAGCCGATGGCGGCGGCGACCGGCTCGTCGAGGAAGCGGATCCGATCGATGCCGAGGTCTTTGCCGATGGCGATGATCTCGGCGCGAAATGTCTCGTACGCGTCGACCGGGGTCGTCACGACGAGGTCCTCGATGCGCTCGTCGGTCGTCAGCTCGACCTCGCGCATCAGCTCGCGGATGAACACGCGAGCGCAGTCGCGCGCCGTGAAGACGGTGTTGCCAAGGCGCGCGAGCGGCTTCATCGGCGAGCGCATCAGCGCGGCCTTGAAGGTCGGCGCGAACTCGGGCCGTGGGGTGCCCACGTTCAGCTCGAGCGCTGGCCGCCCGATGATGCCGTGTTGCCCCCAGAGCCGCGTGCGGAACAGCGGCCACTTGCCGAGCTTGCCCCAGAAGCCGGCTGGCTCGCGCAGCTGTACGACCGATGGCACGAGGCGCGGCGCTTCCAGAGACTCTGCGAAGCCTTCGCCCGAGTCGACCGCGGCCTGGCGACAGATGTTGTCGAGTGCCAGGAACTTCGGCCGGCGCGCGTTCGCGTCCCAGGTGGCCACGCCGCTATTGGTCGTACCGAGATCGAGCGCCCATGAACCCATGCGCTGGTCATGCCTCAAGCCCGCTCGCATTGCCAGACCGGCCGTCAGCGGCGGCCAGCAGGTTTACAGCGCCTACACAGCGCACACGGCAAGAGCCGCCCCCGACCGAGATTCCAGGCGGGTCCGAAGCATCGGCAGGGGGCGGCATGGCCGTTGCTCTCTCAGGAGGTGACCGTTCGACCCTTCAAGATCCCACGACCCTGGGGAGGCCCTCATGACCCGGTTCTCGTTGAGTGCGATGCTCACATCGCTCGCCTGTTTTACACCGCTCGCCGCCTGCGGCGACGACGACAGCTCTTCCGCTGGGGTCAGCGACACCCAGGGCGGCTGCGGCAGCGGCTGCTCGGTGCCCGACGGCACCACGTCGACGACAGCCGACACCTCGGTGGCGAGCGAGGTATCGGCCGAGACATGGTCGCCGTCCGAGGACGCCTGGCAGGGCGCGGACACGGCGGTTCCAGGGGATACGGGCCCGACCGGCAATACCAACGTCAGCTTCGGTGGCGCCCAGGACTTCGGCTACGTGCGAGCCCTCATTGAGGCCGGACGTGTGCCGCACCCGAGTGACCTCGACCCGGCCGGATTCTACGCGGAGCACGCGACGCCGCTGCCGGCCCCGGTGTGCGGCGAGCGCCTGTGCGTGCAGGCGATGCTCGGCGTGATGTCGAACCTCCTGAACGGACAGAGCTGCACGATGCTGCAGCTCGGCCTGAACTCGCCGATCGTCGTCGCCGAGGGTGATCGCCCGCCGCTGACATTGGCGGTGGTCGTCGACCTGTCGGGCTCGATGGTCGGTGGCGACAAGATCGACTACGTGAAGATCGGCCTCGAACGGCTCGTGAGCGAGCTCAACGATGACGACCGGATAGCCCTCATCACTTACGAGACAACCGTCAGCGTCGTGCAGCCGATGACCGCCGTGCGGGGCCATCGCAATGACCTCCTGACGATCGTGCGCGGGCTCCAGGCGAACGGCTCGACCAACCTCTACGACGGGCTCGAGCGAGGCTACGACGAGATCCTGGCGAACTACGACAGCGGCCGCCAGAACCGGCTCATCCTGTTGTCCGATGGCAACCCGACGGTCGGCATCACCGACACCCCGCGCATCCTCGAGATGAGCGCCGGCTACAACTCCGACGGCGTCGGCCTCACGACCGTCGGCCTCGGCACGGACTTCAACCTGGCGCTCATGCAAGGGCTCGCCGAGCAGGCGGACGGCAACTTCTACTTCCTCGAGAGCGGCACCGCGGTCGACGAAGTCTTCACCGAGGAGCTCGCCTACTTCACGCTGCCGGTCGCCTTCGACGTGAAGCTGGAGGTCAGGTCAGGTGACTTCTATCAGGTCGACGGGGTCTCGGGCACAAAGCGCATGACCCTTGCGAATGGCGACGCGAAGCTCGAAGTGCCGAGCGTGTTCTTCGCCCATCGCAAGTCAGCCGATGACGTGCACGAAGGACCCGACGGGGTCGGCCGGCGAGGCGGCGGCTCGCTGCTGTTGCTCGAGATGATGCCGACCCCCTGGAACGGGGTCACGCCGGCCGAGGGCGATGTCGCCGAGGTGGTGCTGACGTTCCGCGAGCCGGGCTCGGACGCACTGAAGGAGGACCGCGTGCTCGTGCACTATCCGCATGCGCCGGGTGAGATCCTCGAGCAGGGCTACTTCGAGGGGCCGATCGTCACCAAGAGCTTCGTCGTGATGAACCTCTACTTCGGCATCGAGACGGCCAGCCTGCTGTTCCATGGCGGCCAAGCGCGCGAGGCGCGTGACTTGCTAGAGCAGGTGATCGCGGCCGCCGCTGACTACGAGGACTCGGCCAACGACGGCCAGGGCGACCTCGATATCCGGCTCGATATCGAGATGCTCGACGATCTCGTCGCCGTCATCGAGGACCTCGGACGCCTGAACGAACCGCCGCCCGCGCCGCCTGCGAACCCGTGGCCGTGCGACTGACGATCTGAGACCTATCAGAGCCCTTCAAAGAGGCTGTCGATCGCGACCGATACATCGGGGAAGACCACCAGCGAGAGCGCCGTGCCGACACCGATGGGATAGGGGGTGTCGGTGCGGTAGTCGCCGTCGGCCGGGTCGCGCAAGACGTGAACGACGCGCCTGGCGACGTCGATGACCCAGTACTCGGGAATGAGCGTCAGCGCGTAGAGCCGCCGCTTTGTGACGAGGTCACGTTTGCGCGAGGAGCGCGAGACCTCGCAGACGAAGTGCACATGGGTCGGGTGGTCGTCAGTGAGGTCGTCCTGCGGGTCGTAGACGGCAACGTCGGCCTCGGGCTCGGACTCTTCGGCGCCGACGATCGGCGAGTGAGATTGGACGAGTGCGCGCTTGTGCAACGCCAGAATGAGGAGCGAGGCGAGGCGAGCGGTGATGCGGCTGTGCGGCGGCTTTTGAGGCGACATCTCGATGAGCTCCCCGAACAACAGCTCGAGGCGCTCGTCCTCGAACACGCCCTCACCCACGAGGATGTCGAACTCGCTGCGCTTCAAGCGTCGGCGCGGCAGTTCCTCGGGCTCCTCGACGTCCGGAACGACTCGCACCGGCTCACCCCGAGGGGTGACGTCGGGCGCTATCTCTTGTCGTGCGACCATGCTGGAAGTCATACCGTGAGGCGGCGCGATGAGACAACTACGAGGCCGGCTCAGGCGATGTCGTAGTGCGAGAACGTCATCTGGAACGCAGCGCGTCCCTGCGACATCGAACGCAGCTCGGTCGAGTAGCCGAACATGCGTTCGATCGGGACCTGCGCCTTGATGTGCGACACCTGCGGCGTGACCTCCTCCATGTTCTCGATGCGGCCGCGGCGCTGATTGATGCTGCCGATGACATCGCCTGTGTACTCGGGCGGGGTCGTCACCTCGACATTCGCGATCGGCGCCAGGCGCGCGGGCTTGGCGGCCTGCATCGCTTTCCTCAGCGCGCCCGAGGCGGCGATGGTGATGCCGACCGGCTTCGTGACGCCTTCTTTCCAGCCGACGTGCGTGACCGTGACGTGCACGTCCTGCGTCGGGTCCCCGGACAACACGCCCGAGTTGAGCTGGTTATCGAGCCCGAGCTTGATGAGCCGCTTCGTCTCCTCGGTGAACCACGGCGCCACCGTGCCCTCCCGCGGGAAGGCCCACTCGATCACGTTGCCGGTGCCACGCTCGAGCGGCTTCACGCTCACGCCGACGTTGCCGTAGAGGTAGTCGCCTTCGGCCTGACGCTCGAAGGTGTCCTCCTCGCTTGCGTTCGCCGTGATCGTCTCTCGGTAGACGACCTGCGGCTTGCCGATGCGCGCCGGCACTTCGAACTCGCGGCGCACGCGATCGGCCAGCACGTCGAGGTGGAGCTCGCCCATGCCGGAGATGATCGTCTGGCCGGTCTGCGGGTCCTCACGCCAGCGGAACGTCGGGTCCTCGTCTGCGAGTTTTCCAAGCGTTTCCAATAGCTTGTCGCGGTCGCGCGTCTGCTCGGGCTCGATCGATTGCGAGATGACCGGCTCATAGGCATCGATCTGTTCGAGCAGGATGGGCTTTGCCGGATCGCAGATCGTGTCGCCCGTCTTCGTGTGCTTCAAGCCGAGCACGCCGACGATATTGCCGGCGGTCACCGACTCCTTCCGCTCGCGTTGGTTGGCGTGCATCAGGAAGATGCGCGAGACCTTTTCTTTGATGCCTTTGCCCGGGTTCAGGATCTCCATGCCGGCCGTCAACGTGCCGGAGTAGAGCCGCACGAACACGAGCCGCCGACCGTCGTCGCCCATCATCGCGACCTTGAACGCCAACCCCGCGAGCGGCCCCTTCGGGTCGTGCGGCCGCTTCTCGGGCGCGCGCGTTATCGGGTGCACGCCGTCGATCTCGGGCACGTCGTCGGGCGAGGGCAGCCACATGACGATGGCATTCAACAGCGGCTGAATGCCCTTATTGCGGAGCGCCGCGCCACACAGGACCGGCACCAGCTTGTTCGCGATGACGGCCCGCCGGATGCCGGCGTGGATGTCGTTGGTGCTCAAGGCCTCAGGCGTCTCGAGCCAGGTCAGCGCGAACTCGTCGTCGGCGATGGCGATGCGCTCGAGCAGGATGTTGCGAGCGCTCTCGACGTCGTCGACCATGTCGGCCGGGACCTCGACGATCTCGAGCGAGACAGGGTCGTCGGGATCGTCCCAGACCCACGCGCGCCGCTCGACGAGCTCGACGATGCCGCGGTGCTTGCTCTCGGTTCCGATCGGCAGGGCGGCCGGCGCGCAGTGCTCGCCGAAGCGCTCCTCCATCATGTGGAGGCTGCGCCAGTAGTCGGCGCCGATGCGGTCCATCTTGTTGATGAAGCCGATGCGCGGGACCTTGTAGCGGTCGGCCTGGCGCCACACCGTCTCGGTCTGCGGCTCGACCCCGTGCACGCCGTCGAACACCGTCACGGCCCCATCGAGCACGCGCAGCGAGCGGCTCACTTCGATGGTGAAGTCGACGTGGCCCGGCGTGTCGATGAGGTGCACCTCGGCCTTGTTCGGCAACGCGATGGTGCCCGCGAGGGCCGGCGGCGACTTCGGCGCGACCTCCCAGTTGAACGTCGTCACGGCGGACGTGATGGTGATGCCGCGCTCGCGCTCCTGGACCATCCAGTCCATCGTCGTGTCGCCGTCGTGCACCTCGCCCATCTTGTGCTCGCGCCCAGACAGGTAGAGGAGCCGTTCGGACACGGTGGTCTTACCGGCATCGATGTGGGCCATGATGCCGATGTTGCGGATGTGCGCCATCGCGCTTTTCTTCGGTACCGGGGATGGGCTCGCCATGGCGCGGAGTAGAACCACCGCACTCATCCAAGGTCAACGTGATTGAAAGGCTACTTCGAGCTGAACCAGTCGTCGCGATGCCGGAACAGCACGTTGAACGTCGTGAGCGATCCGTGGCACTTCGAGAGGTAATCGAGCAGCGTCGTCTTGTCGTCGCCCGTCAGCTTCGGGTGCGCCTTGAGCGAGCGCTCGAGGTCGCGCATCTTGCGCTTCAGGCGGCACACACGGTCGAAGAGCAGGTCGATCGAGATGTCGATCGCGTCCTCTCCGGAGGCGGGCGCGCCCTGGATCCGGCAGATGCCGCCGACGAACTTGGCCGCCAACTCGACCGACTCGCGCGGCGCGTGGCGACGCAACAATTCCTCCAGCGGACGACGCGTCGGGCGGCGCTGACGCCAGCCGCGTGCGCTCGGGCGGAACAGCGAATTGAAGCCGGTCAGCGCGCCGTAGACGCGCGTAATCGGCACGTGCAGCTCGATCTTCTCGAGGTTGCTCAACACGTCGTGGGCGTTGACCTTCTGCTCGAGCACCCGCAGCCGGTCGCGGATCATTACGAATTTATGAAAGAAGGCATCAATTTCGAGCTCGTGTGCCTTGAGCTCCGGGTCGGCCGGGCGCAACAGCATGAGCCCGCCCGAGTACTCGCTCAGAGAGATGTCCGAGAGCGCCGCGAAGCTCTCGACCACATCGAGCATCGCCTCTTCCATCTGCTGCGGATCGACCCCGCCACCCGGATCCGCCAGCGCCCCCGCGATGGCTCCCGAAGCGGCCGCGGACGGTGCCGTCGGCGCCGGTGCGTCGTCGCCGTCGCCGCCATTTCCATCAAGCACGCTCCGCTGAGCAGTGCCGCCAGCAGGCGGCTGGAAGAATTGCCGGGTCGCTTCGGAGACCACCTCGACCTCGTCGCCGTCGCGCCGTCGCTTGATGACCGTGCTCGGCCCGTCGTCGCCGAGTGGGCGGCGCACGACGCTGCCGACGTCGACATCGACCGGGCGCCGCTCGGCGCGGCGGCTCTCGGGGACGTGGGTGCGGACCGCGAGCACGACCTTCTCTTCGAAGCCGTCGAGCGGCTTGAACTCGTGGCAGGTCGAGTCGTTCGTCGTGCGCGAGGCGTTGCGCGGGTACATCTTGCAATGCCCGTAGAGCACCGGCGCCTGGCCGAAGTCGCGCGTAAAGTGGCTGCAGGCGCCACAGGTGCCGTTCTTGCGCCAGGTGTCATCGCTCATGCCCGAGCCTCCGCGCGCAAGCTAAGGCCTCGCCTGCCGACCTGCAAGCGCACAAGGCCGATCACGCCCTGACATTGCAACGTCAGCCGACACGCGTCCCGCTCGCCTTGTCGTTGGCGACCGTGACGCGCACGGGTGCCAATACGCGCTCGAGCTCGGCCGGCGTGATGGCGACGAGGAACCCGCGCTTGCCGCCGTTGATGTAGATGAGCGGCGCCTCGAAGATGGTCGCCTCGGCGTGCACCGGCAGCGGCTTCTTCAACCCGAACGGGCTCGTGCCGCCGACCTGATAGCCGGTGTGGCGCTCGGCCACGTCGGGCGTGCATGGGTCGATGCGCTTCTTGCCGACCTGGCGCGCGAGCTCTTTTGTCGAGACGGTGCAGTCGCCGTGCATCAAGACGATCAGTGGCTTCTTCGCCTCGTCCTCGAACACGAGCGTCTTGATGACGACATGCTCTGCGACCCCGAGCTGGGCCGAGCTGTGGCGCGTACCGCCCTTCTCTTCGTAGCTGAAGACGTGCCCATCCCAGGCGACCTTCGCTGCGTCCAACGCGCGCGTCGCGAGCGTCGTCGGAAATCCCTCGCGTGCCATTGGCCTTGGCCTATTTCTCGGCGTAGAGCGCGAACCAGGCGCCCTGTGGATCGCAGCAGGTCGCCATGCGACCGCCGCCGGTCACCGCGACCGGTCCGTGCATGACCGAGCCACCGAGTTCGCGCACCTTGGCGACCGCGACCTCGCAATCGGCGACGTTGCTGTAGTGCAGCCAGGCGGTCGGCATGCCGGGCGGCGCGCGCATCATGCCGCCCATCGAGTTTGCCTCCTGCACGAGGCCGAACATCTGGTAGTTGCCCATCTCGCCCATGTCCCTCGCGTTGGTCTTCACCCAGCCGAAGAGCTCGCTGTAGAACGCGTGCGCGCCCTCCGGGTCGACAGTCATCAGCTCGGACCAGCTGAACTCGCCGAGGCTGCCGCGCGGTTTGGGTGTGAACACCTCGTCGGGGTCGGCGCTCTGGTAGACGCCGAAGACCCCGCCTTGGGGATCGGCCAGGATCGCGAAGCGCATGCCGCCCGGGGCGTCGGTTGTCGGCACGAGGATCTTGCCGCCCAATGTGGCCGTGCGCGCAACGGTGTTGGCGACATTCGCGACCTTGACGTTGCCGGTCCAGCTCGACGGCTCGCTGGCCCCTGCCTCTAGCTTCGTCACCCCTCCGACCGGGCCGCCCGGCGCGACCCACATCGTATAGTCCCCGCCGCCTTCGAAGGGTGCGGTCGTCCATCCGCAGACCGCACCGTAGAAGGACTTGGCGGCTTCCGTGTCCGCCGTGGTGAGCTCGAACCAACTGAACCGACCTGCCTCTGCCATGTCATCCTCCGAGTAGGTTGCGTCCCCGCGTTTTCAGCGGACGACGAATGTGTCGACGACCTCGCCGCCGGGGCCAATGAGATCGATCTGGTCACCGCTACGGTCAATGTAGAAGCCATCACCCGGCACGCCGAACTCGAAGTCGAACTGGTCGACCGCGGTCGGGCCGCCAGGTGCAATCTCGCTCACCGCCGGCGCTGGGGTCGAGGCACGAAGCCCATAGAGGATCGTCGCAGCGACGATCACACTCTCGTCGATCAACGCTTCGCAGTCGCATCGCTCGCCGCGGATCGCATAGCCCTCGAGGTCGAAGCTGGCAGCGCTCGCGTTCTGGATGGCGACCCATTGGCCAAGACCCGAGGGGCTCGCGTTGACGCCCACCGCCGTGATCGTCAACGCGCCGACGGGACAAGGCGCTAGCGGCACGTTGAGGCAGCCTTCCTCCGCGTCGCAGACGTCCGCCGTGCAGGGGTCGTCGTCGTCGCAGGTGACCGCGCCGGGCTTGCACACGCCGGCCGAGCACACGTCCCCTGCGGTGCAGGCGAGCCCGTCATCGCAGGCCCCGCTGCGCGGCGTGACGCGGCAGCCGAGCGCCTGGTCGCAGGCGTCGGTCGTGCAGCTGTTGCGGTCGTCGCAGACGATCGACAGACGTTGGCAGCCGAGCAGCGGATCGCAGCTGTCGATCGTACATGCATTCGCATCGTCGCACGACAGCGCCGTGCCGCGGCACTGCCCGAACTCGCAGACGTCGTCGCTCGTGCAGGCGCTCTGATCGTTGCAGCCGCCGGACACCCACGAGTGCTCGCAACCCCACGTTGCGTCACACGAATCGTCAGTGCATGGGTTGTCGTCATCGCACGGCGCAGGCTCGATTGGCGCGCACACCCCCTGGCCATCACAGCTCTCGCCGATGGTGCAGCGGTCGTCGTCCGAGCAGCTCTTGCCGGACTGGTAGCTCGTATCGAGCACGCACCCGGTCTGACGCTCGCAACGGAAGGCGGCGCACTCGCTGTCCCACGGGCACTTCAACGCCGGGCCGGCGCGGCAGAGGCCCCCCTGGCAGGTGTCGGTGGACGTGCAGGCATCGCCGTCGTCGCAGCCGATGCCATTCAAGAGCGCGAGCTCGCAGGTGAGACCGTCGGCGCCGCAGGTCACCGCGACGCACGGGTCGTTCTCGGCGCAGCCATCGCCGGGACCGGCCATGCACACCCCGTCGGCGCAGAAATCGCCGGCACTACAGGCACTTGCGTCGTCGCATGGGAGCGCGTCATCGGGCGTGTTGGTGCACGCGCCGTTCGGCGCACAGCTGTCACGCGTGCACGGGTTGCGATCGTCGCAGGTCTCGCCGCCAGGGCGGCAGATCCCGACCGAACAGCGGTCGCCCGCCGTGCACGGATCGCCGTCGTCGCACGCGGCCAGGTTGGCGAGCCAGACGCAGCCGATCGCTGCGTCGCAGGTGTCGTCGCTGCAGACGTTGCCGTCGTCGCAGACGAGCGGACCCAGGGGCAGACAGCGCCCGGAGACGCAGCGATCGTCCAGCGTGCAGGCGTTCGCGTCATCGCACGGGTCACCTTCGGCGAGGCCGTCGCAAGGGCCGGGCGGGGCGACATCGACATCGGCTGCGACATCGCCATCGGAAATCTCGTGGGCGACATCGGGCTCGCTCGTCTCGGACCTGACCTCGCTGTCGTCCCCGACATCAGGGGCATCGTCGACCTCGTTGGCGACATCGCTGTCGTCGACTTCGGCATCGTCGTCGGGCTCGACCTCGGGCACGTCGGCACCGACCTCGCGCCCGGGCGCCGTGCCCTCTAGCTCGCTGCCGCAGGCGCCCACGACAAAGGCCAGGCACAGCAGCGCCACAAGCGGCATCGGTCGAAGAGACATGGGCGAGGGTGCGGACACGGCGGCATCCTATGCTGGAGCGCGCGCTGCCTCAACCGCAGCATGAGGCGATTGCCCTCGAAATTGGCCCCAGCCCGGGGTTTTGGCTTGATTACCTATAGAGAGTCGCTATGGTCCCGCGCCCTCAACTGAACCGGGCGAGCATCGATGGCCAAGACCGACTACTACGATGTCCTCGGGGTCTCCCGCGACGCCGATGCAAGCGCGCTCAAGAACGCGTTCCGCAAGCTCGCGATGAAGTTCCATCCCGACAAGAACCTCAACGATCCCTCGGCCGAGGGCAAGTTCAAGGAGATCAACGAAGCGTACGGCGTCCTGTCCGACGAGGACAAGCGGGCCCAGTACGACCGCTTCGGGCACGCCGCGTTCGAGGGCGGCGGCGGTCCTCCGAGCGCTGGGGGCAGCTTCGAGGACGTGTTCTCGCGCTTTGGCGATATCGGCGACATGCTGGGCGAGCTGTTCGGGCGCCAGGGCGGCGGCTCGCGTGGCCCGCGGCGCGGGTCCGACCTGCAAGTCGGGGTGCGCATCAGCTTCTAAGACGCGGTGCGCGGCAAGAAGGTCGACGTCACCTACGACCGCCACGATGTGTGCGGGACCTGCACCGGCAGCGGCGCCAAGGCCGGCACCAAGCCGCAGAAGTGCAAGACATGCGGGGGCCAGGGGCGCATCGCGCGCCAGCAGGGCTTCTTCATGGTGCAGACCACGTGCCCGGTGTGCCAGGGCTCGGGCGAGACGGTGAAGGACAAGTGCGGCGACTGCGCGGGCCACGGGGTCAAGCGGGTGCAGCGCACGTTGTCGGTGAAGATCCCCGCGGGCATCGACGACGGCATGCGCATGCGCGTGCCGAGTGAAGGTGAGACGGGCGGGCCCGGCGGCCAGCGGGGCGATCTGCAGATCGTCATCCAGGTCGAGCCGCATCCGACGTTCAAGCGCGACGGGGCGCACGTGCATCTGCAGCGCGAGCTGACGTTCGCGCAGGCGAGCCTCGGGGACGAGCTCACGGTCGCGACGGTCCACGGTGAGGAGCGCGTGCACGTGCCGCCCGGGACCCAGCACGGCACGGTGCTGCGGCTGCGCAATCGCGGCCTACCGAGGCTCGATGGCCAGGGCAATGGCGATCAGTTCGTCACGCTGAGCCTCACGGTGCCGACGATCCTCACGCGCGAGCAGGTCGAGCTGATGCAGAAGCTGCGAGCGACCGGCCTCTGAAGCGGCATCACGAAGACCGCGAATTCGCGTGGGCAGCCTCGCTCCGCGAGGGCTTCAGTAGAGGCTTCGCCAGGCTCGCGAAGGCCTTCGCTCGCGAATCTGCTATGCTGCTGGGCGATCAATGGACCCGATGACTCCCGATCCTGCCGATGTGGCCCTGCGCGAGCGCATGGCGATGGCGCGCGAGCCGACAGCACCGGCGCCGGAGGGGTTCGTCGTGAGCGCGCGCCGGGCGCCGGTGAACTTCGGACACTACCAGCTCATCCGGCGCGTCTCGATCGGTGGCACCGCGGAGATCTTCAAGGCCAAGGCCTTTGGACTGATGGGCTTCGAGAAGATTGTCGCGGTAAAGCGCCTCCTGCCGCACGCCGAGGAGGACCCGGAGCTGCTTCGCCACTTCATCGCCGAGAGCAAGCTCGTGGCGTTGCTCGACCATCCACTCATCGCGCGCATCTACGAGGTCGGCCAGGTGCGGCCGAGTGGCCAGCCCGATGGGGTCGCCGGCACCAACTACCTCGCGATGGAGTACGTCTACGGGGTCGACCTGCAGGAGCTCCAGCGGGTGCTCGGCGAGCAACCGGTGCGTGCGGCCGACCCGAAGCTCGTGTGTGCCATCGGGATCCAGGCGGCGCACGCGCTCGACTACGCGCATCATGTGGTCATCGACGGGCGGGCGCTGGCGATCGTGCACCGTGACGTGTCGCCACAGAACCTGATGATGAGCGCTTCGGGCGAGCTGAAGCTCATCGACTTCGGGATCGCCAAGTTCGCGGGCAGCGAGGATCGGACCAAGACCGGCGTCGTGAAGGGCAAGCACGCCTACATGAGCCCCGAACAGGTACGGCGAAAGCCGCTTTCCGGGCGCAGCGACCTGTTCTCGCTGGGCGTCATCCTGTGGGAGCTCGCGTGCGGGCAGCGGCTCTTCAAGTGCGAGTCGGTGCTCGAGACGCTCGAGCGGGTCGAGGCCGCCGAGGTCGAGCCGCCGTCTCTGAAAGTCGCGCTGCCGGAGGCGCTGTCGCGCTGGATCATGCAATGCCTGCAGCGCGCACCAGAGGACCGCCCCGAGCGCGCGGGCATCGTCGCAACCGGGCTCGAGGCGGTGCTGCGCGACCTCGACCCGGACGGCTGGGACCACCAGGAGGCGAACCCGGGCATCGCCCAGGCGATGACGATCGTTGCCCAGGCCTACACGCAGCTCTTCGGATCGTCGGGCATGCGCGAGGACGACCTGACGATCGACGAGTACCATCAGGCGTTGCGCGCGGTCGAGCTGGGCGACGACGCGCAGCTGCAGCGGCGCAACCCGAGCGACATCACGATTGTGCCAGACACGAGCGACCTCGCCGAGTACGTCGCACGCCTGCGCGAACGTTTGCCGATGGCGACGCCGGACCCGATCGCCGAAGAGACCCCTTCCCACGCTGAATCGGCCCCGCCCGACGCCCCCCAGGGCGCGGCGACCGTTGGCCAGACCGTAAACCGGTGACAAGGATGCGCATTTGACCCTGCCCTTAGCGAACGTTCCCTCGCCCCTGCCAGAGCCGTCGCTTGCCCGCCTCGACAATGGTCTACGGGTCGTCGTGACATCCCAGCCGCATCTATCGTTGGTCTCGATGATCCTGCTGGTGCGGGTCGGGTCGCGCTACGAGGATCCGATCGACAACGGGCTGTCGCACCTGCTCGAACACGTGCTGTTCCGCGGCTGCGCGGCCTACCCCGACACGCACAGCCTCAACGCCGCCATCGAGAGCATCGGCACGGCACTCGATGCCGCGACCGCACCGGACTACACGACCTTCGAGGCGGTCTGCCTGCCCGAGCGGCTGCCCGCAATGCTGGCGATCGTCGGCGCGATGATCGGGCGACCGAACTTCACCGGTATCGACGTCGAGCAGCGCATCATCGCCGAAGAGCTGCAGGACGAGATCGACGCCAGCGGGCGCGATATCGACCCGGACAACCTCGCGAAAATGAAGCTATTTCCGGGGACCTCGATGGGTCTCAAGGTCGGCGGCACGCTGGCCGGCATCAAGCGCTTTGGCGAAGCCGACTGCCGCCGCTGGCATGAAGGCTTCTACGGCGCCGCCAACATGGTCCTGTCGATCGCCGGCCCGGTGCAGCTCGCATCCGTACTGGAGGCGGCTCGTAAGGCCTTCAGCGAGCTCCCGATGGGCGCCCTGCAGGGCCCCAAGCCAGCCAGCGCGCGCTCCGACCTGCCTGCGTTCGAGTACACGAAGCACGCCGGCACGCAGTCGGACTTGCAGCTCTCCTGGGTGTTGCCGCCGGAGTCGCACCCGGACTGGGCGGCCCTGTTATTGGCGCAGCGGCTCCTCGACGATGGCACCTGCGCGCGCCTGCGTCATCGGGTCGTCGACCAGCTCGGCCTTGCCTATCACGCCGGCGCCGATCTCGAGGTCTACGACGGGCTCTCGATTTTCACGGTCGCGACCCAGACCCGGCCGACCCAGGCGGTGCAGGTGCTCGACGCGATCCACGCAGTGCTCGACGAGCTCGCCGAGACACCGGCGCCCGAGGCGGAGCTCGCCCGCATGCGCAGCCGCATCGAGCTCGAGATCGCGGGCCTGCGCGACTCGTGTGGCCAGACCGCCTACTGGCACGGCCTGGCGGAGCTGCATCCCGGCACCGCCGCGATCGCTCTGCGCTGGAGCCGGACGCTCGCGGTTACGCCCGAAGCGCTGATGCACGCGGTGCGTGAGCACCTCGACCGGAAGCGCGTGCAGCTCACCGCGGTTGGGGACCTCGAGCCCGTGTGGCGGGCCGCACTGCGCCACCGGGTGCGGTCGGACAGCGCGACACGCACGGCAGCGGGGCGCTGATCCACGACGACCTTTTGCTCAGCCGCCCGGGTGCGCTTGTGGGTCGTCATTCAGATCCAATATAGTCCTCGAGCGTATTCGCAGATACACTGTGGCCGGGATGGGGCACCAGACCCGGAAGGAACTTCGACGATGACAGCAGCACAACGAGTGGACGTCGGCGGCGGCAACGACCTCTGGCACTATGCGGTCGGTAGCGAGCGCAAAGGGCCTGTGCCGCGCACGACGATCGCCAAGCTCCTCGCCTCGGGCGAGATCAGCGCCGAGACCTACGTGTGGCAGCCGGGCATGGACAACTGGGTCCATCTCGTCGATGCGCCGCCGTTGAAGGCTCTCGTCGCGGGGCTCGAGGGCGACGGCCATCCGGAGGAGTTCGTCGAGGAGGACACCGCGTTCACTTCGCCCGCGGATCTGAAAGCCGTGCACATTGCGCTCGACTCGGACGACGACGAGGAAGAGCTCTCGGGCGACACGATCGTCGAGGCGATCCCCGTGGCGCAGCCGGCTAAGAGCGGCACACCGGGCGGACCACACGGCACGGTCCGAACGGGCAAGAATCAGAAGGGTGGCAATACGATCATGGGCACGCCGGCAGCGGCCCAGGCGGCGGCCCAGGTCGAAGCGAAGGCAGCCGCGGCGGCCCGTGCCGAGCCGGCGAAAGCCGCGGCACCCGCTTCGGCCAAGGCCACACCGACCGGATCGATGGCAGCTCAACCCGCGCCTTCCGCGAGCCCAACCCTGGCGAAGGCGGCCGTATCGCCTGCGGCTGCAGTTGCGGGCAAGCCCGCCGTAGCGCCTGCGGCTGCTGTCAAGCCCGCAGCCAAGGCCGACTCGGGCCTGTTCTCGAACGTCGCGAGCTCGACCACCGGATCCGCCGCGGCATCGAGCGCCGACCTCTTTGCGAGCGGCGGCGACGACGACATCTTCGGCGGTTCCGAACCGACCTCGGAAGCCGAGGACATCGCGGGCGTGCATGGCCGACGCCAGTCGTCGGTGCTGTTCAGCCTCGACGAGCTCGGGCGCGAAGAAGGCAAGAAGGGCGGTGGCGGCAGGTCCCCGGGCGGCAACGAACAGTTCGTGACCGACTCGTCCGGCCTCATCGACATCAAGGCGATCGCCACCAACGAGAGGAAGAGCGCGGACCACGACCCGTTCGGCGCTTCAGCCCCGAACCTCGTGCTCGCGCCGCGCAACAGCCCGGCCGCGATGACGGTGCCCATCGTCGAGCGCAGGCGCGGCAACGGTCCGTGGATCCTGGCGGCGGCGGCTTTGCTGTTGATCGGTGGCGGCATCGTGGCGTTCATCCTTTCCAGCGGCAAGACCCCGACGCCGGTGGCACCACCGGTCGTCGCCGCGGCCGAGCCACCAAAGAACGAGCCCGCGACCAAGGCCGAGCCCCTCAAGACCGAGCCCGTGAAGGATCCGGCCGCCAACAGCGGACAGCCCGCGACTCCGAACCCGACCGAGGTCGCGAAGGTCGAGCCGGTCAACCCGACCACGAACACCGATCCGGCGAACCCGGGCACCAACGCGGCTGGCACCAATCCGGTGGGAACGAATCCGGTGGTCGCGAACCCGGTCGTCGCGAAACCGGTGGTCGCGAACCCGGTCGTTGCCAAGGACGACAGGCCCAAGACCGAGGTCAAGAAGGACGACAAGCCCAAGACCGAGGTCAAGAAGGACGACAAGCCCAAGGAGCCGGTCGTGGTCGTGGCACCGCCGACGAAGGCCGATCCGGCCAACACCAACAAGGTCAACGACCTCCTGAACAAGCTCAACAGTGGCGACAAGACCGACACGACGGCCCCCGGACCAACCGACTCGGCGGTTCCCGATAAGCTCTCGGCCGCGACCGTACGCAACACGATCAAGGGCCGCTTTGGACGCTGTGGCGGGATGATCTCGAACCCGAGCGGCTCGGTCACGGTGCAGACGCAGTTCGTAATCTCCTCGTCGGGTGTCGTTCAGTCGGCGCGCGTCTCTGATGGTGGCGGCACGTCGCCCGACGTCCAGCGCTGCGTCGTGAGCGTCATCAAGGAGACGAACTTCGGCAAGTTCAAGGAGCCGACAATGCAGGTGAACCTGCCGGTCCGTCTGCTCTGATTCCGAAGGCTTCCGCATCGAAAGGGCGCGTCGATCTTGTGATTGACGCGCCTTTTGCTTTTGGCTAGGGTCCCGCTCCCTCGCGCCCAGGGCGGTCGCGAGGCAGACGAAACCCCGCTGACGAACACGTTTCGTGGGCGCACCCGGCAAGACCGAGGCGGCGCTCCAGGCCATCAGTCCAGGCTCCGCCATTCGCGGAGGCTCAGGCCATGGGCGGGAAAGCGACAAGGGATACGACGATGCGCGGTATTATCGGTAAGAAGCTCGGGATGACGCAGGTCTTCGATCAGGAAGGCAACTCGATCCCCGTGACGGTCCTCGAGATCGCCCCCAACCATGTGCTCCAGGTGAAGACCGCCGCGGGTAAGGATGGCTACAACGCCGTCAAGCTCGCGACCGGTGAGGTGCGCGCGAAGACAATCTCGCGTCCCGAGCAGGGCGTCTTCAAGGCCGCCAAGATCGAGCTCCAGCGCACGATCATCGAGTTCCGCCTGACCGACGCGGAGATCGCCCAGTTCAAGCAGGGCGACGTGCTCGACGCGTCGTTCCTCATCGAAGGCGCGCTCGTGCACGTGAAGTCGGTGTCGAAGGGCAAGGGCTTCGCCGGCGTGCTCAAGCAGCACCATATGAAGGGCGCCAAGGAGTCGACGCACGGTACGCACGAGTATCGCCGTCACGGTGGCTCGGTCGGCATGGGCACCTACCCGGGCCGCGTCTTCAAGAACAAGCGCATGCCGGGCCAGATGGGCAACGCCAACACGACCATCCGCAACCTCAAGGTGATGGGCATCCACACCGACGAGCGGCTGCTGCTCCTGTCGGGCTCGGTCCCGGGTGGCAATGGCTCGACGGTCCGCATCTTCGAGACGAAGCCCAAGAAGGTCGTCAAGAAGATCGTCGCCCCGACCACGAAGAAGAAGTAGTCAACGCACTTCTGCGATGAAGAGCCCTGGCTTCGGCCGGGGCTTTTCTTTTTCAGGGCTGCGTCTCACCCGTGAACGCGAGCGCGACCGGTCCCTCCATGAACGCTTCGGCGAAGTCGGGGGCGATGGTGATGACGAGCGTGCCGCCCGGCAGCTCGACCTCGACGTCGCGGCCGTGCGCGATGTAGCCAAGCCGCAGGGCGGCGGCGGTGGCGGCGGTGGCGCCGGTGCCGCAGGCGTGGGTGAGGCCGCAGCCGCGCTCCCAGACGGTGACGCGCAGGCGCGGAGCGATGCCGTCGCGGCCGTCGTCGATGACCGCGACGAACTCGATGTTGGCCTTGGCGGGAAAGGCGGGGTGCACTTCGAGGGACGGGCCGAAGGCGAGCGCGGTTGCGCGCGAGGCGTCGCCGAAGACCGCGAAGTGCGGGTTGCCGGTGTTGACGGCGACCCCTTCGAACTCGCGCTCGCCGAGGCGGACAGCGACCTGGCCCGCGGCGCCCGGCCGGGTGTGATGTGGATCGAGTGGGATCTCGGCGGGCGAGAAGCGTGGGCGGCCCATGGCGACCCGGACCGAGGCGACCTTGCCGTCGGCGTCCGGGGTCCAGCGGCACGCGAGGGCGCCGGCCGGGGTGTCGACGACGAGCGGGTTCCGGGTCAGGCCGAGCGCGTCGACCGCGTGCTTCACCAGACAGCGGATGCCGTTGCCGCACATCTCGGGCAGCGAGCCGTCGCTGTTGACGAGATCCATCGTGACGTCGGCGCCGGGCGAGGTCGGTGGGGCCACGCGCATGAGCCCATCGGCACCGATGCTGAACCCGCGCTGGCACAGGCGAACGGCCAACTCGGCCGTTATCTCGGCGGCACTATCGAGCACGATGAAGTCGTTTCCGAGGCCGTGGTACTTGACGAAGCGCATAGGGTCTCCAAGGGTGCCAGGGACTTCGGCAAGATGGCGAAGCCTGGACTGTGGACCGGTCGGCAGGATGGCGAAGCCTGGACTGTGGACCGGTCGGCAGGATGGCGTTGCCTGGACTGTGGACCTGTCGGCAGGATGGCTTTGCCTGGACTGCGGACCGGTCGTGGAATGGGTCCCCGGGCCCTGGGCGTTCTGGAACGCCGCTCTCGCGGCGTGGCGTGCGACTATCTACGAGGACGAGCGATGACGAAAGCTCCTGGATCGAACCCATTCATGAAGGGCCTTGGTATCGCCTTCGGCTGCCTTGGCCGCGGCGCTACCCTGGCGGGGCTTGCCGCGCTGGCGCTGATTGCGAGCGGCGCGCAGGCGGCCGACGACAAGGACTCGTCAGGGCGCCTCTTCACGTGGAACCTGACGCACGGCAAGGATTCACTCGGGGTCGAGAGCCTGCGAGTGGTCGAGACCGACACCGGGTCGTTCTTCGCGTCGGGCGAGCTGAAGCTCAAGACGGGCAAGAAAACGCACCGCAAGAGCCACCTGCAGCGCGACGGCGACGGCAAGGTCATCAAGTACCAGCGGGTCGAAGCCGGGCTGAAGGGCGCGGGGCTGCGGCTCTTCGAGTGGCAGGGGCAGATGCGCCTGGCGCCGATCAACGCTGCCGGCAAGCCGTCCGATGTCGGGTCGCTGGCGAGCGGGCGCATCTGGGACGACGGGCTCTGGCACCTCTATGAGACGTGGGGCCTGCCGAAGGCGTGCGAGGGCGCGAGGCTCGCGTACTTCGATGTGTCGGCGAAGAAGGCCGGCGAGGCGAACCTGCGCTGCGTCGGTGCGCGCAAGGTGTACGACGACAAGCAGAAGGCAGTCGACGTGAACCGCTTCGAGATCGGCGGGGTCGAGGGCGAGGCGGTCGAGCTCTGGGTCGACAACAAGGGCGAGCTCATTGGCGGCAAGAGTGAATCGCGTGCGATGCTGCGCGCGAAGTACTCGCTCGAACCGGGCAAGGACGGCGAAGGCGGCGATGTGCCGCTCGATGACGAAGGACGGGACGCCATCAAAGACCGCGGCGTCGGGGAGTGACGATCGTGCAGCACCTCTTCCTGATGGATCCGATCGAGACGGTCCGCATCGACAAGGACTCGACGTTCGCGCTGATGTGCGAGGCGCAGGCGCGAGGCCACGAGGTGCTGTATGCGCTCGTGCCCGACCTCTACCTGAAGGCGGGCGAGGTCCGCACGGTGGCGCGCAAGGCGATCCTGCGCAAGGTGCAGGGGGCGCATGCCGAGCTCGGGCCGGCGCTCGACCTGTCGCTCGACGCGATCGACGTCGTGTGGATGCGCAAGGATCCGCCATTCCACATGGGGTACATCTTCAACACCTACCTGCTCGACCAGGCGGAGGCGCGCGGCACGCTGGTGCTGAACGGGCCCAAGGGCCTGCGCGACATGAACGAGAAGGCCTGGGCGATGCGCTTCGCGGACCTCGTGCCGACGTCGCTGCTCACGCAGGACATGGCGCGCATCCGTGCGTTCGCCGACGAGCTGCAGACAATCGTCGTGAAGCCGCTCGACGGCAACGGCGGGGAAGGCGTGTTCATCGTGCGGCGCGACGACCCGAACATCGGCGTCATCATCGAGGCGAGCACCCAGCAGGGACAGCGCAAGGTGATGGCGCAGCGCTACCTGCCCGAAGCGAAGCTCGGCGACAAGCGCATCATCCTGGTCGAGGGCGAGCCGGTCGGCGCCATCTCACGCGTGCCGCAAGGGGTCGACCACCGCGGCAACATGCACGTCGGCGCGCGCGTCGAGCGATCGACATTGACCGCGCGCGAGCGCGAGATCTGCGAGCGCATCGGTCCGGCGCTGCGCGAGGCGGCCCAGGTGTTCGTCGGCATCGACGTCATCGGCGAGCAGCTGACCGAGGTCAACGTGACGAGCCCGACAGGGATCCACGAGATCAACGCCTACGACGGGATCCGGGTCGAGGCGATGATCCTCGATGCGGCCGAGCGGCGGCGGGCCGCGAGCTGAAGCTGAAGCTGAAGCTGAAGCTGAAGCTGAAGCTGAAGCTGTAGTTGGTCGGAGGTCGGAGGTCGGAGGTCGGAGGTCGGAGGTCGGATGTCGAAGCTGATGCTGGTCGTGCTGCTCACCTTGGCGTGGATCGGGGCTGTGCGCGCGGACGACCCGACACAGAGCATCGAGCGCGACAAGCGCCTGCTCGAAACCTACCGCAGCATGCTCGTCGACGAGCCGGCGCAGGAGTACGCGTTCCGGCGGCTGCTCGAGACGGCGCACGTCGTAGGCGGCGTGGTAGGCCTCGTGCAGATCTACAAGACCCAGGTCGAGAAGGGTCCGCAGGACTACGCGGCGTGGCTGGTGCTCGGCAACCTCCAGCGCACGGCCGACAACGGCGAGGCGGCGCGTGACGCGTTCGCGCGGGCGGCGACGATCGCGCCGACCCGGGCCGATCCACATCTGTTGTTGGCGGCGTTGCACCGGGACAAACGCGAGTTCGCCGAGGCGTTCGCGGCTTACGACCGCGGCATCGCGCTCCTGAAGGACCGCGAGGGCAAGCAGGAGGCATTGCGGGCCGCGGCCGAGGCGGCGATCGAAGCGAAGCAGGCGGCGCGGGCCGAGGCGTATTTCGAAAAGCTCGCGCAGACCGAGCCGCAGAACCTGTTCCTGCGCATGCAGGCCGCGAGTGCCCTGGCGCGACTCGAAGAGCCGGCACTTGCACTCGAGAAGTGGCTCCAGATCGAGGCGAAGGCTGGTGGCCAATTGCAGCACCTGGTCATCATCTGGAAGGAAGTGGCCGAGCTCCAGGGGCAGCTCGGGCGCTACGCCGACGCGGAGGCGACGTGGAGGAAGGGCCTGGAGAAGCTACCAGCGACGCACTACGAACGACGCACCTTCATCGAAGGGCTGGTCTCGATCCATCGGCGCCAGGACCGCTTGCGCGAACTCATCACGGAGCTCGAGCCGAAGGCCGAACGCGACGTCGAGCTGATGCTGACGTTGGCGCGCCTGCACGAGGAGCTGGCCGAAGACGACAAGGCGCTCGCGTACTATCGCGAGGCACAGAAGCGCAAACCGTCGGACGAGGAGCCGCGCATGGCGGCGCTGCGGATCCTTGAGCGCACCGGCCGGCCCGAGGAGATCCTGGCCGCCTGGGTCGACCTCGTGCGCGCCTTTCCGCGCGAGCCACGTCACGAGCTCAAGCTGGCCGAGCTCTACTTTCAGCATAGCAAGCCGAAGGATGCGGCCGACCTGCTGCGGCGCATGTCGCGCGCCTATCCGGCCGATCCGGGCGTGCACGCGCAGCTGGTCGACCTGTGGCTGCGCTACGGTGACAAGGCAGCGCGCGCCGAGGTCGAAAACGAATACAAGGTCTTACAGCGGCTCGAGCCGAACGAGGCCGGTCACGTGGTGAGCCTCGGCGAGTTCTACTGGTCGAGCGGCGACAAAGAGCGCGCCGATGCGACCTGGCGGCGGCTCCTCAAGATGGGTAAGCGGGCGGGCGAAGGGCACTTCATGCTGGCCGAGACGTTGGCCGAGCACGACCAGCACGAGGCGGCCCAAAAGGAGTTCGCCGCGGCGATAGCGGCCGAGCCTGACAATACGCGCTATCGGCGAGGGCTGGCGCTGCTCTACGAAAAGACGGGCAAGACCGCCGAGGCGCTCGACGAGTGGATGCGCGTGAGCGAGCAGGCGAGCGCAGAGCGCACGACCACCGTGACGCGCGAGGCGCGCGAGCACATCATCGCGCTCTGGGAGAAGACGACCCGGCTCGATGGCGAGATTGCCGAGCTCACGCGCAAGTTCGCGAACGAGCCACCGGATCTGGCGGCCGGTCGCTTCCTGGCAGTGGCGCTCCTGAGGCTTGGACGTGTGGACGAAGCACGCGCGGCGCTCGAACGGATGGATGCGGTGGCGCCCGATGACGCCGAGACGCTGGCTGGGCTCGAACAGGTCTACACGCGGGCGGGCGAGCCGAAGAAGGCGATCGCCGTGCTGGAGCGGCTCGCCAAGGCGAACCCGCGCGCGGCCGTCGAATATCTGCATCGTGCGGCGGAGCTGGCCCTCGGCATGGGTGACGAGGCGTCGGCGCTGAAGGCGGCGCGTGCGGTGGTCGAGCTGGCGCCGGCCGATGCGAACGCCCACGCGCGCGTGGGCGAGCTGTACCTGCGTATGGGCTATCGCTCGGAGGCGGCGGAGTCGTGGCGCCAGGCATTGGTCATCGAGCCGCGCAACTTCCCGGTACGCTTCAAGCTGGCATCGCTCTATCGGGACATGGGCAACCCGGCGCGTGAGGAGCAGGTCCTGTCCGACATCGTGCGCGAGGCAAACGAGGGCCCCGACATCCTGCGGGCGGGGCGGCGCCTCCTGCAGCTTGCGCTCGCGACCGGGCGCCTGGCCGAGATCGAAGCGCTGCTGCGGCCGCTGGTCGATCCCGGGCGTGGTCAAGGGCGCGGGCGGGGCGCGCAGCTGCGGCTCGTGGTCGATGTGTATGGCCATCTCGCGCAGGCGCTGCGCTTCTCGGACGAGCCGCGCGAGGCGCGCGAGAAGAAGCTCGCGGAGCTCGGTGAGCGGGCCTTGCGACCGCTGCTCGAAGCGCTCGAGGACAATGACATCGCGACCCGGGCACGGGCGATCGAGAGCCTCGAGCTGACCCACCCGGCCGGTGCAACCCCGGCGTTGGCACGGCTCGCGGCCGAGCCGGAGTCGATGGCCCAGGTCGAAGCGATCTCGGCGCTCGGGCGCATCGGTACGGCCGGCGCAGTCGCGGCGCTGGGCCGCCTCGTGCTTTCCCCGCTCGCGCAGACGCGTGAGCTGGCGTTGTGGGCGCTCGGCTTCGCGGCGACGAGCGACGCGACCGCGGTGCTCGACCGAGCGCGCGCAGGCACGCCGCGGGACCGATCGATCATCGCCGCAGCGATTGGCGTTGGTCGGCATCCGGACGCGCTGCCCGTGGCGCTGAACCTGGCGCGCGACCGATCGCTGGACGTGCGCGAGACGGGCCTCTGGGCGCTCGGGCGGCTGCGGCGGCCGGAGGCCATAAGCGAACTGGCCGATCGCCTCGCGCGCCCGTCGACCTTGCGCGAAGCGCAGATCGCGGCCTGGGGCCTGGGACAGATCAGCACGCCCGACGCGCGCGCCGCGTTGGTCGACCGGTTGTGGCTCGGCACGCCGACCGCGGCCGATGACGCGATCTGGATGGCGCTGGCCTATGCGCCCGAGCGCACCGCGCGCGACGAGATCGTCGACGCGACCTACGCGGCGTTGGTCGCCCGCGATCGCAGCATCGTGCAGCCGGTGCGCCCGGCACTGTATCAGCCGGAGATGCCGGACCTGCCGCCCGAGGGCGACGTGCTGGCGCCGCTCATCGGCGAGCCGGGGCGCGACGGGCCGCTGCTGACGCGCATCAAGGTTATCCTCGAACGCCCCGAGACCGCACCCAAGCTGGCCCTGGCCGAGGCGCTACTACGACAGATGCGCCCGCTGCGCCCGCTGAGACAGATGCCACCGGCCGCGGCGGACGGCCGCAACCAGCGCGGCAGCGCGGACGGGCTCTCGCTCTTGCCGCCACAGCTCGGCGATGGGCGCGCGGCGACGTTGAAGCTGCTTGCGGCCGTGGCCGAGCCGCTCCTGGCGAGCGCGGAATCCGAATCCGACCCGCGCACGCGCGACGCCTGGCTCGTTGTCCTGGCGACCTGGGGCGACGCGACGGCGGCGATACGCGTGCGGGCGCTGGCGCTCGCGACGGTCGTGCGTGCCGATACGAGCGACCCGCTGCGGGGCGCGCTGATGGTGCTTGCTGGCGATGAAGGGCTCCTCGCGGCGCTGACCGGCGGAAAGTCCGGGGTCACCCGCGAGGCGCTCGCCGCGGCGCTGACCCGCGCGGCGAGCGCACCTTCGCCGGCGGTGCGGGCAGCGCTCGCACGCACGTTGACGACGCTTGGCGACGCGGCCGCGCAGACGACGCTGGCCGAGCTCGCCCAGGATCCGGTGCCGCTTGTGCGGATCGCTGTCGCCCAGGCGATCGCCGACCAGCGGCTCGCGGTCGACGCCGCGCTCGTGGACGACCTCTTCGACCTTGTGCGCGACCCGTTGCCCGACGTCAGCGTCGCGGCGGTGCACGCGCTCGTAGCGCAGGGCCGGCCGGAGCTCGTCACGCGTCTCAGGGCCGATCCGACCCCGCACGTGCAGCGTGCGCTTTGGCAACGCGAGGCGCCTCCCCAATGAGCGACGGTGAGCGAAGGGTGCCGACTTGACGCGCGGTCCGGTCGATCGCAGTGTTGCCGGCAGCCTCCGGCCAGCCCTACAAGGAACTCGTGCGCACGCCCAAGCTCATGCTCATTCGCGGTGACGGCCAGGACGGCACCATCTTCCCGCTCGAACGGCGGGAGGTGAGCCTCGGCCGCAGCAAGTGCGACATCGTCTTCCCCGACGACCCAGCGATCTCGCCGCGCCACTGCAGCTTCCACGTCGCCGACGGGCGCGTGCACGTGCGCGACGAGGGCTCGACCAACGGTGTGTTCTTGCGCATCCACACCCCGACCGCGCTGTCGGACAACCAGATCTTCCTTTGCGGCGAGCAGGTCTTCCGCTTCGAGCGCTTCCGCCCCGTACCCGTGACGATCGGCGTCGACGGCGCCGTCTTCGGCGGCACGCCGATCTCGCCCTGGCGCTTCCGCGTCATACAGATCCTCGCCGGCGGCCACATCGGCCTCGCGTTCTGCGCGCGCAAGCGCTCGATGACGATCGGCCGCGAGGACTGCGACATCAACTTCTATTCGGACCCCTACATCAGCCACTACCACGCGCGCCTCGAAGAGCGCGGCGGGCAGTACGTGCTGACCGACCTCGACAGCCGCAACGGCACGTTCGTGCGCATCCAGGAGCAGGCCCTCCTCGAACCGGGTGACCACGTCTTCGTCGGCCGGCAGTTGATGCGCCTCGAAGAGGCATAAACGCCTGCTTCAGGTGACGACTAGCACCACGATGACCGCGGCCGCCGCCGCGACGACGCCACCTACAGCCAACCACAACCAAAGCCGCTTCTTCGGGGGCGTCTCGGATGGCTCGAGTTCGTTCGCAAAGGCCTCGGAGCTGCCCTCGAGCTCGGCAACCGCCTGGGCGCCGGTGTACGGCTTCACGGCGACGGTGATCGCCTCACGCCCTAGCGGCGCATTGGGCGCCTTCGTCCCCGAAGACGGCCCGCGCAAGGCCGGCGCCGGTTCCAGTGCCTTGACCTTCTGCGCGATGGTCTTCGGGGACGACGCGACGCCCGCCGTTCCCCCGGGCGGGGTCTTCGGCGGCCGCACATCCTTCGTCTGCGCCTGAACGCGCTTGCCCAGATCGCGCCCGAGCGCCTCGGGGATGGTGTCCCCCATCGACATGTCGGTGGCGGTCCCGGCGACGGCGGCCTTCGACGTGTCTTTCGCGCGCTGGGTCGTCACCGCGTCCTGCGCTGCGACCACGTCCGAGGCTGCATCCGAGGCCGACAACGTGCCACCCTTCGGCACGATGCTGGCGGTCTGTAGATCGATTGCGTTGACCAGGTCCGAGATGGGTCGCATGTCGACCATCGTCGCGTCGTCGCTGTACTTCGACTCGACCTTCTCGCGCCGCTGCGCCGCCAGCTCGCGGTCGATACGCTCGAGTTCAGCGTTCACGTCGAGCGCCGACGATGGCCGCTTCTCGCGGTCCTTCTCGAGCAGGGTCAGCACCAGCCGATTGAGCGCCTCCGGCATATCCGCGCGCAGCTCGATCGGCGGGCGCGGCAGCTCCGAGATGTGCTTGGTCACGACCTCGATCGGCGATGGCGCATCGAATGGCAGATGGTCGGTCGTCAGGTGATAGAGCATCACGCCGACCGCGTAGAGGTCGCTGCGCGCATCGAGCTTCATGCCGCGCGCCTGCTCGGGACTCATGTACTCGGGCGTGCCGCAGACGATGCCGGTGCGCGTCTGGAACGAGCGGCGCGAGCCGGGATTGTTCTCTTCGAGCTTGGCGATGCCGAAGTCGACGACCTTCACGTGGTCGCGGACCGTACGCCGGTCCTCGATCATGATGTTCTCGGGCTTCAGATCGCGGTGCAGCACGCCGTTGGCATGCGCCTCGTCGAGGGCCTGGCACACCTGCTTGACGATACCTATCAGGCGACGATGGTCGATTGGATGCTCGCGCTCGAGCAGCGTCGCGAGATCGATGCCCTGGATGTACTCCATCGCGATATACAGCGAGCCATCGTCGAGCGCCCCGAAGTCCATGATCTGGACGCAGTTCGGGTGATTGAGCCGACTCGCCGCGCGTGCCTCGCGATGGAATCTCTGGATGAGCTCCGGGTCGGTCAGCAGGTGCCGATGCAGCACCTTGATAACGACCGCCTTGCCGAGCGCGGTCTGCTCGGCCTTGTAGATCGTGCCCATCGCCCCCGAACCAAGGACCGACGCAACCGTGTACTTGCCGACGAGGGTCTTGCCGACGAGCGGGTCTTTCGTCTCCGCAGTGCGCGAGGTATCCGTTCCGCAAGAAAGGCAGAACCTGTGCGACTCAGGCACAGGACTACCGCAGTTCCAACAGGTCTTGGCTGCGGCCTTGGGGGCAACGGGTGCGATGGCTCGGACTCCCCGGGTCGTTCGGCTGGGGCGCAGTGTAGCACAGTTGCCAGGCGGCGCGAGTCGTCCCGATGGGCAGCTGCAAGGCGCGTCACGACGCGGAAACAAGCGGACGAAACGACAAACGCCGGGCCCGACCCTGAGGTCAGATCCGGCGCGAGGTTCGCGTAGGCGCCGCGCAGCGTTTGCTGGCGCGGCCGTCAGGCGACGATCAGAAGTAGAAGTGGAACGAGGTGCCCCAGGTCCCAACGTTGCCGAGCGAGACGTTGGTCGCGTCGCCACCGACGTCGATACCGAGGCCGACGTGGCCGGCCACCGAGAAGAAGTCGGTGAAGAAGTGCTCGACGCCGAGCACGAGGTCGATCACGGTCGAGTCGGCGTCGATGAGGCCGAGGCGCACACCGGCTCCGGCGTACATGTTCGTGTCGTTGGCGCGGGCGATATTGTAGAGGATGCGCAACCCGAGGCCGAAGCCGGTGGTGCTCTCGTCCGGCCCGCCGTCCTGGTCGCCTTTGATTTCGAGGCCGAGCAGCGCCTGGATGCCGAGGTCGGCGATCCAGTACTTGAGGCTCAGGCCACCGGGCACGCCGCCCAGGTTCTCGAGCTGTCCGCCGGCACCGAAGCGGCCCTTCATGTCCTTGGCCGAAGCCGTGCCCGCCATGGCGAGCGGGGCGATCGTAGCAAGAGCGAGTGCGAGCTTCTTCATCATGATTCTCCTTGGTAGGTTTCTGGTCGCGCCGGAGGCCCATGGCGAAATGCCGGGAAGGGCCTCGGGTCGTGCGCCTCTGAGCGCTTCTTTCGTGCGACCGGGGCGGACGCTAGCCCGCACGCGCGAACTGTCAAAATTGTTCCGGACCCGCCTGCCGAGCGGGCGTCCGCTGGGTGTGTAGACGTCTTTGCGCGTCATGCGACAGGGGCCCACATGGCGCGTGTGCCGCTGCCTCCTGGCCTTCGCAGCCGCGTCATCAGCATCGCGCGAAGCACAGTGCGCGATCGCACCCGAGCGCGAATCGGATCACGCGCCCGCCTCAGAAGTAATAATGGAAGGCCAGGCCCCAGCTGCCGCTACCGAGGCTCAGGAGCGGGTCGCCGAACTCGCTCGTGAGCTTCACTTCGCCTGCGACCGCGAAGACCTCGCCCAGGAAGATCTCGGCGCCAAGCACCAGATCGAGGTAGCCGTCGTTGCCGCCCGGCCGCTCGTGGCGCGGGTTCTGGTTGAGGTTCTTGGTGGCCTTGCTCGCGCGTAGGACCGACGACACCCCGGCACCGACGTAGAGGTTCGTGAGGCGCGTGCGCGTCATCGAAAACAACACACGCACCGCGGGGCGGTACTCGACGTAGCCGTACGTGTCCGCCGTCGAGTGCTGCGCGGCGAAGCCGAAGAGGCCCTGCAGGCCGAGGTCGGAGACCCAGTACTTGAGGCTCAGGTAGCCGACGAGCGCGGGATCGGGCGCCTCATCGGTCGGACTCTCGAGCACATAGTCGTAGGCGTAGTTGTCGCGCGTGAAATAGCCGCCGAGCCCGAGGTGCCCTTTCAGGTCACGGGCGTGGGCGCCGCCGCCGCCCATGAGCAAAGGGAGGCAGACGGCTGCGAGGGTGGCGGCGATTGAACGTAGCACTGGGCGAGCCTACGGGGGCACGCCTCGCTGTCAACGTTTGATGTGCGCGCCCGGGCTCGCGCCGTCCGTGTCATGCACGAGCCACACACGCGCAAGGCGGTCATGCAGCGTGCGGCGCTCGGGATCGAGGAGGGCCCACCAGGCCCCGAGCCCCGCCAGCGCGAGCGAGGGGATGCGCCACAACGCCCATAGCAGTAGGCGGCCAGCCCCCGGTCGGCGCCCATCCCCCGCGAGCATCACCACATCGAGCGCACGCTTGCCTGGGGTGCGGCCCGCGAACGCGAGCGGCCAGGCGATCTGCAAGCCGATGAACAACGTGAGCGACAAGAACGCGCGGCCTGGGCGATCGTGCAGGTAGTCGACGATCTGGTCGAACAGGTTCCAGGGTGGCAGCTCGAGCGGCTCCGGATCGGACGCGAGCAGCGCCCAGGTGCCCAGCACCCAGAGCGTCGCCGGCACCGCCAGATCGATCAGCGTCGCGAACGAGCGGCGCCAGAGCGGGGCCGCTTGATACGCGCCCACACCCACACCCACGCCCACGCCCACACCCGTGCCCACGCCCACGCCCGCGCCCCTCACCGGCCCGTCATCCAACGGCGGCCAGGCGTGCCCGCTCATCGCACGAACACCTGCGTCGTCGCGATCGTGCTCTCGATGTGCGCCGCCTCGCGCCCGCAGAAGTCGGCGATCGCCGCGTGCAGTCGCGGCTCGAACAACAGGTGCGCCGAATGCGTGCGATGCGGCATGAACCCGCGCCCGAGCTTGTGCTCCTCGCCACCCGCGCCCGCCTCGAAGCCGATGACACCGCGCTTGATACAGTCCTCGATCGCGGCGTACGCGCAGACCTCGAAGTGCAGGCTGTCGACCTCGTCGAGAGCGCCCCAGTAGCGACCGAAGCGGGTGGCTCCGGGTGTGCCCGCCGGAAGGCTCTCGAGGTTCAGCGAGCCGCCGACGATGGTGTCGCCACGGCGCGCGACCATCAGCTGTAGATACGGCCGCATGCGCTGCCACAAGAGTTCGAAGAAGGTGCGATTGAGGTAGCGGCGCCCCCACGCAAAGCGCGCGATCGTCGCCTCGTAGAAGTCGAACGCGGGCCCCGTGAGCTCGTCCGTGACCGCGTCACCGACGAGGCTCGTCACCGTCACACCCTGCTCGCTCACGCGCCTCCGCTCGCGCCGGATCTGGTTTCGGCGCTTGCTGTCGAAACGGGCGAGGAACGCCTCGAAGTCCGCGTAGCCGGCATTGTCCCAATGGAACTGACAGCCGAGGCGATGCGTGAAGCCCAGCTCCTGCGCGATGCGCAGCTCGGCCTCGGTGCAGAACAACAGATGCACCCCCGAACACCCCATCGCCCGCGCCGCCTCGACGGCGCCTACCAGCAACGCGCGCCGCACGCCATCGGCCGCCTCGGGCGCCACCCCCGGCGCCACCAGCAGGCGTTCGCCCGACACCGGCGAGAAGGGGGCTGCCAGCACGAACTTTGGATAGTAGCGCGTGCCCATGCGCTCGGCGGCCTCGGCCCAGGCCCAGTCGTAGACGAACTCGCCCATCGAGTGCGCCTTCACGAACGCCGGCGCGAGCCCGAGCGAACCGCCTCTCTCGCCGGGCCGCCCCGGCGCGCGTGCCACGAGGTGCGTCGTCACCCAGCCCGCCCGCCGCCCGAGCGAGCCCGACTCTTCGAGCGCCGACAGAAACCCCCAATGCAGAAACGGGAGCGCGCGGCGCCCGACCGCGATCGCGTCCCAGGCCTCCCGGCCGAGCTCGCCGACGCTCGCGAGCCCCGTCACCGATACCGCCGGGAGCGCGCCCGTCATCGTGGCGACAACACCTGCTGACGCAGGAGATCGGTCGTCGTCTCGGCCAGCCGCTCGACCGAGCCGCGCACCGCGATCCGCTCACCAACGCGCCCGAGCACCGTCGGAACCTCGTAGGTCAGCTCGTAACGCACCCTCGTGACGACGTCGGACTGCTTGGTCAGGGTCACCGTCTCGGTAATCTCGTTGAGCTCGGACCCGCCCTGCGGCTTCACGTGCCACGAGAAGCGCGCCTCGTGATCGAGCGCCAGCACGACCAACTCGGCCGGGACCGTGTAGCGCTCCAACGCGAGCGTCGCCCGATATTGCGCCCCGACCGCCAGCGGCCCGCCGCGCCCGATGGGCTCGGCGTCCGCGATCCAGGGGCTCCACGTCTTGCGACGCGGTAGGTCGACCATCAGTTTCCAGACCGCATCCGGGGTCGCTGCAATCGTCACCTCGGACGCGATGACGACGGTCGACGGCGCCGCCGCGGCCCACATCAGGAGCAGCGCGGCCGACCCCAACACCAGCGTGAAGAGCCCGCCGAGAACGATCACACCCGGCCGCAACACCGGCCCGGGCACGTTGTTCGGCCCGACCCCACGCTGGTCACGCGGCACCTTGAGGTGCCGGAACGTCGCCGCCGCGATGAACGCGGGCAGGATCGCCGGCAGCGCCCACGGCCCCGGGAACCCCCACAGCAGCGAAGGGATCGCTATCAACAACACCAGTACGACGAAGAACGGGACCAGCATCAGAGCGTGAGACCGGCCGCGACGATCGCCGGGAACACCTCGCTCACGGCCTTCTCGACGTCCTCGGCGAAGTCGATCTCGGTCCACGGGAAGTCGCCGCAAGGCACATATCCCGCGACCTTTTCCTTCATGAAGCGGTCGAGCGCCGCCTCGTACTCGACCCGGTCGATCCCGTCCGCGACCATCGCGTCCATGATTTCCACGAGCCGCACCGAGTCGTGCTTATCGAGGCGGAAGAAGCCGACGCCCTCGCCGGCGAGATCCCAGCCGCTCTGGGTGGACGCCTCGCGGCTCCGCGCGATGTGCAGCGCGCGCTGACCGGTGACGCACACCATCATCTCTTCGCCGGTCGGCACGGTCGTCTCGTCGATGAGGAAGCAGTTCGCATGCTCCGCACGCACGAGGCGCTCCATCAGCTCACGCGGATAGAGCACGTCGGCATCCATGATGACCGTGTCGCTCTCGACGAGGTGGGCTTTGGCGGTACGCAGCGAGAGGATCGAGCCCTTGCGGTACTCCGGGTTGACCTCGAAACGCACGTCGAACGCGCTGCCGGTTTGTGCCTTCCAGGCGTCGACGGCAGCGCGGATCTGGTCTTCGAGGTAGCCGACGACGATGACGAGGCCGGAAATCTCGGGGATCTGCGAGAGCAGATCGAGGTGATGCGCGAGCAATGTGCGCTCACCGACTTCGACCAGGCACTTGGGGTGGTGGTCGGTGAACGGGCGCAGGCGATCGCCGACACCGGCAGCGAGGAGCACGGCGCGAATCGAGGACTTGGCGGGCTGGGTCACAGGGGCCTCCGGGGCGGGCAGACAGTCGCCCCGCATCTAACAACAAGGATCGGGTCGAGCAAGCGCGAAGCCGCATGGGAAGCGGCTTTCGCCCGTGTAGCGCAGTGCGCAGCCGCGGACTGGCATGAGCCCTTTGGCGGCAGGGCGGCCAAGCGAAAGTTCGAGTTTCAAAAACCACCACGCGCCGATTGCACCGAGATCGCGGGAGGCGTACCCCGTGATGCTAGGTGCACCTTCTGTCGTCGGAGGCTCGATGAATCGCTGGTTCCAGTCTGTCTCAGGGATGAGTGTTTTCCTGGCTTTAGGCTGTAGCGAGAGCGCTCGCAACGCGGACAACCCACTCGGTCTGAAGACGGCCCCCATCGTCAACGGCCAGGCCGAGACCGGTTACCCCCAGGTCGGCGCGCTGACGACGTGGTTTGGCAACCAGTATGGCGGCGCATTCTGCACGGCGACGCTCATCCGCCCCGACTGGGTGCTCACGGCGGCACACTGCCTCGAGGACAGCCAGGTCAACCAGACCCGCTTCTACATCGGCAACGACGCGAACGACCCGAACAGCGGGACCTTCTATCGCTCGCTGGAGTTCAAGATCCACGAGCAGTACGACGCCCAGCAGCTCAAGAACGACATCGCGATGGTGCGCCTGCAGACCTCCGTCACCAACGTGACGCCGATGGTCTACAGCCTCGCCAACCTCGTCCCGTACGAGGGCGACGTCGCGTTCTACGTCGGCTTTGGCGCGACTGAAGGCGTCAACGAGACGGGCGGCGGCCTCAAGCGCTCGACCAGCTTCCCGATCTCGAACGTGTATCAGCAGCAGTTCGACAGCGACTACTCGGGCACCGGCACCTGCTTTGGTGACTCGGGTGGGCCCTCCATCCTGACCATCGGCGGCGCCCAGAAGGTCGTCGGCGTCACCAGCGCCGGTGCCGCCTGCAACGGCCCCAACTGCGACCCGTGCCAGACCTCGACGTTCAGCACCCGCGTCGATGCCTACGCGGCGTGGATCGCCGGCAAGCTCAACGAGCCGGCCCCGACCTGCCAGGACAACGACGCGATCTGCGGCTGCGCCGAGGCCTGCCAGGCCGACGGCACGTGCAATGATGCCGTCTGCCAGATCGCCACCTGCGGCGAAGCCTACAACTGCCTCGTCAACTGCGGCGCAAACCAGTCCTGCCAGGAGCAGTGCTACACAAATGCGGCGCCAGCGGCGCAGACCCAGCTCGACGCGCTGTTCCAGTGCCTCGAGACGAACTGCGACCCGAGCCTCAGCGAGGCGGCCTACGCCGAGTGCGCGTCGAGCAAGTGCGGCGCCCAGACACAGGCCTGCTTTGGCGGCACCGTGACGACCGGCAACGACACATGCCAGCAGGTCTACGACTGCTTCAGCGGCTGCCAGGCCGAGGCCTGCTATACCGCATGCTACGGCGACGGGACGAGTGCGGCGCAAGGGCAGATCGATGCGATGTACACCTGCTTCGACAGCAAGTGCGGCACCATCGAGGACCAGGACGCGTGGCTCACGTGCGTGCAGGCCAACTGCAACACCCCGCTGACCGCGTGCTTCGGCGCCCCCGAGAGCTGCAACCTGAGCGGCGGCTCGTGCGACGCGGGCACCGCGTGCTACCCGACCACGACCGACGGCTTCAACGGCTGCTTCGACACCGCCGGCAAGGCCGTCGGGGCCGCCTGCGACGACGCCGCGACGGACCTCGAGTGTGTCGATGGTTCGGCCTGCGTCGCTGGGACGTGCGCGCGCTTTTGCACCTCGAACGCGGTGTGCGGCAGCGGCACCTGCGACATGGACACCGGCATCCCAGGTTTCGGGCTGTGCGGGGGCGGTGGTGGACAGCCCTGCACCGACACCGACCGCGACGGCACCTGCCAGGCGGACGACTGCAACGACAACGATGCGGCCGTCCACCCGGGCGCCGCCGAGGCATGCGGCAACGGCAAAGACGACAACTGCAACGGCCAGACGGACGAGGGCTGCTCGACCAACTGCACCGACAACGACGACGATGGCTACTGCGCGGACGTCGACTGCAATGACGACGACAGCACCATCAACTCGGCCGCGACCGAGCGCTGCGGCGACGCAACCGACAACAACTGCAACGGCCAGAGCGACGAGGGCTGCGCCAGCTGCACCGACGCGGACGGCGACGGCTACTGCGCGGGCGCCGGTGACTGCAACGACAGCAACGCCTCCATCCACCCGACGGTCGCCGAAACATGCGGCGACGGCGTCGACAACAACTGCAGTGGGCAGGCCGACGAGAACTGCGGTGTGACGCCGGTGACGCCGGTGCCCCAAGGCGGCAACAGCTCGGGCGGTTGCGCCGGCGGCCAGGAAGCCCTGCCGCTGCTGGCCGCGGTGGTGGGCCTGGGCCTCGTGGCGGCGCGCCGCCGTCGGGTTTGCGCTTGGGGACTGACCGCACGACCGTGACCGAGCCGTTTGGACGCCTTGGTTCGACGCAGGTCGCTGCGACGCGAGCTATTCCAACGGGTCCACCCAGCACAGGACACCCGTGCCCCGGCCGCGTTACGCCGACACAAGGGCTCGCTCACGGCACTACCGCCCCGTTTACGCGCATGCTCTCAGCAAGATACGAGCGCGCGCTGCACGGTTGCGTCGTCCCAACAGGCTCGGGGTGCAGTCACTGGCGGGCGAGACTACTCCGGAGATTCTGGCGGTCGCTCCCACCATTTACCAGTTCCGGGTCCGGCGCTCGCGCGAATGCGCCGCGCTACTTCTTACTTCGCGCCGGCGTAGGCGACGAGCTTGTCGATGTCGACCCAACCGTGGACCTTGCGGAGTGTGGTCCCACGACCGCCGACGACATCCCCCGAGTTGCCCTGGTAGAGCCCCGGGGCGAGATTCTGCGCCTTGCGCTCCTCATCGGTCAGGATGTTCTTCGTCACCTTGTTCGCGGAATCGCCCAGCTCGTGCCCCTGCCCCGAGTCCATCGTCACCCCACTGCGCTCGTTGATCGTGTGCGCGACGCAGACGTGCGCGAACGCGTCGCCGGTCGGGAAGTTCGTGACGATGACGTCTCCCGGCTGCGGACGACCCGCGCCGGACTGATAGGTCCAGCAGCCGAACTAGAGCCCGAACTTCTCCAGGCCGTCCTGGGCCTTGCCGTTCGAGGTCAGCCACTTCGTGATCTTTCCGTCTTGGGGGTCTTGAGGACCGCGAACTGCCGCATCAGCACACCTGGCAAGAGGCCGCACGAGGTGGCGCCATCCTTGGTCTTCGTCGCGCCATCGAAGAGGTTCGTCGCGTTTGAGCCGTGCTCGTTCTTCGGCTTGCCCCCGACATAGCTGGTCCCAGCCTTGTTGTAGCCCGAGTGCCCCGAGCCCAGGCGCCGCTCGCCCTCGCAGATCATCTTCTTGCGCGCCTCGCTCATGGCCGGGTCCTTGGGATCCGAGATCGGCTTCGCGCCGCCGTCGCCTGCCTTGACCTGGTCGCGCACCTCCTTGCCCACCTCCCCTCCAGCCACGGGCGTGAGGCCCTCCGGCGCCTTCGCCTCGGCCTCGGGCTTCGCGGTGGCCTTGGCCGCCCGCTGCTTCTTGAGCTCGCCGAGCTTCACCTCGTCCTTGTTGAGCCTGTCCACCAGCGTGCGCAGCGGATCGCCCTCCTCGCCGTTCACGTCGTCGATAAGCCACTCCGAGTTGCCCATGCGGGCGACCTCTTGCAGCACGTCGAGCCCGTTCGAGCTTTGCAGGATCTGGCGGATCTTCGCCTCGTCCTCGTCGCCCGTGTCGCCGCGAACCAGATTCGTGATCATGCTCGCCTTCTCGAAGGCTGACGCAATCTTGAGGTGGGCCGGGCCGATCGTGTCGCGCACGTAGTCGTCGTCGCCGCCCTGCTTGGCGGCTTCAGTGATCTCGCTGCGCAGCTTCGCCTCGCTGGTGGTGCCCGGGGCATCGCCGTCCTTTCATCTGCACCGGCGCGTCCGGCGAGAAAAGCGCGACCTGCTCGTCGTAGCCTTTGCCGGTCAGGCTCTGCTCGAGCTGCACGCGTCCGGTCGTTCCTGGGCTCGGCGCAGTCGAACCCTTGTTCGGTCCGCTCTGCGTCGTACCCGAATTCTCACCATCTTGGCGTTGTTCTTGGCGAGTGTTGCTCATGGTGGGCCTCCTGTTTCGGGGTGCACACGCTCATGAAGACCTCGCGATGCGAGGCGCTTGGACGCGACATCATTCGCGGAGGCCTTACGATCGATGCGAGGCTACGCGCACGAACGCGTTCTCGGTTCATGGCGTGCTTTCCCCATTCAGTCGTAGTGGACGAAGCGTAGCCGATGTCGAGGGCCGTGCCGCGTTCGACGCACGCTCACCGCTCGGAGCGGCCCAAATGCCCAAACAAGCCGATCCGACGACACTTCGGCGGCGAATTCAGCGGAGCTCCATCAAGTCAGGGAAGGTCATCATCGTCTCCTCCGCGGGCAAGATGTCGCTCTGGGAGGCGGGCGTCCAGACCACCTCGGCGGCCAGGACGTAGGGCGCCGACAGGCCCCCCAGGCGCTCGAGCGCGAACTTCAGGTCCTCGGGCGAGACGATCTTCTCGGGCAGCTCGGGCGCGTTGTTGTCGACGCCGACGACCAGCGTGACGACGAAGAACTCGTTGATGCCGAAGTCGCCGTCCTCGTCGGTGAGGCCGTCCTTCGACTTCTTCTCGCGCGTGTTCTCGATGGCCTTGCGCCGGCCCTCGACCCGCAACACCTCGCGATCGAACGTCGAGCGCGCCTCGGTCGTGAGTGAGCGGAACTTCTGCTCCGACTCGGCCGGACCGATCTTGCCGGTGCCCAGGAGCGACGCGTGGGTGACTTTGTCGCCCTTGCGCCGCAGGTAGAGGGCGATGTTGCGCACGAACACGGCGAGCTGTTCGGGCGAGTCGAAGTCCGAACGCCGAACGATCCCCTCGAGCTCTTCCCACGGGCGCTCGCCCGGCTGCCCGATGCCGAACCTTATCCGGTAGACGCGCGCCTTGTCCTTCGAACGGTTCATCGCCCAGCGGACGAGCGACATCACCGCAAACAGGAAGAACATCACCATGATCGTCTGCGGGCTCATGTAGCCGCAGAACATGATGCCGCCACCGCCAAAGCCGCCACCACCGCCGCCGAAGCCGCCGCCGCCACCGCCGCCACCGCCGCGACTGAAGCCACCGCCACCGCCCGAGCCGCCCGAGCGCGCGAGGGCTTCGTCCGCGAAGACGACCATCATCGCGACTAGGAACAACGAGAACAGGATCGTCGCCCACGGCCAGTCGACCACACGAGCGAGCCAGGAACGAGGAGCTTGGGCGTTGGATTTCACGCCAGCACTATGGTGACTTTCGGCACCGAGGACAAGATCGCGTTCTCGACCGGCCGTTGCTTAGAGATGCGGCACGTCGACGCCCCGCTCGCGCGCGACCGCCATCGCCTCGGGATAGCCCGCGTCCGCGTGCCGCATCACGCCGAGCGCCGGGTCCGAACGCAGGACGCGCGCGAGGCGCTGCTCGGCTTCGGGCGTGCCGTCGGCGACGATCACCACGCCCGCGTGCTCCGAGTAGCCGATGCCGACACCGCCGCCGCCGTGGACGCTGACCCAGCTGGCACCGTTCACGGCGTTCGCGAGCGCGTTCAGGATCGGCCAGTCAGCGATCGCATCCGAGCCGTCGCGCATGTCTTCGGTCTCGCGATTGGGGCTCGCGACGCTGCCCGAGTCGAGGTGGTCGCGCCCGATGACGATCGGCGCCTTGACGCGCCCGTCGCGCACGAGGTCGTTGAACAGCTTGCCGGCCTTGTCGCGCTCGCCGTAGCCGAGCCAACAGATGCGGGCCGGCAATCCCTGGAACGCGACCCGCTCCCGCGCGAGCGTCAGCCAGCGACGCAGCTGTGCGTCGCCTGGGAACAGCTCCAACAGCGCAGCATCGGTCGTATAGATGTCCTCGGGGTCGCCCGACAACGCCGCCCACCGGAACGGGCCCTTGCCCTCACAGAACAAGGGCCGGATGTACGCCGGCACGAACCCAGGGAACGCGCGTTCGACCCCGGCCAGGCCGCCTTCGACGGCGCGCGCGCGGATGTTGTTGCCGTAGTCGAACACCTCGGCGCCGCGCTCGCGGTGGGCGATCATCTGGCGCACGTGTGTGACGACCGTGCGGTAGGCGGCGGCCATGTAGGCGTCGCGGTCGTCGCGGCGGAGCGTGACGGCCGCTTCGAAGCTCATGCCATCGGGCACATAGCCCTTGTGCATGTCGTGCGCGCTGGTCTGGTCGGTGACGATGTCGACCGCGATCCCTCGTTCGAGCAACAGCGCGTGCAGCTCGGTCGCGTTGCACTGTACGCCGATCGACACGGCCCGCCCAGCGGCCCGGGCGGCGCACGCGCGCGCGATGCCGTCGTCGATGCCGGTCGCGACCTCGTCGAGGTAACGCGTCTCGAGGCGCTTCTCGATACGCGTGCGGTCGACCTCGGCCACGAGGCACACGCCGTCGTTCATCGTGACCGCGAGCGGCTGCGCACCGCCCATGCCGCCAAGCCCCGCGGTGACGCTCAGGGTGCCGCGCAGGCTGCCGCCGAAGCGCTTCTGAGCGATGGCGCCGAACGTCTCGAACGTGCCTTGCAGGATCCCTTGTGTGCCGATGTAGATCCACGAGCCAGCCGTCATCTGGCCGTACATCGTGAGACCCTTGTTCTCGAGATCCCAGAAGATTTCAGCCGTTGCCCAGCGCGGCACGAACAGGCTGTTCGCGATGAGCACGCGCGGCGCGTCGGGGTGCGTCTTGATGACGCCGACGCACTTGCCCGACTGCACGAGCATCGTCTCGTCATTGCCGAGACGCACGAGCGTCGCGATGATCACCTCCAGGCATGCGTGGTTGCGGGCCGCCTTGCCGTTGCCGCCATAGACGATGAGCTCGGCCGGGTTCTCGGCGACCGCGCGGTCGAGGTTGTTCAGGAGCATGCGCAAGGCCGCTTCCTGCACCCAGCCCTTGCAGCTCAGCGTCGCGCCGGTCGGTGCTCCGACGCCGGCGGCCAACGTCGGTCCGGTCGCATTGCCAAGAGTCGTCGTCGTCATGGTGAGGTTTCCTCGATCGGTTGCTCGACCGGGCGATCGGGCAGCATTGGACGCGCGCGCCCGACCCACGCTTCGTAGCCGACCATCGCGAGCGTTCCAACGCTGGCGCCGACGAGATCCGCCAACGCGTCCCATGCCTCCGGCGTGCGCGGCGGCACGAGCCCCTGCAGCAGCTCGACCGCGATCCCCCAGAAGCCCAGCGCCACGACCAGCGCCAGCGCTCGCCACTTGCGGCGTGTGCCACGCGGCCCACGCGCGAGCGGCCACAACGTCACCGCCAGCGCAAGCCACGCCCCGACGTGCACGACCTTGTCGAGATGCGGCCACAGCGCAGGCCCGCCGCTCGACTCGATCGGATACAGCATGATGACCGTGACGCCAACGAACGCGAGCGCTGCCAACGGCCAAGCGCGTCGCCTCATCCGCAGCCACACCTCGTCGTCGTCCATCACATCTTGTACTTGCCGAAGTCCTCGGGCCCGAGGTCTTCGAGCTTTACATCTTCGGCAAAGAACGAGCGCGGCCCGCTGTCGACCGACGACGCCTGCGCCTCGGACGGCTTGGACGCGTCGGGCGCCACCTCGGTGCCTTCCTCTTCGGGTGCGAGTGCCCCCGCTTCGGTGATCACTGCGCGCGCCACCGCGATCGGCGCCTCGGTGCGCAGCGCCAACGCCAGCGCATCCGACGGCCGCGAGTCGAGCACCAGCTCACCGCCGTGCTCGTCGACGATGTGCACCTCGGCGTAGAACGTGCCACTCTCGAGGCGCGTCACCAACACGCGCGCAATCCGACACTGCACTGCCTTCAGCACCGAAACGACCAGATCATGGGTCATCGGACGCGGCATCGTGACGCTCGCAAGAACCGTCGCAATCGCCGTCGCCTCGAGCCCACCGATGAAGATCGGCAGGTATAGCCGCGGCTCCTCGATGCCACGCAAGATGACGACCGGCACCTGTGAGCTCGGGTCGATCACGACCCCACCCACGCGCATCGCCACCACGTCGCTCACCTCTGAGCCCTCCGCCATTGGCAAGCGGTACCACTTCGCGAGCGGGTCGTCACGCTTCGCCCGCCTTCGTAACGTCAGCGCGCCTTTCGCACCGCGACCTGCACGCATGAACCCGCGTCCTTTTCGTAGCCGAACTTGAAGCCTAGCGGCTTGATGCCCTTCTTCTCTTTGTAAGCGGTCGCCAGCTCGCGCTGTACGCCTTCGGTCCAGAGCTTGTGGGCGCGTTCGAAGCGGCCATAGAGGGTCACGTCGAAGCGCTTGCCGAGGTCCTTGTAGTCGAGGCCGGTCTCGTCCTGCACGATGACGGGTGCCTTCTCCAACAGCGTATCGCGCACGATCGAGAAGAACGCCTTCTGCATGAGGTGCGACGCAGCCTTGGTGAAGACCTTGTGGCTCGCCATGGTGCCGAGCCAGGTCTTCGCCTCGGTGTGTTTGTTGAGGTAGTCGTCCGACAGGTCGAGCCACAGGTAATCGACCAGCACGGTGCGCCCGTCCTTCTTCAAAGTCAGGCGGACGCTGTCCCAGGTGGCGACCGCGTTGGCGTCGCCTGGGTGGCGCTCGACGTCGCTGCCGTCGGCCTTGATGCGGATAGGCTCGATGCTCGTGAGGCTGAATCCCTCGGCCGCCGCGAACGCCATCAGCACCGGGGTGATGCCTTCGAGCTGCTTGCCCTTGCCGGTGTCCGCCTTGAGGTCATCGGTGCGGAAGAAGCCGCGCCGCGCGAAGTCGACCCAGCCGCGTTCGACGAGATCGAGGTAGGCGTCGAGCTCGGTCGGGTTCATCGCCGCGAGCTGCGGCACGCGCCCACCGGTCTGCAACGCGACCAGCACGTAGCGCCCCGCATCGGGGTAGAGCTGCATTGCGGTCGGCAGGTCGGGGCCCGCAAACGGATAGAAGATCGTCTCGCCCGGCGTCTGCTGCAGCTCGGTCTTCGCCCAATTCAGCATCGGCGTGCCGATGGCCTTCATGTACTTGGCCCACTTCGCACTGGCGGTCTTGGCAAAGGCAGCGACCCGCTTGGCCTCGCCGTCCTCGTTGGCAATGCCGCCCGCGTCCGATGCGAGCCCCGCCAGGACGCGCGCGACCTGATCCGGATCGGCCGCGTTTGCGCGTGCGCCGCCGCCTGCGAACGTCGCGAGAGAACCAACCAGCAACAACGAGAGAGCCAACGACCACGACTTCGACATGACGACCTCACCTTCGTACAACGGGCCCTGCAGTCCAGGCTCCGCCATCCTTGCGACGGACCCACAACAGCCCATCCCCGCGCTTTCGTCCGCGGACCCTAAGTCCGCGTCAACAAGGCCGCCAAAAAAAGGGCGCGTTTCGCGACGCGTGGAACGGCGTCAGCGAGCGACGGCGCGACCAGCGAACGGCGCCGAGCTCGCGGCTGCACCTCGATGGTCCCTGCGCTCAGGTCCCCTTCACGAGCAGCCACGCCTCGCTGCCGAACAAGAGGAACAGGCCCGCCAGGATCCACGGCCACAGCACGGTGCGCCCGCGCTGGTCGGCGACCCCGACCGGGTCTTCTTCGCCCGCCGCCACATCGAGCGACGGCAGAACGCCATTGTCCTTGGTCACCTGGCTCGCGATGTCGGCCATCACCGTCGGGCTGACGACCCGCAGGTCGCTCTCGCGCCGATCGACGTTGACCGCGAACGGAAGCGCCCGCGCCCGCTCACCCGCGCGCATCACCGAATACTGCCCGGCCATATCCGGCGCCCCGATGAACACCGTCGCTGCATCGTCGGCCGCCTCGACCGGCGTCTCGCTGCCGTCGGGCTTCACCAGCACGAGCGGCCCGCGCCCGTCCGGCACCTGCACGTGCGCCTCCTCGCCGACCGCGATCCCCGGGCCGCCCGGCCGCTCCAGCGTGCGCGCGAGGTAGGCGCAGATCCGCTGCATCAGCGGCGGGAAGCTGGTGCGCAGCGCGAGGTCCGCCCAGTCGCGGTCAACCGTCGTCGTCAGCAGCACGACCCGACCGCGACCCAGCGGCGCCTCGACCAGCGCGGGAATGCCACCCGTGAAGCTCGCCAGCACCTTCGCATCCGGCCGCCCCGCGGTGTCGACCAGCACATGCGAGAGCACGTGCGCCTTGAACAAGCTCGCGTCTTCGAGGCCGTCAAAGATCTTGAAGATCGGGTGCGTGAAGTCGACGCTCGCAATCCCGAGCGACGACAACACCGCGCGTGGGTCGCCGGGCTTACCGACGCTCTTCACCTCGCGCACCGGGAACGGTAGGAGTCGCCCGTAGCTCGCGTTGATTTGACTGATGGCAACCCCGCCCTTGGCCGCTTCGCCGGTCGCGTCACCGCCTGCCCACTGGTCGCCGGCCGTGATGAACACGCCGCCGCCACGCTCGGTGAACTGCTCGAGGAGGAGCTGCTGCTCCTTCGTGAGCGACCCGACGTTCGCCAGGACGACCACGTCTGCCGCGTCGACTCGCGCGGTCGTCAGCTCGGTTGTCTGCACCACACGTGCATCGATCGGCGTTTCCCCAGGCGCAGTTGCGGCCAGCGCCGCACGCAGGAAGAACAGCTCATCGAGCCAGTCGGTGCTGCGCGGCGAGCCGTTGACGACCAGCGCCTGGACCGACCGCCGCGCGCCGACCACGAAGTAGAACGCGTCGTCCTGGTCGAGGCGATTGTTCGCCGAAGCCGCGACCGTGACCGAGCCCTGGCTCACGCCCGGCGTCCACGTCACCTTGAACGGCACCTCGCGCGACCCGCCCGCCGGCACCGTGACGACCTCGGCCGCGACCGTCGATCCCAGGCGCAGCTCGACCGTCGCCGACGCCTCGGCCGGCCCGAAGTTCGCGACCTGCGCGGTGACGTCCAAGGCCTGGTCACCGGCCGCGTTCGCCGCGCCGGGGTCACCGATCCGCACGTCCATCGTCGCGAGATTCGGCGTGACCGCGGCCGCCTCGTCGATGGGCTTATCGCCATCGCGGCGCACGTCGAGGCTCGTCACCGGCACCCACGTCCAACCGGACGCAAGCGGCTTCCAGGCGTGTGCGGCCATGTCCGACAGGACGTGGATCCGTCGCTCGCGCTCGCCCGACTCGGACAGGATGCGTCCGGCCTCGGACATCGCGCCCTCGAGGTCGGCGCCGCGCCCGCTCGGCCCCGCCGATTCGATCTGCGCCAGCGCACGGGTTGCGACCTGATGGTCATACGTCAGCCCTGGCGTCAGGAGCCGCGCCGGCGCGCCCATCGCCACGACCGCGAACGACGTGCGCGGCCCGCCCGCGTCGATCAAGGACCGCGCCTCGGCCAGCGCCCGCTCGATCGCGCGCTCGCCACTCTCGTCGGATGCCTGCATCGAGGCGGAATCATCAATGAGAATAGCGATCGCGCCCGGCTCGGAGACCTCGCGCCCGGGCGCCGTGTCCGGCTCGAGATAGGGCTTGGCCAGCGCGAACGCCAACGCCAGGATCAGCGCCACACGCAGCGCCAACACCAGCAGCTGCTTGAGCTTCAAGCGACGCGCGAGCCGCTTGTCGCTCATCAACAGGAACTCGATCGCCGCGAAGCGTCGGAGCTTCGCGCGCCGCCGATTGATGAGATGGATGACGATCGGCACGATGCCGAGCAGCATCCCGACGAGCAGCCCGATGTTGCCAAATCCCATCGTCAGCGCCTCGCCAGGGCGGACATGCGACCGGCCTCACCGCGCCGATCGCGAATCAGCTTCAAGACCACTTCGCCCGGCGGAATGCGCGTGTCGACGAGCTGATAGCCGGCCTGTGCTTCGAGCGCCTGTTTGCGCACGCGCACCTGATGCTCACGCATGCGTTCGAGGTACTCGCGCCGCACGATCTGCGGCTCGACCAGCAGCTTCTGGTCGCTCTCGAGCCCCTCGAACAAGGTCATCTCCTTGAACGGGAAGTCGAGTTCGTCGCCGTCCAGCACCTGCAACACGACCACGTCGTGACCGCGCCCGACGAGGTTGCGCACCATCGCGAAGGCGCGCTCGTCGTTGCCGAAGAAGTCCGAGAACACAAGCACCATGCCGCGCTTCTTGTGTTGCTCGACCATCACCTGCAGCGCCGCGCCGATGTCGGTTCCGCCGCGCACCTTCGACTTCTCGAGTAGATCCGCCATCGCCGACAGGTGCGTCATGCGCGAGCGGGGCGGCAATACCTCGGCCACCTTCTGGTCGAACTTCAGGAGCCCGACCGCATCCTGCTGTTTCAACAACAGGTACGCGAGCGTCGTCGCGACCGTCGCCGCGTAATCGAATTTCGACAACCCCCCGTCCGCGCCGTAGCCCATCGAGGCCGAGCCATCGATCACCATGAACGCGCGCAGGTTCGTCTCGTGCTCGAACTTCTTGACGTAGTACTTGTCGAGCCGCCCGTAGACCTTCCAGTCGACGTGCTTGATCTCGTCGCCCGGCGAGTACTCCTTGTGCTCGGCAAATTCGATCGACGCGCCCTGATGCGGGCTCCGATGCATGCCCTGCAGCACCCCGTCGACCACCGACTTGGCGCGCAACGACACGCCCTTCAGGCGCGCGAGCGCCTGCGGGTCGATAAGCTTCGTCGGAGCCCTGGCGTCACTCACAGGTTCGAAGCCGGCACCGATTTGATGATCGCGTCGATGATGTTGTCGGGCGTGACCCGGTCGGCCTCGGCCTGGAACGACAGCAGCACACGATGCCCGAGCACCGCCTTGGCCAACGCCCGCACGTCATCGCGCGACGCATGCGGCCGCCCATGCAACGCCGCGCGCGCCTTGGCGCCGAGCACCAGGTATTGCGAGGCGCGCGGCCCGGCACCCCACGACGCGTACTGCTTCACCTCGGCCGGCGCATCCGGTACGTCGGGCCGCGTCCTACGCGCCAGCTCGACCGCGTAGCGCTGGATGTCGGGCGCCGCGACGACAGACAGACAGACCTCCTGGAAGCGCAAGAGCTCCTCGCGCGACAGCACCGGCTCGATCGGCTGCTGCACCGCGCCAGTCGTGCGCGCGACGACCTCGAGCTCCTCTTCGAGGCTCGGATAATCGACCTTGATCGAGAACATGAAGCGGTCGAGCTGCGCCTCGGGCAATGGATAGGTGCCCTCCTGCTCGATCGGGTTCTGGGTCGCGAAGACGAGAAACGGCGGTTCAAGCTGGTAGGTCGTGCCCGACGCGGTCACCCGCTTTTCCTGCATGGCTTGCAACAGCGCGGCCTGCGTCTTGGGCGGCGTGCGGTTCACCTCGTCCGCGAGCAACAGATTCGAGAACACCGGCCCCTGGATGAACTTGAAGAAGCGTCGTCCGGTCGCGTGGTCCTCCTCGAGCACGTCCGTACCGGTGATGTCAGACGGCATCAGATCCGGCGTGAACTGGATCCGGTTGAAGCGCAGCGACACCGACTCAGCGAGGGTCTGGATCAAGAGCGTCTTCGCCAACCCTGGCACGCCGATGAAAAGCCCATGGCCACCCGCGAAGAGCGACGTCATCAACAGGTCGATGACCGCGTCCTGGCCGATGATGCGCTTGCGCAGCTCGCGCACCACACGCTCGCGAGCGCGCGCGACCAGATCCACATCCGCCATCGTGACAGGCTCGCGCATGCGCGAAGCATCACCCCGCAGCATGGGCACGGCCTGAGACTGAGCGGGCGACGGGGGCGGCGGCGGCAACGGCGGCAGACCCGTGATGTTCCCAGTCACATTCGATTCGTCGGTCATCGGACTCTCATTGGATGAGCTTGTGGAAACGGCGCTCTTCGGCGGCCTTGTCGCGTTCGCCGAGCGCTTCGTACACCGTCGCCAGGGTCTCGTGCACGTCCGGATCGAACGGGTTGATGGTCAACGCCTCTTCGAGGTGCTGACGCGCCTCGACCGTGCGCCCGAGCTTGGCCAGCGCCTGCCCGAGATACACGTGCAGGACGACATGGCGCGGATTGTCGGCCAGCGGCTTCGACAGCTCGAGGGCGGCCTCTTCGTAGCGACCCGCCTTCAGGAGCGCGAACCCGAGCTTGCCCTGAACGAGCGGCGACTTGTCGCCGACATGCGTCGTCGCCTTGCGGTACTCCTTGATCGCCGCTCCCCAGCGCTCGCGCAGACGCATGCGGTCACCGAGCCAGACGTATTCGCGCGCCCGATCGATCTTGATACCGGCCAGCTCGTCGGCCTCGGTGTCCTTGCCCTTGAACAGCAGGCGGACCTGGAAGTCGGCGTCCATCGGTCGGTAGCCCTGCGTCTTCAGGAACGCTTTCCAGCTCTTCTCGAAGCGGTCCCACGGGATCCCTGAGACGGCCGCGACGGCATCTCGATCGCTCTTGCCCGCCCCCATGGCGGCCACCAGCTCAGCCGCGACGTCCTTGCCGCGCCGCTCGTTCAGGAACGCGATGACCGTCCACACCTCGGCGAACGCGGTCGCGGTCGCCTCCTGACTCGGCAGCTTCGCCATCGACGGCGACATCGCCTCGAACGAGATCAGCTGCTCTTTCTCGAGTGCTTTCGCTAGGAAGGCCTCGCTGTGCCGGTCGAGCTCGGGCCGCGCCTCGGCCTTCCACTTCACCTCGTAGTACTTGGCAAGCCCCTCGTGCAGCCAGATCGGCACCTGGTTCTTCGACTTCTTGGTGATGAGCAGGTGGATGAACTCGTGCGCGATCGTATCGAGCCAGTCGTACCCATAGACGAGGTCACGCGGTGACGTGACCATCAGCCGGTTGTACTTGCACAGCGCGATCGTGCCCGACGTCCGGATCTCCGCCACCGTCAGCGGGCTCACCTGCCCCAGCACATCGACGGTCGGATAGAACTCGATGCGGACCGGCACCTCGGGCGTGAACTCGAAGATGCGCGTGAGCTCCTTCCAGGCCCGCCCGAGCGCGTCCTCCGCATACGGCACGAGGATCTGATCGACCCCCGGCGCGTACGACAGGACGAACGCCCCATCGGCGGTCTTGTGATGCACGTAGTCCTTCGTGGCTTCCGCGGTCCGGGTCGCAATCTCCTTCAGGTGAAGCACGATCGGCTCGGGCTGCTTCGCCGCCGACTGCGTCAACAGCGCCGCCGCCTCCTTGTACTTGCCCTCGAGCAGCAACAGGTGCCCCGTCAGGTACAGGTTCGTCACGTCGCTCGCGTCCTCGGCGTTGAGCCGCTCGATCATCGCGCGCGCAGCGACGATGTCCCACGCGTTCAGCGCCTCGTCGGCCTCGCGCTGCTGGGGCGACACCGCGTTCGCGACGCCACCGACGAGCAGGAGCAGTAGCAGCAGAAGGCCCCTCATTTGGTCAGCTCCTCGTAGAACTTCCGGATCGCGTCGCGGTAGGCATCCGGCGCACGCTCACCCATCGCCTTCAAGATCTCCTCACGCAGGTTGCGCGGCGACGCGTACGGGTCGTCCTTTGGGATCCCGACCTTCGCCTTCGGATCATTTGGACCGGTGTTGTCCTCGCTCTGCCCGTTCTGTTGCTGCTGCTTCTTCATCTGCTCATCGAGGCTCTGCTGCGCCTCCTGCAGCTTCTCGAGCGCTTCCTGCTGTTTTTCCTGCGCGCTCTTGGGCTTCTTGCCCTCGAGCTCGCCCTTGGCCTCGCCCATCGCCTTGCCCGCCTGCTCGAGCGCGTCCTCCATCGACTCGCCGACTTCGGGCATCTCCTCCGAGACCTCCTTCATCTTGTCCTGGAGGCGCTTCAAGCGCTGCTCGAGCTCGCCCTGCTGCTTACCGAGCTGGCCCATCTGCTGACCTTCCTTCGGCGTCAGGCCCTCGCCCGGTTTCGGCTGCATGCCCGCCAGCTTCTCGCCCAGCGCCTTGGCCGCCGCCCCCGCTTCTTTCAGGTGATCCATCGAGTCGCGCAGCTCCGAGAGCCGCTCGCGATCCATCTCGCGCGCCTCGCTCTCGCCGATCTCCGCACCGAGCTGCTCGGACCCGCCCGACACCTCGCCCGCCTTGCCCTGCGCCTCGCCCGCCTTGGCGTTCTCGATCGCCTGCTCGAGCTCCGCCGCCGCGCCCTCGAGCTTCTCGAGCGACGCCTTGTCGTCCGGATGCAGGCCGCCCTTCTTCGCCTGGCCGAGCTCGTCGCGGATCCTCTTCGCCTCGCCCTTCATCTCGTCGAGCTGCGCCTGCGCCTTCTCCATCAGCTCCTTGCGCTGCCGTTCGTCGATCTCGTTGCCCGCCTCGTTCGCCTCGCGCTGCAAGCCGCGCTGCCCGTTCGCGAGCTGGTCCAACTCTTCTTTCGCCTCCGACAGTTTGCGCTTCGACTCGCTCGAGCCACCGCCACCGCCGATGTTCTCGAGGTCTTCCTGCAGGCCCGCCATCATCTCCTGCGTCGACTTCGAGAGCTCTTCCAGAAGCTTCATCGCCTCGTCGACCTTGCCCTCTTCGAGCAGCTTCTGGATCTGCTGCATCTTGTCCTGGAGGCTCTGTGCCTCCTCCTGCTTGTCGGACGGACGCTGCGCCGGGTTCTGGTTCTCGTAGGGCGTCTTCTCCTGCAACTTCGCGAGCTTCTGCTGAAGCTCCTGCAGCTTTTGCTGCAGCTTCTGAAGCTTCTTGAGCGCGGCCTCACGCGCGGCCGGATCGTTCTTGTCCTTGAGCTCTTTCAGGAGCTCCATCATCTCGTTCTGGGTCTCGAGCATCTCGCGCCCGGCCTCGAGGATCGCGTCTTTCAACGCCCCATCGATGAGCTTCTTGAGCTGCAGGATGCCCTGCTCCAACACCGCCACCGACTCTTCATTGGTCTGCTGGAGGAGCGTCACCCACACCCGCGGCTCGACCAGGTCCGGATCCTCATCCCACTTCGCCAGGTGCGCCCGTTCCTGCTCGTTCACACCGGTCAGGCTGTCGCGAATCGTGCGCAGCCCGTCGCGCAGCCCTTCAGTCGCCAGCGGGTCGGTCGACAACAGCCCCGAGAGGCGGTCCATCTCGGCCAGCACCGCGGTCGTCAGCGACAACATCCCGGCATGCGCCGCGGCGAACTTCGCGATGAGGTCGGGCCGTCCCTTGTCGACCTCGCTCTCCAGACGCTCGGCCAGCACGTCGAGCATCTTCTCGACCAGCGCCCGCAAATCCGACAGGATCTGGTCGTGCTCGTCCGCCGGCGAGTAAAGCGTCAGCTTGCGCGACGCGCTCTTGCCGATCCCAGGCCCCGAAACGTCGTTCTGGTCGGCCCCCTCAAACCACACGTCCGCTGACTGCCCCGGCTCGAGCCCGAGCTTGGCGACCTCGACCGTGGCATCGTCCTTCACGAGCGTCTCGCCGGCCGCAGCACTCACGACCCGCCGCGCGAGCTCTTTTCCGTCCTCGCCCTGAATCACCAGCTCGACCTTCTCCAGGCCGAGGTCGTCGCTCGCCTCGAAGAAGAACGCGATTTCACCCTCGGGCTTCACCTCGAGGTCGGTCTCGGGCAGGAGCAGCGTCACTTCCGGGGGCTGGTCGTCCTTCGCCGTGACTTTGCGCCAGACCCGCTCTTTGATGAGCTCGCCGTCTGGATCCGTGAGCACGATCTGATACCGGTCGTTGGCGCCCACCTGGAAGCCGCCCCGCACGGTACCATCGGTCTCGAGCTCCAACATCCAACGCGCCTCGGGGTCCGACTCCAGCACCAGCGCCGCCGCCGTCGCGGGGTACAGCACCGTGCCCGAGAACTTCACCTCGCTGCCCTTGAAAGCCTCGACGTCGCCCGCCGAACGCGGAATGCGCCGCGGCTTGAGGTGCGTGTAGGCTGGCGCCTTCACCTCGACGTCGAGCTGGCTGACCGCCACGTCGACGACCCGCCCATCGCCGTCGGTGTCGGCCGGTGGCGAGCTCGTCAGGTGCACCGCGCCGCGCGCATAGAAATCAGGTGCCGCCAGTGCCACGATGCCGAGCGCCAGCACCGCTCCGAGCGCGCCCCAGCGCAACCTCCGGAGCCGCAAACGATCGGGCAGCCCTGTGACCCGCACGAGCTTCGTCTTCTCGGCCGTACGCGTCGCCGCGGCACTCGCCAACGCTGGCGAGAACCCAAGGGTGTCGGGCGCCTGCGCCCGGATGAGGGGGGCTGCCTGCACGGCGGTCACAAGCCCGGACTCGAGGCCCGGCACCTTGTCCTCGACCCACAACGCCAGCTCCGCGTCGTCTCTGCGCGCGCGCCCAGGCAAGACGCCGAGCCACCAGATGAGCGCGCCCGCGCCCGCGACGCCGAGCCCGAGCGGGACCCAGCCCCAACGGCCGGGCCCGACGCCGAGCGCCGAAGCCACGCCGAATCCGAGCACCACAGCCAGGGCTATCGCGACCAAGGTCGCGAAGAACACCTCGGCGCGCGCGACTTTCGCCAGCTCGCGCCGGACCTCGGCTAGAAAACGGAGGGTCGCGTCGAAGGGTTCCATGCTCGCTTTTTTGGCGGCGCCGTCGCACCGCAACATCCCCAGGTTCAGTCTAAATGTCAGGTACGCAGCAGCTTCGTAGCACGTTCGCGGGCTCGTCCGGGGCGGGAGACTCTCGGGCTAGCCATGAACTCGAGGGCAAGCGCCGCCGCACCCCGGGCATTCCCGAGGGCCGCGTATCATGGCCACCGGCCGCCGTCCGGTCAATGCAATCCAAGGGCAAGCTCGAAGAGATCCTGGTCCGAGCCGGGCCCGAGCGGCTTGCCCAGAGCCGGGCATCGTGCGATCCAGCGAACTGGTTTGGAGTCGATGGGACCTCTCGTGAATAGCTCTGAGGGTGCCCCGTCCATGGCCCCGACTTGGAGAGCCGGATTGGCGAGCCAGGAAGAAAAAGCGATAGACCAGGACCTCGTGGAAAGGTCGGTGAAGGGCGACCAGAAAGCCTTTCGCCAGCTCGTCGAGCGGTACCAGCGGAAAGTCTACACGATAGCTTACGGCGTCGTAAGGAACCCCGATGCAGCCCTCGATGTCACCCAGGATACGTTCGTCAAGGTTTACAGGAACCTTGCGACCTTCAAGGGCGACTCCAGCTTCTACACCTGGATCTACCGTATCGTTCTCAACCTCTGCATCGATAGGAAGCGCAAGGAAGCGCGCCAGCGCGAAGTCGACTACGACGACGGCATCGCCCACGGCGAAGGCTTCACGAGTGGTCCGACGCTAGCCTCGACCGGGTTCGACAACCCGGCCCAGGCCGCCTCCAAGAAGGAACTGGTAGAGCACATGGACAAAGCCCTCGAGACCCTGACCGACGAGCACCGCGCCATCCTGATGCTGCGCGAAGTCGACGGTCTGAGCTACGAGGAGCTGGCGGAAACCCTGAACATTCCAAAGGGTACCGTGATGAGTCGATTGTTCCACGCCCGTAAGAACTTCCAGAAGTCCCTGTCTCGCTACCTCAAGCAGTAGACTCGGATCCGAGCGACCCCCCACGACCTCGTGGAGTACGACCATGAACTGCACCGACCTCAAACAACATCTGATGCCCTTCGCCGACGGCGAGCTCGAGCCCGCGCTCGCAGCCGAGGTCGAGAAGTCACTCGGCGATTGCCCCGAGTCCCGTGAGGAGCTGGCCGAGATCCGCCGCATCTCGAACCTGTCGCGGGCTGCGATCCTCGCCCCGGTCGAGGGTGCGAGGCTGGCCGGCGTGTACGACGGGGTCATGGCACGCATCCAGGCCGAGGACCGCGCGGCCGCGCCGCGGCGGGTCGAGGAGGTGCAGCCCAGCCTCTGGGCGCGGATCACGAAGTGGTTTGGCGAGGTCGCAAGCTTCGAGCGCCCGATGGTGCTCGCGGGTGCGGCAGCCCTGGCGGTGGCGGTGGTGGTCGGCGTGACGCTCTCGGGCGGGGCCGGTCAGTCGGGCGTCCCGGGCGCTGGTCCGAACCCAGGCGTCGCAACCGTGGACGAGCCGAAGCGCCGTGGCGCCGAAGAAGAGGTCAAGACGATGGGTCGCAACACGGCCTTCGTCGAGCACCTCGAGGCCCAGAAGGGCAAGGCCTACGTAGAGTTCGACAAGAACGATCCCGAGGCTCCGATGGTGCTCTGGCATGTGGTCGAGGAGGACGGCGTCCCGGCCCCCAAGGGCCTGTGAGCCTTCCATCCAGCGAGGAGATGATCCCCATGTTTCGCGCGCTTGCCCTCATGCTCAGCCTCGGCCTCGCCGCGTCGCCTGCTCTCGCCTCTGAGGTCGACGGTCTCTCGAGCATCGCTGGCC